>Ga0182012_10000025_pt1 | contig 157507 bp, 161 predicted proteins | sample 612S2SmetaG_FD_120486 | JGI IMG/M metagenome (GOLD analysis project Ga0182012, IMG submission 120486) | Permafrost microbial communities from Stordalen Mire, Sweden - 612S2S metaG | ecosystem: Environmental > Terrestrial > Soil > Wetlands > Permafrost | place: Sweden: Stordalen | collected... | reverse complement strand
TAGCCCGTGAAGGTCGAGCCGTCCTTGCGCGAGGCGAGGAACTCGCCCTCCCATCGCCCGAGTGCGAGCAGCTCCGCCACGATCGCCTCGCTGCGGCGCACGTCGTTGCCGGTGATCAGCTCGTCGGCGCGGCGCCCGAGGGCCTCCTGCTCGCTCCAGCCGTACAGCTGTTCGGCACCGCGGCTCCAGGAGATCACGTGCATGTCCAGATCCGCGACCATCACCGAGGCGTCGATCTCGTCCAGCAGCTCGGACTTGAGCGTCGCCTCGTCCTGGGCGGACCGGGTCGGGGTTACGTCCCGGTGGGTGACCACCACGCGGGCCGGGCCCGAGCCCGCGTGTCTGGTTGCGCGCATCAGGAACCAGCGGCGCTCATCCGGCGCGTGGCACGGGTATTCCCATACACCCTCCTCCTGCTCACCCGCGAGGATCGCGCGCAGCCCGCGCGCGACCTTCAGCGCGAACGGTTCGCCGGAGCTCTCGCATGCGTGCAGGTAGTTCTCGCCCACGTAGTCGCTCAGGCCGCCTTCTGCCTCTGCGAAGCGGCGCCAGGGACGATTGACCGCGATGATGTCCCCCGACTGATCGAGCACGGCCACGTGCGCGCTCATTGCGTTCACGGTCGCCTGCCAGAAGCCCTCCGCATCTCCGGGCGAGTCGGCGGCCGCGCGCCTCGCGCTCTGTGCACGCCGTCCATCTCGCTGCGCGCCTCGGCTCGGAGGCTTCGTGCTCGGGATCGTTCGCGGTTGCATGTTTTGCCTGATCGTTTGTCGGCAGTCGGTGGTGACAACCTTTAGTCAAAGTCCGTCAATCGGAACCATTGGGCCGCACGCTCGGGCTTCTGCTGGGCCTGGCGCCGCAAGATCGCGCCCGGCCGCTGCGATACTCGCGCCGGGATGAGCCCGCGCGAGCGCAGCTATGACGCCGTCATCGTCGGCGGCGGGCACAACGGCCTGGTCGCGGCCGCCTACCTCGCACGCGCCGGGCGCTCGTGCGTGGTGCTGGAGCGCCGCCCGGTGCTCGGTGGCGCGGCGGTCTCAGGGCAGGTGTTCCCCGGTGTGCCGGCGATGCTCTCGCGCTACTCCTACCTCGTCGGCCTGCTGCCCGAGAAGATCGTGCGCGAGCTCGCGCTCAATGTGCGGCTGCTCTCGCGCGGCGTCGCCTCATACACGCCCGACCCGCGCGCAGACGGCGCGCGGGGACTGATCGTGGACAATCGGGACCCCCATCGGACGCGGCGGTCATTCCTGGAGGTGACCGGCGGCGAGCGCGATCACGAGGGCTGGGAGCGCTTCTACGCGATGACCGGCCGTGTCGCGCGTGCTGTGTTCCCCACCCTCACCGAGCCGCTTCGCTCGCGAGCGCAGCTGCGCGCGCTCGTGGGGGAGGGCGACGCTTGGGATGCGCTGTTCGAGCGGCCGCTGTCCGAGGCGCTGTCCGAGGCGTTCGCCGACGATCTCGTCGCGGGTGTGGCGCTGACCGACGGGCTGATCGGCACCTTCGCCCGTGCGGGTGCAGAGGATCTGCTGCAGAACCGCTGCTTTCTCTACCACGTGATCGGCCGCGGCAGCGGCGCCTGGGACGTGCCGGTCGGTGGGATGGGCACGATCGCCGCGGAGCTTGCCCGAAGCGCGCGCGAGGCCGGGGCGGAGCTCATCACCGGCGCCGAGGTGTTCGCGGTGGAGCCCGACGGCGATCGCGCCGCGGTCCGCTGGCGCATCGGTGAGCGCGAGCATGTGCTGGGGGCGCGGCGCGTGCTCTGCGGCGCCGCGCCGTGGGAGCTTCAGCGGCTGCTGGGCCGCACAGCGCCCTCCGGCGTGGCCGCGCCGGAGGGGGCGCAGCTGAAGGTCAACATGCTGCTGCGCCGACTGCCGCGCCTGAGGGACGCGGCCGTGGACCCCGAGGTTGCCTTCGCTGGAACGTTGCACGTCAACGAGCTCGCCTCCCAGCTGGACGTGGCGCATGCGCAGGGCGCGGCGGGCGCCCTCCCGGACCCGGTCCCGTGTGAGGCCTATTGCCACTCGCTCACCGACCCCGGCATCCTCGGCGCGCAGCTGCGCGCCGAGGGCGTCCAGACGCTGACCGTGTTCGCGCTTCACACCCCCGCACGGATCTTCGCCGGGGACCACGAGGCATCGCGCACCGCTGCGCTGGACGGCGTCCTGCGCTCACTGGGCAGCGTGCTCGCCGAGCCGATCGAGGACTGTCTCCTGGCAGGCCCCGGCGGCGAGCCGTGCGTCGAGGTGCGCACGCCACTTGATCTCGAGCAGGAGCTGCGCATGCCCGGAGGTCACATATTCCACCGCGACCTCGCCTGGCCCTACGCCGGCCGCGAGGAGGATGTGGGCCGCTGGGGCGTCGAGACCGACGAGCCCAGCATCCTGCTGTGCGGCGCCGGAGCCCGGCGCGGCGGCGGCGTCAGCGGTATCCCCGGGCACAACGCCGCGATGGCCGTGCTCGGCGAGTCGTCAGCCGGCCGGCGCTCGTAGCGGCTCGGGTCCCACAACCCGCTCGATCACGCCTGTGCTCACGTCATACACGAGACCCGAGATCATGAACTCCGGTGGCAGAAACGGGTTTGCCTGGAGCTCCCCGACATCTGTCCTGACCGATTGCCACGGGTCGGTGATGTGCTTGGAGTCGAGCTCGCCCGGGGCCACGCCGAAATGCTCGCCGAGCAGCTCCGGGTAGCCCGTCAGGCGGTTGATGCCGCAGTCGGTGTGGTGCAGCACGATCAGGTGCCAGCCCGGTCCCGGCGCTTCCCCGGGGCTCGCGGCGCCCACCAGCCGCAACATCGCCATCGTCTGCAGCGTCGCCGGGGTGATCCGGCCGCCGACGTTGCGGATCACTGCCGCGTCCCCGCACTCAAGGCCCAGAACGCGGGCCGGATCGACTCTCGGGTCGGCGCAGCCGATCACCATCGCCTTCAGCCGCGGCATCATCGCCAGGCCGGGGACGAACTCGCTCTCTGCAAAGCGCCTGTTGCGCTCGGCGATGGTGGCGAGGGTGTCCATCACGCCGCCTCGGGCGCCGCTGCGGACGCGCCGTTCACGGAGTGGGCGACCTCCAAGCCGGGCGGCTGTGCGGGAAGCGCGACCGCCGCGGCGGCTGCGCCCACGACGGCAACGCCCGCTGCGACCAGGCATCCTCCGCTCAGACCGTGAACGAGGGCCCCGCTCGCCGCGGCGCGCACGGAATGCGCGAGCACCGCCTGTCCGGAGCCGAGCAGGTGCCCGGCGAGAACCAGCGCCGAGCCGGCGGAGGAATGTGCCAGCGAGGCCATCGCGTGCGGCAGGCGCGCCGGGAGTGAGCTGGTGAGCCTGCTGCTGTACAGCGATGCGTAGACGCTGCCGATCACCGCCACGCCCAGCGTTCCCCCAAGCAGCCGCGTGGCGTCGTTGACGGCCGAGCCCACGCCCGCCTTCTCGACCGGCACCACTCCCATTATCGCCTCCGTTGCCGGTGCGCTTGTCAGGCCCATCCCGGTGCCGTAGAGCACCATCTGCGCGGCGATGGTGCCGTAGCCCGTTCGCGTCGAGACGCTGGCCACCCACAGGTAGAAGCCGCTGACCATCAGCAGTCCGCTGGTCACGACGAGCTTTGTGCCCGCTCGAACAGCGAGCTTTGTGCCGAGCACCGATGCGACGCCCACCGACACGGCAACGGGCAGCAGGTGCACTCCGGTTGACAGCGGGTCATAGCGCTTGACCAGCTGGAAGTACTGGGTGATCACGAAGATGAAGCCCAGCAGCGTGAAGAAGGACACGGTGACCGCCGCGCACGCTGCGCTGAAGCGCGAGTTGCGGAACAGGCCCACGTCGAGCATCGGCGCGGCGCTGCGGCGCTCCCACAGCAGGAAGCCCAACAGCAGCCCCAGGGAAAGGAGGAAGCCGGCGATGCTGCGCGCGCTTCCCCAGCCGTGGTCTGGTGCCTCGATGATCGTGAACACCAGCAGCGACAGGCCCGCCGTCGAGAGGCCAAAGCCCGGCCGGTCGATGCGCTGGGCCTCCTCGTCGCGCGATGTCGGCACCCACCGCGCGACCATCAGCGCCCCCAGGGTGGCCACTGGGGCCATCGCGAAGAAGATGCTCGCCCAGCTGAAGCGGCCCAGCAGCCAGCCGCCCGCGATCGGCCCGAGCGCGATCGCGATCCCGGCCGTGGCGCCCCATAGCCCAATCGCCCGAGCCCGCTCCGCGCGCTCGGTGAATATGTTCGAGATCAGCGACAGCGTCGCCGGGAACACCATCGCGGCGCCCAGACCCATGAAGCAACGCGCCAGTATCAGAGCCCCCGAGCTCGTCGCGAATCCGCCCGCGAGGCTGGCGGCTCCGAACAGGCCGAGGCCCGCCAGCAGCATGCCCTTGCGCCCGACGCGGTCCGAGAGGCTCCCGGCGGCTAGCAGGAAGGCAGCGAACACGAGGTTGTAGGCGTCCACTATCCACTGCAGCTGGCTGTTGGACGCGTGCAGTTCGCGCGCCAGGGTGGGCAGCGCCACGTTGACGATCGTGGTGTCGAGGTTGATGGCGAACGCCGCCACCAGCAATGCTGCGAGTGCGAGTCCTGGCCGTCGCGTCATTTTCTCTCCTTGGGTGGGCTCCGGGATCATCTTGTATCTGCAAGATACCACGTCGAGGTGAATCTTGTAGCTACAATGTTGTGATGGCCAAGAGCGATGATCCCACCGGGCCCACGGGCACACCGATGGCGGAGCAGTGCCTGGCCGTGAGAGTACGGCTGCTGAACCGGCGCATCAGCCGCATCTACGACGCAGCGTTCAGGCCGCTGGGCGTCACGGCCGCCCAGGTGAACCTGCTCTCCGCGCTGGAGCTGGCGGGGCCGGTCCCCGCAGGGCGCCTGGCGGATGTGCTCGCTATGGAGATCTCGACGCTCAGCCGAAACGCGCGGATCATGGCCGGCGAGGGGTGGGTCGAGGTCGAGCGAGCCGATCACGGCAACGGACGCATCCTGCGGCTGACAGAGGCCGGCGCGCAGAAGCTGGCCGACGCGGGCCCGGCCTGGGAAGAGGCGCAGCGCGAGGCTCGTGCCCTGCTGGGCGAGGACGGCGCTCACGATCTCAAGCGATTGGGAGACGCTGTCTGGGCCGCTGGAGTTGCATCCGCTGCGGGTGCTGCCGCCGGCTGAGCGGGCGCGACCGAGGGCTGGCGGCGCCGCGCGCGGCGCCGCGCGTCGGCGAGGCTCGCCGGGCGCGCATCCGGGTCGTGGCGGCGGTTAGGATCGCGACTGTGCCGCTGTACGCGCTGAACCTGTTCGACCTGGCCGACAACGAGGACTACCTGGCCTACTCCAGGAGGTCGCACGCCGCTGTGCAGGCGCACGGCGGCAGCGTGGTGGCCCTGGGGATGCACGAAGAGCATCCGGCTGAGGTCGGGCCGGACGCTCCGCGCGAGGCGATGGTGCTGGTGCAGTGGCGCGACCGCGAGGCATTCGACGGCTTCCTCAGCGACCCAGCTCACGCCGACCTGCATCCGCTGCGCGAGAGCGGCACGCGCCGCTACATCTGGTGGACCTTCGACCGCCTCGACGACCTGCGCCCGCTGCTGAAGAGGCCTGCACCGGGCCCGGCCGCCTGACTGCCGGGCAGTGCGGGTAGCCTTCGCCACGTGCGCCGCGATGGCGGACGGCTGGCAGGACGACCACCCGGCCGCGCGCCTGCTGGACGCGGACTTTCGCTGCTGGGACGATGCGTCGGTCGACTGGGAGCAGTACGACCGCGTGGTCATCCGCTCGACGTGGGATTACACGGGCAGGCCCGGCGATTTCCTGAGCTGGTGCGAGCGCATCGGCGAGCGGCGGCTGCGCAACTCGCCGGCGCTGGTCGCCTTCAACGCCGACAAGCGCTACCTGGGCGACCTGGCAGTCGACACCGTGCCGACCAGGTTCATCGCCCCTGGCGATGAGCTTCCGGCGCTGAGTGGGGAGGTGGTGGTCAAGCCCAGCGTCTCCTCCGGCGCGCGCGACACCGGACGCTTCAGCGAGCACATGCACCACGAGGCACGCGCGCTGATCGAGCTGATCCACGCCAGCGGCCGGGTGGCGCTGCTCCAACCGTACATGTCCGATGTGGACACCCGCGGCGAGACATCGATCGTCATGTTCGCGGGCGAGGTTTCCCATGTGCTCAGCAAGCGCGCGGTGCTGGCGCCCGATGAGGTGGCGCCGCTCGCAGAGGGGGAGCTCGCGCCCGCCAGGGCGATGCTGGAGGAGGATCTGGTGGTGGCCGGCCGCGCCGACGCGGCGCAGCTGGCGCTGGCGCATGAGCTGATCGCGCACATCGACGCGCGCTTCGGCGTGCCGCTCTATGCCCGCGTGGACATGCTCGCCGGAGCAGACGGGCGGCCGCTGCTGATCGAGCTGGAGGTGATCGAGCCGAACCTGTACCTGGCGACCGCGCCCGGCGCGTCCGAGCGGCTGGCGGCGGCGGTGCGCGGGAGCTAGCTTTGAGAGCCTCGGCCCTGATCGGCACCTCGGCGCTGCGGGCCGCCGAGCTGCGGGCGCGCCTGCAGTGGAGCGCCGGTCGCACGCCCACTTTTGATCCCCGCGCCGAGACGGGCCCGTTCACCACGCTGGTCGGGTTCCTGCCCGAGTCGCTGGCCGCGGAGCTGGCGGGCACCGTCGCGGCGCTGGGCGGCGTCGAAGGGCACCATCGCTACCCTGCCGCGGCCCTGCACGTGACCGTCAGAAATCTCGACGGCGCCGACCTGAGCAACGTGGCGGAGATCGTGGCCGCCCGCCCGTCGCTGCAGCTGCGCGCGCTGAGGCTGCTCTTCACGCCCGAGACCGTATTGCTCGAGCTGCGCCCCCAGGGCGCCGGACTCGAACTGCTGCGGGAGCGCCTGGACTCCCTCCCAGGGGCTCCGCGCGTGGCGATCTGGCGGCGCAGCCCGGCGTTCGTCAACGCCGTCAGGCTCAACGGCCCGGTCAGCGCCGAGCTGCGCTCATCGGTTGCGCGAGCGCGCAACGCGCTCTCCGGGAGGACGCTGTCGCTGAGCAGGCTCACGCTGCTGCGCACGGACAAGGTCGGCAATCCGGCGAGCAGCGAGATCCTCCGCGAGATCACGCTGAGCGGCTAGCCTCCCGGCGGTGCAGATCGCCCCGTTCGCCATCGAGCGCTTCTACGAGCGCTGGGAGTTCCGCGCTGAGCTGATGCTCTCCAGCAGCGACTGCGAAACGCGCTGCGTCCAGGATCTGCTCGCGCTGGAGCCCGGCTCCGAGCAGCGCCTGCGCGAGCTTCGCCTGGGCTACACCGAGGTGCCCGGCTCGCCCGAGCTGCGCGAGGCCATCGCCGGGGCCTATGAGAAGACCGGGCCGACCGACGTCCTCGCGCTCGCGGCGGCGGAGGAGGGAATCTTCATCGCCTACCACGCGCTGCTCGCGCCCGGCGATCACGCGATCATCGAGGCTCCCTGCTACGGCTCAGCGATCGAGGTGGCACGCAGCACCGGCGCACAGGTGAGCCTGTGGCGTGCGCGCCACGAGGACGGCTGGGCGCACGACCTCGACGAGCTCGAGGGCCTGTTGCGGGCGGAGACGAGGCTCCTCTACATCAACTCGCCGCACAATCCCACCGGCCGCCAGATGTCGCGCTCGACGCTCGATCGCGTGATCGAGCTGGCACGGGAGCGCTCGATCACGGTGTTCAGCGACGAGGTCTACCGCGGCCTCGAGCACGACCCGGCGGTGCGGCTGCCGGCGGCGTGCGACCTCTACGAGCACGCAATCTCACTTGGCACCGTCTCCAAGGCGCATGGTCTGCCCGGGCTCAGAATCGGCTGGCTGGCATGCGGCGACGCCGGGCTGATGCGCCGCATCACCGACCTGAAGCTCTACACCACCATCTGCGCAAGCGCTCCCAGCGAACTGCTGGTTGCGCTCGCGCTGCGCCACGCAGATCGTCTCACGGGAGATAGCAGGGCCCTGGTCCTGCGCAACCTGCCGCTTGTGGAGGACCTGATCGAGCGCCGCAGCGAGCTGCTGGACTGGGTGCGCCCACAGGCCGGCCCGATCGGCTTCCCGCGGGTGCGCGCCGGCGTCGAGGTGCAGGATTGGTGCGAGCAGACGGCCGAGCGCTGCGGCGTGCTGCTGCTCCCCGGCAGCGTCTACGGCGAGCCGGGCCACCTGCGCATCGGCTTCGGCCGCGAAAACCTGCCCGAGGCGATCGCGCGCCTGGACGCCTACCTGGGCTGAGCGCCCGCGCCAACGAAAGTGCGCCCGGTGAACCGCCCGCGCCCGGCCATGCGGCCGTGCCCGCTCGCTCGCTCGCGCCTCGGCCATCCGGCGCGCCCGCGATCACGCAACCTCGCGCGAGCGCTCACAGCACCTTGGAGAGGAACGACCTCGTGCGCTCGTGCTGCGGGCTGGTGATCACCTGCTCGGGCGGGCCGCTCTCCACGACCAGACCGCCGTCCATGAACACCACGCTGTCGGCCACCTCTCTGGCAAAGCCCATCTCGTGCGTGACAACCACCATCGTCATCCCGTCCCGGGCGAGCTGCTTCATGGCGTCCAGCACGTCTCCCACCAGCTCAGGGTCAAGGGCGGAGGTTGGCTCGTCGAAGAGCATCAGCTTCGGTTCCATCGCAAGCGCCCGCGCGATCGCCACGCGCTGCTTCTGCCCGCCCGAGAGCTGTGCCGGATAGGCGCCCAGCTTGTCCGAAAGTCCCACCCGGCCGAGCAGCTCGCTCGCCCGCGCCCTGGCCTGATCGCGCGGGATGCCCTTCACGCGGATCGGAGCGCAGGTCGTGTTCTCCAGTGCGGTCATGTGCCCGAACAGGTTGAAGTGCTGGAAGACCATTCCGATCTCCGCACGCTTGCGCGAGACCTCCGACTCGCGCAGCTCGTGCAGCCGCTCGCCCTCCTGGCGGTAGCCAACCAGCTCACCGTCGACCGACAGGCGCCCGCTGTTGATCTTCTCCAGGTGATTGATGCAGCGCAGGAACGTCGACTTGCCCGAGCCCGACGGGCCGAGCAGGCACATCACTTCGCCCGCCGCCACCTCCAGGTCGATCCCCTTGAGAACCTCGTTGCGCCCGAAGCGCTTGTGCACGCCCTCGGCCAGGACCATCGGTGTGCTCATCGGGCCGCCCGGGGCGAGGCCAGAGCCCGCATCCGCTCCCACAGCCGGGCGTTCTCGGCGCGCGTGTAGCCGCGGCCGTAGTAGCGCTCGAGGTAGTACTGGCCGACGTAGAGGATGCTCGTGCACACCAGGTACCAGATGCTCGCCACGATCAGCAGCGGAATCGTTTTGTAGTTCTGGGAGTAGATGTTCGACACCGAGAACAGCAGGTCCATCACGGCGATCACCTCAACCAGCGAGGTGGTCTTGAGCATTGAGATCGTCTCGTTGCCCGTCGGCGGGATGATCACGCGCATCGCCTGCGGCAGCACCACGCGGCGCATCGTCTGCAGTCGCGTCATCCCGAGCGCGCGGGCGGCGTCGGCCTGTCCCTCGTCAACGGAGATGATCCCCGCGCGCACGATCTCGGCCATGTAGGCGCCCTCGTTGAGCCCGAGCCCCAGGATCGCCGCCCGGTAGGGAGTGAACAGCGTGTTGACGTCCGGGTGGACGAAGGAGGGCCCGAACGGGATGCCCAGCGCGAGCTTCGGGTAAAGAGCTGCGATGTTGTACCAGAAGATCAGCTGCACCAGGACCGGCGTGCCGCGGAAGAACCAGATGTAGAGCCAGCTGCTGCCCGACACGAGCGGGTTGGGGGAGAGCCGCATGACCGCCAGGATGACCCCCAGCGCCACGCCGATCGCCATCGCGATCACCGTCAGCTCGAGCGTCAGTCGCAGGCCGGACAGCACGCGTTCGTCGAAGAGGTAATTCCCGACCACGCTCCATTCGAAATGGGAGTCGGTGACAACCGATCGCCCGGCTGCAGCGGCCAGGACCAGCACCAGCAGCGCCGCCACCCAGCGCCCGGGGTGGCGGACGGGGACGGCCCGGATCTCCTCGGGCCGCCCCGTCTCAGCGGTGTCCTCTGGCGTGGACACCGACGCTCAGCTCAGCTGGTCGCTCCGTCGATCTTCGGTTCGGTGATCGCCCCCGACTGGATCCCCCACTTTTCGAGGATCTTCACGTAGGTGCCGTTGGCGATCAGCACCTTCAGCGCCGCCAGGATCGGCTTGGTCATGCCGTTCGTCTTGGGTATCGCGATCCCGTAGGGCGCGAAGGCGTAGCTTTTGCCGATCAACCCGAACTGGCCGTTTGACTGCTTGATCTGGTAGGCCACCACCGGCGAGTCGGCCATGCCCAGTTCCGCGCGGCCGCTGGAGACCGCCAGGTTGACCGCGTTCTGGCCGGGGAAGCTCAGCACCGTCACCGACTTCTTGCCTTCCTTGCTGCACTTCTTGCTCTGTGCTTCGGATTCTTCGAGCTCGACCGTGCCCTTCTCGACGGCGACGGTCTTGCCGCACAGGTCCGCAACGGTGCTCACGCCGGGGTTCGCGCCCGTCTTGGCGTAGAAGGAGATACCGGCGTTGTAGTAGTCGACGAAATTGACCGTCTTCTCGCGTTCCTTGGTGTCCGTGAAGGAGGAAGCTCCGAGGTCGTAGCGGCCGGCCGCCAGCCCGGGGATGATCGCTTCGAAGTCAGCATTGACCATGTTGACCTTCAGGCCCATCACTTCGCCCAGCGCCTTCATCAGGTCGGGGTCCATGCCGATGATCGTGTGGCCGTCTGAGGCGATGAACTCGTTGGGCGCATACTGAGCTTCTGTCGCGATGTTGAGCGTGCCTTTGGATTTGATCGCCGCGGGCACTTCCGCGGCGATCGCCGAGTTCTCGGCGCTCGCGGACGAGGACGCGGAGGACGTTGTGCTCGCGGTGGAGCCTGTCGTTGAGCTCGAGCTGCTGCCGCACCCGGCCAGCGCGAGAACCGTCAGCACGGGCAGGCCGATCCTGGCCATCACCTTGCTCATCGGGAACCCCCTTGATGGTTTGACATTCGCGCCCGGGCCGGGGGCCGGGCCGCGCAAGTATATGGCTGGCGCATCATCGCCGAGCTGCACAGGGGGGTGCACCGGAGCGCTTTGCACGCGGTACCCTGAGGGGGAGGGATCTTGCGCCACCGGATCAGTTCTGAGCAGCCAAGCGAGGCCGATGTGGGTTCGGTCGGCACACGCGCGCGCCCACGCCTCCGGCTGGCCCTGCTGCTCACCCGCCCCCGCAGCGGCACCCGCCCCCGCAGCGACACCCGCCCCCGCAGTGGCATGCGCGCCCGCTGCGCGCTCGTGGCGGTGAGCGCACTGGCGGGACTGCTCTGCGCTGGGCAGGCCGCCAACGCGGCGGCTGAGCCTTCCTATGTGGCGCTCGGGGACTCCTACACGGCGGGCTGGGGTGTGATGCCCGCCGCGTCCGGCGCGCCACCGGATTGCGGTCAGTCAGCGGTCGACTACCCACATCTGGCCGCTGCGGCGCTGGGGCTCTCGCTCAAGGACGTCAGCTGCCGGGGGGCGACCACGGAAGACATGATCGTCGCGCAGTCCGCTGACCAGGCGCCGCAGTTCGATGCGCTCACGCCGTCGACGAACTACGTCAGCCTGAGCATCGGCGGCAACGACGAAAACCTGTTCGGCACGGTGGCCGAAGGCTGTGACGAGATCGACGCCGGCAGGGTCAACGCGGGGGACCCTTGCGGTGAAGCGCTCGAGGGCTTTGTGGCAGGCAGCCTGGAAGTGGTGGCCGCGGAGGAGGAGCTCGCGCTCGAATACATACACGAACTCTCTCCCCACGCCCGCATCTTCGTGGTGGGCTACCCCGAAGTCACGCCCTCCAGCGGCTACTGCCCGGGCGGGATCCCGTGGAACACCGGGGACCTCGCCTGGTTCCGCTCGGACCTCGAGGTGAGACTGAACGACCTGGTGCGCCGCGAAGCCTTGCACCAGCACGACCTGTTCGTCAACACGTTCCTGCCAGAGGGTCATACCGCCTGCGAAGCGGCTGACAAACGGTGGATCGAACCGCTGTTCGGATCACTCACCGGCATCGGCCTGCACCCCAACGCGGTGGGTGAGGCTCATGTGGCCTACGACCTCGAGCGGGCCATGATCAACGCCGGCGTGCGCTGAGCGCGAAGGGCCGGGTCTGGCTCAGCTTGAGGCCGGGTCTGGCTCAGCGGGAGCCGAGGGAGGTGGGCGCCATCGGCACCCACCTGCCCGCAGTGCGTGGTTCTAGACCGGCTGTACGTTCGCGGCCTTGGGTCCCTTGTCGCCGGGTTCGGCGTCGTATGAGACCTTTGCGCCCTCGGCGAGCGAGCGGTAGCCCTCGCCGAGAATTGCGCTGTGGTGGACGAACAGGTCCTTCGACTGGTCATCGGGCGTGATGAAGCCGAAGCCCTTCTCGTCGCTGAACCACTTCACGGTTCCTGTAGCCATCTTTGCGATTCCTCCTGCGTTTGTAGTGCTGCGAACGCGGAGATTGCTAGGCAAAGGCTACGAGCGCTGGCACTGCGATTATCGGGCAACGTTGCCCGACCTGAGCGCACAACGGTAGCAGGAGCGGGCCGGCAGCGCCAGCAGCCGGCAGGGGCACGCCTGCGGTGCCGGCGGCCGGCAGCTATCCGTGCCCGAGCACCGGGTGCGGTCGGTAGGGCTCCTCCAGGCGCGCGACCTCCTCATCGGAGAGCGTGAGCTGCTCCGCGGCCAGCGCGTCTGCGAGGTGCTGGGGCTTGGTGGCGCCGATGATCGGTGCGGTGACACCGGGCTTGCCCAGCATCCACGCCAGCGCCACCTGCGCGCTTGGCACCCCGCGCTCGCCGGCGACCTCCGCCACGCGCTCGACGACGTCGAAGTCGGTGGGCTGGTTGTACAGGTAGTCGGTGAACTGGTCGCTGCCCGCGCGTGCCGTGAGCCGCTCACCCGTGCGCGTGCGGTTGCCCGCCAGCATCCCGCGCGCCAGCGGGCTCCAGGGGATCACGCCGACGCCCTGATCGATGCACAGCGGGATCATCTCGCGCTCCTCCTCGCGGTAGATCAGGTTGTAGTGGTTCTGCATCGAGACGAACGGCGTCCATCCGTGCGCTCGCGCGAGGCTCTGGGCCTTGGCGAACTGCCACGCGAACATGCTGCTGGCGCCGATGTAGCGCGCCTTGCCGGCCCTGACGATGTCGTGCAGCGCCTCCATCGTCTCCTCGATCGGTGTGCGGCCGTCCCACCGGTGGATCTGGTAGAGATCCACATAGTCCATCTGCAGGCGCTCCAGCGAGGCGTCGATCGCACTCATCACGTGCTTGCGCGAGAGCCCGCCGCCGTTCTCCCCGGGCGTCATCGGCATGAACACCTTGGTGGCGATCACCAGCTCATCGCGCGAGAGCAGCTTGGGCAGCAGGCGGCCCGTGGCCACCTCGCTGGCTCCCGCAGAGTAGGTGTCCGCGGTGTCAAAGAACGTGATCCCGCCCTCCACCGCAGCTCTCACTATCGGCTCGGCCGCCTGCTCGTCCAGGACCCACTCGCGGTCGCTGTCGTTGCCGAAGCTCATCATGCCCAGGCAGACACGCGAGACGCGCAGGCCGGTGGCTCCGAGGTTGACGTAATCCATGGCTCTCTCCCGTATCGGCGTGTCAGCTGGCCGGCAGGTTGCCGCCGCGTTGATCATAGGAAGGCGCCGCTGCGCCCAGCCGTGAGCGCGCTCAGGAGGCGCCGGCCAGCGCCGTCTCGCCGGCGAACTGCCCGCAGACGTCCAGTATCGCCTGGTGGAAGGCGATGCCCATGCGCAGCGTCAGCATGGGGTGGGCGTTGCCCCCGCGCTCGGCCTTCAGCGCCTCCTCCATCACCGCGTCCAGGTCGGCCAGGCGCTCTCGGCTGCGCCGGCTCACCGCCTCCAGCAGCTCCGCCGCGGCTTGAGGCTCCATCGCATCTGCGAAGAACAGCTTGACCATTCCGACGTCGCGCAGCTCGAAGGGCATGGGCTCCGCGCGGCCAAGCCAGTCTGCCAGCTCGGCCTCTCCGGCCACGGTGATCTCGAACACGCGCCTTGGGCGCCGGCCCCGAGGCTCTTCGCGGCCCTCGATCAGCCCCGCTCGCTCGAGCAGCTCCAGGCTGGGATAGATCTGCGCCTGGGAGATGGTCCAGAAGAAGCGGATCGACTGCTGCACCGTCTGCTTGATCTCATAGCCCGAGCGCGACCCCAGGCGGACCATCCCCAGAACCACATATGCAGGGGTGGTGAGGGTGGGGGTTCCTGTGTCCGGATCGCTCCTCGTGCTTGGCATGTCGGTCATGCTAACATGTCAGCCTGACAGATAAGCCCGCGAGCCGCGAAGGAGTCCCCGTGCCAGCTGCGACACCGACCCACAACGCCGACGCGCCCACCCGCATGCCCGACAAGCTCGACCTGCGCCTGGCCATGGAGGCCCGCGATCTCGCCGCCGCGCAGGCCGCGTTCGCGCCCGACGCCGTGCTCCGCTCCCCGTTGACCAGCAGGCTGGCGTTTCGGGGCCACGAGCAGATCGGCGCGGTGCTGGCGGTGATCCTGGACGCGTTCGAGGAGTTCCACTACGTCGACGAACTGAACTGCGGCGAGCACGCCGTCCTGCTCGCGCGCGGACGCGTGGGGGACACGGACATCGAACTGGTGGATCACATGCGCATCGACCCCAGCGGCAAGATCAGTGAGCTGACCGTCTTCTTCCGGCCGCTTCCCGCGATCGCGGTGGCCATGCGGCTGATCGGAGCCGGACTGGCCATGCGCCGCAGCAGGGCAAGGGCCGCGCTGATCTCTGCTCTGATCCGACCGCTGGAGCTGCTTACGCGCGTCGGGGACCGTATCGGCGCGACGCTGCTCGGCCCCATGCTCTGAGCGCCGGCCGCCGGCGTGCGCTCAGCCGGTTACCAGCGGGACCTGCTGGGTGATGCAGTGGATGTTGCCGCCACCCAGCAGGATCTCGCGCGCGGGCACGCCAACGATCTCGCGACCCGGGAAGCAGCCGGCGAGAGTCTCGCGGGCCGCATCGTCGAAGCGGTCGTCCAGCAGCGGGAACACGACGCGGTTGGTGGCTATGTAGAAGTTGGCGTAGGACCCCGCCATGCGCTCGCCCGCCCGCCGCGGCTTGGTGCCCTCCGCGGCGTCCACGCCGGCGGCCTCCTCCTCGGTGATCAGCAACGGCCCCGGTGAGGGGATTCGCACGACCTCGAGCTCCCGTCCCCTGGCGTCGCGGGCGCTCCGCAGCCGCGTCAGCGCGTCGCTGGAGATGGCGTGCTGGGGATCTGACTCGTCGTCGGTCCAGCTGAGCAGCACCACTCCGGGGGCGGCGAAGCACGCGAGGTTGTCCACGTGCCCGTCGGTCTCGTCGTTGTAGACGCCGTCGCCCAGCCAGATCATGCGCTCTGCGCCGAGGTGCTCGAACAGCACATGCTCGATCTCATGGCGGCTGAGCTGAGGGTTGCGGTTGCGGCCCAGCAGGCACTCTTCCGTGGAGAGGATCGTGCCCTCGCCGTCCACGTGGATCGAGCCGCCCTCCAGCACGATCGGGGCGCGGTAGCGCCCGGCGCCCTCGATCTCGAGGATCTTCCGCGCAACGCGCCCGTCGCGGTCCCACGGGAAATACAGCCCGCCCTCGAGACCTCCCCAGGCGTTGAAGTGCCAGTCCACGCCGCGCAGGCCGCCCTCGTCGTTGACCAGGAACGTGGGCCCCGTGTCCCTCACCCACGCGTCGTCGCTGGAGATCTCAACCACGCGGATCGACTCCGGCAGGACCGCGCGGCAGTGCTCGAACTGCTCGTCGGAGACACCCACGGTCACCGGATCGGACTCGTTGATCGCCGCGGCAACCGCCGCGAAGGCCGCCTGGGCCGGCTTGGCGCCCCAGCGCCAGTTGTCCTGGCGCTCGGGCCAGATCATCCAGCAGCCCTCGTGCGGCTCGAACTCGCCCGGCATCCGGTAGCCGTCCGCCGCGGGTGTGGAGGCGAGCGTCGCGCTCATCGGGGTGCGGGCGCGCTCGCGCCGGAGATCGCCGCGGCGGAGGCGGACTCGGTGTCCCGCAGGGCTCGCGGCGTGCGCGGGTGGCTCATGCACCAGAGCATGACCTCTCCGCCCACAAGCGTCAGGCCGACGATGCCCAGCAGTGGGCCGGTGTAGGACCATTCGGTCGGCGAATGTGGAATTTCCGGCCACAGGAACAGCACCACCCCCGCCAGGATGACAAGGCAGGTGATGCTCGACATGGCGATCACGATGGCGTTCCCGCCCGGAATCCTGAAGGGTCGCTCGCGCCCGGGATCCTTGTAGCGCAGGATCGCCACCGCGGGATACATCAGCAGATAGGGCAGCAGGAAGATCACTGAGGAGGCGGCGAAGATCGCGAAGAACAACGAGTCCTGCTTGTTGATGAAGAGCGCCGTCACGAGCAGCACGAGCGTTGATATCAGTCCCGTGCCGATCAGGGCGCCGACAGGGGTGCGGCGCGTTGGGTGCTCGCGCCCGAGGACCCTGGGTAGCTCGCCTTCGGCGGCAGCCTCGACGGCCGAGCGGTTTGCGCCCATGGTCCACGTGGTCATGTTGGTGAAGTAGGTGTAGAGGGCGGCGATGCCCAGCGCGTACACCACGACCTCGCCAAGGCCCCTGTCCCCGAAGATGGCCTTGAACGTTTCCACGAGGCCTTCCACGAGACCGAGTTTTGTCAGCGAAAGGGCCAACAGGATCCCAATGGAGGCGAACAGGTACAGCAACGCGATCACCGCCCCGGTGGTGAAGATCGCCCTCGGTATCCGCTTCTCGGGCTCCTTGACCTCGCCGGCCATGCTCGAGATGAGCTCGAATCCGAGCAGCAGGAACACGATGACGGGCAGGAAGGTCTTAGCCACGCCGAACGACGGGATGAAGCTGGAGCCGTTGATGGTGTTGGCTGCGCCGTGGCGGATTGCGAAGACGATCCCGCCGACGCCCAGCGAGAAGATGATGATCACCTTCAGGATCGCCCCGAGGTTGTTGACCCACTTGCCCACCTCCAGGCGCATCACGCCGACGGCGACTACCAGCCACACCAGCGCGACCGCCATGGCCACCTGTGGCCACTTCCCCGCGGGCCAGGCGGACAGGTGGCTGTCGAACAGCTGAAAGAACACGCCGGCGAACAGCACGAACACCGAGGGCATCCACAGCGCGACGTTGACCCAGTACCAGTAGGTCGTGCGCGCAGCCCAGCGGCTGCCGAGCGCCCGCTTGACCCAGACATAGATGCCTCCCTGCGTCGGATACGCGGTGGCCAGCTCGGCGGTTATCAGGGCATAGGGGACCAGGAAGAAGACGATCGCCAGCAGCCACCACGCGATCGTTTTCGGGCCGATCTTGGCCGAGGCGGTGAGCGTTTCCACGACGAGCATCGCCGAGACGGTGAAGAGCGTCACATCGAGCAGGCCCATCACCCGGCGGCGCTCTCCGCGTACAGCGCTCGCGGACGCCTGATCTGCGGTTTTGATCTGGCTGGCCATCTCCGTTCTCCTTTTCCGGTTGCCCTCTTCAGGCGAGGGCCGGCTTGGGGTGCGTCTCGCCGCCGCTCTCGCTGCCGGCGAGCGTGTGCTCGTCCAGGAACTCGCGGATCAGCTGGTCGTGGTGGAGGATCAGCTCCTCGCTGGGGCGCTTCAGCCGCCCGTAGAGCAGCCAGACGAGGATGCCCTTCTCGGTGTGGAGCCTGTTCTCCGCCTGGTCGAAGACGATCGACTGCGGCCCGTCGATGACCTCGTCGGTCACCTCCACCCCACGCGAGGCCGGCAGGCAATGCATGAAACACGCGTGCTCGGGCGCACGTGCCATCAGTGCTGCGCTCACCTGGTAGCGGGGCATGAACGCCGCCCTGCGCTGCGGTATCTGATCCTCCTGATCCACCCACCACCACAGGTCGGTGTAGACGAAGTCGGCCTGCGCAACCGCCTCCTCGACCTCGGAGGTGATGGCCACCGACCCTCCCGAGAGGGCGGCGTTGGCCCCTCCGATCGCAAGCCACTCCGGTGGCGCCTGATAGCCGGGGGGCGCGGCGTGGATGAAATGCATGCCGAACTGGGTTGCGATGAACATCAGCGAGCTGCACACGTTGGTGCGATCGCCGACGAACACCACGGTGCAGTCCGACAGCGTCCGTCCAGGGGGAAGGTGCTCGGTCATGGTGAGCACGTCGCACACCACCTGCGTGGGGTGGTTGTAGTCGGTCAGTCCGTTGATCACCGGCACCTCGCAATAGCGCGCAAGGTCCACGACCGTGGTGTGCTCGAGCGTTCGAGCCTCGATCACGTCGCACATGCGCGAGAGCACCTTTGCGGTGTCGTAGAGCGACTCGCGCGCGCCGAGGTGGATCTCGCCGGGCTTCAGGTAGAGCGCGTGTCCGCCGAGCTTGGCCATGCCCACCTCGAAGGAGACGCGCGTGCGGGTGGACGGCTCCTCGAAGATCATTCCGAGTGATCGGTGATTGAGCAGCAGCGGAACCGCGCCGTCTGCGTCGGCCTGCTTGAGCAGGCGGATCAGCTCGAGGAGCTCCTCGAGCTGTGCTCGGGAGAAATCCTGGGTGTCGATGAAGTCCTTCACATGGGCCATTCTTGGCGCCACCCCGGATCGGCGCATCCGGCTGAATTACCCGGAGCGCTCGTGGCCTTTCCCCGGGTGCCGCTACCCCCTAGAGTCCAGTCGGTGGAGCGCTTTCAGGTGATCGTCGCGGCGGGGCCGCACAGCTCTCCGGCTCGCCGGCGCGACCCGCGGCGGAGCACCCTTCGGATCGGCGCGGTGCAGCACCGGTGGCATCCCGACCCCGGTGAGCACGAGGCGGCGATCGCCGAGGGTGTCAGGATCGCCGCCGGTGAGGGGGCCCGCGTGGTGTGCCTGCAGGAGCTGACGCTCAGCCGGTATTTCGCCGTGGACCCCGGTGGGCCCGAGGCGGGCGGCGTGGAGCCCGAGGAGCTGCCCGGCGGGCCGACTCATCGCTTCGCCGCGGCGCTCGCAGCAGAGACCGGCGTCCACGTCCATGCCTCTCTCTACGAGCGTCGTCCCGCAGGCGAGGGGCTCGGCTACAACACCGCGATCCTCGTCGCACCCGATGGTCGCCTCGCCGGGCGCACGCGCAAGCTGCACATCCCGGTCACGGCGGGATATCACGAGGATCGCTACTTCGCCCCGGGGCCGGGCGGCCCCGATGCGTTCGCGGTCATACCCGTGGAAGAGGCTCATCTGGGTCTGCCCACCTGCTGGGACCAGTGGTTCCCCGAGGTGGCACGCGCATACAGCCTGGAGGGCGCCGACGTGCTGGTCTACCCGACCGCCATCGGCTCCGAGCCTGACCATCCCGACTTCGACACGCAGCCGCTGTGGGAGCAGGTGATCACCGGCAACGCCATTGCGAACGGGGTGTTCATGGTGGCCGTCAACCGCATCGGCGAGGAGCCTCCGCTGCGGTTCTACGGTTCCTCGTTCATCTGCGATCCGTACGGGCGCAAGCTCGCCCGCGCACCGCGCGAAGAGCCCGCGGTGCTGGTTGCCGACCTGGACCTCGACCAGCGTCACGACTGGCTCGAGCTGTTCCCGTTCCTGGCCACGCGCCGACCCGATGCCTACGCCAGGCTGGCCGTGGAGGCCGCCGGCTTGATGAACCCGCATCGATAGCGCATGCTCGTCCTGGCCGCGCTCGGCGGCAACGCGCTGCTGCGCCGCGGCGAGCCTGCCGACATCGACACCCAGCGGCGCAACGTCGCGCGTGCTGTCGGCTCGCTCGCGGCGATTGCCCGCGAGCACGACCTGGTCGTGACTCACGGCAACGGCCCTCAGGTGGGTCTGCTCGCGCTGCAGGCCGAGGCCTACCGCTCCGGGGCGCCCACGCCGCTGGACGTGCTGGGCGCAGAGTCCGAGGGGATGATCGGCTACCTGCTCGACCAGGGGCTCGTGGGCGAGTTGCCGGATCGCAGGATCGCCACGCTGCTGACTCAGGTGGTCGTCGACCCCGCCGACCCCGCGTTCGCTCATCCCACCAAGCCGATCGGCCCGCTCTACACGCGCGAGCAGGTCGAGCGCCTGGCTGCCGAGCGCAACGTCAGCATCGCCCCCGACGGCAGCGGCTGGCGGCGGGTGGTGGCCTCGCCGGAGCCGCTGCGTGTGATCGAGATCGAGTCGATCCGGCTGCTCCTGCAGGCGGGCGTGATCGTGATCTGCCTGGGTGGCGGAGGTGTGCCGGTCGCGCAGACCGCAGGTGGCGGCCTGACGGGTGTGGAGGCCGTGATCGACAAGGACCTGGCCGCCGCGCTGCTCGCCAGGGAGCTTGGCGCCGAGGTTCTGCTGCTGCTCACCGACGTCTCGGCTGTCCAGCTCGACTGGGGCACGGAGTCCGCGAGGGCCCTGCGCACGGCCTCACCAAAGCTGATCCGCTCGCTGGGCCTTGCGGCCGGTTCCATGGGTCCCAAGGCGGAGGCGGCAGCCCGCTTCGCCGAGGCGGGCGGCCGATGTGTGATCGCGGCGATGGAGCAGGCACAGCAGGCGCTGCGCGGCGAGGCGGGCACGCTGGTGCAGATCGATGGCGCCGCCGGGCCCGGCCCGGAGCCGATCGGGTCCGGCGACCAGCCACCGCATCACCTCTGAGCCGGATCTCGTTGGGCGGACCCGCGCGGCTCCGCCCCGCGCGATGCGGGACGGAGCCGGCTTGGATCTCAGCTGGCCCGAGCGAGCCGCCTCATCGCTGCCGCCGCGCCGCGGAGGCCGTCTGCGCTGCCCACGGCACGGGCGCGAGGTTCGAGCTCCACGGCTCCAGGTAGGCGCGATAGGTGTTCACGCCCGCGGGGAGCTCGGCGTTGAAGATCAGCTGACCCCACGGGTTGAACTCCGAGATGTAGGGCAGGATGCCCCAGCCCACGAACAGGTCGCCCTGATCGGTGGTCTGCGCATTGCCCTGCGAGGCGGCGGACAGTCCCTCGGGCTGATCATCGGAGGAGACCAGCGTGGCCGTTTTGTTCCAGTAGTCCAGCCGCACGGTCACAGCCCTGCTGTAGGGAAGCTCCGGCGTGCCGGCGGACTCGTTGTCGAAGAACGTGAACAGGTTGCCCGCCAGCTGCTGCGGGTCGTGCTGCCAGGCGAAGATCTCGCCGGCGTCGTCCAGCGTCTGCCCCGGCGCGGCCTGAAGCTTGAAGCTGCTGTCCTTGCCTCCGAGCTGCCACAGGATGCTGCCGTTCTGCAGGCTCACGTCATAGGTGGTCCACGTGTCGCGTGCGTCGATCAGCAGGTTCCCGCTGCGGTCCAGCTTTACCGCGTTGATGTGGAACCAGTCCCACGGCGTGCTCGGCGAGGCCGGCAGCGGCTGCTCGCTCTGGCTGAACGGAACGTGATCCTCGCTGTTCCACTGGAACAGCACCTGCCCCGTACGGATGTTGATCTCCTGGACCACGCCGTTGATCACCGTCTGGTCGGTTGGCCCACCGATCGAGCTGAGATCGGCGGTGGCGGTGGTGTAGGAGAGGACCAGCGCGGTGTTCCAGGGCGTGATCAGGAACTCGTGCCCGTCGGTGCTCAGACCGTTGCCGGCGTTGACCGTTGCGATCTGCTGGTAGCGGTCGTTGTAGATGTAGTCCGTGCCGCTGGACAGGCTGCCCAGGCCCGTGCCCTGCCAGAAGGTCAGCACCGGCTGACCGTCATATCTCTGCGGGCGGAAGTCCGCCGCGGTCTGCCCCTGCGGGATCGGGTCGAACCAGATCACGTTGCCCGCCGGCCCGAGTATCTCCGGGCCGTTTGCATACGTGCTGCTGTCGCCTGTGGGCGTGATGAAGATGTCGCCCGGCCCGATGTTGCCGCGGGAGGTGAGGATGGTGAGCGGCGGCGGGGAGGTGGGTGTTGCCGCCACCGCGCTGCCCGCGCCGACCAGCGCGAGCGCGATCAGCGCTGTCACGCCGGCCACCGCGGCCGGCAGCCTGCGTCGGCGGGGACGCGGCCCGCCGGGACGTGAGGGGTGGATGGGTGGGAGGAAATGCATTGGGGGTCTCCTTGTGTCGTTTGCTCTACCGGCGCGACCCTGGGGGAGTCGCTCAGGCCATATTGAGCATAATATCTACTGAAATTATGAACTTTGTGTTGCGCGGGCGTGAACATCGGTTGCGGCCGGTCGCGCAGAGGCGAAGAGCGACTGTTGCGCGCCCGCGAAAACGGGTAGTGCACCGGCCATGAAGGTGGTGGTCACCGGCGCCAGCGGCAACGTGGGCACCAGCGTGCTGAAGGCGCTGGGTGGCGACCCGGCGGTGGAGCGGGTGGTGGGCATTGCCCGGCGCGTGCCCGCGAGCCACTTCCCAAAGGTCACATGGTGCAGAGCGGACGTGAGCGAGAGCGACCTCGTGCCCATCTTCCGCGGCGCCGATGCGGTGATTCATCTCGCCTGGCTGATCCAGCCCTCCCGCGACGAGGCGCTGACGCGCCGCGTCAACGTGGAGGGAAGCCGGCGCGTGTTCGATGCCGTGGCCAGAGCGGGGGTGCCGGCGCTCGTGCACGCCTCCTCGGTCGGCGCCTACGCGCCCGGCCCGCGCGAGCGCGCGGTCGATGAGTCCTGGCCGGCCACCGGGATCGCGAGCTCCTTCTACTCGCGCCACAAGGCACAGGCGGAGAGCCTGCTCGACGGCTTCGAAGCCGAGCACCCCGATGTGCGCGCCGTGCGCCTGCGCCCCGCGCTGATCTTCAAGGCCGGCGCCGCAGCCGAGATCCGACGTCTGTTCGTCGGCCCGCTGCTGCCCCATTGGCTCGTGCGCGAGCAGCTGCTGCGCCTGCTGCCCTACCCGCGGGGCCTGCGCACGCAGGCTGTGCACTCACTTGACGTGGGCGAGGCCTACCGGCTGGCGGCCACGCTGCCGGTTCGCGGCGCCTTCAACATCGCTGCCGACCCGGTGCTCGACGCCGGCACCATCGCCCAGGCACTCGGGGCCCGGGCGCTGGAGCTGCCCGTCGGGTCGGTTCGCGCCGCCGCCTGGGCCAGCTGGAAGCTGCGTCTGCAGCCCACCTCGCCCGGATGGCTCGACATGGGGATGCAGAGCCCGCTGATGAGCTGCGACCGTGCCCGCGAGCTGCTCGGCTGGAGCCCCAGCGTGTCATCCACGCAGACGGTGCTCGAGCTGCTCGCCGGGCTGCAGCGCCAGACGGGGCTGCCGACGCCGCCGCTGGATCCTGCCGCCGGTGGCCCGCTGCGAGTGCGAGAGCTGCTCAGCGGAGTCGGTGCCACCGACCACGTCTAGCGCGCGCTCAGTGGGAGCGGTCGGTGCCACCGGCCACGTCCAGCGCGCGCTCAGCGGGCGGAGTCGGTGCCACCGGCCACGTCCAGCGCGCGCTCAGCGGGCGGGGTCGGTGCCACCGGCCACGTCCAGCGCGCGCTCAGCGGGCGGGGTCGGTGCCACCGGCCACGTCCAGCGCGCGCTCGGCGGGCGGAGTCGGTGCTACCGACCACGTCTAGCGCGCGCTCGGCGGGCGGAGCCGGTGCTACCGACCACGTCCAGCGCGCGCGCTCAGTGGGCATCCCGCTCGCCCGCCAGCAGGCGCAGCGCGTGGGGCAGAGCCTCCGCGATCGCCTCGCCGCTCTGCGCGATGCTCGCCGGGGAGCCCGGCAGGTTGACGATCAGCGTCGATCCAGCCGTCCCCGCAACGCCGCGGGAGAGCATCCAGTGGCGGGTGTGCTTGCGCGAGGCCGCGCGCATCGCCTCCGCCAGCCCCGGAGCCTCGCGCTCGATCACCGCGCGCGTCGCCTCCGGGGTGACGTCGCTGGGCGACATGCCGGTGCCGCCGGTGGTCAGGATCAGCGAGCAGTCCTCGCTTGCCACCCAGTGGCGCAGCCGCTCCTCGATCAGTGCGCGGTCGTCGGGAATCAGCTCGCGCGCGAGCAGGTGAGCGCCCAGCCCTCGCGCCAGCTCCGCAAGGCGCTCGCCGCTGAGATCCTCCCCCGCGCCCGCTGCCTTGGAGGTGCTGATCGTGATCAGCGCCGCCCCCGCTCCGGCGAGCCCGTGGTCGCGCACGCCAGCGGGCGCCTCCCCCTGCGCGGGTGCCTCCCCCTGCTCCTGCGTCGGTCCCGACCCCGGCGCCTGCTCGAGCGCGTAGTCGCCGCTGCGCCCGCCGCGCTTCTCCAGCAGGACCACCTGCTCGATCGACACACCCTTCTCCAGTCCCTTGACCATGTCATAGACGGTCAGTGCCGCCACCGAACAGGCCACCATCGCCTCCATCTCGACGCCCGTGCGCTCCAGCGTGCGCACCTCGCTGAATATCTCCACCAGCCCCTGCTGATCGTCGACGCTCGCGCTCATCTGCACGTGGGTGAGCGCCACGTTGTGCGCCAGCGGTATCAGCTGCGCCGTCTGCTTGGCCGCCTGCATCCCCGCCAGTCGCGCGACCCCCAGCACCTCGCCCTTGGGGCCGTCCCCCGCGGCAACCGCCCGGGCCGTGGCGCGCGACATCCGCACACGCGCGCGCGCCCGCGCGACGCGCAGCGAGGGCTCCTTGGCGCCCACGTCCACCATGTGCGCGCTGCCGCTCTCGTCGAGGTGCGTCAGGCTCCGGCGCTCGCTCATCTCGCGCCGCCCGAGCGATCGATGGTCTCCCCGCGCATCGGTGCGCCCCTGCCCGGCGTGAGCGAGGCTGTCCCCGGCGCGGCCCGGTCGGTCCGCGGCGCGAGCGGGTCCGTTCCAGCCACCCACCCGGCCTCGCCGACAGCCGTGTGCTCGCGCTTCCAGATCGGCGCCTGCTCCTTGATCGCGTCGATCGCGTCCCTGGCTCCCGCAAAGGCCGCCTCGCGGTGGGGCGCGGAGACAGCCACGATCACGCTGGGCTCCCCTAGCGCCACGCTCCCCACGCGGTGCTCGGCGGCCGCGGCGCACAGCTCGTGAGCGGCGGCGCAGCGGCGCAGGATCTCCTCGATGCGCTCCACCGCCATCTCCGCATAGGCCTCGTACTCCAGCAGCGCCACCTCCCTGGTGACTCCCTGAAAGGCCACTATCGCGCCCGCGCGCGGGTCCGCCACGGCGCGCGTGAGCCGCTCGATCGACAGCGGCTGATCGGTGACGCGCACATGCGGAGCGCGACCGGGTGCACCGGTCCGCTCGCCGCCGCTGACCGGCGGGATCAGCGCCAGCTCGTCGCCCGGCGCGAGCACGGTCTCGCGCGAGGCGTAGTCGCGGTTGACGGCCATTCGCAGCGGCAGGCGCTCGAACAGCTCGCCCATGCCGGGCAGCTCCGACAGGCGCTCCAGGGCCTCCGCCACCGTGCACCCCTCCGGCACCAGCAGCTGCGCGCGGTCGCTGCCGTGGCGTTCTCGCAGGATCGCGTACAGGCGCACCTCGATGGCCATCTCGCTCATCCCAGCGGCTCCTGCCACATGCGCAGCGGGACCATGCGCAGGCGCTCCCCGGCGCGGACCATGCTCACCTGCGCCGGCACGACCACCAATGCGTCGGCGGCCACCATCGAGCTGAGCACGTGCGAGCCCTGTGCTCCCGTGGCGGCTGCGTGCCAGCCGTCGTGCTCTGCGCTCACGCGGCAGCGCAGCGCGTGCGCGCGCCCCGGCGGCTTGCGGTAGTCCTCGTCGAGCACCGCCCACAGCGGCGGCGTGCGCGAGACGATCCCCAGCAGCCCCCTGATCGCCGGGCGCACCAGCAGCGCGAACGTGACCATCGCCGAGACCGGGTTGCCCGGGAGCCCGAACACCAGCGTCTCGCCGATCGTCCCGAACCACGTGGGCTTGCCGGGGCGCAGCGCGACCCCCCAGAAGAGCTCCCGTGCGCCCAGCTCCGCGAGGCCCGCCTTGACGTGGTCGTGGCGGCCCACCGACACCCCGCCGCACACCACCGCCACGTCGAACCCGTCGATGCTGCGCCGCAGCGACTGCGTGGTGGCGCGCGCATCGTCGCCGACCGCCCCCTGCCGCGTCACCTGCGCGCCGCAGCGCAGAGCCATCGCGGAGATGCTCAGCGAGTTCGAGTCGCGAACTCCGCCCTCGCGCGGCTGCTCGCCCGCAGCGAGAAGCTCATCGCCGGTGACCAGCACGGAGACGAGCGGGCGCCTCGTGCACGGTGCCGAGACCAGGCCCAGTGAGGCCAGCGCGCCCAGCTCTGCGGGTCCGACCGGCGTGCCGGCCGCCAGCACCCTCTCCCCGCGGCGCATGTCCTCCCCGGCGTGGCGAACATGCTGGCCGCGCGACGGCGCCGCCAGCACCTCCACGTCCTCTCCGCGCGGGCGCGTGTCCTCCACCGGCACAATCGCGTCAGCTCCCTCCGGGATCACCGCCCCGGTGGATATGGCGACCGCCTGGCCCGCCAGCAGCCGCGCCGCCGACGGCCTGCCCGCACGCGACTCGTCGATGACCCGCAGCAGCACGGGCAGCTCCTCCCCGGCGCCCTCGAGGTCGCCCGCGCGCACCGCGTAGCCGTCCATCGCCGAGCCGTCGAACCGCGGAACCGGCTCGCTGCATGTGATGTCCTCGGCGAGCACCCGCCCGAGCGCGTCGGGGAGGGGCACCGCCTCCCCGCGCAGCGGCGCGGGGATCGCATCGAGCACCGCCCGCTCGGCCTCCTCGAGGCTGATCAGGCGGTCGGTCGTGCGCGTGCCATGGGCTCCTGTGGCGCTCACCGACAGTGACTGTAGTTGCGAGACTGCGCGCATGGGCGAGAGCGAAGCGATCGTCGCGGTGCTCGCCGGCGGGCGCGCCAGGCGCATGGGGGGCGCCAAGGCCTCGCTGATGCTCGGCGGCCGGCCGCTGATCTCCTACCCGCTCGCCGCCGCCGCCGACGCGGGGCTGCCGGCCATCGTGCTCGCAAAGCGCTCAACACCCCTGCCCGAGCTGGCCGTGCCGGTGATCCACGAGCCGGATGCTCCCGTGCATCCCCTGTGCGGGGTGCTCGCCGCGCTCGAGCACGCCGCGGGCCTCGCGCCGGCGCGGGCGGTGGTGATCGTCGCATGCGACATGCCCTTTCTCACGGGGGAGTTGCTCGCCTGGCTGGCGCGCCTGGACGGGCCCGCGATGGCAGCCCTCGACGGGCTGCCCCAGCCGATGCTCGCCCGCCTGGAAGCCGCACACCAGCCCGCGTTGCGCGCAGCGCTCGCATCCCAGGCGGCGCTCGGCGCCGCCCTATCATCGCTTTCTCCCCGTCTGTTGGGCCGCAGGCAGCTGCGGGCATTCGGCGAGCCCGCGAGGCTGCTGTTCAACGTCAACCGGCCGCAGGATCTGCTGCGCGCGGAGCGTCTGGCGGGTTGATCGTCGCGGCGATCTCGCGCAGGCGATCCAGATCCAGCTCCGAGCGCCCGGCGATCCAGCAGGCCAGCGGCGCGGCTGTCCGCTCGGAGCTGTGAGCCGCCGTTCCCGCAAGCTCCAGCAGGTCGCGGATCTCCTGCAGCGAGGGTGCGCTCACCCCGGTCGCAGCGGCGAATGCCGTTATCCATTCGTCGCGCGTCATCCGCGCCAAAGCTTAGCCCCGCGCCGATCGCGGGTACGGTGGTGACATGCTCGACCAGCTGGAGCGCCCGCTGCGCGATCTGCGTATCTCCGTTACCGACAGGTGCAACCTGCGCTGCACCTATTGCATGCCCCGCCAGGTGTACGGCCCCGGCCATGAGTTCATGCACAGCGAGGAGCTGCTCAGCTTCCCCGAGATCGCAAGGCTCGCCCGCGTGTTCGCCCGGCTGGGCGTCAACAAGATCCGCCTCACCGGAGGGGAGCCGCTGTTGCGCAGCGGGCTGGAGCGCCTGGTCGGTGAGCTCAGCGTCATACCTGGCGTGAGCGATCTCGCGCTGACCACCAACGGGCTCGCGCTCGCCGCCCGCGCGCAGCGACTCGCCGACGCCGGCCTGGGCCGTGTCACCGTCAGCCTCGACGCGCTCGACCCGCAGACCGCAAGGCTGATGAGCGACACGCCCGTGCGCCCCGGCCGGGTGCTCGAGGGCATCCACGCCGCCACTGCCGCGGGCCTCTCGCCGGTGAAGGTCAACATGGTCGTCAGGAGAGGCGTCAACGACGAGCAGCTTCCCGCCATGGCCGCTCACTTCCGCAACCGCCCCGAGGTGCTGCGCTTCATCGAGTACATGGACGTCGGCTCCAGCAACGGCTGGCAGATGCGCGACGTGGTGCCCGCCGCCGACATCCTCGCCGCCATCGACGCGCGCTGGCCGCTGCAGGCGCTCCCACCCACGGGCGAGGGCGAGGTGGCAAGGCGCTACCGCTACCGCGACGGCGCCGGTGAGATCGGCGTGATCGGCTCCGTCAGCGTTCCCTTCTGCGCCACCTGCACACGCGCGCGCCTGTCCGCCGACGGCAAGCTCTTCACCTGCCTGTTCGCCCGCCGTGGCACCGACCTGCGCGCGATGCTCCGCTCGGGGGCAAGCGACTCCCAGATCACCGCCGCCATCGAAGCCGTGTGGAGCGCGCGCAGCGACCGCTACTCCGCGCAGCGCACCCGCACCGCAGCCCGCGCCGGAGCACCCGACCCCGCCAGGGTCGAGATGTCATACATCGGGGGGTAGGCTGCCAGGATGCACCCGAGCGTCGACCGCCCGCCCGGACGCCAGCCTTCTGCCGCCGCGCCGTCAGGAGCCGCGGTCGACCATCACCGACGTGGCCTTCACCGTCGCCGCTGCCGCCACGCCCGGCGCGAGGCCGAGCTCCTCGACTGAGTCGCGGGTGATTGCAGCCGTGATCAGGAACGGGCCCGCCTCGATCTCCACGAGCGCCATCACGCCGTCCACCTCCACCGAGCGCACCACGCCTGGAAAGCGGTTGCGCGCCGATCCGCCCGTGCCCGTGCGATGGCGCTCCGGCCGGCGCGTCAGGCGCTTGACCTCCGCGGCGGCCACGCGGCGGCGGTTCTGCTCGTCGCGATGCGTGCGCAGCTTGCCCGAGCGGTCCCAGCGGCGCAGCGTGTCGACGCTCACGCCGATCGCGCTCGCCGCGTCGCCCAGCGAGAGGTCCGCCGCAGCTCTGGCTTGCCTGGGCATGACCACTCCATCCTATCCCCGGCGCGCGAGCGCATGGCCGAGTGAGTTTCCCGAGCGCCCGACCGGGTATCGCGGCCTCGAATGAGCGGGTCGCTTGATCATCTGAGGGACTGGCCTATCTTGCGCCAGCTGCGCGGCCAGGATCCCCTGGGCCGGGGTAAGGCGGTGCGCTCCGCGCGCACCGACGCGCTCACCAACCGCGCAGCCGACGCCGACGAGGTGGTCGCGTCGGTCTGCCCCTACTGCGCGGTGGGCTGTGCACAGAGCCTCTACGTCAAGGATCGCAAGGTCGTTCAGATCGAGGGCGACCCGGACTCTCCGGTCAGTCGGGGGCGCCTCTGCCCCAAGGGCTCGGCGACGCTGCAGCTCACCACTGGGCCGGCCCGTGAGCACAAGGTCCTCTACCGCCGCCCGCACGCCAGCGACTGGGAGGCGCTGGATCTCGAGGAGGCGATGGCGATGGTCGCCGAGAAAGTCGTGCAGACCCGTCGCGACACCTGGGAATGGGAGAGCGAGGGCGTGCGCGTGCGCCGCAGCCTCGGGATCGCCAGTCTCGGCGGAGCGACGCTGGACAACGAGGAGAACTACCTCATCAAGAAGCTGTGGACCGCGCTGGGCGTGATCCAGGTCGAGAACCAGGCGCGCGTATGCCACAGCTCCACGGTGGTCGGCCTCGGCACGTCCTTCGGCCGCGGCGGCGCCACTACCTTCCCGGGCGACCTGCAGAACTCCGACTGCATCGTCATCGAGGGCTCCAACATGGCCGAGGCGCACCCCGTGGCCTTCCAGTGGGTGATGGAGGCCAAGGCCCGTGGAGCCACCGTGATCCACGTGGACCCCCACTTCAGCCGCACCAGCGCCCTCGCGGACATCTTCGTGCCGCTGCGCACCGGAACCGACATCGCCTTCCTCGGCGGCGTCATCAACCACGTTCTGCAGAACGAGCTCTACTTCGAGGATTACGTGCGCGCCTACACCAACGCGTCCACCATCATCGAGCGGGACTTCCGCGACACCGAGGACCTCGACGGCGTGTTCTCCGGCTGGGATCCCGTCAGCGGGAGCTACCAGTACGACAGCTGGCAGTACGAGGGCGCAGCGGTCGCCGCCGCCTCCGGCGAGCGCGACGAATTCGCCCACCAGCAGAAGGGCGGGCACGCGATTCGCGAGTCCAGCCACGGCGAGACCGCGGGCTCTGGCGGGCAGAGCGTCGGCGCCGAGCCCAGGCGCGACGAGACGCTGCAGGACCCGCGCTGTGTCTTTCAGATCCTCAGGCGCCACTATGCGCGCTACACGCCCGAGATGGTCAGCCAGACCTGCGGAATACCGCCGGACCTGTTCCTGGAGGTCTGCCGCACGATCACCTCCAACTCAAACCGCGAGCGCACAAGCGCGTTCGTCTACGCGGTCGGCTGGACGCAGCACACCGTCGGCTCGCAGTACATCCGCGCCGCATCGATCCTGCAGCTCCTGCTCGGCAACATCGGCCGGCCCGGCGGCGGGATCATGGCGATGCGGGGCCACGCGAGCATCCAGGGCTCAAGCGACATTCCCACGCTCTACAACCTGTTGCCCGGCTATCTGCCCATGCCCCACGGTCACGAACACAGCGGGCTGGCGGACTACGTCGAGGCCGACTCCGCCAAGAAGGGCTACTGGGGAAACATGGCCTCCTACATCACAAGCCTGCTGAAGGCCTACTGGGGTGCCGCCGCGAGCGAGGAGAACGAGTACTGCTTCGACTACATGCCGCGCATCACCGGCTCGCACGGGACCTACGACACGGTGATGGCCCAGCTCGAGGGCAGGTGCAAGGGCTACTTCCTGATGGGCCAGAACCCCGCTGTGGGATCGGCCAACAACCGCATGCAGCGCAAGGCCATGGCCAATCTGGAGTGGCTGGTCGTACGCGACTTCTCGCTGATCGAGAGCGCCACCTGGTGGAAGGACGGCCCGGAGATCGAGACCGGCGAGCTGCGCACCGAGGACATCGCAACCGAGGTGTTCTTCTTCCCCGCAGCAGCGCACATCGAGAAGGACGGCACCTTCACCAACACGCAGCGACTGCTGCAGTGGCACCATGCCGCCCAGGAGCCCCAGGGGGACGCGCGCTCGGACCTGTGGTTCATGTTCCACCTGGGCCGCCTGATCCGCGAGCGGCTCGCAGGCTCGGAGGAGGAGATGGACCGCCCGATCCTCGACCTCGTCTGGGACTACCCCACGGCAGGGGCACTCCGCGAGCCGAGCGCGGAGGCGGTGCTGCGCGAGATCAACGGCACCGGACCCGACGGGGCGCCCCTGTCGAGCTACGAACAGCTGCGCGATGACGGCTCGACGGCGTGCGGCTGCTGGATCTACTGCGGCGTGTACGCGGACGGCGTCAACCAGGCGGCGCGCCGCACCCCGCGCAGCCAGCAGAACTGGACAGGCGCCGACTGGGGCTGGGCCTGGCCCGCCAACCGGCGCATCCTCTACAATCGCGCCTCCGCCGATCCTCAGGGCACGCCGTGGAGCGCGCGCAAGGCGCTCGTGTGGTGGGACGCCGAGCAGCGCAGCTGGGTCGGACACGACACGCCTGACTTCAAGGCCGACAAGGACCCCAGCTACACGCCGCCCGAGGGCGCGCGCGGTCCCGCCGCGCTGGGGGGCGCGGAGCCGTTCATCATGCAGGGCGACGGCAGGGGCTGGCTGTACGCGCCCGCGGGCCTCGCCGACGGGCCGCTGCCCACGCACTACGAGCCGCAGGACTCGCCATTTGAGAACGCGCTCTACGCCCAGCGCGCCAACCCTGCGCGCAAGACCTATCCGCACCCCGACAACCGCTACCACCCCAGCGGCGGGGAGGTGGGGGCGGACGTGTTCCCGTTCGTGGTCACCACCTACCGTCTCACCGAGCACTTCACAGCGGGTGGCATGACGCGCTGGACGCCCTATCTGGCCGAGCTGCAGCCTGCGTTCTTCTGCGAGGTCTCCCCCGAGCTGGCCGCTGAGCGCCAGCTGGCGCACGGCGGCTGGGCCACCATCGCAACCGCCCGCGGCGTGATCGAGGCGCGCGTGCTGGTGACCGACCGCATGACGCCGCTGACGGTCGCCGGGCGCACCGTGCACCAGATCGGCATGCCCTTCCATTGGGGCCCCAACGGATACACGACAGGCGACTCCGCCAACGAGCTGGTCTCGATGAGCCTCGACCCCAACGCGCACATCCAGGAGGACAAGGCGTTCACCGCCGACATCCGCCCCGGCAGGCGTCCGCGCGGCCCCGCGCGCCAGCGGCTCGTGCTGGACTACCAGCGCCGTGCGGGCGTCACCGCGGGAACCGGCACCCAGCCATGAGCCCAGTCGAGCCAAGCGCGATCGCGGCAGCGGGCAAGCCGAGTCTCCTGAACTCCCAGCGCGCCGGCGGGGACCCCGCGGGGGGCAGCGGCTACGACACCCATCCGCCGCGCATGGGGTTCTTCACCGACACGTCCCTGTGCATCGGCTGCAAGGCCTGCGAGGTCGCCTGCAAGGAGTGGACTCAGGTTCCCGAGGACGGCCTGCAGTGGACAGGCATGTCATTCGACAACACCCAGGGGCTCGGCGCGGATACGTGGCGCCACGTGGCGTTCATCGAGCAGCGCAAGCCCGTGGGCGATTCCCAGGCCAACCTCCGTGCGGGCGCGGGCCCGGGTGCGGGTGCGGGCGCGGGTGCGGGTGCTGGTGCGAGCGCGTCTGCCGTCGGGAGCGTGGACGCTGACGGCGACTTCCGCTGGCTGATGTCATCCGACGTGTGCAAGCACTGCACCGACGCAGCCTGCCTGGACGTCTGCCCGACGGGCGCGCTGCTGCGCACGGAGTTCGGCACCGTGGTGGTGCAGGAGGACGTGTGCAACGGCTGCGGCTACTGCGTTCCCGCGTGCCCCTACGGCGTGATCGGCAAACGCGAGCAGGACGGGCGCGTGTGGAAGTGCACGCTCTGCTACGACCGCCTGGGCGAGGGAATGGAGCCGGCGTGCGCCAAGGCATGTCCCACCAACTCGATCCAGTTCGGGGAGCTCGAGGAGCTTCGCACCCGTGCGGACGGCCGTGTGCAGCAGCTGCAGCAGGCCGGCGTGCTTGACGCAAAACTGTATGGCCGCGATCCCACCGACGGTGTGGGCGGGGACGGTGCGTTCTTCCTGCTGCTGGACGAGCCCGAGGTCTACGGCCTGCCGCCCGACCCGGTGGCGACCACGCGCGATCTGCCGCGCATGTGGCGCCACGCGGCGCTGGCGGGAGCGGGCCTGCTGGGCGCGGTGTGCGTGAGCGTGGTGGGGCGCAGGTGAGCAGCGCCAACAGCGATCAGCTCGCCGCGCAAAACGGGCGCCCCGCCCGGCGCCCGCGCCGCGGGGGTCGCGGCGGTCGCGCCGGGCGCGCGATGGTGCCCGACGCGGAGTTCTCCAGCTACTACGGTCGTGCGATCGTCAAGGAGGCCACATGGGCGCCGCTGGACATCGCCGGATACCTGTTCCTGGGAGGGCTCGCGGGAGCGTCCTCTGCGCTGGCGGCCGGCGCAGAGGTGACCGCCAGGCCGGGTCTGGCCCGCCCGCTGAAGCTGGGCGCAGCCGGAGCGATCTCGCTTTCACTGGTGGCGCTGGTCCACGACCTGGGCCGGCCTGAGCGCTTCCTGAACATGCTGCGCGTGTTCAAGCCCACCTCGCCGATGAGCGTCGGTGTGTGGATCCTCACCGCCTACTCGCCCGCCGCGCTGGCGGCGGCGGCCGGTGAGCTGGTGCCTCCACTGCGAGTGCTCGGACGCCTGGGGACGGCAGGTGCGGCGCTGTTAGGCCCGGCGGTTGCCTCATACACGGCGGTGCTGATCTGCGACACCGCCACGCCGGCCTGGCACGAGGGCCATCGCGAGATGCCGTTCGTGTTCGTGGGCTCCGGGGCGAGCGCCGCTGCCGGTCTGGGGCTGCTGTTCGCGCCGCTCGCCCAGAACTCGCCGGCGGTGCGCCTGGCCGTGATCGGGGCGGCGGCTGAGATGTCCACGGTGAAGGTGCTGGAGCGGCGCATCGGCATCGTCGCTGAGAACTACCACCAGGGTCGCGCGGGGCACCTGATGCGCGCAGCCGAGGCGCTGACGCTCGCGGGGGTCGCAGGCGCGGTGCGCTTCGGGCGCAGCAGCCGAGCGGGGGCTGCACTGGCGGGAGCGGCACTTCTCGGCGCCTCCGCGTGCGCGCGGTTTGGCATCTTCGAGGCGGGCCGCCAGTCGGCGCGGGATCCGCGCTACACCGTGGTGCCCCAGCGCGAACGCGCCCGGCGCGAGGACGCATGAGCTTCACGCGCTCAGCGGAGGGCGCGATCGCTCCGGCTCTGGTGCGCGGTGAGCTGCGCCAGCTCATCCGCGACGGCGAGCTGGACTTCGTGGCGGTGGAGGAGCCGCTTGAGATCCGCGTGGATGGCCAGCCGCTGGCGGTCACCATGCGCACGCCCGGGCACGACGAGGAGCTCGCCGCCGGGTTCCTGTTCGGCGAGGGGCTGATCAGCGCTGCGCCCGACGTGGGCCCCACGGAGGATCTGGCGGGGAACACGGTGGAAGTGCGCGGACCGCTCGACCGGCGCCCGGCGGCGCGCAGCTTCTACACCACCTCCTCATGCGGCGTGTGCGGCAAGGGCGCTCTGGAGGAGGTGGCGGTGCACGCGCACGCGCTGCCCACGGGGCAGGAAGCCGACCGAGCGCTGCTCGCCAGCCTGCCCGAGCGCCTCGAGCAGCCCGGCTTCGCGCGGACGGGCGGCCTGCACGCCACCGGTCTGCTGGACAGCCGCGGGGAGCTGATCTGCGTGCGCGAGGACGTTGGGCGCCACAACGCCATGGACAAGGTCATCGGCTGGGCGCTGCTCAGCGGGCGGCTGCCGCTGCACGAGGATCTGCTGTGCGTGAGCGGCCGCCTGTCCTTCGAGCTGGTTCAGAAGGCCGCTGTGGCGGGAGCGCCGTTCCTGGTGGGCGTGGGGGCGCCCACATCGCTGGCGGTGGAGCTCGCCGCGGACAGGGGCATGACGCTCTGCGGCTTCGCGCGACGCGGCCGGGTGAACGTGTACACGTGCCCCGAGCGCGTGCGCGACGGGCTCGCCCGCGACTGAGCGCCGCGTCGACGGCCGCGCCCGCGGCTGAGCGCCGCGTCGACGGCCGCGCCCGCGGCTCAGAGGCGACTAAACGGCCAAGGACTTCCGCACGTGGAACGCCACCGTGCTCGCGGCGGTCGCACTGGCCGGTGCACAGGCGCGGGGGGGGACGCGCGCGGGCTCCAGGCGCGCCGTGAGCGCGGCGATCAGGACGGTGGCGAGCTATCTGGGCAACACGCCCGCCGTGTGCCGCGCCTCATACGTGGACCCGCGGGTGATCGACCGCTTCCAGGCCGGCGTGGTGATCCCGCTCCCGGCCGGCGAGCCCGACCTCGCCAGGCCGCGTGTGCGGCGCGAGATCGAGGCCTCGGTGCTCGACCTGCTGGGCGACGCTGGAGCAGGTGTGGGGAGGCGGGCGCTCGGGTAAGGGGTTGACCATGGAGCAACGCAACATCGCGTGGACGATCGACCTGGAGCGCCTGCGCCGCCAGGGCGGATACGAGCTCGACCAGTTCGCGGTGTGGGAGCTGGAATTCCAGCACGACGACGGCGGGGACTCGGAGCGCTCGCCCTCCGGGGCGCGGCGCATCGCGCTCGATACCCTGCGCTCGGCTCTGACGAGGGCAGTCAGATGAGCCCTCGCGCCGGCGAGGCGGCGGGCGGGCGGCGGGATAGCGAGCGGAGCGCCGCGGGGCCGCACCTGCTCTCCGATCTGGAGTCGCGCTACGCGCCCGGCCACGATCGCCCGCTCGGCGGCTACATGGTCCTCACCGGCACGTTTGCCAGCGGGGTCGCGGCGGCGCTGTTGGCGCTGCGGCGCTCCGGCAGGGAGATCCCCGAGCATCCGGCGCTGTCGGACGTGGTGCTGGTGGGCGTTGCAACGCACAAGCTCAGCCGCCTGATCGCCAAGGACAAGGCAACGAGCTTCCTGCGCGCGCCGTTCACGCACTTCCAGCACTCGAGCGGCCACGGCGAGGTCGAGGAGAAGCCGTGCGGGCACGGTGTGCGCCTGGCGGTGGGCGAGCTGCTGGTCTGCCCCTACTGCCTCTCTCAGTGGGTGGCCGCAGCGTTCACGCTCGGGCTGATCGCTGCTCCTCGCGCGACGCGCCTGGCAGGTGCTGTGTTCGCTTCCTACACGGACTTCCTGCAGCTCGCCTACCGAGCCGCCGAGGACAGGGTCTGAGGCGGGCGGCACTCGGGCGCTGCGGGCGACCGTGCGGCGCTCGTGCGCTCTCCAGGAGCGGCTCTGCGCCGACGCGTCAGGCGGGCGCAGGGGTGCTGCCGAGCGCCGGCGGCACCTCGGCGGCGCCGCCGGCCCGGGCCTGTCCGACCCAGTCGTCGAGCATCTGCCAGCACCCATACAGCCAGCGGATCAGCTCCTCGCGCTCCACGGGGATCTCGGCGGCTGGGAAGCGCCAGAAGCGCATCTTCACGGTTGCTCCCACCAGCCCGCCCGACCAGATGTCGCTGATGTACTGAAAGCCGTCCAGGCCCACGTGGCCGAAGATCACCACGTCCGCGCCGCGCGCCGATTCCAGCAGTGCCAGGGTCCCGCCGAGGCGGGGCGGAAGCAGATGCTGCAGCGGCTCCGCCAGGGCCAGCAGCTCGGGCTGGCGCTCGCCGATGATCGCCTTGGCGCGCGCCACCTTCTCGGGCGTGGCGCGGGTGCCCTCGGGGTAGATCAGCAGGCCTTCATCGCTGCCCAGGTTCACGGTGAGCTGACGCAGCCGGTCCAGCTCACGCGCGGTGTCGCCTGAGGCGCGGCGCACGAACAGCGTGGGTACCCACCGTCCACCGATGTCGATGGTGGGCAGCCGCTGCAGCTCGCGCTTGATCACGAAGCGGAAGCCCAGCCCGTGGGCGCCGCCGAGGATCACGTCGGGCAGTGCGTTGTCGATGATGCTGGCGTGCCGGATCATCACCAGCACGGGCCCGGGTCCCGCCAGCTCCAGGCCCTCGACCTCGAAGCGCATGGCGAACAGCGTGCGTATGCCGCGCAGGTGGCTCGACAGCCAGCTGCGCTTGATGCTGAACACGCGCTCACGGCGCAGGCGGCTGTCGCGCCCGCGGGAGCGCAGCCAGATCACAGCGAGCCCCGCCAGCGCGAACACCTCGCCGACCAGGAACCACCACAGCATCGCCAGTAGGCGCACAGCCATCCAGGGCTTGCGCCTGCGCGCCCACATGAACATGTCCACCACGGCGCCCGCCGCGAACAGGACCGGCGAGAGCGCTGTGAGCGCCACCAGCAGCAGCACCTCGGCGGAGATCCCGAGCAGGCGCCGCCGCGCCCGGGAGGCGCGAGTGCTCTCGTCGGGGATCAGCGGTCCCAGCGCCTCCATCCGCCGGATCGTACTCCCGCGCAGGTACCTGCGCCGGACCGTGCTCCCGCGCGGGCACACGGGAGTCTCGACGGTGATCGGTCAGATCGCCATTGCCACCCGCACCGCGCTGCCCCCGACCGGCGAGGAGCGGATCTGCAGCCGGTCGCTGAGCTCGGCGGCGATCCACAGTCCGCGGCTGCTGGTGTGCTCGGCGGAAGGGCACGAGCGCGGCGTATCGCGCGAGCGCAGATGGCCCCGGTCACGCACCTCGCAGAGCAGTTCGCCTTCCTGCACCCATATCCGCAGCGTCCCCTCGCCGCCGCCGTGGCGGATGCTGTTGCAGGCGAGCTCGTTTACGACCAGGACAAGGTCCTCGGAGCGGGAGCGCTCGAGCGCGGCGGCTGCAGCGACACGGGCGACCAGCGCCCTCAGCGCGCCCAGCTCGGCGACGCCGAAGGCCATCTCGGCGGGCTGGGCCTGCCCCAGCGGCCCGTCGCCTCCGCCGGGGGCAAGCGGGGGCAGCGAGACGTGATCCATGAACACCAGTCTCCCTCCCGGCATTGAGGCGACTGCACGCACGCTCTACCAGCGCCCGTACCAGCGCCTGCGACCGCCGCCCTCGACGCCGCCGACGAAGAAGCCGATCAGCCACAGCAGCACCGCGAAGATCAGCACGTACCACAGCACGTGCGCGGCGAACCCGAGCCCGCCGAGGATCGCGAGTATCAGCACCAGCGCTATCAGCGCAACCATTTCACTACCTCCTGTCCACTTGAGTCCGGCGCGAACCCGGCGCCGGCCTGACCATCGGATACCCGCGCCCGTCCCGGACAAACCCTCGACTCGGCCTCGACTCGGCGCGCTCCGGCGAGAGCGGTCCGGCCGCATCGCTTAGCCGTCCGGCCGCATCGCTTAGCCGTCCGGCCGCATCGCTTGAGGCCCGCGCGCCGCGGCGCGCCGCGTGGCGCGCCAGTTTCCGCGCTTGGGCGCGGGGGTAGGTCGTGTGGGGGAAAGCAATCGAACTGCAAGGAGAAACTATCCGATGGCATCTGAGTTGAACGGCAAGAAGATCGCCTTCCTGGTGGCACAGGAGGGCGTAGAGGCACAGGAGCTCACTAGCCCCTGGAAGGCCGTGAAGGACGCCGGTGCGGACGTCGACCTGGTCGCGCCGGAGGGTGGCGAGGTACAGGCCTTCAACCACCTTGACAAGGGCGCGACGTTCCCGGTCGACAAGACGCTGGACGAGGCCCGCGCGGCCGAATATGACGGCGTGGTGCTCCCCGGCGGCGTGGCGAACCCCGACCAGCTGCGCACGGACACCCGCGCGGTGCGCTTCCTGAAGGACGTCTTCTCTGAGGGCAAGCCGGTGGGCGTCATCTGCCACGGGCCCTGGACGCTGGTCGAGGCTGACCTGGTTCGCGGGCGCAAGATGACCTCGTGGCCGTCGCTGAAGACCGACATCCGCAATGCGGGCGGCCAGTGGGTTGATCAGGAGGTCGTGGTAGACGAGGGCCTCGTGTCCTCGCGCAAGCCCGAGGACCTTCCGGCGTTCTGCGCCAAGATCGTGGAGGAGTTCGCCGAGGGCGAGCACCCGGTGGCCTCGGCTGGGGCGACGGCATGAGTCGCGCCGAGCAGACCATCAAGCAGCATCTGCACGACGCGCGCGCATCGGAGTCCGCTCTGGTGCGGGTCTTGCAGTCGCAGATCCTGGCGGCACCGTCGGGCTCCTACCGTCGCGGCCTGGAATCGCATCTGAGCGAGACGCGCGAGCACGAGCGCCGCATCGAGCGGCGGCTGGGGGAGATCGACGCGGGCGGCGACGGGCTCCTCGGAGCGGTGGGCGCGTTCGAGTCTGCGCTGGGCCAGCTGCTGGCGCTGGGCAAGGCTCCGCTGGACCTGTTGCGGGGCAGCGGCGGTGAGGAGATGGTGCTCGCAAACGCCCAGGACGCGTGCGCGACCGAGGCCCGCGAGATCGCCACATACACAGCGATCGAGCGCTTGGCGCGCTCGCTGGGAGATGAGCAGACAGCAGGGCTGGCGGCCTCGATATGCGAGCTGGAGCAGAGGATGCTCGACCGGCTGCTGCGCGAGATCCCGCGCCTGGCCGACGCGGTCGTGGCCGCCAAGGTGCATGGGCAGGACGGCTATGAGCTCTCGGACACGGGTGCCGCGGAGGCGATCCGGGATGCCGGCCGGGTCGCGGGCGACACGGCGGGCGAGGTCAACAAAAAAGCACGCCGCGCAGCCCGCAGCGCGCGGAAGATCCCGGGGGTGGCCCAGGCGGAGGGGCAGCTGAAGGGCGCGGTGGCCGCAGAGGGCGATCTTGCGATCGCCGGCTACGACGACCTGACGGCGCAGGAGATCCTCGAGCGCCTCCCGGGCCTCTCCCAGATCGAGCTCGCAAGGATCGACTCCTACGAGCGCCGCCACCAGAACCGCAGCACGGTGCTCTCGCGCACCGCAACGCTGCGCACGCAGGAGCCGTGGCCGGGATACGACGAGCTGACGGTGGCCGACGTGCGCCGCGCGCTTGGGGCGGGGGAGGAGGATCTGGCGCGCGGAGTGCTCGCCTACGAGCGCTCCCACAAGGCGCGCAGCGGGGTCATCGAGGCCGCCGAGCGCGAGCGCGAGCGCGCAAGCGCCTGAGCGAGCAGGGGCCACGGCCTTCTAGCAGGGGCCACGGCCTCCCGCATCGGACTGACATCCGCGCCGGCCTACGGGCCGGCGCGGAGCCCTCAGCGGGGCTCTTGCGCGAGGCTCTGGTCGGCCGAGTGCAGCACCACCAGATGCTCATCCACGCCCGCGATGCTCAGCAGCCGCTTGACCTGCGGGGAGCCCTCGGTGACAGCGAACGGCTGGCCGCGCTCGGCCGCCTGCTCGTGGGCCTCGAGGATCACGCGCAACCCGGAGGAATCGACGAAGTCCAGGTCCTGAAGGTCAAGGACCACGGCCTCGGCGCGGCTGACCTGTCCTCGCGCGAGCTCGCCGGCGAGTGCCGGTGCGCTGGCGAGATCCAGTTCCCCGTGCAGTTCCACGATCACGCGATCTGCCTCCGCCCGGGTCACGATCTGGAGGCGATCCTCGACGCTCATAGCCGGGAATCTTAGCGTCGAGCCGCGCGCCGTCCCAGCGCTCAGCGCCGCTGTCAGCTGGATGTGGCCGCGGCCGGCTGCGAGCCTTCCGCGGCCGTCAGGGGCCGCGCGATGCTCTCCAGGCTCTGGCGCTCCGCGCGCACGCCGAAGACCAGCTCCGCGAGACCTCCGAGGATCATCATCACCGCCCCAAGGCCCAGCGCGAGGAACACTTGATAGAAGCTGCCGGTGTTGATCAGCCGACTGAATATCTGTGGCCCGATGACCCCGCCGATGCCGGTACCGATCGCGTAGAACACAGCGATGCACAGCGCCCGGGTCTCCATCGGGAACACCTCCGAGACTGTCAGGTAGGCGGCGCTGGCGCCGGCTGAGGCGAAGAAGAACACCGCCGAGCAGCACGCCGTGAAGGTGACGTCGCTGAGGTCGTGCGCCTTGAACAGCATGCCCGTGATGATCAGCAGCACCCCGGAGAGGATGTACGTGCTGGAGATCATGGGTCTGCGCCCGATCCGGTCGAACAGCGGGCTCAGCAGCAGCGCGCCGGCGAAGTTGCCCACCGCGAACACCGCCAGGTAATAGGGCGTGTTGCCCGAGGGCGTGTGGAAGTAGAGGCTGAGGATGTTGCCGAAGCCGAACAGGATCGAGTTGTAGAGGAACGCCTGTCCGATGAACAGCGACATGCCCAGGATCGTGCGCCTGGGATACAGCGTGACCACCGAGCGGATGATGGTGCTGAGCGGGATTGCCCTGCGCTGGCGGACCTCCAGCGGCTCTCCGCCCGCCTCCGCCAGTCGCGTGCCGCTGCTCCGCTCAACGTCCTCTTCGATGCCCGCGACGATCTTCTCCGCCTCCTGCTCGCGCCCGTGGATGAACAGCCAGCGGGGGCTCTCGGGGACGTGGCGGCGCACCAGCAGGACCGCCAGGCCGATGATCGCGCCGAGCACGAACGACAGACGCCAGCCCACGTTCACGGCGAAGATGCTCGTGTTGAGCATCACCACCGCCAGCAGCGCTCCGCCGACGCCCCCCAGCCAGTAGCTGCCGTTGATGGAGATGTCCACCTGGCCGCGGCGTCCCGCCGGGATCAGCTCGTCGATTGCGGAGTTGATCGCGCTGTACTCGCCGCCGATGCCCATTCCGGTGAGGAAGCGGAAGATGAAGAACCACAGCGGCGAGAACGAGAGCGCCGTGAGCACCGTGCCCGCCAGGTAGATGCCCAGCGTCAGCATGAACAGCCTCTTGCGCCCGAACCGGTCTGTCAGCTGCCCGAACAGCAGCGCTCCCAGGCAGGCGCCGCCGATGTACAGCGATGCCGCCAGCCCCGAGATCTGTGAGGGGCTCAGCCCGACGCCCGCCCCCGGTTCGGCGAGCCGACCGGAGATGGAGCCGACAACGTTGACCTCGAGGCCGTCCAGGATCCAGGCGGTCCCCAGGCCGACGATCACCATCCAGTGGAAGCGCGACCACGGCAGCCTGTCGAGGCGCGCAGGGATCATCGTCCGGATCGTTCCGGTTGCGCTGCCCTCGCCCGGCGCCCGCAGCTGCTCCGCGGCCGCGCGTTGATTGGTCCCGCTGGCCATACGCCGAGCAGATGCCCCGCCATCGCGGATGGGAAACGTGCGCGCCGGCAAAGGGCGCGCGCGAGCTAGCGGCGGGGGTCCTGCAGTCGCAGCGCGAGCACGTCGTGGGATCCGCGCGCGAGCACCTCGTGCCCGTCGGTCAGCTTGCCGACGATCGCCCCCAGGCCCTGCACGTCGGACTCGGCCACCAGCTCGTGGGCGCGCCCGGGCTCCAGCGGGCCCACCTCGATGGCGAGGCTGCGCGGCGCGGCGCGGAGCGACACGCGCAGACTGCTGCCCGCGATCGCCCCGGCACCATGGGCGACGATCGCATCGGCGAGCATGACGGCGTCCGAGACGCGGTCGGTGGTGAAGTGCGACCTCGCGGCGAACACCGTGAGCACGCGCGGCAGCACGGCGCGTGCGAGGCCGGCGGGAGCGATCGTCACGGTCGCTGATGAGCCATGGTTCGCTGACTGCTCGTAGAGCGCGGCTTCGCCGTCGGAGCTCGCGCCCGGCTGCTTGGACGCGGCGGCGGAGCTCAGATCGCGCGACCCCGGCGCGGCGAACTCCATCCGCACCTCCGTACCGCCGCCGGGAGGCTCGCGGAACTCGACATGACGGGCAAGTGCGCGGATCACCGGCAGGCCGATCCCGGTCTCCTCTCCGCCGGCTGGGAGCTCCGGGGGCATCCCGACACCGTGGTCGCGAACGACCACCGCCAGGAACCCGTGGCCGGCCCCGATCTCCACCTCCATCGATCCCTGCTCACCCGCGTAGGCGTGCAGCACCACGTTGTTGCAGGCCTCCGTGGCGGCGGTGCGGATGTCGCTGAGGTCGGCCGGGTCGAGGCCGGTGGCCGCGGCTATCCCGGTTAGGGCCTCGCGGACGGGAAGAACGTTCTCCGGTCTGTTTGGTAGATCGAGGACGACGTTCGGTAGCGTGGCCATTTGGAGGCGGCGTGTTGGCACGCGCGGGCCGCGGCGCGGCTCCCTTCGGCCTCGCCGCAGATCACACCTTATCGCCGCGCGGGCGGCGCTACCCGCTCTGTCCCGCGTTCTCCTGGGTGAGGGCGCGCAGCTGGTCCAGAGAGCGGCGCAGCAGTCGCGAGACCTGCATCTGCGATACGCCCACGCGCGCAGCGATCTGGGTCTGCGTGAGTTCCTCGACGAACCGCATGCGCAGGATCTCCCGCTCCCGAGCCGGAAGGCGGTCCAGCACCGAGACGATCGTGGAGTCGAGCTCGATCAGCTCGTAGCGGCTGTCCTCATCACCGACCGTGTCACCGTAGGTGATCGCATCGTCCTCACCGCCCGGTCTGGGGGCGTCGAGCGAGAGCGACTCGTAGGCCTGGATCGCGAGCAGCGCATCGATGACGGCCTCGGGCTCCAGCTCCAGATACTGAGCGAGCTGGTTGACCGTGGGTGCGTGGCCGTGTTCGTTGGCGAAGGTCTCCTGCGCGTCGCGCACCTTCAGCGCACGCTCCTTGTCGCCGCGCGGCACGTGCAGCGACCAGCCGGAATCGCGGAAGTAGCGGCGCATCTCGCCGAGAATCGTCGGGATGGCAAACGAGGCGAACGAGGGTCCGCGCTCCGGGTCGAACCTGTCGAGCGCCTTCAGCAGGCCGAGCGAAGCCACCTGCATGAGGTCTTCGTAGGGCTCGGAGGAGCGGTCGTAGCGGCGCGCCAAGCTGCGTGCTAGCGGCATGAATCTCTGTACCAGCGCCTCCCGCGCGTGGCGGTCGCCCTGCTGCTGCCAGCGAGCGAAGAGCTCGCGTGGGTCATCCGTGCGGGGCGACGCGTGGCGCTGTGTGGAGGTGGCTGCGGTTGCTGTTGCGTTCACGGTCTCCTCCTTGCTGGTGGGTTATCCGGGCTCCGTATGAGCATACGAACTCGGCTGCGTAGCTTCTACCCAGTTGCACGATTCTTACTCGAGGCTCCTGCCACCACGCCAGGCGCGCTCGGCGATCACGGCTGTTTTGGGGTCAGAAACATGCGCTGGGCCCCGACGCGTCCTCCGTAGTGCAGAGCATTCGGCGGTGGCAACTCACCGATGGCGGGCGCGGGCGGCGGCGATAGCTTCCGGTACGCGGTCAACCACCCTTGGCGGACGCCGCTCAGGCGCCTGCCGCAACCAGGAGGATCAACATGAAGGCGCTCGTCTACCACGGCCCCGGGCAGCGCAGCTGGGACACCGTCGAGGATCCGGGAATCGTCGAGGCGACCGACGCGGTGGTGCGGATCGACACCTCCACGATCTGCGGCACGGACCTGCACATCCTCAAAGGAGACGTTCCCGAGGTCAGGCCCGGGACCGTCCTGGGCCACGAGGCGGTGGGCACGGTCGAGGCGGTGGGCTCGGCAGTGAGCACGGTGGCGGTGGGGGACCACGTGCTGATCAGCTGCGTCAGCGCGTGCGGGCGCTGCCGCTTCTGCAAGGAACGGCGCTACGGGCAGTGCCTGGGCGGCGGCGGGTGGATCTTCGGGCATCTGATCGACGGGCTGCAGGCTGAATACGCGCGCGTGCCGTTCGCGGACAACTCCCTGTACAAGGTGCCGAGCGACCTGGGCGACGAGCAGGTGCTGTTCCTGGCGGACATCCTGCCGACCTCCTTCGAGGTGGGAGTGCTCAACGGTATGGTGTCGCCCGGCGACGTGGTCGCCATCGTGGGCGCCGGGCCGATCGGCCTCGCAGGCATCCTCACCGCCCAGCTCTACACGCCGGGGCACATCGTGGCGATCGACCTGGCCGACTCCCGGCTGGAGGGGGCTCGGCGATTCGGCGCGGACATCACGATCAACAACGGCCGCGAGGATGCCGTGCAGATGGTGATGGACCTCACGGGCGGGCTCGGCGCGGACGTGTCGTTCGAGGCCGTCGGGGTGCCCGCGACGTTCGAGCTGGCAGCGGCGCTGATCCGTCCGGGCGGCCGGGTGGCGAATATCGGGGTGCATGGCAAGCCCGCAGCGCTCCACCTCGAGAGCCTGTGGATACGCGATGTCACAGTGACCACCGGCCTGGTCGACACCTACAGCATCCCCCAGCTGATGCGTCTGATCTCCAGCGGCAGGCTTGACCCCTCGCTGTTTGCGACCCATCGCTTCTCGCTCGGGGAGACGATGGACGCCTACGACACGTTCGCCAACGCTGCGGAGACCAACGCCCTGAAGGTGGTGCTGGCGAGGGAGCCCTCGAAGTCCGGCGGAGCGCTGGCCGGCGCCGCTGCGCTGGCGGGCTGAGGCGGCCGGCGCAACCCCCACGGGCCGGCCGCGGCACCGCGGTGCCGATCTGAGAAGTACGTAGAAGCACGCAAACACCTGGGCATAAGCCCCCGATGTCCGCGGACGCGGGCGCAAATAGCTTTGGCCGGGCAGGGGTTCCCGGTCCGAGAAGAGGAGTTTGTGTGTTTCAGGTCCGCATCCACGGCCGCGGCGGCCAGGGAGTTGTGACCGCAGCGGAGCTGCTGTCGGTTGCGGCCTTCCAGCAGGGCGCGCACGCGCAGGCGTTCCCGAGCTTTGGCTCGGAGCGCACGGGCGCTCCGGTGGTCTCCTTCTGCAGGATCGACTCTCGCGAGATCCGCACGCGCGAGCCGGTCTCCGAGCCGGACGCGCTGATCGTGCAGGACCCCACGCTGCTGCACCAGGTCGATGTCTTCGGAGGCCTGCGTGCAGAGGGCTACGTGCTGATCAACTCCGCGCGCAGCCTCGGCGAGCTGGGCCTGGCTGAGTGGGTCTCGAGCTTCCGCGAGGAGCGGCTCCTGACGGTGGCGGCGTCTGAGATGGCACGGGAGCACCTGGGCCAGCCCCGCCCCAACGCTGCGCTGCTGGGCGGCCTGGCGGCGCTGACCGGTGTCGTGTCGCTGGACGCGGTGGTGGCCGCGATCGAGAGCCGCTTCAGCGCGCGGCTCGCCGCGGGCAACCGTGCGGCGGCGGAGCAGTGCTTCGCCTGGGTGGCCGGGCGCGTGCAGGGAGCGCTGGCCGGTGCTTGAGCAGCTCGAGGGCTCCCGCGCGGTGGCCAGAGCCGTGGCGCTGTGTCGCCCGGAGGTGATCCCGGCGTACCCGATCTCCCCGCAGACGCACATCGTGGAGGCGCTCTCGGCGATGGTCGATGCCGGCGAGCTGTCGCCGTGCGAGTTCATCAACGTGGAGTCCGAGTACGCCGCCATGTCGGTGGCGATCGGCGCGTCGGCCACCGGCGCGAGGACCTACACGGCAACCGCCAGCCAGGGTCTGCTGTACATGGCCGAGGCTCTGTACAACGCCTCGGGGCTGGGGCTGCCGATCGTGATGACCGACGCCAACCGCGCGATCGGAGCCCCGATCAACATCTGGAACGACCACTCCGACGCGATGTCCCAGCGCGACTGTGGCTGGATCCAGATCTATGCGGAGTCAAACCAGGAGGCGGTCGACACGCACGTGCTGGCGTTCCGCTTGGCCGAGGAGCTATCGCTGCCGGTGATGGTCTGCATGGACGGCTTCATCCTCACGCACGCGTTCGAGCGGATCGACCTGCCCAGCTCGGATCAGGTGGATGGGTTCCTGCCTCCATTCGAGCCGCGCCAGGTGCTCGACCCGGACGACCCGGTGAGCATCGGGGCGATGGTTGGGCCCGAGGCTTTCACCGAGGTGCGGTACCTGGCGCACGTCAAGCACATGCAGGCGCTCGACCTGATCCCGGCTCTCGCGGACGAGCTCGGCCAGGCGCTCGGCCGCGAGCAGCACGGGCTGCTGCGGCGCTACCGCTCCGAGGACGCACAGACCGTGATCGTCGCGCTGGGGTCGGTGCTCGGCACGATCGAGGATGCGGTCGATGAGCTGCGCGAGCAGGGCGTGAGCATCGGCGCGGTGGGCATCAAGGCGTTCCGGCCGTTCCCGCTGCAGGACGTCCGCGAGGCTCTCGCTGGCGCGGCGCGCGTGGTGGTGATCGAGAAGGCGCTCGCGGTGGGGGTGGGAGGCATCCTGGCGCAGGACGTGCGCAACTCCATCGAGGGGTCCTCCATACCGGTCCACACCGTGATCGCTGGTCTCGGCGGGCGCCCGATCACGAAGGACTCGCTGCTGGCGCTGCTGGGAGCCGCCGGCAGCGATCAGCTGGAGGCACTCACCTTCCTGGACCTGAACTCCGCACTGGTCGAGCGCGAGCTCGGGCGCGCGCGCGGGCGGCGCCGGTCCGGCCCACACGCCGAGAACATGCTCCGGGACATCGGCGTGATCGCGGCGGGACCGGTGTGAGCATGGCGGCGCGCCCGATCAAGTTCTACCAAGTGGGCTCCCATGCGGCCGGCAACCGGCTGCTGGACCCCTCGCAGCGCTCGCTGCAGGCCGACCCGCAGCGCAGCAACTCGATCACCAAGGGGCACCGTGCGTGCCAGGGCTGCGGCGAGGCGCTAGGCGCGCGCTATGCGCTGGACGCCGCCATGCGGGCGACCTCCGGTCAGCTGATCGCAGCCAACGCCACGGGATGTCTGGAGGTCTTCTCCACCCCCTATCCCGAGACCTCGTGGCAGATGCCGTGGCTGCACTCCCTGTTCGGCAACGCTCCAGCGGTGGCGACGGGGATCGCGGCGGCCCTGAAGGCCAAGGGGCGCACGGAGGTGCGGGTGGTGGGCCAGGGCGGCGATGGCGGCACGGTCGACATCGGCATGGCCTGCCTGTCAGGGATGTTCGAGCGAAACGACGACGTGCTCTACATCTGTTACGACAACGAGGCGTACATGAACACGGGTGTCCAGCGCTCCGGTGCCACGCCGCCGGGAGCGCGCACGATGACCACACAGGTGGCGGGCTCGCACCCCGGCAACGTGTTCGGCCAGGGCAAGAACATGCCGCTGATCGCGATGGCGCACGAGATTCCCTACGTGGCGACCGCCACCGTGGCGGAGCCGCGCGACCTCGAGGCCAAGGTGGAGCGAGCCATGGGCATCCGCGGGGCGCGATACCTGCACGTGCTGGTCACCTGCCCGCTCGGTTGGGCCTCGAGCGCGGGCGACACGATCAAGGTGGCGCGCCTGGCCAAGGAGACGGGCCTGTTCCCCGTGTTCGAGGCGCTGGGCGGCGAGGTGAGCGATGTCTCCAAGATTCGCAGGCGCGCGCCGGTGGAGGAGTATCTGAAGCTGCAGGGGCGCTACCGCCACCTGTTTGCGCCTGAGCGCAACCAGACGATGATTGCGCGGATCCAGGGAATCGCCGACCGCAACATCGACAGGTTCGGGCTGCTGTGATGGAGCGGCCGTTCGCGATCACGCTCGACGTCGGGTCGAGCCTCGCCAACAAGACGGGCGCCTGGCGCGACCAGCGCCCGGTCTACGTCGAGCGCCAGCCGCCGTGCAACGCCGGCTGCCCCGCGGGCGAGGACATCCAGGGCTGGCTCTACCACGCAGAGTCCGGCGACTACGAGGCGGCCTGGCGCGTGATCATGCGCGAGAACCCGATGCCGGCGGTGGTCGGCCGTGTCTGCTACCACCCGTGCACGTCGGTGTGCAACCGCGCGCAGGTCGATGAGGCGGTGGGGATCAACGCGGTCGAGCGCTTCCTGGGTGACGAGGCGATCAGACGCGGCTGGAGGCCGCCGGCTCCGCGGCGCGAGGGCGAGGGCACCACCGGTGCTCGCGTGCTGGTGGTCGGAGCGGGCCCCTCGGGACTGGCCGCGGCCTACCACCTGGCGCTGCTCGGCCACGAGGTCGTGATCAGGGACGCCGGGCCGCGTCCGGGCGGCATGATGCGCTTTGGGATCCCCGCCTACAGGCTTCCCAGGGACGTGCTGGACGCAGAGATCCAGCGCATCCTCGACATGGGTGTCACGCTGCAGTGCAACAGCACCGTCACCGACATCCTTCACGCCAAGCGCGAGGGCGGCTTCGATGCTGCATTCCTGGCGGTCGGCGCACACATCGGCAGGCGTGCATACATTCCTGCGGGGGAGGCCGCGCACATCCTCGATTCGGTGACACTGCTGCGGGGGATGGAGAGCGGCGAGCGTCCGATGCTGGGCCGGCGCGTGGTCATCTACGGTGGCGGCGACACCGCCATGGACGCTGCAAGGACCGCAAGGCGGCTCGGCGCCAGCGATGCGATCGTCGTCTACCGGCGCGACCGCGAGCGCATGCCGGCGCACGACTTCGAGGTGCAGGAAGCGCTCGAGGAGGGCGTGCTGATGAAGTGGCTGAGCACCATCAGGAGCGCAGCGGAGGGCAAGCTGGTGCTGGAGCGCATGCAGCTGGACGAGGCGGGCTTTCCCCAGCCCACCGGTGAGCTTGAGGAGCTCGAGGCGGACTCGGTGATACTGGCGCTCGGGCAGGAGGCAGACCTCTCGCTGCTCGACGGGGTGCCTGGTCTGGAGATCGAGGACGGCGTCGTCAGCGTGGACGAGCGCATGATGACCGGGCACCCCGGCATCTTCGCCGGGGGCGACATGGTGCCCGCCGAGCGCACGGTGACGGTGGGCCTCGGCCACGGCAAGCTGGCCGCGCGGCACATCGACGCCTGGCTGGACGGGCGCGACCTCGAGCCCCCGGCGGCGCGTGAACCGGCGGGCGCCGAGCTGCTGAACACCTGGTACTACTCCGACGCCCCCAAGGCGGTCGCGCCGCATCTGGGGGTCGTGCGCCGCCAGTCGACCTTCGCCGAGGTGCAGATGGGCCTCGACGAGGAGAGCGCCGTGTTCGAGGCCCGGCGCTGCATGTCCTGTGGAAACTGCTTCGAATGTGACAACTGCTACGGCCTCTGCCCAGACAACGCCGTCATCAAGCTGGCCGCCGGCGAGCGCTACGCAATCGACTACGACTTCTGCAAGGGCTGCGGCATCTGCGCCCAGGAGTGTCCGTGCGGAGCAATCCGCATGGAGCCGGAGCCCACCTGAGACTCAGCTCAGCAGGATCGCCCGCATGGTGTGCTCGTCGGGGAGCTTGTCCAGGATCGCCCTCAGCTGCGCCCGCTCGTCCGCCTGCTCGTGCGTCAGGTCCTTCAGCAGCAGGCTGAGGGCGCTGTGCGTGATCTTCATCTGGGGTGGGGTCAGCTCCAGGGCCGTGCGCCCACCAGCCGGGGCGGCCGCGAGCGAGTCGAGCACCTCGCGCGCGAGGCGGCGTATGTCCGGCTGATGGGCGAGGTCCGACAGGTACAGGCGAAGAGCGCTCGCGGCGACGCCCACCTCCGGCTCCTCGAGGTTCAGGTGGAACGCCGGGGCGAGCCCGTCCCCACCGTCGGCGTCCGCGCTCATGCCTGCACGTCTCGTGCGGACAGGTCGGCGGTCATCGCCGGGGTCGCCACGGCGAGATCTGCCGCCGGGGCCGCGGCCGCCTGAGCCAGGTCGGCCGTCGCCGTCGCCGTCGCCGCAGGTGCCGGTGCCGGTGCGCCGAGATCGCCGGCGGCAGCCGCCATCGCCACCTCTGCGGGTGGGGCCGAGGCCGTCGCGGCGGAGGGCCGGCGCAGCGCGATGCGCCCGATGCGTCCGCCGAGCGCTCCCAGGAACATGCCCACGATTGCGGTCACCACGGCGAACAGCGGCGGGAAGCCTCCCAGGGAGACCTTCGCGTGGGTGCCGGCGATCGCGTGCGCGAGGAGCAGGCCGATCCCGTAGAGCAGGCCGCCCAGCAGGCCGCGGTCAGCGCCGCCCCAGCCGTCCTCGTGCTCGAAGCCTGCCAGCACCCCGCCCAGCGCGGCCAGCACGGCAACCAGCCAGTAGCCCGCAAGCGAGCTGCCGATCAGCACGCCTGCAACCGCCCCCACGAGCGCCGGGATCACCCCCGCCAGCAGTATGCGCGTGTTGCGCGGCCTGTCCTTGAGCAGCACCGGTTGATACATCGCCCCTCCCTCCTTCGGCGTTGTCTTCACAGGCTAGCGTCATAAGCTGCAGAGGTGCAGCCTTTCTCGACGTCGCCGCTGCTTTCGGTCCTCGACCAATCCCCGATCGCCGAGGGCTCCACCGGCGCGCAGGCGCTGCACAACACGATTGACCTGGCGCGGCTGGCCGACGATCTGGGTTACGACCGCTATTGGGTCGCCGAGCACCACGGCGGCCCCATGCTCGCCGGGCCCAGCCCGGAGGCACTGATCGGCCCGATCGCCGCGGCGACCGACAGGATCCGCGTCGGCAGCGGCGGGGTGATGCTGCCGCATTACAGCCCGCTGAAGGTCGCAGAGACGTTCAGCTTGCTCGCGGGCCTCTACCCGGAGCGCATCGACCTCGCGATCGGACGCGCCGCCGGCACGGACCCGCTGACCACGTTCGCACTGCAGCGCGACCGCCGCCAGGCCGCTCCTGACGACTTCCCCCAACAGCTCGCGGAGCTGCTGGCATATCTGCAGGACAGCCTGCCGGCGGATCACCCCTTTGCACGCCTGGGCTCCACGCTTCCCGGCCGTCCCAACTCACCCGAGCCCTGGCTGCTGGGATCCTCCCGGCAGAGCGCGATCTGGGCGGGTGAGCTGGGGCTGCCCTATGCCTTCGCGGACTTCATCAACCCCGACGGTGCGGAGATCGCGGCTCTCTACCGGGAGCGCTTCCTCGCCCAGGGGCACGCGGACCGCGCGCCGCACGTGGCGGTCGCCGCGTGGGTCATCTGTGCCGAGACCGAGGAGCAGGCACGCCTGATCGCAACGAGCGGGCGCATGACCTTCACGCTGCTGCGTCGCGGTCAGCTGATCGCAGTGCCGCCTCCGGAGCGCGCGCAGCGCTTCCTGGAGCTCGATGACCGCGACGAGACCGCACCGCGCTCTCGCCGCAGGGCGATCGTCGGCGACCCCGATCAGGTGCGCTCCCAGCTGCTGGATGTGATCCACAGCTACGGCGCGCAGGAGGCGATCGCGGTCAACATCACCTACTCCCACCAGGCGAGACGGCGCTCATACGAGCTGCTGGCCCAGGCTTTTGACTTGCCGGGAGTCGGAGTCCCCGTTGCGCCAGATAGCTCGCAGCGCACCCCGCCCGGTGTTGCGGTGAGCGGCGCCGCCGGCGCCTGAGCGCACCTCGCGGCCGCGTGACTGATCCACGCCGTCTTCGCAGGCGTATCCGTTCTCAAAGGGTCGATTGAGCTGATGTGAGCCGCGTCCCGGAAACGCTCAACGATCGGAGAAGCCGTGGATTATCAGATCAACCTAGACGAGCTTGACAGCGACGGCGCGGTGCGCGAAGCCGCAGACGCTGTCTCAGGTGATACGCGCCTGTCGTTCCTGAGGAAGGCCGGCGCGGGAGGCGCAGCGGTGATGGGTGGCGGTGCCATCCTGGGGGCCCTGGCGCCCGGCGCGCTCGCGTCCTCCCAACACGGCCGCCCGCCAAAGTCGTTTGGCAGGGGCGACGTGGGAATCCTCAACTACGCGCTCACGCTGGAGTATCTCGAGGCCGCGTTCTACAACGGAGCCAACGCCGCGAACCTGGCGCTCACCCCGGGAGCTGCAGCATTCCTGAAGGTGGTGACGCGTGACGAGAACGCCCATGTCGCGTACCTGAAGAAGGCACTTGGCGCCAAGGCGATCAAGGAACCGAAGTTCGACTTCAAAGGAGCCAACACGAACGTGGAAACGTTCATGGCGACGGCGGAGGTTCTCGAGAACACCGGTGTTCACGCCTACTCGGGCCAGGCGCTGAACCTCAACAAACCAGCCGATGTCGCCGCGGCGCTGTCGATTGTCACGATCGAGGCGCGTCACGCGGCCGTGATCGGGCTGCTGAACGACCCAACGGGTGAATCGATCGCTCCCAGCGGCCCCTTCGACACCCCGTTGACCGCCTCGAAGGTGCTCGCTGCCGTCGCGGCCACCGGCTTCATCGTCAGCTGAGCGCTAGCTGCCCGGCGCACGCGCCACCACAGCCCGTGCGCTGCTCGGCGCCGGGCTGTGGCGCGCGCGTGCCCTTCTCGATCAAGCCGCTGCCGCGCGCCTCTCACTGATCCGAGATCGCCGACAGCGCGCAGGGAGGGTGAATGATCAACCACAACAGTGAATGCGGAGGTAGCGCAATGCCCAGTCCACCCAGTGAGGAGTCTGCGCCGCAGACGATCGGGATCGTCGAGCGCCTGGTGCGCGACGACGTGGATCGCAAGCGGTTCCTGAAGATGGCCGGCAGCGCCGGCGCGGCGAGCTTCGGCGCGTTCGTGCTGGCAGCTTGCGGAAGCAGCAGCAGCAAAACGACCTCGTCCTCGGCGAGCGCTCCGGCGAGCACCGCCACCACCACCACAGTGAGTGACGCGGGCGACCTCACGATTCTCAACTATGCGCTCACATTGGAGTACCTGGAGAGCGAGTTCTACGGCAAGGTCATCAGCGCAGGGCTCTTCACGGGCAAGGTCGGCAACCTGATCAAGGATTTCGGCAGTCAGGAGAACTCACACGTCACGGCGCTGAAAGCTGCGGTGGAAAAGCTGGGCGGAACTCCCGCGGCGCAGCCGGCGGGCAAATTCCCCATCAGCAGCGCCAATCAGGTGGCCGAGCTGGCCTACACGGTCGAGAACCTCGGCGCGTCGGCCTATCTGGGCCAGGCCGCGAACATCAAGAGCCCCGAGGTGCTGGCCTCGGCCCTTGCGATCCACTCGGTCGAGGCGCGCCACGCGGCCACGCTTGGAACGCTCGTCAAAAAGTCGGTCACCCCGGAGGGCGCATTCGCCAAGCCGGCTGACATGTCCACGGTCCTGGCAGCGGTGAAGCCGTTCCTGGCCTGATCGAAGCTGCGCGAAAGGAATATGAAAAATGTCCACACGCATCAACAAAACGCCCGACCAGAGGGAGCTCGCCAGCCCGGAGCTGGCACAGGTCGAGGTACACGGCATCACGCGCGCCAGCTTCATCATGCGCGGTGCGCTGGCGGCGGGCGCGGTCTACGGCGTCTCGGCGGTGTCGCCGTTCGTGTCGCAGGCGCTCGCAGCGGGCGGAGGGGGGGACGCGGAAATCCTCAACTTCGCGCTCACACTGGAGTATCTGGAGTCCGACTTCTACAACGTCAAGGGTCGCCAGGTTGCTCTCAGCGGTCAGGCGGCCTCCTACGCCAAGCTGTTCGGTGAAGAGGAGCAGGACCACGTGCTCGCGCTGACGGCGGCGATCAAGTCGCTCGGCGGAACGCCCGTGGCGAAACCGTCATTCGTGTTTCCCGCAACGAACCAGAGCAGCTTCCTGGCCCTGGCCTCGGTGCTGGAGAACACCGGTGTGGGTGCCTACAACGGTGCCGCGCCGTCGCTGCAGAGCAAGGCCGTGCTCGCGTCCGCGGGCTCGATCGTGCAGATCGAGGCACGCCACGCGGCATCGATCAACCTGCTCATCGGCATGAGCCCCACCCCCAACGAAGGGTTCGACGTGCCGCTCACCAAGACTCAGGTCCTGGCCAAGGCGGGGCCGCTGATCAAGGCCTGACCTGGGACGCGCAGCGAGGGAGCCCGGCGCTGATCCGGCGCGGGCCCCCTCGCGTAGTACCCGGCAGGGACTCACCAATTCCACACTGCAAATCATCGAATCGAGGAGCGAACATGGGACTCGACAACCCCCTTCACATTGCTTTCCTTCTGATCCTTCTGCTGCTGGTCTTCGGCGCCAAGCGCCTTCCGGAGATGGGCCGTTCGCTTGGATCGGGCATGCGCGGCTTCAAGGACGCGCTGAGCGGCGAGGATGCTCACGCAGCGGCAGGCACTCCGGCCGCGCCGCAGCAGACAATCGTGGCAGCTCACGTGCAGGACGCGGCCGTGCCGGTGTCCGCGCCGGCCGCGGTGCCGGTGGCGCACGACGGGCAGGTCGCCGCCGAGCCCCGCGTCTTCGCGGCGCAGGCCCAGTAGGCAGCGGCGGCGAGCGGACGGGAGCAGACCATGGCAGTCGCGGCGGTGGGCCGGATCGGGCACGAGGAGCGCCTCAGCACGGTCGACCATCTGGAGGAGCTGCGCACGCGTTTGATCGTGTGCCTGGTGGTGGTGGGGGTTGCGTTCGGGTTCTGCTTCTGGCAGAACCATGCGTTGCTGAACGTCATCAACGCCCCACTCGCCCACGAGACACAGAAACAGGTCCGCGCCGGGAACGGGCCGCTGGGCAGCACCTACACGGTTCAGCAGAGCGCTCGCACGGTAGCGAGCGAGCTCAAGACCGTAGTCGGTGCGCTGCAGCGGCCCGGCAGCGGCGTCTCGCCGGCGACGAGGGCGCAACTGGCGGGCGTCGCGCCCGTGCTGGACGGCGCGATCAAGCATCTCTCCGCCGCGCCGCAGGGCAACAAGCCGGTCACGCTCGGCATCGGCGAGCCGTTCACCACGACACTCGGCGTCTCGCTGATATTCGCGTTCATCCTGTCGCTGCCGGTGCTGCTGTACGAGCTGTATGGCTTCCTGCTGCCGGCCTTCAGCCCGGACACCCGGCGCATCACCAACAGGCTGATGCTCGCGATCCCGTTCCTGTTCACCGCGGGCGTGGTGTTCGGCTACTTCGTCGTGCTCCCCGCGGCTGTTCGCTTCTTCCAGAACTTCAACAGCGAACAGTTCAACGTGCTGGTGCAGGCGAGCCAGTACTACCACTTCGCCGCGGTGATCCTCCTCGCGATGGGGCTGATCTTCCAGGTCCCCGTGGGGATCATCGCGGTCACGCGAGCCGGGATCGCCACACCGGGGATGCTTCGCAAGAACCGCCGATACGCGATCGTTGCGTGCGGGGCTGTGGCCGCTTTCCTGCCCGGAGACGCGATCACGCTGCTGCTGGAGACCGTGCCGCTGTACCTGCTGTTCGAGCTTGGCGTGCTGCTGGCGAGTATCGTCGAGCGCCGCGAGCGTCGTCGTGAGAGCCGCCTGCAGGCGGCCGCGCCCGGCGCGGAGTGATCCGCGGCGAGCGCTTGCGCGTAGAGGAGGCAGCGCATGTTCAAGCCACAGCGAACAGACACCGGCAACCAGTCAACAGCGGCGCTGCGTAACCTCGCCGATGAGGAGCTGATGCAGATGATGCGCCGCGGTCACGCGGCCGCCTTCGAGGTCATCTACGACCGCCACGCCGACGCTGCGTTCTCGCTCGCCTACCGCATGTGCGGACAGAGGGCGCTGGCGGAGGACGTCGTGCAGGAGGGGTTCCTGGCGCTGTGGCGCAGCGGTGCGCGCTATGACCGCACGCGCGGCAGCGTGCGCACATGGATCCTTGGGATCGTTCACAACCGCGCGATCGACGCGCTCCGGCGGCGCACCGTGCGCGACCGCGGACGCGTGGGCGATCAGGGTCTGGCCGAGCGGCTGCCATCGCCGCAGCGAACCGAGCTGGAGTTCGCCCGCCAGGACGAGGCGCGGGAGGTGCGCGATGCGCTGGAACAGCTGCCCGAGGAGCAGAGCCGTGTCATCGAGCTGGCCTACTTCGGCGGCCTGACGCATGTGGAGATCGCCTCGATATTGGATGCTCCCATCGGTACGATCAAGGGACGGATGCGCTTGGGCCTTGCGAAGATGCGCATGACCCTGGGCGACCCCGCGGAGGTGGTCCAATGAGCGGCGATCCGATCCGGCCGGGCGCCGCCGAGGGCTGCGACGGAAACGCGGCGCCCTACGTGCTGGGCGCGCTCACCGACGCCGAGCACGAGGCGTTCCTGTTGCACATGGGCAGCTGCGCGGTGTGCCGCGAGGAGGTCGCCTCGCTGCAGAGCGTCGTGGCCGCGCTCCCCGCGGCGGCGCCCCGGCTGAAGGCGCCACGGGAGCTCAAGCGCAAGTTGATGGCGGAGGTCGCCGAGGACGCCAGGCGTCAGGATGCGGCCGAACGTGCCGCGGCATCGCCCCGAGCCTCTCAGAGGCGCTGGCGCGTGTCCTTCAGGCCGGTGTTCGCAGCTCCGCTGGCGGCCGGGCTGGCAGCGATCGTCGTGCTTGCGATCGCGCTGTCGGGCGGCGGGGGATCTGCGCCCGCGAAGGTGATCCGCGCCGAGGTCACCGCGCCGGGTGCCAGCGCATATGTGACCGTCAGCGATGAGCACGCGAACCTGACGGTCTCCAAATTCCCGCCCACGCGGATTGGGCAGGTGTATGAGGTGTGGGTGAAACGTGCCGGTAATCCCGAACCCACCGACGCGCTGTTCGACGTCACCTCGCGCGGCGAAGCGACCGTTGAGGTGCCGGGGAGCGTGAGGGGCGTGCGCGACGTGCTCGTCACCGCCGAGCCCGATGGAGGCGTCAGCGTGCCAACCAGCACGCCCACCATCGTGGCGCACCTCGAGTAGGACCAGCGGCGCACAGCGCCCGGGGCGCGCGCCGCTGGCGCCCAGCGCCCGGGGCGGGCGCCGGTGACGCTAGCTTGGACGGGCGGGAGTCGACCCGACCAGCAGCAGCCTGCGTCCGGCGAGCTCGACACGGTCTCCGGGCACCAGCTGGCGTCCGCGGCGCGCGTCGGGCTGACCGTTGACGAGCACCGTCTCCTCGGCCAGCAGGCGCTTGGCCTGTGCTCCGCTGTCGATCTCGCCGGCGAGCTTGAGCAGCTGACCCAGCCGGATGCTTGCGCCTGCGATTGCGATCTCCTCGGCCACGTCTGGAATCTAGCGGGCGATCAGCTAGTCTCGCGGGCAGTGGCCGAGCGAGCAGAGTATGCGCCCGGGACGTTCTGTTGGACGGACCTCGCGGCCGCCGAGCCGGGTGTCGCCAGGGATTTCTACTGCGGCCTGTTCGGCTGGGAGGCTCACGAGTTGCCCATGGGCGCACGTGGCTCCTACGTGATGATGACGCTCGAAGGCAAGCCCGTCTGCGCCATCGCAGCGCAGCCCGAGCAGCAGCGCGCGGCCGGCGTGCCGTCGATGTGGAACTCCTATGTCTGCGTGGACAGCGCCGACGAGCTAGCAGCGCGGGCGGAGCAGCTGGGCGCGAGCGTGCACGCGCCGCCGTTCGACGTGATGGATGCGGGCAGAATGGCGGTCATTCAGGACCCGCAGGGGGCCTTCTTCGAGATCTGGGAGCCGCGCGGGCACTTCGGTGCGGCGCTGGTGAACGCGCCGGCGGCGCTCGTGTGGAATGAGCTGTCCACCAGCGATCAGGACGCCGCGGCGGGGTTCTACTGCGCCCTGTTCGGATGGAGCGTCGAGGAGTTCCCCGGGATGGAGAACCGCTATCTGACGCTGCTGAACGACGGGGCGAGCAATGGGGGCATCCTGCACGGCCTGATGCCGCCGCACGATCCGCCCCACTGGCTTGTGTACTTCGGCGTGGATGTGCTCGACGGGGCGCTGATCAGGGCTGCGGCGCTGGGCGCAACGGTGCAGCGCGGGCCGATGGAGATCCCCGTGGCGAGGATCGCGTTCCTGATCGATCCGCAGGGCGCTCGCTTCGCGCTCTACGACGGCGAGCTGGATCCGTAGCGGCCGGCGCGCAGACGCGCCGGCCCATCCGCGAGATCGACGATCCGCGCAGGGTAGTGGAGCCCTGCGTACACGCTCCCGTCGAGCAGCCAGGGCTGATGCACCGCTGCGCCCTGCACGCCTGCCAGCTCAGGTACGTAGCGGCGCACGTAGTCCCCGCGCGGATCGAACCGGGCTGCCTGGCGCAGGGGATTGAGCACGCGGTTTGGGCGCGTGTCGTTGCCCGTGCCGGCCACCCACTGCCAGTTGCCGACATTGTTGGCCACGTCGGCATCGGTGAGCAGCCGGGCGAAGTGCTCGGCGCCGGTGCGCCAGTCGAGGTAGAGCGTCTTCGTCAGAAACGAGGCCACGATCAGCCTGGCGCGGTTGTGCATGAAGCCCTCGAGCGCCAGCTGGCGCATCCCTGCGTCGACGATCGGGTATCCGGTCATCCCGGCCCGCCAGGCCTGCTCCGCCTGCTCATCGCTGCGCCAGTGGTCGCCCCTGGGACGGTAATCCGAGCGTGGCATATCCGGCCTTGCGGCGAGCACCTGGTGGTGGAAGTCGCGCCAGCACAGCTGGCGCGCGAACTCCTCACCGCCGGCGCCGGGCCGGCTGCAGCGCTCCAGCACCGAGCGGGGCGACAGCGAGCCGAAGTGCAGGTGCGCGCTGAGGCTCGACGTCTCTGCCGCGGCCAGGTCGTCGTGCGCGGCTGCGTAGCCGCCGAGGCCGGCTCGCAGCCAGCTCGCCAGCCGCGCCCGCCCAGCGCGCTCGCCGCCGCTCTGTCGCGAGGGCGACGGTGTGCCGCGGGTGAGCTCGCGCAGATGCGGGACGCCGCGCTGCTGCAGGCCGGCGGGCAGCGCCACGCGGGCGGGCGCGCGTGCGCCGGCGGGCAGCGGACGCCGGCTCCACACCCTCCAGTAGGGCGTGAACACCCGGTAGTGGTCCCGCCCCGGCGGCGTCAGCTCACCGTGCGCCACGATCGTGGCGCCTGGCAGGCAGTGAAGCGCCACGCGCTGCTGCTCGCATGCTCGCTGCAGCCGCGCCAGGCGCCCGGCGGCGTATGGGGTCGCGTCGGCGCTCATGTAGATCGCGTCCGCATCCCAGCGCTGCGCGCAGCGGAGCACCTCCTCCACGACCTCGCCGCGGCGCACCAGCAGGTGTCCGCCGCGCTCGGCCAGCGACGCGTCGAGGTCGCACAGGCAGTCCAGCAGGAACGCCAGCCTGTTGGGCGAGCCGCAGTTGCCCGACAGCAGCCGCGGCTCGAGCACGAACAGGGGGATGATCTCCGAGCTCGCGCGCGCCGCCTGCGCGAGCGCCTGCTGGTCGCCCACGCGCAGGTCGCGCGTGAACAGCACCACGGCCCTGCTCATCCGGGTGCGGGTGCGCGCCCCGCAGGCGCTGCGTCTGCGCGTGTGTCTGCGGATCCGCCCCCGGCGGCCTCCTCCGCCAGCGCCCTGCGCAGGGTCTCGTCGAATGGCAGTGGCTCGATGCCGAAGGGCTCCGCGCCGCTCGGGTCGGTGACCACCGTCTCGCTGGTGAGGCCCTCCACGAGCGGGCGCGCAACGTTCGTGTCCACGGGCGTAACCAGGCCCAGCCAGAGCGCCGACAGCCATGGCGTGATGAACGGCACCGGCAGCTGCGGCCGCGGGCGCAGGCCCATCGCCAGCGCCATGCGGTCGAGCATCTGCCCGTATGCGAGCACGTCTGGGCCGCCGATCTGGACCTCGCGCCCGCGTGACTCCGGGACATCGGGAGCTGCAGCCAGATAGCGGATCACGTCATCGATTCCAATCGGCTGAGTGGCGATCTTCAGCCAGCTCGGCGCGATCATCACGGGCAGCCTTTTCACCAGATAGCGCAGCGTGCGGTAGGACTCGCTCTGGGCGCCCACCACCATCGCCGCGCGGAAGTAGGTCAGCGGCGGGCCCTCGCGTGCCAGCGCCAGGGAGGTCTCGTGACGGCTGCGCAGGTGCTCGGAGACGGCGTTCTCGCCGAGGCCACCGAGGTAGACGACCCGCTCGATCCCCTCGCTGCGGGCCATCCTGGCGAAGTTCAGCGCTCCATCCAGCTCGCGCTCGGCGTACCCCTGCCCGCCCGCCATCGCGTGCACAAGGAAATAGGCGATCCCGGCGCCCTCGCCCGCACCCTTCAGGCTCTCGGGGTCGGTGACGTCGCCGCGCTTGAGCTCGGCGCCGTGACGCTGCAGATGCTGCGCACGCGCTGGATCGCGCACCAGGCAGCGGACCTCGGTGCCCGAGTCGAGCAGCGCCCGGGCGAGCCGGCCGCCGATGAATCCTGTTGCGCCTGTTACTAGAGCCTTGGTCGGTATCCGATGAGGTTAGTGGGAGCCCGGCCGCGTGCCCGTGGCCGGCTGCGCCGCCTCGCGCGCGGCGGTCAGGCTCTCTGCCGCATCGGCGCCGGTCGCGGTGGTCACGACCGCCGCACCGGGGCCTGCCATCGCGCGACGGTAGAGCCCGGGCGCGAGGATGCGGATCATTCCCGCGAGCGCGTAGGGCCTTGGCACGTAGCGCTCTGCGCGCCGCTCGATCCCAGCCTGGAAGATCGCCTCCGCTGCCTTCTCAGCGGTCGAGACCATCCAGCGCGTCCACGGCTTGGCGGTCAGCTCCGCGGCTGGGAACCCCTCGGTCGCGATGAAGCCCGGCAGCACCAGTCCAACGTGCACCCCGTTGGCGCGCTCCTCCGCCCAGAGGGCATCGGACCATCCGGCGAGCGCGAACTTGGACGCGCTGTAGGCGCCGGCGCCGGGCCGAGCGACCCGGCCGGCGGTGGAGCTGACGTTGACCACGGCGCTCGGCGCGCTCGATCGCAGCATCGGGAGCAGCGCCTCGGTCAGGCGCACCTGGGCGTCGAAGTTGAGCGCCATCGTGCGTCTGACGTTCTCATAGCCGCCGTCGGCGAACGGTGCCCGCCAGCTGGCGCCTGCGTTGTTGACGAGCAGGTGCAGATGCCCTCCGAGCGCCTGCAGATGCTCGCCGATCGCCCTCGGCGCGGAGTCCTCGAGCAGATCCACGGCCACGTAGCTGACACGGTCCTCGCCGATCGATGCTGCGAGCGCGCGCAGACGCTCCTCGCGGCGGGCGACCAGCACGAGCCGGGTCCCGGACTCGCGCGCCAGGCGCCTGGCGGTGGCCTCGCCGATGCCCGACGATGCGCCGGTGATCAGCATCGTGCGGTTGCCGGCGATCGGTCCTCCGTTCTGGTTCATGCTCTCTCCCGGGTGTGACGGTCACTGTTGGCCTGTGCGGCTAGCCTGTCATATCGAGGAGATCATGAGCGCTCGGCCAGAAACCGCAGTCCGTCCCGGCGCCCGCGCGGAGCGCGGCAAGGAGCGTGCGCCCGCGCTCTTCAGAGGGTTGCCCGATCGCTATGACAGCCTCTCGGCGGCGCTCAGCTTCTGGCAGGATCCGCGCTGGCGCAGGGCGCTCGTCGACGAGGTGGCGCCACGGCCCGGCCAGCGCCTGCTGGACGTGGCCACCGGCACCGGGATGGTGGCGGCGGAGCTGCGCAGGCGCTGCGACTGCACGGTGGTGGGGATCGATCAGAGCCCCGAGATGCTCGCCGCCGCGCGGCGGCGCTTCCAGGGGGTCGGGCAGGTCACGCTGATCGAGGGCGAGGCAGAGGCGCTGCCGTTCGAGCAGCAGAGCTTCGACGGCCTGACCGTCACCTACCTGCTGCGATACGTGGATGATCCGCAAGCCACGATCGCGGAGCTCGCGCGCGTGCTGCGCCCGGGCGGGCGAATCGCCTCGCTGGAGTTCGGCGTGCCGCCGCGTGCGGGCGCCCGCGCAGCTTGGCGTTTTTACACCGCTGTGGGACTGCCGGTGCTCGGCGGGCTGTTCTCGCAGGAGTGGCGGGAGGTGGGCAGGTTCCTGGGGCCGAGCATCCGTGGCTTCTATGAGCGCCATCCGCTGCCGGCGATCGTGGGCTACTGGCAGCAGGCGGGGCTGGTGGACGTCAGCGTAAGGCGCATGAGCCTGGGAGGCGGAGTGGTGATGTCGGCGAGCAGGGCGCGCGGCAGCGAGCAGGCGCGCGGTCGGGACGGCGCCCGGCCCGAGGGCTGAGTCGGGGTGTCGGCCGCCGGGGAGCGGGCGGCCTTCTACGCCCGCAGTGGCCGCGCGGGCGAGCTGCTCACGCTGCTGCACCCGCCGTACACGGCCTGGCATCTGAGCTACTTCGCGCTGGGGGCAGCGCTCGCGCCGCACGTGCGGGCGGGCAGGCTGGAGTGGGGCCTGGCGGCATTCGCGCTCGCGGTGGGCGTCGCGGCTCACGCGCTGGATGAGCTTCACGGCCGGCCGCTGGGCACCGAGATCGGGGCTGGCACGCTGCGCGCGCTGGCGCTGCTCGGGGCGCTCGGTGCCGTGGCGATCGGCGTGGCCGGGGTGATCGTCGTGACGCCTTGGCTGGCGCCGCTGGTGCTGGCTGGAGCTCTGTTCCTGCCCGCTTACAACCTCGAGCTGCTGGGCGGGCGACTGCACAACGATCTGTTCTTCGCGTTGGGCTGGGGCGCGTTTCCAGCGTTCACCGGATACTTCGTGGAGGCCGAGCGCGTCGATGCTCCCGCACTGCTGATCGCGGCGGCATGCCTGACGCTGAGCCTTGCGCAGCGGCGGCTGAGCCTGCCGGCGCGCGAGCTGCGCCGCCGCACGCGGGCCGTGTGCGGGACGCGCACCACGCTCGACGGCCGGGCCCAGGAGCTCACCGTGCCGGTGCTGCTCGCTCCCCTGGAGGGCGCCCTGCGCGCGATGGCTGCGGCGATAGTGCTGCTCGCCGTCGCGCTCGTGGCTGCCCGGCTCTAGCGCTCGTGGCTGCCCGGCTCTAGCTTTCCAGCAGCCGCGCGCCCGGCCCCGGGGTGACCTCACGGGCGCCCGCAGGCGGCTGGCGCCCGGGCGGGAACAGCCCCAGGACGCTGCCGCCGAATCCTCCACCCATCAGCCGTGCGCCGGCGGCTCCGGCCGCGAGCATGTCCTGCACGGTCCGCTCCACAGTGGGCGTGCTGACGTCGAACAGGTCGCGCTCGCTCGCGTGCGAGCGATCCAGCAGCGCGCCCAGAGCCGCCATGTCCCCGGCGCGAAGCGCGCCCACCGCCGCCAGAACGCGCTCGTTCTCGCCGATCACGTGTGCAGCGCGCGAGCGCTCGGGCTCGGGCAGGCGCGCGAGGTCCCGCTCGCTCGCCTCCCGCAGCGACGGGAGTCCCAGCAGCTCGCAGGCGCGCGCGCACTCGCGCCGGCGCTGGTTGTAGCCCGAGCTGACGTTGCTGTGGCGCTCGCCGGAGTCCATCACCGCCAGGCTCCAGCCATCCAGGTGCAGCGGCACATGCTCCACGTGCAGGGTGCGGAAGTCGATCAGCAGAGCGCTCTCGCGCGCGCCGAACAGGCTGGCAAGCTGGTCGAGCACCCCTGTCTGCGCGCCCACCCAGCGGTTCTCCACGCGGGCGCAGAGCACCGCGATCTGCACGAGGTCCATCTCGTCGTGACCGGCCAGGTCGGCCAGAGCCAGGCACAGCGCCACCTCGAGCGCGGCCGAGGACGACAGCCCGGCACCGCGCGCGATTCCCCCCGCGATCCTCAGCGTGGCGCCGGGCACGGGGACCCCGGCCAGCGTCAGCTCGGCGGCGACGCCGCGCACGAACGCACGCCAGCCCTCGACCGGTGCCACGTCGGCAACGGAGAAGCTGTCGCGCTCGCCCAGGTCCTCGGCGTGCGCCTCGATGATCCCTGCGACGGGTGACCCGGGAGCGTGCTCGCGGGCCCTCACGGTGACGCCATCGGCGATCGCGAACGGCAGCGCCAGCCCCTGGTTGTAGTCGGTGTGCTCCCCGATCAGGTTGACGCGGCCGGGGCCGAAGGCGCAGTTCTCACGCGGCACGGGCGATCGCCTGGCGAAGCGCCTCGGCGGAGGCCTCGGGGAGGGTGTCGGAGATGAAGGTGCCCGCTCCCTGCTCGGAGCCTGCCAGGTACTTGAGCTTCTCCGCGGTGCGCAGCGGCGGGTAGAACTCGACGTGCAGGTGGCCGTTCTCGGGCCGGCTCGCGGGCATCGATGCGGTGGGCGCCTGATGCACCGCCATCACGTAGGGAAATGGCCGGTCGAACAGCTGGTCATAGCCGCGCGTGAGCGCCTGCAGCGCCTGCGCGAGCCCGGTGAGCTCCGCAGCGCTGCAGTCGAGCAGGCTGGGTCTGTGGCGGCGCATGACCAGGTGCGCTTCGTAGGCCCAGCGCGCCGCATAGGGCACGTATGCGACGACGGCCTCGTTCTCGTGGACGACCCGCTCGCCGCTCGCGAGCTCGGCGGCCAGCAGCTCGCATGGCGCGCAGCCCCCAAGGCGATCGTCGGCTTGAAGCTCCAGGGCGGCCACGGGTGGCAGGAACGGGTAGCCGTAGATCTGGCCGTGAGGGTGGTGCAGCGTGACGCCGACCTCGACGCCGCGGTTCTCGAAGATGAACACATACTGCACATCCTCGCGCGAGCCGAGCTCCTGGTAGCGGTGTCGCCACACCCACATCAGCGCCTCGGCTCGCGCCGGGGGCAGGCCCGCGAACGAGGCGTCGTGCTCGTCGGTGTAGACCACCACCTCTGCGGCGCCGCCGGGCGACTGGAACGCGGGGAAGCGGTTGTCGAAGACGGCGATCTGGAACGCCGGCACGGGGATCTCGGTCGCGGTGCGCCCCGGCAGGGTGGGATCCAGCGGGCAGTGGTCGCGATCCGGCAGAAACGTGCGCTCCTGGCGATGGATCGCGTAATCGACGTGCTCGCCGCGCAGCTCGTTGAAGCGCAGATCTCCCATCACGCTTGCTCAGCGCCGCGCGGGCTCTCGCTGAAGAGGATCAGCGCCCGGCCGTCGCCTTTGAGCAGTCGCACAAGCGAGATCGGGCCGTAGATTTCGGCGGCGCCCGCACCAGGTGGCTCGGCGGCCACAGGCCGCGTTCCATCCCCGTCCGTCTGGGCACCTGCCTGAGGGTCGGGCGGCTCGCTGTCCATCGCCCGAGGGTATACGCGCACGCGGGCGTCCGCACGCGGAAGCGCGCACCGCCGCCGGGCGCCCTCGCGGCATCGGTTGCGCGGCGGGACGGGCACGCCGCAGATTTTCGCCCCGAAGCGGATTTGGTTCAGATAGTTTGGCTGGGGGAACGGGTAGTGTCGGCGATGCAGGCTGATGCCACAGCCTTCTCAGCCTTGAAACCAGCGGAGTACAGGAGGACGTGATGAGCGACGAGGAACTCGTAGGTGCGGCATCCGGCGGTGTCGGCAGCGACCAGCAGCAGGTCGGCGCGCGCGCCGGCTATGACAGACGGACGTTCCTCCGGCGCACGGCGCTGACGGGCGTCGCGGCAGGCTCGGTCGGGACGCTGCTGAGCGCTTGCGGCTCGAGCGGCAACAGCGCCTCGGCGGCGAGCGGCAGCGACGTGTTCGGCAAGACGCCCAACTACAAATTCGTGATCGTCAACCACGTTACGACCAACTCGTTCTTCGTTCCGACGCAGTACGGCGCATCGGACGCCTGCAAGATGCTCGGCTGCTCCTACGAGTGGACGGGCTCGGAAAGCGAAAACATCGATCAGATGGTCAACGCCATCAACTCCGCCGTCACCTCCGGCGCCGACGGGATCGCCGTGGCGCTGATCAGCACGACCGCCTTCAACGTGCCCGTCGAAAACGCGCTGAAGGCGGGCATTCCGGTGGTGGCCTACAACGCCGACGCACCGACCAACAAGCGCCTCTCCTACATCGGCCAGGACCTGAAAAAGGCCGGCGAACTGATGGGCAAGCGGATCGTGGCCGACGTGGGCTCGGGTGACGTGGTGATCTTCACCGCCAGCGCTGGCTCGGCGAACCTGCAGCCGCGCTTGGAAGGAGCCGAAAAGGCGATCAAGGAAGCGGGTGGCGCGATCAAACTCAAGACGATCGTGACCGGCTCCCTGGAATCCGGCGAGAAATCAGCGATCGAAGCGTATTACACGGGTCATCCCACCACGAAGGGGATGTATGCCGTCGACGGGGGCGACACGGCGGAACTCTCGGGCGTGATGCAGAAGCTCGGGCTGGCCGCCAAGGGCGTCAAGGCCGGCGGCTTCGACCTGACCGAAAAAACCCAGAAAGGGCTGCAGGAAGGCTTCATCGAATTCACGATCGACCAGCAGCCCTATCTGCAGGGCTTCCTGCCGATCGTGCAGCTGTTCCTGTGGCGGGCCTCCGGATCGCTCTCGGGCCCCGCGGAAGTGGACACGGGCTTGAAATTCATCGACAAGGAAACCGTGACCCCCTACGTCAGCTCCAAGAGCCGCTACGAGGGCACCTCCTCAGAAGCCAAGGTGGTCCCCATCGCGTCAGGCACCGCGGCCTAGACCATGGCGCAGGCGGCGGGGAACCCGGGCGCCTCCGGGACATCCACCACGCCTCCGGCGGGAGGCCCGGCGCACGCGAGGCGCCGGGCCTCGCTGCCTGCTCGCAGCGCGCTGCTCGAGCGGGTGCTCTCGCTGCGCGAGGGCAGCATCATCGTGGTCACGCTGCTCGTGGCGGTGTACTTCTCGCTGAGCACCAGCACGTTCCTGACGAGCTCCAGCTTCAAGACGCTGCTGCCGTTCTTCGCCCCGTTCGCGATCCTGGGCGCGGGAGAGGTGTTCGTGATGATCCTGGGCGAGATCGATCTCTCGATCGGCGCCACCTACCTGCTGGCGCCGTTCATCTACTACAAGCTCGCGACCGCCGGGGTGGCCCCGGTGCTGTCCGTGCTGATGGCGCTCGCCTGCTGCATGGTGGTCGGCGCCATCAACGGGTTCTTCACCGCGGTCGTCGGCATCAGCTCTTTCGTGACGACGCTCGGAATGCTGTTCACGCTGGAGGGGCTGACGCTGATCATCTCCCACAACGAGCCGGTGGGCATGCCGGACGCGCAGGTGACAACAACGATGGTCAAGGTCACCCACGTGATCAACGGGGCGCACATCGTGCTCACCGAAGCGGTCAACCACGTCTCCACGTTCGCCAAAGTGCTCGGCGAGGGCACCTATTCGGAGCTCGTGTGGGCGGTGCTGATCGTGATCGCGGGCCAGGTGCTGCTGACCTTCACGCGCTGGGGGCTCTACACCGTGGCGATCGGCTCGAACAAGCTCGGCGCCGGCGAGGCCGGCGTGAAGGTGAAGGCTGTGATGATCCGCAACTTCGTCCTGTGCAGCACCGCCGGCGGCTTCGTGGGCATCCTCGAGGCGGTGCGGGCATCGGCGGTGGAGCCGGACGTCGCCGGAGCCAACGAAATCCTGTTCAAGGCGATCTCGGCGGCGGTGATCGGCGGCACGCTTCTGGCTGGCGGATCGGGGACCGTCGTTGGCGCGCTGATCGGTGCGCTGTTCCTGGGAATCCTCGACGACGGGCTGATCCTCAAGGGAGTCAACGCCGACTACCAGATCTTCTACGTGGGCCTGGCGATCCTGCTGGCGATGACCATCAACATCTACGTGCAGCGTGTGCGCAAGGGCTCGCATGGCTGACGGTCGCGCAGCCGCGGAGTCAATCGTCGGGCCGGTCTCGGCCCCGGATGACGTGCTGCGCGTCGAGCACATTGCCAAGCGCTTCGGCCCCGTAACAGCTCTGCGTGACGTCAACCTGCATCTGCGCAAGGGCGAGGTGCTGGGGCTGCTCGGCGACAACGGCGCCGGCAAGTCCACCCTCATCAAGATCCTCTGCGGATTCCAGCGGCAGGACTCCGGGGAGATGTTCCTGCACGGCAAGCCCTATGCGCCGAAAAGCGTCGATGAAGCGCGCGCCGGCGGGATAGAGGCCGTCTACCAGGACCTCGCGCTGATCGATGAACTGTCCGTCTACCACAACCTGTTCCTGCGCCGTGAGCGTCTGCATCGACCGCTGCCGTTCCTGGCCAACCGCGAGATGAAGCGCGAGGCGCGCGCCGCGCTGGATGAGATCGGAATCAACATTCCGCGAATCGACGTTGCCGTCGCGCGGCTCTCGGGGGGCCAGCGCCAGGCAATTGCTGTCGCGCGCACGGTGAACTCCGACGCCGACATCATCCTGCTCGACGAGCCCCTGGCGGCGATGGGCGCCAAAGAGGGCGCGCAGATCCTCGACCTCGTCACCCGCCTGAAGGCCGAGGGCAGGGTCTCGATCATCATGATCCTGCACAACTACGTGCATGTGCTCGAGGCGTGCGACCGCGTCAGCATGATCCAGGACGGCGTGATCGCCCTGGACAAGCCGACAGCCGAGACCTCCGTGGAGGAGCTGACGGACATCGTCGTCAACGAGTACAGGCGCGCGCGCATGCAGGAGCACGGCGAGCTTTCACCGGCACCGGCGGGCGACGCAGAGGGCAGCTCCGCCGATCCGAGCGGCAGCTAGCGGCGTCGGCGGAGCGCCGGCCGGCGGGGGACCTAGCGGGGGCGCCCGCCGCTGAGCAGCATCTCGATGTATGGGCTGAGCAGGGTTGCAACGGACTCTGCGGTCATGCTGGCCGGCCCTGCGGGGAGGGTGGCGTAGCTGATCGCCAGGCGCACCAGGCACTCCGAGAGCAGCTCCGCGTCGGAGCGTCGCATCAGCGGCCAACCCGCGATCACCATCTCGCTGAGGCGCTTGGCGGCGGCCTCGACCACCGGTTCGCCCTGCGTGGTGAACAGCAGCAGCAGACCCTCCGATCCGTCGCCGCGGACGATCGTGCGCACCAGCGGGTTCTCGGCGGCATGGGTGAGGAACACGTCGAATGCCGCAGAGACAGCTCTTGCCGGCGTCTCGATGTTGGCGTCCAGCGCATCCTGGACCGCGGAGAGAAAGCGGTTGGCCTCGCGCAGCACCAGCGCCTGGGCGAACTCGTCGCGCGACCCGAACTCCTTGTAGAGGGTCTGCCTGCTGACACCGGCGGCGCGAGCGATGTCGGCCATGGTGATGTCCGTCCAGCGCCTGTTCTCGAGCTCCTGACACGCCCCGTCCATCAGCGTGTTTCGCAGCAGCTCGCGCGCTGCAAGGGAATAGGGGAGGCGGTCGGGGGTCGCGTAGGCCATGTTCAGCACGAGCCCACACCTGCCGGAACGCTCAGGCGTCGGACTCGAAATCGACCTTATCGCGTACGCCGCAGTCCGGGCACGGCCAATCGTCCGGAACCTCGCTCCAGGCTGTGCCGGCGGGGAAGCCCTCGCGGGGATGCCCGCGGGTCTCATCGTAGACGTAGCCGCAGGCCGGACAGCGATACCGGCTCATGACTTCAGGCCGTAGCGCGCACGCGCCCGCGCGCTCAGTCCGGGGTGGACGTTGGCACGAGCGAGGTCGCGCTGATAGTGCTCGGCCACGCGATGGTCCATCACCCGCCGCCACAGCGGCGGCACCAGCGCGAGCACGATCATCCCGGCATAGCCAGTGGGCAGCTGTGGCGCTTCCTGCATGTGGCGCAGCGCCTGGTAGCGGCGGATCGGGTTGGCGTGATGGTCGGAGTGGCGCTGTAGGTGGTAGAGCAGAACATTGGAGGCCGTGCTGTTGCTGTTCCAGCTGTGCTCCGGACGCGTCCGCTCATAGCGGCCGTCATCCCGGCGCTGGCGAAGCAGGCCGTAGTGCTCGAGGTAGTTGACCACCTCGAGCAGCGAGAACCCGACAACCGCCTGCAGCACCAGGTAGGGCGCCACGACGATCCCGAAGCCCGCCACCAGCGCGCCGTACAGGACCACCGTCATCGCCCACGCGCCGAGGATGTCGTTGCTGGGGCTCAACGCGGGGCGCTCCAGGCGCGCCAGACGAGTGCGCTCGAGCTCCCACGCCGAGCGCAGGCTGCCGGCGACGGTGCGCGGCCAGAAGCGATAGAAGCTCTCACCTAGTCTGGCGCTCGCAGGATCCTCGGGCGTGGCCACGCGTACGTGGTGGCCGCGGTTGTGCTCGATGTAGAAGTGCCCGTAGCCGCTCTGCGCCAGGGCGACGCGGGAGAGCCAGCGCTCGAGGCTTGCGCGCTTGTGCCCCAGCTCGTGCGCGGTGTTGATGGCGATGCCGCTGACCATCGCCACCGTCAGCGCCAGGCCGATGCTGTCGATCACCGACAGCCCGCCACCGGACCACAGTGCGCAGGCGAAGATCAGCCCTGCGTACTGGATGGGCAGATACAGGTAGGTGCACCAGCGGTAGTAGCGGTCGGCTTCCAGCCACCTGATCACGCTGTCCGGAGGATTGCGCCGGTCGAGCCCCATCGCCAGATCCAGCAGCGGGAAGATGCCGAAGACGAGCACCGGCCCGAAGAACCACAGCGCGGGAAGGCCCGTCGCGTGCACCAGCGCCCAGGTGCCGAACGGGAGGGTTGGGATCAGCAGCCCCAGCAGCCACAGATGGCGCTTGGGGTCTCGCCAGGTGATCTGCTCCAGCTCGCCGTCGTGGCTGGTCTGGGGGGCGGCGGCCTCGGGTGCGATTGCGGCAGGCTGGGCTGACATGGGCGGCTCCGCGTGAGAGGGTTGCGCTACCGGCCCAAGTTTACACGTAAGGCAGTTCGTGTCAACTCTCCGGACAAAGTACCGAGACGCGATGGGAGGCGCCGCGCGCGGCTGAGACGGCCGCGCGGTGAGGCCTTCGATACGTCTGCGAACTCAACGAGTGGCAGGGGCCAACCCGGCGCCGCAGCCCGGCGCGCCGCGCTCAGGACGCGGGGGGACGGCGGGATTCCAGGTATTCCTTGTTCTGGCGATGCTCCCCCCGGACCTGGATGGCGATGTAGACGATGATCACGTTCGCCACGACGCCGATGCCGCCGAATGTGGCGATCAGGCCGATGTCCTTGGTGACAGCCGCGCTTGCGAGGGTGAGCATGCTCGGAGCCTAGCAACGGCGCGACTGGAAGGTGCTCTAGCCTAGGGGGGCCGGCCCGGGACCCATGGGTTCCGGGAGCCCCTCCTTCGCGGGCGGGGCCGAGTGCCAGGAGAGGTGCCGGAGCGGTTGAACGGGCGCGACTGGAAATCGCGTAACGGGGGAAACCTCGTTCGAGGGTTCGAATCCCTCCCTCTCCGTGCCGGTTTTGCCGCGGCCCGGTTGCGGGCCGGGCATTTGTCACCGGTACGATGCACACCATGAACGCCGGTTGCGGGATGCCATCGCGTCCGTGACGTGAGTGGTACAGGGAGCCCACGTGGGATCACCGGAGCTGTGGGCGCCGATGCCGGCGAGCTGCTGCGCTCCTTCGGCCTGGGGGAGGATGACCTGAAGGCGTGGATCGCCAGCGGGCTACCCGCGGAGACGTTCAGCGACTGGCTGACCGACCGCGTGGCCAGACGGCCCGTGGGTCGGCGTGCGCGTGAGACATACGGCGCCGATGCTGTTCACGACTTCGCGCGGGCGGCGATTCTCGATGCGCTGGCACTGGGAACCCGAGACCACCTGCTCGAGATCGGCTGCGGTGGCGGCCTGCTGCTTCGCGACGCCCTGGCGCTCGGCGCGATGGCCACGGGGCTCGACCACAGCGAGGATATGGTCAGCCTCGCGCGCGAGCGAGCGCCCGGCGCCGAGGTCGTATGCGCCGATGCCGAGCGGCTGCCGTTCTCGCCGTCGTCGTTCAGCGCGGTCGCGATGTCGGTCGTGTTCCTCTTCCTTGCGGAACCTCTGGCAGTCCTGCGCGAATGTCGCCGGGTGCTGCGAGAGGGTGGTGCCCTCGCCGTCTACACCACCGCACCGGAGCTGCGCGGCACGCCGGCTGCACCCGAGCCGTTGGCAGGTCACGCACACTTCTACGAGGACGCGGAGCTCGCCGCGTTGGCTCGGGAGGCCGGGTTTGCGAGCGTCGTCGTTTCGAACGAAGACGGCGGGCAGCTGCTGAGCGCCGTAGCGCCGTAGCGCCGTAACGCTGGTCGTAGTCGAGGCGGCTCGTCTCGCCGGCGCGCGCACGATCGGCGCGCTGTAGCTTGCGCGGCGTGCCCAGAACACTTCGGGGTGGCTGTGAATGCGGGGCCGTCACCTTTAGGGTGCCCGACGAGTTCGAGTACGCGATGAACTGCCACTGCTCGAACTGCCGAGCCGCGACGGGCTCGGCATTCAAGGCCATGGCGGGGATCGAGCGAGACCAGCTGCAGCTCGTCTCGGGCGCGGACCGCCTGCTGGTCGTCGGCGAGCCCAGCGGTGCCCACGACGTTCGCTGCCAGAGCTGCGGCAGCCTCCTCTACTCGGTCGTGCGCGACGGCCAGTACGTGCACGTCGCGATGGGGTCGCTGCAGGACCCGCCCACAATCCGCCCCACACACCACATATTCGTCGGTTCCAAAGCCCCCTGGTTCGAGATCACCGACAGCCTGCCCCAGCACGAGGGGTACTAGACACAGCCGGTTCCCGAGCGGAGACTCACCACGCGCCTTCGAGCACGGCGAGCCGACAAGCCGGCGCAGCGCCCGCTCTGTTCAGGCGGGCTCCCACAACTCGACACGGTTGCCGTCAGGGTCGGCCACCCATCCGAACCGGCCGACGCCCTCCATCTCCTGCGCCTCGTCGCACACATCCGCGCCCTTGGCTCGCAGCTGCGCCAGCATCGCGTCCAGGTCGGCGACCCTGAAGTTGAGCATCGTCTGCTGGGCCCGCGATCCGAAGTAATCGGTGTCCGGCTCGAACGTCGCGAAAACCGTCGGTCCCGGCGCCTGCTGCCAAAGGCCGCTCTCGTCGGCGTCGAGGCCCAGATGCTCGCGATACCAAGCACCCAGCGCCGCCGGGTCGGCGGAGCGTATGAAGTAGCCACCGATGCCGAGCACGCGCTCCATCGTGTGATCCTGTCAGAGATCCCGAGAGATCGATGCCGCCGGCCACCGCTCTGGACATGCGCAGGCTCTGAGCGCAAGATTCAGGGATGCGACTGACGAGCACCACGCGTGTTTCGCTCGACGGGGTGATGCAGGGTCCGGGTGGACCCCAGGAGGACCTCAGGGGCGGCTTCGAGCGCGGCGGATGGGGGATGGCGCACCCCGACGGCGAGGTCAGGGAATTCATCGCCGACCTCTACGCGAGCGCCGACGGGTTCCTGTTCGGGCGCTGGACGTACGAGCTGTTCGCCGGCTATTGGGGCGCGATGCAGGCGGGCAGCCACGCGATTGCGGATTCGTTGAACACGCGGCCCAAGTATGTGGTGTCGGCCACGCTCAGCGACCCCCGCTGGGCTCCCAGCACCGTCCTCTCCGGCGATCTCGCCGCGGCCATTGGCGAGCTGAAGGCCAGGCCCGGCGGCGAGCTGCAGGTGCATGGCAGCGGCCGCCTGGTTCGCTGGCTGCTCGAGAACGGGCTGATCGACGAGATGAACCTGCTGATCGTCCCTGTGGTCGTCGGTCAGGGCGTGCGACTGTTCCCCGAGTCCGGTCCGTGCACCGCGCTCGAGCTTCTGCACTCGCGCTCCTTCCCGCAGGGCACCACGCTTGCGGTCCTGCGGCCCGCTGGGTGCTGACAGGGCCTGAGGCTGCCAGGCAAGGCGCCGCCGGCACGTCGTCGCGACTGCCCATGGAACATCCGCCTAGACCCTCGGGTGCGGCCACGCGGACGCTGTAGAGTCGCGGCCGGATGATCAGCAGACGCACAGCGCTGCCGGGTGTGATCGCGGCCGTGGCTCTGGCTGCGCTGGTGGGGCTGATCGGCGGGAGCGCCCGGGCCTTCGCCTACTCGCCCGGCTGCGGCTCGATACCGATCGTCTACGGGATCCCGCCCTGGGGCTTTCACACCGGCGCCCCGATCGGCGAAACGGGCAGCTACGCGCGCGGTCACGGCGAAATCAACCTGGAAGCGAACACCGTCTCGGGTGTCATCTGCCAGGAAGGCCGCTTCCATGGCGGGCCCACGCATGCCATCACGATGAGCGTGGAGCATCACCTCGTCTACCACTCGCACGTCGCTGTCATGTGGGGCTATCCCGGCAACATCATGAAGATCGTGGTGCGCGTGCAGGCCAGCAACGATCCGCTGTGCAAGGTCGGAACCGTCGGGCGCGCCACGCTGTTTGCAAGCTACAACGGCGTGCGCAGCGACAGCGTCCAGTTCTTCTTCCCGGCCGCCTGCAGACACGAGGACCACCTCTATCACGGCACGCAGGTCAACAACCAGGTCCCGCCGCTGTAGAGGCCGCTGCCGCATCGAGGCCCTGTCATCTGAGCGCAGCCTGACGCCCGGCGCCCGCTCGCAGGGCCAACAGCATTTGCGCGAAGGAGCCAACGCCCGCGCCCAGCGGCTGGAAGAACGCAAGGTCGCAGGCCTCGACCGCCGCCACCGCCCGGTTGGCCAGATCCCTGCCGTCGGCGCTCACCGCCAGCGCGCGAGCACGACCATCCTGCGGGTGTGGCATGCGGCTCACCAGTCCGCGGCGCTCCAGAGCGCGCAGCACCTGCGAGGTCATCATCGGGTCGGTGGCCGCGTGGCCGGCGAGCTCGCGCTGGCTGATCGGCCCGTCGCTCTGCAGCCAGGTCAGCGACGCCAGCAGCACGAACTGAACGTGCGTCAGGCCCAGCGGTGCGAGCGCCGCGCGCTGCGCCGCCTGCCAGCGGTTGGTGACCTGCCAGAGCAGGAAACCCGGGCTTTCCTCCGCAGCCTGGTATTCGCTGTCGAGCCAGTGTGCGCTCACGCGGGCTGAGCCGCCGCCGCTGCGGCGCGCAGCTCGGCCGTCGTGGCGAGTTGATCGAGGTCCGGCTGGGAGCTCTCGCGCAACCCGCTGCCGATGATCCTGCTCCACAGTCCCGCCAGCGGCCCCGTGATCGAGACGGTCACGTCGATCGCGCAGCCGCCGCCGCGCTGGGGCGTCACGCGATGATCGAAGCGCAGGCGCGCTCCCCAAAGGCGCGAGACGTCGACGAACTCGCTGTCCGGCTCCAGGCGCTCGATCACGAACTTCACGCGCGGCCCGCCCTTCGGCTTCAGCACGCCGGTTGAGCCGGCCCGAAAGGGGCCGTCCAGGCGCACCCACTCGGTGTCGCGGTTCCATTGCGGCCAGGTCTGCATGTCGGCCCACACAGCGAATACCGATGCGGGGGCTGCGCTGGTGGTGGTGTGTGAGGTGGTAATCGTTTTCATGAAAATAGTATGCGCGCTTAGCAGTGTGTTGTCAAGCGGCCGGGCGAGTTATTCGCTGGAGCGCCGGCCGTGCCTCTCGACAAGCGCGCCGGCCGCCGCTAGGATCGGCCGATGCGCCCGTCCACCCGGGCGATCTGGGGGAGGCCGGCGTGCGCCGGCGCGATGCCGATCGCCATCGCCCTGCTGGCTGCCTGCGCGCTGGCGATGGCACCGGCCGCCAGTGGCGCAGCCAAGCCGTCGCACGGCGCCTACCGCGCCCGGCGGGTGTGCGGACGCCCGCTTCCTGGCAAGGCGGCGTGCCTGGTCATGAGGCTGCTGCTGCCCGGCAGCGGTGCGCCCGCGCCGGCCACGGGCACAGCCCGGCCGAGCATCCAGAAAACGCCGTTCCCCGGCTTCTTCACGCCGCAGCTGCTGCATGCCGCCTACGGCCTGCCAACCGAAGCGGCCACACCCACGGTGCAGACCATCGCCGTGGTCGACGCGTTCAACGACCCCAAAGCCGAAGCGGACCTGGGTGTCTATGACAAATACTTCGGCCTGCCCGCATGCACCGCCGCCAACGGCTGCTTCAAGCAGGTCAACCAGAGCGGCCAGACGAGCCCGCTGCCGGAAACCGACGACGGCTGGGCGGTCGAGGAGTCCCTCGATGTGCAGATGGCGCACGCCATCTGCCAGAGCTGCCACGTGCTGCTGGTGGAGGCCAGCGAACCGAGCTCAGAAGATCTGGGCGCCGCGGTCAACACGGCCGTTGCTGCCGGGGCGAGCGAGATCAGCAACTCCTACGGGTCCGACGAGGAGCCCGGCACGGCGTCATTGAACTCCGCCTACTACAACCACCCGGGCCTCGTCATAACCGCCAGCTCCGGGGACTGCGGCTACCTCGAGGAAGCGTGCGGGGAAGCAGCCACCGCATTGTTCCCCGCCAGCTCCCCCGACGTGGTGGCCGTCGGCGGCACCACCGTCACGGAATCCGCCGGCAGCTGGAGCAGCAGCGCATGGTCCGACGGCGGCAGCGGCTGCAGCAGCGTGTTCGCCGCGCCGCTGTGGCAGCGGAGCGCCGAAGACTTCTCCAGCACGGGCTGCGGCTCCAAACGCTCGGTCGCCGACGTCTCCGCGGTCGCCGATCCTGAAACCGGCGTCGATGTCTATGACAGCACGCCAAACGGCGAAGGCTTCCCGACCGGATGGGGAGTCTGGGGTGGCACCTCCGTGGCCTCGCCCGTCGTCGCCGGCGAGTTCGCGCTGGCCGGCGGAGCGCACTCTGTCGCCTATCCCGTCGCCACCCTCTATGAGTACCTCGGCAACAGCTCCGACCTCTACGACGTCGTGAGCGGCAGCAACGGAACCTCGTGCGGCAGCGCAACGTCCTGCAACGCCGCCCCGGGCTACGACGGCCCCACCGGCGTGGGCAGCCCCGAGGGGCTCGGTGCGTTCGTGCCACCCGGTGTCCCAGCCGCCGGCGCCGCCCCATCGCTGGCCGGTGTCGCCGAACAGGGCCAGACGCTCGAACTCACCCAGGGGTCCTGGAGCGGATCGCCGAGCTCCATCACCGACCAGTGGCAGGACTGCCGCAGTGGGGAGGTCTGCACACCGATCGCCGGAGCCACCGCCGCCAGCTACACGCTGCAGCCAAGCGACGTCGGGGCAACCGTGCGCGTGCTCGAGACCGCCACCAACTCCGTGGGCCCCGGCCTCTCGGTTGCATCCGCGCCCAGCGCCACGGTCGCGTCGAACGTGCCCGCCCTCGCCGGCTTCTCACCCGCGGGAGGCATCACCGGCAGCACCATCACGATCACCGGCACGGCGCTCACATCGGTGAGCGCCGTGCTCTTCGGCACCCTCAGCGCCGGCTTCACGCACATCTCGCCCACCGAGATCAGCGCGGTGGTGCCAAACGGCGCCAAGGCCGGCAAGGTCTCGATCCGCAGCAGCTTCGGCACCGTGGCGAGCAAAACGTCCTTCACACCCACCCTCTCCGTCACCGGCTTCTCACCCAAAAGCGCGCCGGTCGGCCGGAGCGTCACGATCACCGGCGTGGGCTTCAACAGCAGCTCCACCGTCAGCTTCAACGGAACGCCGGCCACGAGCGTCACGCACGTATCCGCCACAAGCCTCAAGGCGGTGGTTCCCGCCACCGCCGACACCGGCGCGATCAGCGTGACCAACACCAGCGGTGTGCTCGGGACCGTCATAGGGCCCGTGAGCTTCCTCGTCACCTAGATCGACCATCTAGCATCCCGCCGGTGAGAGACGCCGTCATCTGCGAGCCGGTCCGCACCGCCGTCGGCCGCTTCGGAGGCGTCCTGCGCGACGTGCCCGCGACCACGCTCGCCGGCACGCTGATCGAGGAGATCATCCGGCGCTCGGGACTGGACGGCGGCGTCGTGGAGGATGTGATCCTCGGCCAGTGCTACCCCAACGCCGAGGCGCCTGCGATCGGCCGCGTCGCCGCGCTCGACGCGGGGTTGCCGGTCGCCGTGCCGGGCGTGCAGATCGATCGGCGCTGCGGGTCGGGGCTCGCGGCGGTTCTCTACGGCTGCATGCAGGTGCAGACCGGCGCCAGCGAGCTGGTGCTTGCGGGCGGGGTGGAGAGCATGAGCCAGGTCGAGCACTACGCCACCGGTCTGCGCTGGGGCCTGCGCGCCGGCGGCGCCCGCCTCGAGGATCGTCTCGAGCGCTCGCGCGTGACCGCCGGCGGATCGCTGCACCCCGTGCCCGGCGGCATGGTCGAGACCGCCGAGAACGTGCGGCGCCAATACGCGATCGAGCGCGAGGAGCAGGACGAGCTCGCCGTGGCCTCCCACGCCAGGGCGGTCGCCGCGCAGCACGGCGGGCGCTTTCGCGAGGAGATCGTGGGCGTGCGCGCAGGCGACGACCTGATCGAGACCGACGAGCATCCCCGTCCTGGCACCTCCATGGAGTCGCTGGGAAGGCTTCGCCCCGTGATGGCTGCAAGCGACCCGGCGGCCACGGTCACCGCGGGCAACGCCAGCGGACAGAACGACGGCGCGGCGCTGTGCATCGTCACCCATCCACAGCGCGCCGGCGAGCTCGGCCTGCGCCCGCTCGCGCGCCTGCTCAGCTGGGCGGTGGCAGGAGTTGCGCCGGAGACCATGGGGATCGGGCCAGTGCCGGCGAGTGCTGCAGCGCTGGCCCGCGCCGGTCTCTCGATGGATCAGATCGACCTGATCGAGCTCAACGAGGCATTCGCCTCACAGGTCATCGCCGTCCTGCGCGAGTGGAGGCTGCCCGACGGGCTGGAGCGCGTCAACGTCAACGGCTCGGGCATATCGCTCGGACACCCCGTCGGCGCCACCGGCGCGAGGATCCTCGCCACGCTGCTGCGCGAGATGCATCGCCGCGAGGTGCGCTTGGGCCTCGAGACCATGTGCATCGGCGGCGGCCAGGGCCTGGCCGCCGTGTGGGAGCGCGTGGCGTCCTGAACCCCCGGCGCACCCGCTAGGCCGAGCCGATCGGCCGGCCGAACGCGCCCAGCATCGCCTCCACGATCTGCGGGCCGCGGTCCTCCTGCAGGAAGTGCGACGCTCCCTCGATGCGCACCTGCTCGCCCGCCGTGGGTATCAGCTCGGTGAACACCTCTCCCGAGCGCGGGTAGGGGAACACCGGGTCGCCGTCGGAGAAGGCGACCAGCGCAGGCGCCTGCCAGCGCGAGAGCTCATCCTGCACGGCCGCCATCTCGCTCGCGCCCGCGTCCTCTGCGCTCAGCGGCACCAGCAGCGGGAACACCTGGGCGCCCGCCTTGCTCTCGGGCGTGGGGAACGGGGCCTCATACGCCGCCACGATCTCCGGGGACAGGTCCGTGCTCGTGGCTCCCTGCATGATCATGCCGATCGGCAGGTCCGGAGTGCGTTCTGCGAATTCGCGCCACGCCATGAAGCCCTTGCTCACTTTGCCGGTGAACAGCCCCGTGTTCATCACCACCAAGCGCCCCACCTGCTCGCGGTGCTCCACCGCCCAGCGCAGCCCGATCGGCCCGCCCCAGTCCTGCACCACCACCGTGACGTCCTCCAGCTCCACCTGCTCGAGCTGGCGTGTGACGTGCTGCACGTGGCGCTCGTAGGTGTACCAGCCCTGATCGGTGGGCTTGTCGGACCGGCCGAAGCCCACCAGGTCCGGGCACACCACCCTGTGGCCGCTTGCCACCAGCGCATCCAGCATGTGCCTGTACAGGTAGCTCCAGTCCGGCTCGCCGTGGAAGCACAGCACCGTCGGCCCGGAGCCCTCGTCGAGGTGGTGCATGCGCAGGCCGTCCACCTCCGTGTAGTGCGGCTCATATGGATAGCCGGCAAGATTCTCAAAGCGCTCGTCCGGCGTGCGAAAGACCTCGGTCATGCTGGTTGTTCCTCCCCTGTCGCTATGCAGGTCACCCTCGTTGAGAAGCCGGGCGAGCCCACCATGTGGAACACGCCCCGATCCGCGCGCCAGCCACGTTACACAAGCGCTCCCGAGCCGCAGCAGTCCCCCTTGAGAGATCCGCCTTGCGTGCGCCTTGCCTGCGCCCGGGTACGGTTGGGCGGTGTGGATCCAGCGGGAGATAGATCTGCGTGCGCGCGCCCGCGGCTGCCACCTCATCACCAGCGAGGTGCTCGCCGCGCTCCCGGAGATCGAGGGCGTCTCGGTGGGCGTGCTGATGCTGCTGCTGGCACACACCTCGGCCTCGCTCACGCTCAACGAGAACGCAAGCCCCGAAGTGAGAGCCGACCTCAACACCTGGCTCGATGCCGCGGTGCCCGAACGCTCGATCCCCTGGACGCACACGCTCGAGGGCAGCGACGACATGCCCGCGCACGTGAAGTCCTCGCTGATGGGCCCCTCGCTCACGCTGCCGCTGGGCCGCGGCCGCGTGATCCTGGGCACGTGGCAGGGCATCTATCTCTGCGAGCACCGCAATCACGGCGGTGCCCGCAGGCTCATCGCCACCCTCTGGGGCGAGTGAGCCTAGGGCGCGGGGAGCGGCGCGGGCGCTGAAGCCCGGGCCTGCGCGAAGGTGACCATTCGCCGGCCCTCCTCGTCGTAGAGCTTCAGGCGCACCGAGCGCATCCCGTCCCGCAGCGTCAGCGTCGGCACGCTGTGGAACACCGGATTGTCGTCGTGCGCCCGCTGCAGGTTGTAGTTGGGTATGCGCGCGTTCAGGTGGTGCACGTGATGCAGGCCGATGTTGCCCGAGAAGAACTGCAGCACCTTGGGCAGCTTCAGGTATGAGCTGCCGCGCAGCGCAGCGTCCGCGTAGCTCCAGTTCTCGGTGTCCTCCCAGTAGACGTCCTCGAACTGGTGCTGCACGTAGAACAGCCAGATGCCCGCCGAGCCGGCAAGCATCAGCGTGGGCGCCTGCACCAGCAGGAACTGCAGCGGGCCCACCGCCCAGCACAGCGCGCCCACCACCAGCGCCAGGGCCACATTGGTCCAGATCACGCTGCGGCGCATGCGCGGGCGCGCGTCCTTGGCGACAAGGCGCGGGCCGATCAGCAGCGCCGCGATCGGCCCGATCCCGAACATCACCAAGGGGTTGCGGAACAGCCTGTAGCCCAACTGCGCTCGCGGTGCCAGCGCGTTGTACTCCGCCACCGTCAGCGTCCTGACGTCGCCGCCGCCGCGGCGCTCCAGGTCGCCCGAGGTGGCGTGATGGATCGCGTGGTCGTGGCGCCAGCGCAGAAACGGGGAGTACACGAACAGGCCCAGGAACGCGCCCAGCCAGACGTTCGCCTTGCGCCAGGGCAGCAGCGAGCCGTGCGAGCAGTCATGAAACAGGATGAACGTGCGAACCAGAAAGCCCGAAGCCGGGATCGCAAGCAGCAGCACCAGCAGGTAGGACACGCGCAGGCTGAAGTACATCGCCACCGACAGGCCCAGGTACGGGATCACTGCGGTTGCCAGGTCCAGCAGGCTGCGAGCAACGCGCGGCTGCGCGTATGCGTCGAGGTCCTCGCGGCGAAACGCGCCGGGGAGAGAATGTCTGGCCCGTGAGGGCGAACTGCCCGCCGCGCGCGCAGCATGGCGCTCCGGCGGGGTCCGGCTGAGTGCAGGGGGGGAGCCCGGCATATGTTGTCCTCTCCGGTCCCGTCCTGCCTCGGTGAAGCGCGGCCAGTCCCGTGGTGGCGAGCAGCAAGCATGGCAGCCGTGGCGGACCGCCGCAAGGTCCCTCTGCAACTCGCCGGTAAACTACGGCCCCTGCGCCCGTAGCTCAGCTGGATAGAGCGTCGGTCTACGGAACCGAAGGTCAGAGGTTCGAATCCTCTCGGGCGCGTCCGCGACCTCGCCGTTCATCTCACCGCGTGGTCCATCTGAGGTGCGCGCGGGCCGCTCCGTGCGAGTCGGCTTTCGGCAAGCCAGCTAGGCGCGGCAGCCGGGCGGACGGCCGCGCACGTCTTGCGCTTCTCTCGCTCCGGCTGTAAGGAATCGGGTAGCAGCGGACATGTAGCTCCCATGAACTCCCAACAGCACTTCGAAGCGCTCTACGCGCAGCACGCAAGTGCGATCAAGGGGTATGCGGTGCGACGCATCGGCCCCACGAGAGCCGACGACATGGTGGCCGAGGTGTTCCTCATCGCGTGGCGCAGGCTCGACCAGGTCCCGGCCGAACCCCGGCCGTGGCTGTTCGGCGTTGCCATGCGCGTGCTCGCCAACGAGCGGCGGCGCGCAGCCCGCTACGACGCGGCCCTCGGCCGCCTCGAGCCGGCCGCAGCGACCCTCGACCCCGCGGAGTCGTCGCTGCTCGCCAGCGGCCCCGTGCAGCAGGCGCTGCGAGACCTCAGCGACAGCGACCGCGAAGCCCTCCTGCTGACCGCATGGGAGGGCCTCAGCCACCGCGAGGCGGCCCTGGCACTTGGCGTGAAGGAGGCCACATTCACCGTGCGCCTGCACCGCGCCAAGCGACGCCTGGGCCGAGCGATCAAACACGGCCCGCCGGCCAGGACCACACAAACCAGATTGGAAACCCCATGAGCACAACCGACATCACGCAGATGCTCAGAAGCATCAACCCCGTCGTGTCCGATCCGCAGGCCGCGCCGGTGGAGGCTCTCCTGCCGCGGCTCGACCAGACCGCACGCACGCTGCATGCGCCCGCGCCCGCAGCGAGGATCTCAAAGGCGCGCAAGCCGCGGATCCGGCTTGCCGTGGGATTCGCCGCGGTGGCCGCGCTGGCCGCGGTGCTGCTCGCTACCCTCGGGCCCTCCGGCGGCGGCACGCCCAATGTGCTTGCTGATGTCTCCCGCGCGCTCGCCCCCGGGTCCGGGGTTCTGCACATGGTGGAGGTCCAGGAACGCACGGTCGCAGGTCGGACCTCCACCTCGCGTGTGGAAACCTGGACCGCGCAGAACCCCCGGCGCCTGCACTCGATCGTCACACCGCCCGACGGCACCACCTTCGAACAGGCGTTCACGGCCAGTCCCCTGGAAGACCGGCGCTGGAGCGAGGAAGAACCGAACGTGATCCTGCACGAAGCCAGCAACGGACCGCTCCTCAAAGGAGCCCTCACGCACGAATCGACCCCCGTCGCCCTCGTGCGAGAGCTGCTCAAGAAGGGTCAGCTGACGATGGCCGGAAAAACCACGCTCGAAGGCCGGGCCGTCTGGGAGCTCGCCGTGCACCCCGCCAACTACACCCAGCCCGTCTTCGAAGGCAAGCAGCTGCCCGATCCCACGCTGTACGTCGACGCCACCACCTTCGTGCCGGTCGAGCTCGTCAGCGAGTCACTGGCCCACGCCGGCGAAAAGATCGACGGGGCGCTCGAGCTCGCCACCGAAACGAGCCGCTACACGACCTACGAAGAACTGCCCCCGGGGGACCACAGCGAATCGTTGCTGGAGCTCGACCAACACCCCGGCGCAGTCGAAAAGAACGAGCCGTAGGCGTGGCCGAACGGTGGATCCGGGTCGCCGACGGCGGGCGCCTCAGTGCAGGTGCACCACCGTGCCGGCGCGCGCCAGCTTCGGGTAGCGCCCTTGGAGCGCGAACACCGAATCGAACAGCCTGGGCCCTTCCAGGACGAGCGTTATGACCGTGCCCCGTGGCGCTCTGGAGCCGGGAGGTCCCGGGCACGCGCCGCAGCTGAAGCGGCCGCGCATCGCAATCACGTACACCGGCGCATCCGCACATGAAGCCGACTGTTCGCACGTCGGCGCCGTCGTTCCCGGCTGCAGGCGGATCGAGCGCAGGCGCGTGGTGCGCACCGCTCGGATGCCATACGGATGGGCATCGCCATCGGAGCGGGCGACCTGCCGCGCCCGCTGCAGCAGCTCCGCCTGAACCGGCCGAGAGATCCCGCTCACCGGGGCGGCGATCATCTCCTGACTTCCAGTGTCGCGCGGATGTTCATGGTCGGAAAGCGAAACGCGAGGTACTTCTCGTACGCCTCGGGGAAGCGGTTGGCGAGCGCCTCGATCCCGAGCACGCGGAACGGCAGCCACAGGTCCAGGCGCATCGAGACGACCCTGAACCTCACAGCGGTGTAGTGCGCGAAGCGCGGCTCCGCGAGGGAGCGGATCGCGATGGTCGAGAACACATGGCGGTGGGTGGGGTCGCCGTAGGCGAGCACCGATGAGAAGTGCGGCGTGCGCAGCTGCACACGAGCTCCGTCCTTGCAGACGCGGTGGAATTCCTCGAACACACGGATCGGGTCGCGCACGTGCTCGATCACGTCCTGCGCCAGTATCTCGTCGAAGCGCTCGTCCTCGATCGGGTAGGGGAACACGTCCAGGTCGTGCACGATGTCCGCCTGCGTGTCCGGCGAGATATCCAGGCCGACCGCGCCCGGCGTCTTGGCCGAGCCGCATCCCACATCCAGGATCGACCCGCCGCGTTCTGGCAGGAGGTCATACCGGTGCGGGTCCGTCAGCGCTCGCAGAGCCGATGCCGGGTTCACCGCCGGGACCCTACCGCGTGAGCATCGCAAGTCTGGTTGCACGCGAAACGTTTGACGGTCAGGCCGCGCGTGCCCGGCGACCTACCGCTTTCCTTCCCCTCCCACCTCCCAGGAGACCAACGAGCATGCACGCCCTCATCCGCAGGCATCTGACCTACGCCAACGTCGCCGCCACGCTCGCGCTGGTGTTCGCCATGGGCGGCAGCGCCGTCGCCGCCCGGCACTACCTGATCACCTCGGCCAGCCAGATCAGCCCAGGCGTGATGCGGGGCATGGAAGCAAGGATCGTCAAGCGGCTCGCGCGCGGGCCCGCCGGGCGGGCGGGGGCCCCGGGCGAGGAAGGAGCGCCGGGCAAGGAAGGGCCTCCGGGCAAAGAAGGCGCTCAGGGCAAGGAAGGCCTGCCCGGCCAGGAAGGCAAAGCCGGCGCAAGCGGATCGCTGCTCAGCGAACCTGAACAGGATGCGCTGAAGGCGCTGCTGCCATACATCCGCTTCGTGGGCGACGGCGTGGACGGCAAGCCCACCATCCAGTTCACCGGCGCCAACGTGCAGATCGTCAACGGTGAAGGCGTCACCGATTCCGCCAACGGCGAGGGCAACCTGGTCCTCGGCTACGACGAGACCGCCAGCGCCGAACAGGTGGGCCGCGGAGAACTCCCGGAAGACGTTCAGAGCGGCTCGCACAACCTGGTGCTGGGCGAATACCAGACCTTCACCTCCTCCGGCTCGATTCTCGCCGGCTCCCAGAACGCGGCCACCGCGCCCGGAACGCTGCTGGGGGGAACCGAGAACACCGCAAGCGCGCCCGGCGCATCGGTCGCCGGCGGCGAGGGCAACCAGGCCGCGAGCGCGTCCTCCGCCGTGCTCGGCGGGCTCGGCAACGTGGCCCAGGGCGGTCGCTACGCCACGGTCGGCGGCGGCGCGGAAAATGAAGCAACCGGAGAATCCGCATCCATCGCGGGCGGTGAGAAGAACAGGGCCAAAGGGACGCATGCGGCGATCGCCGCGGGCCTGGCGGGCATAGCCGAAGGCGAAGACTCCGCGGTGCTCGGCGGCCGCGAAGACTTCACGCTCGGCCGCTACACCTCCATCGCCGGCGGGCGCAGCAACCTCACCGAAGCTCAGTACTCGGTGATCCTTGGCGGCCAGCAGAATGCAACCGACTTCGGGCGCTTCTCTGCGATCGGCGCGGGCAAAAGCCTGATCGAGGAAGCCGAATGGGGGTTCAAGGGCGAATAGGGATCCCACCGCGCCGGGCGGCGGTGGACGCGCGGGCATAAGCTTCGCCGCGTGGCATCCTCGCCGACGCCCTCAGAGCCGCTGACGTGGTACAGCGTCGCGGGCACATCGGAGCTGCCCGAGGGACGCGTAAAGACGGTCAGCGCCGGCCGCCACACGCTTGCCCTGACGCACGTGCAGGGCAAGTACGCCGCGCTCTCGAACCGCTGCCCTCACCAGGGCGGCCCGCTGGGGGAGGGCAGCATCGAGAAGGGGCTGCTGCGCTGCCCTTGGCATGGATACGACTACTGCCCGCTCACGGGCCAGTCGGAGTTCGGAGACTCCGTGCCCACGTTCCCGCTGGAGCTCCGTGAGGACGGCATCTATGTCGGCCTGCAGGGCGATCGCCCGCACCTGGACACCGTCAGCGACGTCATCGCCCAGACCCTCGTCAAATGGGGCGTCCGCCACGTGTTCGGGATGGTCGGGCACTCCAACCTCGGCCTTGCCGATGCCGTGCGCAGGCAGGCCGAGGAGGGCAATCTCACCTACATCGGCATTCGCCACGAGGGCGCCGCGGCGTTCGCCGCCTCGGCCTACGGCAAGCTCACCGGCCGGCCCGCCGCGTGCCTCACGATCGCCGGCCCCGGCGCCACCAACCTGCTGACAGGCCTCTGGGACGCGAAGGTTGACCGCTCGCCGGTGATCGCGCTGACCGGCCAGGTCGACACGCAGGTGCTCGGCCCGGGCGCCTTCCAGGAGGTGGACCTGCACGCCGCGTTCGGCTCGGTGGCCGCCTTCAGCCAGACGGTTCTTCCGGGCAGCCGCCATGTCGAGCTGGCGGGTCTGGCTGTCAAGAACGCCATCCTGCGCCGCGACGTCTCGCACCTGATCTTCCCCGACGAGGTGCAGACGCTGCCGGCAGGGGACGCCAGGCCGACGGGACCGGAGGGCCGCATCGCGGCGCAGCAGATAGCGCCGCCCGCAGCGGCCCTGAAGGCGGCCGTGGAGCTGCTCGGCGCAGCAAAGAGGCCGGTGATCATCGTCGGCCACGGCGCGCGCTTTGACATGCCCGCGGTCATCGCGCTGGCCGAGCAGATGGGGGCGCCGGTGATAACCACGTTCAAGGCCAAGGGGCAGATCCCCGACGAGCATCCGCTTGCCTGCGGCGTGCTCGGCCGCAGCGGCACGCCCATCGCCAGCTGGTTCATGAACGAGAGCGACGCGCTGCTGGTGCTGGGCGCCTCCTTCTCCAACCACACAGGCATCTATCCCGGCAAGCCGATCGTGCAGGTCGATTTCGACGCGCTGGCGCTCGGCCGCTTCCACCCCGTCGCTGTTCCGGTGTGGGGCGAGATATCCGTCACCGTGGCCATGCTCGCCGGGCAGCTGCCATCCCCGAGCCCCGAGCGCGTGGACCAGCGTCCCGAGGTGGCCGATCGCCGGTCCATCTGGCGTGCCGAGAAGGCAAGTCGCGCGCTCGACGATCGCGGGCTCGGCGTCAACAGCGCGGCGGTGTTCGCGGCTCTCTCGCGCCACGTGCCCGAGGGCGCCGTGATCGCGGTGGACGTCGGCAACAACACCTACTCGTTCGGCCGCTACTTCGAGTGCAGACCGGCACAGACCGTGCTGATGTCCGGCTACCTGGGCTCGATCGGCTTCGGCTACCCCGCCGCCATCGGCGCTTGGGCGGCGGCGCCCGACCGGCCGATCTTCGCTGTCACCGGCGACGGCGGTTTCGCCCAGTACATGGGCGAGCTGCTCACGGCCGTCAAGCACAACATGAACATCACGCACGTTCTGATCAACAACGGCCAGCTGGGCAAGATCTCAAAGGAGCAGCGTGCAGGCGACTGGGACGTGTGGCAGACATCACTGCACAACCCCGACTTCTCCCAGTACGCAGGCATCTGCGGAGCGCTGGGCGTGCGTGTGCAGAGCGTCGCCGAGCTCGATGATGCGCTCGGCCGCGCAATCTCGCACGACGGCCCCGCACTGGTGGAGGTGATCGCCGATCCCGAGCTGGTCTGAGCCCGCTCGAGACTCAGGCCGGCGGCGTCCCGGCGATGCTCGCGCGCAGCGCCGGATCCCAGGAGCCCGCATCGCACGCGTGCGCGAACACCGAGCGCGCGAAGTCGAGTGCCAGCGCGTGAGGGTGCGCTGAGCCTCGCACGTCCTTCCAGTCCAGCAGGTACTCCCCAAGCTCTGAGTCCCACCGCGCCGGCGCCAGCGCTGCCGCCGAGGCCGCGAACGCCTCCTGCGCGGGGCGCGCATAGGCGTAGAACGCAGCCTCCTCATGCCGCGGGTCCCCCGGCCACCAACCCAGGGCCAGCTCCTGCTCCTCATCGGCGCCGAACAGGCTGACGGCAAGGTCGAAGGAGCCCCACCAGGCGCTCACCGGCGTGCTGCATCCGCGGTAGGGCGCGCGGAGCGCCGCCAGCACGAGCGACGCGCGCGTGGCCGCGGCGAAGTAGCGGGTCACGTGCTCCTGCTCGTAGGTGTGGTGTTCGGTGTCCTCATCCAGCGGCACACTCCACGGGACCTCCTGAGGCGTGGGATCTATCTGCACGTCTCCCGCCAGGCTCCGCACAGCGCTCAGCAGCTCGCGTGTGACCTCGCCCACCGCCCGGTCGCCGCCCAGCGCGATGCGCCGGCGGCTCCCGTTGCTGTGTTCGGCGACAGCCTCGTGCGCGCACAGGTCCAGCGCCACCACCAGCGCGCCCGAGCCGTCGGGCGCCGGCAGCGGCCGGGTCTCCCAGCCGCGCGCGCTCAGCAGCAGCGCCGCGTGAGCCAGGCGCGGCTCCGCAGGCGCCAGCGCCACCGCCAGCTTGCCCAGCACCTGCGTATGAGCGTGCAGCGTGTCGCACGTTGCACTCCACTCGCCGTAGGAAACCGAGGGCCACTCGCCGGTCATCGGCCAAAGCTACCCGTCGGGCGCAATGCGGGTCACTTCCCTGCGCCGAGCTCGAGCGACACAAACACCAAGAGCAGCCTAAGAACCGCGTCGGCGCGCGTGATCGCGACGCTATGATCACCGCAGACGCGAGGCTCGCAGTGGTTTTCGCGCACGTCGCGAGGAAGCGGACGCACAGGGCAGCGCATGCGAGGCCCGGGCGGACGACCCTGATCAGGTCATTCGTGTAGGAGGCCAGACAGTTGGCAGCAAGCGATCCAAGCACACATGACCCCGCCGGCGGCTTCGCCGACTACGCGCCTGCGGACCCGGCGAGCGCTGCGCACCTGGAGGTCCGCGACCTGGTCGCCGGCGGATGGCACACGCTGCGCCTGTCCGGCGAACTCGACCTGGTCTCCACCTCCGTGCTCGCCGACGCGGTCGATCGAATCGCCATGCAGGCCGTCAGCGGCGTGACCCTGGACCTGGCGCGCGTCAGCTTCATGGACTCCACCGGCGTGAGATCCGTGCTGGCTCTGGCCGAGCGCTGCGGCACTACCGGCACGGAGTTCCGCATCGTTCCGGGCCCGCGCGCGGTGCAGCGCGTGTTCGAGGTCACCGGTCTCAGCGATCGGCTGCCCTTCGCTCAGGGCGGCGCCGCCCGCCTCGCGGGCGACTGACGGGCCTCGCGCGGGCGACCCGACCGGCCTCTCGCGAGCGGCTCACGCGCTTACTGAGGCGCTCGGCGGAGCCTCGTCGGCCGGGCGGTTAAACCGCGTGTTCACATGTGGGCGAAGCGCACATCATGCGTTCCAATGCATGGTACGATCGGCCCGCAGGGTGCTAAAAAGGTTGGATACCGAGTCCCAGTGCTAGGGCGGCACCCGTGCGCACTCCAGAGGCGATCAGAGAGGACTCAGAAGGAGAATGAGACACGTAAGGACTGCACTCGCGCTGATGGCAGCCACCGGTCTGTTGGGCGTGGTGGCCGGCTCGGCAAGCGCCCACGAATTCGTCACGAGCAAATACCGCAGGATCCCGTCCGAATCCACACCGATCCGAACGTCCGGCAAGAACATCGAACCCTCGACGTATGGCACCAGTGGGTTCCAGACGTTCACGTTCGGCGACTACAGGATCGGATGCGAAAGGGTGCTCTCCAAGGGTGAGGTGACCGAAAGCCCCGCGCCGGGCCTTGAAACCACCCTCACCTATTCCCACTGCGGCTACTACCCGATCGTCGGCGGCGAAGAGCACATCCCCGCGCAGGTGCTGGGAGGCTTCAAGGTCGACTTCCTCGCCGACGGCGCCGCGAACACGATCGGGAACCCCGAACTGGAAGAAGAAGAATATCTGCACCCCGTCGCGGAGCTGCGCGAAACGTCGGTCAAGCTGCGGATCCCTGCCGGCAAATTCTGCGAAATCAACGTGGCGGCACAGACGCTCGACTACGGCCCCAAAGGCGAATACACCGACGCGCTCTACACCGACAGCGAAGTCCCGATCACCAATCCCACGCCGGGACGGCTCAAACTGTTCCCCGGCGGCTTTCAGCACAAGATCACCATCGCCATTGACTTCAAATCGGTGAAAGTCAAATTCGCGCCCGAAACGCAGTGCGGCGAAGATGAAAAAGCCACCGAACGCGAGGGCACGATCAAGGGCACGGTGATCGAGGAAGCGCCCGGCGGCAACATCGAATGGAAATAGGCATCAGGCCCTGAGCGCGCCTGACCGCTCACGGTGGACGATCGAGGCGAAGGGCGCGCACCGCCCTTCGCCTCGGCGCATCTGTGGGGCCCTCCCGTCCTGCCGCTTTGTGTGGGGCGGGCGCGTGGCCGGCGAGCGAACCTGCCAGGATCCGGCGAATGAACCGTGACTCGCTGGTGGAGCTGCCCGCCGCGCTCAGTGCAGGGCGTCCCGCTGCCCACGTGCGCTACCTGCTGGGCGTGGACGGCGGGGGGACCAAGACGCTCGCCGCGGTGCTGGACCTGGACAGCGGCGAGGTCCACCTGGGCCACGCAGGCCCCAGCAACGAGGACGCGGTCGGCTCGGACGCGGCGGTGCGCGCGCTGCTCGCCGCAGCGGACGAGGCGATGGACGGCGCCGGCATCACCGGCGATCAGCTGGGCTCGGCGGTGCTGGCGATCGCCGGCACCGACACATCCGCGATCGCAAACGCGGTGACCGATGCCCGCACCGACGCGTGGCTGGTGGTCAACGACGTCGTGGGAGCGTGGGCCACCGCCACCGGCGGCAGCCCCGGCGTGGCGGTCATCAGCGGCACCGGCTCCAACGTGTTCGGTGTGGGACCCGGCGGAGCGTGGCGCGCGGGGGGTTGGGGTCACGTGCTCGGCGATGAGGGCTCGGGCCACTGGTTTGGCATCCAGTCGATCAAGGCCGCACTCAGCGACAGGGAGGCGTCGGGGCCCGCGACGGCCCTCAGCGACGCTGCGCCTGCGTTCTTCGGCGCCCCGAGCATCGAGGCGCTGGCCACACTGGTGTACTCGAAGCCGCTGGGTAAGGGCGAGATCGCCGCGTTCGCCGCGGAGACCTCGCGGATCGCCGACCAGGGCGACGCGGTCGCGCGCTCGCTGTATCAGCGCGGTGCAGACGCGCTGGCCGTACAGATCAGCGCGGTGCTGCGGAACACCGGGCTGGAGGGCGCCTTCCCCGTGGGTCTGATCGGCAGCGCCTTCAAGGCCGGCGAGGTTTTCATCGACCCTCTCACCAGGGCGATCCACGCGATCTCTGCGCAGGCCCAGGTGAGCCGCGTGGACATGGCCCCCGTCGGAGGCGCGCTGCTGCTCGCCGCGCGCGCGGCCGGGCACGCGGACTCGCTCGATCGCACGCGCCTGGCGCCGCTGCTCGCAGCCGCCTCCGGCGGCTGAGCTCAGCCGCCCGTCTCGGCCAGCCGCTTCTCGATGGCCGTCGCGTCGCCGATGGCGCGCGCGCCTGTGCCCATCATCCGCACCGCCGCAGCGGCGTTGGCGTAAAGCGCGGAGCCCGTGTCGCCGCGCCCTTCCTGCAGAGCCAGGAAGAACGCCGCAGCGAACACGTCGCCGGCGCCCAGGTCGTCGCGGGCCTCCCGCAGCGGCGCCACCTCCAGGGCGCTCTGCGTGCCGTCGGCGTGCAGGAGGGTGGTGGGGCGTGGGCCGTGGGTGACGGCCACCACGGCGCCGCCAGCTCGCGCGGCGGCGATCAGCGACCCGCAGCTGTGCACCTCGTGCTCGCTCACCACGATCGCGTCGCTGATACCCGCAAGCCTCGCGCGGCGCCCGCCAGGACAGGCCGGCTCCAGCGTGATCGGCGCCTGCGCTGCATCCCAGCGCCTGACCATTCCCTGAGGCGTCAGCCCCAGGAACTGCGCGGACCCGCCCAGGCGGTGGGGGCCCTCGCGTGCAACGGGAGCGATGTGCGCGATGCGCGTGCACAGCGCAAGCTCACCCTCGAACGCACCCGCCCACGCCAGCACACGCTGTGTGCGCTCGGTGCCGGTGCCGCTGGTCGCCAGCGTGGTCGTCTCCTGCGCCGCGATGACACGCAGATCGAGCTCGTGACGATGGGGCTCGAGCAGCCCTTCGATCTCCCGCGGCACGCCGCGGGTGATGATCAGCGTGCGCACGCCCAGCCGCGCAGCCTGCAGGGCGGCGTAGAACGCGGTGCCGCCGGGCCGGCGGGAGCCGTCCTCCATCACGTCCGCCGTGACGTGGCCGACGGCGGTATAGCCGTAGCGCTGGTCCTCGTCCTGCATCCTCGCGTCGCGTCGCATGCGAGCATTCTCTCTGCACCGTGGCCGCCATGACCCAAAAACCCGCGAGCTCCGCGCAGCGCGCGCTCACATGTGCCCCGATCGCCGTTGTGCTGGTACTCGCGTCGGTGCTTTTGCTCCCAGCAGCAGCGCTGGCGGGAGACGCCTACCCAGCCGGCGCCACGCGCCCCGCGTTCGCGCCCGGGGCTGCGCAGCCGCGGGCCAGCGCCGCCTCCACGGGAGGCTCGAGCGCCCCGGCTGCGGGCTCGCGGGCCTCCTCGCAGGCACGGGCCCGGCGCCACCGCGGCAGGCCGCACGCCAAGGTCCTGCACGGGGATCCGGCGCGCGCGCTGGTGGCCTACCAGGCGATGCAGCGCGCCTATTACATCCCCGGCTCGGGCCTCTACGCCGGTGAACCGTTCTCATACCTGTGGCCCTTCTCACAGGCGCTCGCGGCGACCATCACGCTCGCCGACGTGCCCGCACTGGCCAAGACCATGGCACCCGAAGTGCAGGCGCGGCTGCTGGGGCTGCAGAGCTACTACGACCCCGACAACTCGGGCGCCGTCGAAGGCACGTACACCAGCGTGCTGCCCGGCTACGACGGAACCGTCGCTCCTCCAGCGGGCCCCGGGGGGCCGAAGTACTACGACGACAACGACTGGATCGGCATCGAGCTGATGCGTCTCTACAAGGTCACGCGCAGCCCGGATCTGCTCAGCGAGGCGGAGTCGATCATGGCCTTCGAGATGGCCGGCTGGCAGTCGAGCCCGGCGCTGGCGTGCCCCGGCGGCATCCCGTTCTCCAACTCGATCGAAAACAACCAGCGCAACACCGTCACCACCGCGCCCGCGGCCGAGCTTGCGGTTCAGCTGTACCGCATGACCGGCAATCCCGGTTACCTGACGTTCGCGGAGCAGGCCTATGAATGGGTGCGTAACTGCCTGGCGCAGCCCAACTACCTGTACGCGGACCACATCGGGCCCAAAGGACTGGTCGAACATACCCTGTGGAGCTACAACCAGGGCGCCATGATCGGCGCCGGCACGCTGCTCTACCAGGTGACCGGCAACGGCTCGTATCTGACCCAGGCACGCCAGACCGCGGCGGCGGCGCTGTCCTATTTCACGCTGGCGGTGCTCGAATCCGAAAACCCGTTCTTCGTGTCGGTGTACTTCCGCAACCTGATCTACTTCGACAGCGTGGTGGGCGAAACGTCGGGCTCGCGCCTGGCGCAGGAATACGTCAACGACGCATGGGCGAGCGACCGGCTGCCCGACGACGTGTTCGTGGGCGGCTCGCCGGCCTCCGCCCAGCTGCTGGTGCAGTCGGCGGTGGTGCAGATCTACGGCCTGCTGTCCACGCCCCGCTACACCTATTTCTGACCTCTGTCGGCCGTCCCACCCCTGGCGCGCGGGCCGGCGGTCGCACCCGTGACGCTCGCGCAGGCCGTCCCCCGCAACGGCATGCTTGGCGCGTTCGGGTAGGCTGCGTCCTGGTGAGCGAAGCGACCAACCTGACCACAGAGGCGGGCCTGCAGGCGCTCAAGGCTGAGCTCGCCGTGCTCGAGGGCGAGGGCCGGCGCGACATCGCCGAGCGGATCAAGACGGCGCGCGAATGGGGAGACCTGAAGGAGAACAGCGAGTACCACGACGCCAAGAACGAGCAGGCGCATCTGGAGACCAAGATCGCGCGCCTGCGCGAGAAGATCGCGCAGGCGGTTGTGGTGGAGGAAGCGGCCGGCGGCAACGGTGGCGTGGTTGGGTTCGGCTCCACGGTGGTCGTTCGCGACCAGCAGGGCGGCGAGCAGTCCTGGCGGATCGTCAGCTCCCACGACGCGGCTCCGCGCGAGGGCCTGCTCTCCGCAGAATCGCCGGTGGCGGTGGCGCTGCTGGGGCGCACGCCCGGCGAGGAGATCTCCGTGTCGCTGCCCAAGGGCAAGCGCACGCTCACGGTCATCAGCGTCAGCTGAGCGATCGCCCCGCAGGAAAGCGCACGCCCGACCTGCCCGCCGCGGGCCGTGCCGGGCGAGATTCGGCATGTGCTGCGCGAATATCGCGCGCCAGCTTCCGCGGGCTGCTGCTGTAGAGCCGCCGGCCCTTGGCCAGAGCGCGGAGCGCCACCTCGCGACGGCGGCGCTCGATCGCCCTCAGCAGCGCGCGGCGGGTACCGGAGCCCAGCCGCGGGCGCCCCGAGGCCCTGCGCGGCGCGCGCAGCAGGTCTGCGAGCACCGACAGGTCGTGGTCCTCTCCCAGCAGTTCGCCGAGATCATCGGCCCTGCGCGCCAGCCGGCGCAGCCGCCGCGCGTGCGCTCCCGGGCCGCTGCGGCGACCGTGACCTGAGACACCGGGGCGAGCGCCCACGGGAGCGCCCTCGCGCTGCAGCGCTTCCGCCGCGTAGCGCAGATCCTTGACGCGTTTGCGCCACTCGTGCATAGCCCGCGTGTCGCGGCCCTTGCCACGCGCCGCACGACGGTGGCGGCGACGGCCCTGCGCGTAGATTCGACGCAGCCCCGCCTCGACCATGTCGAACGAGTCCGACCGATCCAGCTCCCATGCGCGCGCGCGGCCGCGAAAGGCGCGCAGGTCGGCAATCACCGCGCGTCTGGCCGCCTCGTCGCCGAGCATCTGCGCGCTGGCGCGCCGCTGCTGCTCGCGCAGGTGCCCGGCCAGCTCGCCCACGCCGCGCCGGCGAGCCAGCGCGCGTGGATGGCGGCGCGTGAGGTCCTCCAGCGTGGCCAGCAGAACCTCGCTGTCACGCGCACCCGCGAGCCGCGCAGCGGTTTCGCGCAGTGCCGCGTTCTCCGCCCGGCTGCGCTCGTCCCCCAGCTCGCCGGCCAGCAGCCGCACCAGCGCGCGCAGCCGCTTGAGCGCCTTGCGCGTCTCGTGCACCGCGCGCGCGTCCACCTCGCCGCCGCCCGCCCCGAGCAGCTCGATCGCGCCGTCGGCCTGTGCCAGCGCCATCCGCCGCAACCCGTCGGACAGGCGCTCGCCTTCCAGCAGCGAGAACTCGCGCGCCATCCGCACCGGCTCGGTGCCGCCCTGCGCCACGGTGCCGCCCTGCGGCTCCCCGCCGCCCTGCGCCTCCGCGCCGGTCTCGCGCCGGCGCCCGGCACGCGCCAGCGCGACGCCCACGCCCACCGCTGCGGCGGCGGCAACGGTGGCGGCGAGAGGCGCCACAATGGAGACATGGCTCGACTTCCGAGCGCCCCATGGTGGACGGTGCGCCGCTCGGCCAATCTCAAGCCGTCGACGTATCGCTGTCCCATATGTGGTCATCTGCTGGCCTCGATGAGCGAGCATATGCTGATCGCGCCCGAAGGTGACACGCGCCGCCGGCGCCACGCGCACACCGAGTGCGTGCTGGCGGCTCGCTCCCGGGGCGAGCTGATGCTGCACGAGGACTGGAAGCGCACCCAGCCGGCGCGCCCGTCGGCGTGGCGTCGGCTGCTGGGAAGGGCAGCGCCGCCGCAGGGCTGAGCAGCGGCGCGATCGGTGCCTGCCGCCTGCGCGCGAGCGCCGGCAAGCGGGCGCCAGGGGCGCTCAGGCCCCCCCGGCGCCGGGAATGCCTCAGGCGCCCCAGTGATGTACGTGCTCAGGCGCCACTCGCACGATCACTCGCTGTTCGCCGGGTTGGCGCATGGGGTACTCATCCACGCCCATGTACTTCTTGGCCATTCCGTCGATGTGCGCGTCTGCGCCCTCGTGCGTGCGCTCCGCCACGCGGCCGCGGATGCTCACGTACTCGTATGGGTTCTCGTGGTTCTGCACCGTGATGGTCACGCGAGGGTCTCGCTCGAGGTTGCGCACCCAGGCGCGGCCCTCGGCGGTGTTCAGGACGGGCTGTCCGTCCTGAACGTCCACCCACACAGGCACGTCGTGCACGGAGCCGTCGGACCTGATTGTGGAGACGTTCGCAAAGTTCTTGCCCTTAAGCAGCTGCTCGGCCTTGCCTTGCACCTTCTCGCTCATTAGCCAGCCTTTCCACGCGGGTGTCGTTGGTGCTGCTCCTCAAAGATAGGGCGTGTGCGGCGCTGTCTCAGTTGCGGCTGTAGCCCGTGGTGGAGCTGGCGGGCGGGATCTGCCCGACGGGCGTGAGCTGGCCGTTGTCCAACTGGAAGTGCACCAGTGCCTGGGAGGCAGGGCAGCACAGCGAGTCCCCGGCACGGTAGAGGGGGTAGGCGAGCACCACTTCGGTATCTGCCTGGGAGACCACCCTCACGGTTGCGCTGGGGAGCTTGGTGTCGGTGCCTATGTAGCGGCCCTCCACGAAGAAGAACGCACGCTGTCCATAGCCGTCGCTGGAGCCGGTGCGCGTCCCGATCAGCACCCGCAGGGTCTGGTTGGGGTGGTATTCGCCGGGGTTCCTGACCATGTAGCCGCGTGCCTGCACGACCGCCACCGCCGCGCTCACCGCTTCGCCCTGCGGCGCCGTTTCCGTGAACGCGGGCTCGGGTGCGCTGCGCGTGGTGGTGTTCGGGGCGGGCGTGCCGCCACCGGCGCCGGCGGTGGTGGTTGGTGTGGTTGCGGTGGTGCGGGCGGGCGCGGTTGCGGTTGCGGTGGCGGTGCGGGTGGAGGTTGAGGAAGAAGTTGAGGAGGGGGCGGGCGATTCTGCGATCGAGACCGTCTTGGTTGCAGCAGAGCCGCAGCCCACCAGCGCGCCCGCGCCCAGGCCGGCCGCCAGCACGGCCGCAGATGCTCTGACCCTGTCCCTCACCACACCGATGGTATTCGCCTCGGTTGCGCGCGTTCCTCGCAGGCGTGGCGCTCGCCGCGGCACGCGCCGCGCCACCCTCCTTGACATCTTATTAGTGGCTGCTAAGCTCTCGCCGAGAGTTGTGATTAGCCACTACTAAGCAAGGAGTCAAGGGCAGATGAGTGTCAAGAGACGCAATGGCTGGACCCTCGGGATTGTCTCGGTGGCGCTGTTCATGGTCGTGCTGGACAACCTGGTGGTGAGCGTCGCGCTGCCCACCATCCACCGTGACCTCGGCGCCTCGATCCAGTCGCTGGAGTGGACCGTCAACGCATACGTGCTCTCCTATGCGGTGCTGCTGCTGACGGGCGCCGCGCTGGGAGACCGCTTCGGGCGCAAGCGCATGTTCCTTACGGGCATGATGATCTTCACGTGCGCCTCCGCGGCGGCCGCGCTCGCGCCGAGCACGGGTCTGCTGGTGGCAGCGCGCGCCATCCAGGGCGCGGGCGCAGCGGTCGTCACGCCGCTGACGCTCACGCTGCTCTCAGAGGCGTTCCCGCAGGAGCGGCGCGGGATCGCCATCGGCGTCTGGTCGGGTGTGAGCGGCACCGCGGTCGCGCTCGGGCCGCTGGTGGGCGGCGCGGTCGTGCAGGGCATCTCCTGGCACTGGATCTTCTGGATCAACGTGCCAATCGGCCTGGCGCTGCTGCCGCTCGCCCAGCGCCGCCTCAGCGAGAGCCACGGCCCCTACGGCAGCCTGGACCTCCCGGGGCTGGCGCTCGGCTCCTCGGGAGCGTTCGGCATCGTGTTCGGGCTGGTGCGCTCGCAGTCGCTGGGATGGACCAACGCCACGGTGCTCGCCAGCCTGATCGCCGGCGCGCTGCTGCTGGCCGGCTTCGTGGCCTTCGAGCGCCGCACCGCCGAGCCGATGCTGCCGATGGCGTTCTTCGCAAAGCGCTCCTTCGCAGTCACGAACGTTGTGTCGCTGAGCATGTATTTCGGTATGTTCGGGTCGATCTTCTTCCTGTCCCAGTACATGCAGAACGTGCTGCACAACACGCCGCTCCAGGCGGGCCTGAAGCTGCTGGTCTGGACCGGTGCGACGATGGTCGTGGCGCCTCTGGCGGGGGTCTTCTCCGCGCGACTGGGCAGTCGCAGGTTCATGGTTGCAGGCCTGCTTCTTCAGGCGGGCGGGCTTGCGTGGCTGGCCAGCGAGATCTCCACCCACCTGGCCTACTCGCACATGATCGTTCCGTTCATCATGGCCGGCGCCGGCATGGCGCTCGTATTCGCCCCGTCCGCCAATGCGATCCTGGGCTCGGTGCTGCCCTCCCAGGCCGGCCAGGCCTCCGGCGCCAACAACGCCATCCGCGAGACCGGCGGCGTGCTCGGTGTGGCGGTGCTCGCATCCGTGTTCACCGGCCACGGCGGCTACGGCTCGGCGCACGCGTTCATCACGGGCCTCACGCCCGCCGTCTGGGTCGGCGTGGCAGTGCTGGGCGCGGGTGCGCTGCTCGCACTGGTGCTGCCGTTCGCCGATGGCGCGCCCGCGCAGCAGGAGGGCGCCGTGCAGCAGCGCTCGCCGGTTCCCGCGCACGGCGCCGAGGCCGAGCAGGCCGGGCGCGCTGCGCTCGCGCACGAGGCTGCATGAGCCGGGGTGGCGCGCCCGAGCAGGACCCGCCGGTGGAGCCCGCGCGCCGGCGGGTTCCGGCGGCCGAGCGCCGCGAGGAGCTGATCGAGGCCGCCGTGCACGAGTTCGCGCACGGCGGCCTCCACGGCACCCCCGTGGAGCGCATCGCGCGCCGCGTGGGTGTGGCCCAGCCCTACGTGTTCAGCCTGTTCTCCAGCAAGCGCCAGCTGTTCCTGGCCGCCGCCATGCGCAGCTTCGAAAGGGTGGCGCTCACCTTCAACCGCGCAGCAGAGGACTTCCGTGCGGGCCGTGCGCCGGAGGGCTGCGAGAGCGAGCTCGATGCCATGGGCCTGGCCTACCGCGAGATGCTTGTCAGCGATCGCGATTATCTGATGCTCCAGCATCAGTCCTACGCCGCCTGCGACGACGAGCTGGTCCGCGCGTGCGTGCGCCACGGCTACGCGCAGCTGATCGAGCTCGCGCGAAGCCTCTCGGGCGCCGATCAGGAGAGGCTGGACGAGTTCTTCCGCTACGGCATGGGCCTCAACGTGGCCGCCGCGCTGGGAGTGGAGGACCTCTCCTCGGGGTGCGAGTGGGTGAGCAGCGAGCTCAGCGGGCCGCCTCCCGGCGAATGGATCTGAGCCGCTGGCAGCGGCCGATCACCTGTGGCGGCGCCGGGCTCGCCAGCGGCTACGATCGAGGGGATACATGTCCGCCCAGGAGTCGCCCACCAAGAACCCGCCGCGCAAACGCCCGCGCCTGTCGCGCTCGGGCGCGGACGCGCGGACGCGCAAGGAGATGGCGCGCACCGTCGCGCTGCTGGTGCTTGCGGTACTGGTGACGCTGTTCGCGGTACTGAACCTCAAAGATGTCAAGGTCAACTGGATCTTCGGCTCGGGCAACGCACCGCTGATCATCGTGATTGTGATCTCCGTGCTGGTCGGCATCGTGCTGACCTACGGCGCCGAACGCATCAACAGCAAACGTCGCCGTTAGCAGCTCGGGGCCGATGGCAGGGGATTCACCGACGGTGAGGCTTCGCCAGGCCGTGCTCGTCGCGCGCGAGCTCGAGCCGGTCGCAGATCAGCTGCGCGCCGAGCTCGGCCTGGACGAGCCGTTTCGAGACCCCGGCGTGGCGGAGTTCGGCCTGCACAATGCGGTCTTTGGCATCGGCGACTGCTTCCTGGAGGTGATCTCGCCCACCGTGCCCGGCACCGCGGCGGGCCGCTACCTCGACCGCCACGGCGACGGCGGCTACATGGTGATCTTCGACGTGCAGGATCTGGAGGGTGCGCGCACGCGCGCCGAGGGCATGGGTGTGCGCGTCGTCTGGCGCATCGATCTGCCCGACATCTCTGGCACCCACCTGCACCCCGCCGACATGGGCGGCGCGATTGTCTCCATCGACCGCTCGCACCCCTACGGCAGCTGGCGCTGGGGCGGTCCCGAGTGGACCGGGCTGATCTCCGCGGGGGCGCCCGGCGCGCTGACCGGTGCGAGCATCGCCGTGGCCGACCCCGGCGCGGTGGCCGCTCGCTGGGGAAAGGTCCTTGGGATCTGCGAGCAGGCCGCCCGCGGGGAGCCGGTGGCCGGCCGGGCGGCCGCGCTCGAGCTGCACGGCGCCCGCGTGGGCTTCCATGACACAGCCCACGGGGAGCAGGCTGCGGAGGGCTTGGTGGAGATCGCGCTGCGGATTCCGGAGACGCTGCGGGCCGGCAGGACCCGAGTGAGCGTCGGCGGCGTGCAGCTGGCGCTCTCCCCGCTGGGCTAGGTGCCCTGCTCGCCGCCTGCGCCGCCCGCCAGCGCCACCGAGTAGCTCTCGCCGGCGCTGAGCGGCTCAAAGCGCGGGTCGCGCCGGTCCAGGAAGCTCTGCACTCCCTCCACGAAGTCCGGCGCGGTGAACGATTTGAGCATCAGCTCGTCCGCGTCGGCGGTTGCAGCCAGCAGGCCGCGCTCCAGGTCCCCGTACACCTGGCGCTTGATCGCCGCCATGCTCGCCGGCGAGCAGCTCCTGGCGAGCTCGCGCGCGTAGTCAAGTGTCTCCTCCAGCAGGCGCTCGGGCGCCATCACACGATTGACCAGGCCCAGCGCCAGCGCCTCCTCCGCCAGCACCACGCGCCCGGAGAACAGCAGGTCGAGCGCCCGCGCAGGCCCCACCAGCCGCGGGAGCATCCAGGAGATGCCGTGCTCTGCAACCAGGCCGCGCCGCGAGAACGCCGTGGTGATCTTGGCCCCGCTCGCGGCGAAGCGCACGTCGCACATCAGCGCAGCCACTAGGCCCAGGCCCGCGCACGCGCCGTTGATCGCAGCGATCAGCGGCTTGGGAATCGACAGCGGCGTGCTCTGGTGCTCGCGCTCCCGCGAGACATCCGCCTCGCTGAGCTCGCCCGCGCCGATCATCTGCAGCTCGTGCATGTCCGCTCCCGCGCAGAAGCCCCGTCCGGCGCCGGTGAGCACGATCGCCCGCACATCCGCGTCCGCTGCACAGTCGCGCAGCGTCTGGAAGTAGTCCCGCTCCAGCTCCTGCGTCCACGCGTTCAGCCGCTCGGGCCTGTTCAGGGTGATCAGTGCCACCCCGTCGCTCACATCCAGCTGCACCACTTCGCTCACGTGCGCCTCCCGCTCATCGCCAACCGGATCTGCCCACCGACCCTACAGCGCCGCGCCATCGCCTAGCCTGGGCGGCGTGGCCGAAGCGCTCGCCATGCTCGCAGCGTACGAACCGCTGGCCGGCGTGCCGGCCTCGATGCGCCGCAGCTACCTGGTGCTGGACGTGTTCACCGACACGCCGCTCGCCGGCAACGCGCTCGGCGTTGTCACGGACGCCGCCGGCCTAAGCGGCGCGGACATGCAGAGCATCGCCCGCGAGCTGAACCTGTCGGAGACCGTCTTCTTCCTGGAGCCCTCTGGCGCTCAGGCCGATGTGCGCATACGCATCTTCACGCCCGCCAGCGAGCTGCCCTTCGCCGGGCACCCGGTGCTCGGCGCGGCGGTCGTGGCCGGGGGCGCGCTGGGGCTCCGCGAGCTCACCATCGAGACGGCCGCCGGCGCCGTTCCCGTGAGCCTCGATCCCGCAGAGGGCCGTGCGCGCTCAGGCTGGATGACCCAGCCGCTGCCCGTGTGGCGGGAGTTCGACGAGGCGGCGCAGCTGCTGGCGGCTCTGGGCGGGCGGCGCTCCACGCTGCCGGTGGTGCTCTACGACAACGGCCCGCGCCACGTGATCGTGACGCTCCAGAGCCAGGAGCAGGTGGGCGCCCTCACGCCCGATCTGCGTGCGCTGGGCGGCCTGGGCGAGATCTGCATCAGCTGTGTCGCCGGAGAGGGCGCGCTCTACAAGAACCGCATGTTCGCGCCCTCCCTGGGCGTGCCCGAGGATCCGGCCACCGGCTCGGCGGCCGGGCCGATCGCCGTGCACCTGGCCCGCAACGGAGTCGTCCCGTTTGGGCTCGAGATCGAGATCCGCCAGGGGCTGGAGGTCGGCCGTCCGTCGCTTCTGCGCGCCATCGCCGAGGGCTCCCCCGAGCGCCTGGAGCGCGTGCGGGTGGGTGGCTGCGCGGTGATCGTTGCTGCCGGGAGCCTGATGCTGTGAGCGGCGCAGACTGCCGCCTGACGCTGTGAGCGGCGCGGCGGCCCCGGCTGCAGATGAACGGGTGGCGCGAGCGCCCGGACGTTGCGCCCACGCCACCCGCCGTTTTGGGGGGGCGTCCTGCAAGGCCCGCGGCCCCGTCTCGCGGCGGGACGCTCGGTGCCTGTCGCGTATATGCCCTCCGCTGCCTACCTCAAACGTGGTAGACGACATAGTGGGGAAGCTTCTACAGCGGCCGGCCGGCGCGGACCTGGTAGACGGCTGTCAGGCCGATGTCGAAGCCGTGCCGTGCGGCTCGCAGATACAGCCGCCACACGCGCGTGCGTTCCGCGCCGGCCAGCTCCTCCGCGCGCTGCAGCCGGCGGTCCAGGCGCTCGGCCCAGTGGCGCAGCGTCACGGAGTAGTCCTCGCGGAACCCCTCGATGTGGTCGGTCTGGAAGCCGGCTCGCTCCAGCGCGAGCTGGATGCGCGACAGCGGCAGCGGCTCGCCGTCGGGGAACACGTAGCGCATCGAGAACATGTCCTCCAGCGGCGCGTCCTCGGGGTCGAGTGCCGCGATGGCGTGGTTGAGCAGCAGGCCGCCGGGGCGCAGCAGCGAGAACAGCGATGAGGCGTACACGTCGATCTGGCGCTCACCAACGTGCTCGGCCATGCCGATGCTTGCGATCGCGTCGAAGGAGCCGCGCTCGAGCATGCGGTAGTCGCACACGCGGATGTCAACCTGCTCCTGCAGGCCCGCCTCACGCACGCGACGCTGCGCCAGCTCGGCCTGCGCGGGCGACAGCGTCACGCCGGTGACCTTCGCGCCGTGGGCGGCCGCGGCGTGCATCGCAAAGCTGCCCCACCCGCAGCCGACATCCAGGACCCTCATGCCCGGCTCCAGCGCCAGCTTGCTGGCAACCAGCTCCAGCTTGGTCTCCTGGGCCTGCTCCAGGGTCTGCGCGCCGCGCGAGAAGATGGCGCAGCTGTATGTCATGGACTCGTCCAGGAACAGCGAGAAGAACTCGTTGCCCACGTCGTAGTGGTAGCGCACCGCCGCGGCGTCGCGCTCGACGCTGTGCAGCTCGCCCTCCAGTATCAGCTCGAGCTCCGGCCGGCGCGGGACACCCCCAGGTGCGGCCGCCAGCAGCATCGCGCCGCCCAGGCGTGCGAGGTCGCTCCGGGACAGCGGCGGCGGCTCCCAGTGGTCCACCACGATGAACGCCGCATCCAGGTCGTCCACGGACAGGGAGCCCTCCACGTAGGCCCGTCCGAGCCCCATGGCTCCGGGCGAGCGGATGAAATGCGCAAGCGCGGTGGGCGAGCCGAACCTGAAGGTGGGGGAGTCCGGGACGGTGGCGGGGACGCTGGTGCCGTCCCAGAAGCGCACGCTGAACGGCCGCTCGGGCAGCAGGCGGCGCAGTTCGCGCGCCAGCGGCCGGCTCAGGGGGATCAGCGGCATCGTCTGCCAGCCTAGCCCGCCGGCAGCGGGCGCACGCCCCAGCGCGTTGTGATCATCTCGCCAGGCTCCAGGCGGATCAGCGACTCGCCGCTGCGGAATGCGTTGGCGGGACAGGTCATGGGCTCGACCGCAAGGCCCGTGCGCCGGCGCCCGGCGGCGAGCGTGTCGCCGGTGAACACCTGCAGGTAGCCGTGATGGCTATCAGCCCACAGCTCCACACACGAGCCGTCCGCGCGCCCCAGGAGAGCACGTGCGATGCCCTCCCCGTCTCGCGCAAGACCGGTGAACGCCGTGTCGATCACCTGATCGCCGATGCGCCGGGCAGAGCTGAAGTCGAGCTCGGCCGGCACCGGCTCGCGGCCAACGGGAACCTGGCTCTGCTGATCTGCGATCAGGCGCGTGGAGGCCTGCAGCGTCAGCGTGCACGCGTCCAGCAGGCCCGTGCCTGGCGAGAGGTAGGGATGCTGCCCGGCCCCGTAGGGGCAGGCGTGCGCGCCGGTGTTCAGGGCCGTGGTGGCCACCGTCAGCCCGCCTTCGCCCAGCTCGTAGGCGATCCTCACCTCCAGCGAGAACGGATAGCCGGGCGAGGGCGCAAGCCGGGTGCGCATCACCACGCTCGCCGCCCGCGCATCGGCGGCGCTCCACGAGCGCCAGCGAAGCAGACCGTGGATCGCGTTGCCGCGCGAGGGCTCGCTCAGGTCCAGCTGGCGCTCGGCGCCGTCGAAGCTGTAGCGCCCGCCGGCGAGGCGGTTGGGCCACGGGATCAGCGGCGCGCCGTGGCCGCCGTCGCAGATCTCCTGGAGCGGGTAGGCCTCGAGCACCGGCACGCCCGCATGGGAGTACTCGCGGATTCCCGCGCCGACCTCCACGATCGTGGCACTGTGCTCGCCCCAGCAGATCTCGTGCTGGCGCCCTGACGGCGGTTCGGGCTGCCGCCCCGGTTCGGGCTGCCGCCCCGGTTCGGGCTGCCGCTTCGGCTCGGACTGAGGCACATGCCGCGGCTCATCAGCCGGCGCGCGCCCGATCGGCGTCTGCTCGTGCATGCGCGCAATCTGGCACACCTCGCCCGGCGGTGGGCTCAGGCGGTGAGCGTGGCGCGCAGCCCCGCCAGGGCACGGTCGCCGACGCGGCGGAACGCGAGTGCCAGCAGCGGGTCGGCAAGGCCCAGCGGCCCCTTCAGCGAGAGGTCCGCGTTGTAGGTGACTCTGGTGCCGCCGCCGAAGGGCTCGCAGGTGATCCTGTCGAGCGAGACGGCGGTGGAGTTCTCGCCGCGGAAGGTGACCGCGGAGGATGGCCGATGCTCGACGATCCTGTACGTCAGGGTGGTGCTGCGCCCGAGGAAGTCGGCGGTGATCAGGAACTCGCTTCCCTCTTTGATGGCGCCCCGGCCCAGGCGCTCGGCCTTTTTCACGCCCGGGTCCCACTCGCTGGCGTTGGAGAAATCGGCGAGGTAGGAGAACACCTCCTCGGGAGCCTGCCGGGTTGCAATGATCGCGTTGTACTTGGCCATGCTGCTCTCTTTCCGTGGTGGCGAGCTAGGGGTTGGTCTGGTGCGCCGTGCGAGAGACGGCCGGGTCTGGCCAGGCGGACGGCGGCCCGGGAGGCGCATGCCACCCGCTCAGCCGTTCGCACTCCCGCCAAAGAGCGTCCTGCTCGGCGGGGGTCTCGTGGGTCCAGGGGACACGGTGGGTGGGGCGTGCGCGCCGGTCGTGCCAGAACAGTCCGCTGCTCTGGGCCGCCTCCTCCGAGGCGCCCAGCCACAGGATCGTGTCGGCGCCTTCGGCGGCGTTGCGCAGCAGCGGCGCGGTGGCCCGGCGGAAGCGTGGCAGCGACGCCTGGAGCCCGGGCGTGTCCACCCACCCGGGGTGCATGGAGTGGGCGACCACACCGGTGCCCGCCAGCCGCTTGGCCCACTGCTCCGTGAGGACCACCTCTGCGCGCTTGGTGCGTGCGTAGACGGACGGAGCGTCGTAGCCGGATGCCTCGGACTGCAGGTTCTCGAGGTCGAGCCTGGCCGTGTACATGCCGCCGGAGGAGACGTTGATGATCCGCGAGGGAGCGCTTGCCAGCAGCAGCGGCACGAGCAGGTTGCTCAGCAGGAACGGCCCCAGCACGTTGGTTGCGAACGTCAGCTCGACGCCATCCACCGACAGCTCGCGCCGGTCGAGCATCGCTCCGGCGTTGTTGACCAGCACGTCCAGCTGCAGCTGCTCGGCGGAGAAGTTGGCGGCGAACTCGCGCACGCTCTCGAGCGAGCTGAGGTCGCCCAACCCGACATGCACAAGCCCGCTGCCCGAGCTGCGTCGGATCTCGTCGCGGGCGTGCTCGCCGCGAGCCAGATCGCGTGCCAGCAGGTGCACGCTGGCGCCAAGCCGGGCAAACCCCTCTGCGGCGGCCATGCCCAGGCCGGAGGTGCCCCCGGTCACCAGCACCGTGCGTCCCTCCATGTTCGGCAGCGGCGCCTGGCGGCGCAGCGCGCCGCGCAGCCGGAAGCCGAGGCTCGTGTAGCCGGGCAGCACCGTGCGGTCCAGGGCGGTGTCGATGATCGATGCGGGCGTAGGAGTCATGTGCCGATGCGGGCGTGCGAGTCACACGATGCGGGCGTACGAGCCACATGGTGCTGTGTCGTACAAGCATGCAGGATATCGAACATCGTAGCGTGTCTGTACAGGCATGGTCGAGACTTAGTATAGACTTACGGACCGTGTCAGCTGCACCCACGGGCAGCAACCTGCGCATAGGCGAGCTGAGCCGCCGTACCGGCGTCAGCGTGGAGCTGCTGCGGGCCTGGGAGCGGCGCTACGCGCTGCTCTCACCGTCGCGCACACCCGGGGGCTACCGCCTCTACGACGACGCGGACGTGCGGATCGTCAAGCGCATGGTGGGCCATCTCGCGGAAGGCATATCCGCAGCGGAGGCGGCGCGACTGGCGCGCGGGTCAGCGGGCGCGCGCTCTGCGCGCTCCGGCGAGGCGGAGCCCGCCGGACCGGCGCCCGCGCAGATGCGCGAGGAACTGCGCGCTGCGCTCGATGACCTGCAGGAGGCCCACGCACAGGAGCTGCTTGACTCGCTGCTGTCGCGTTATTCGCTTGAGAGCGTGCTGCGCGCGGGCGTCTTGCCGTACATGCGAGAGCTGGGCGAGCGCTGGGCCAGCGGGGATGCAAGCATCGGCCAGGAGCATTTCGCGAGCGCTCTTCTGCGCGGGCGCCTGCTGGGCCTGGCGCGCGGTTGGGGCACCGGCGGAGGGCCGCTGTGCCTGCTTGCATGCGTGCCCGGCGATCAGCACGACATCGCGTTGATCTGCTTCGGCCTGGCGCTGCGCGGCTACGGCTGGCGGATAGTGTTCCTCGGCCCGGACACGCCGCTTGCGAGCGTCAGGGAGGTCGCCGACAGCGTGAACCCTGCACAGATCGTGCTGAGCGCGACCCTGCCCGGGCTCGTGCAGCGGATGACGCAGGAGCTCAGCGAGCTGGCGCGCGCCCGGCCGCTGGCGCTGGCGGGCGCAGGTGTGAGCGCCGAGCAGGCCGCACGGGTGGGCGCGCTGCACCTCTCCCAGGACCCGCTGGAGGCAGCAGCCGAGGTTTTCGCGCACGCCGGGGGGAGCAGCCGGTGATGACAGACGTGGTGATCGTGGGTGCGGGCCTCGCCGGCCTGACGTGCGCTCAGGAGCTCTCGCGCGCGGGTGTGGACTGCCGCGTGCTCGAGGCCTCCGACGGGGTGGGCGGCAGGGTGCGCACCGACGAGCTCGACGGGTACCTGCTCGACCGTGGCTTTCAGATCCTGCTGACCGCCTATCCGCAGGTGCGCCGGCGCATCGACCTGCAGGCGCTGGATCTCGGCTACTTCGAGCCGGGCGCGCTTGTTCGCGCGCACGGCTCCTTCCATCTCATGAGCGACCCGCTGCGCCGCCCGCTGCAGATCGGGCGCACGCTGGCGGCGCCCGTGGGCAGCCCGGCGGACAAGGCGCGGATGGCGCGACTGGTGCTCGATGTCAGACGGCGCGATGTGCGCGAGCTGCTCCGGCGGCCCGATCAGAGCACGGCGCGCCGGCTCCAGCGCGCGGGCTTTGGCGAGGAGATGATCGAGCGCTTCTGGAGGCCGCTGTTCGCCGGTATCCAGCTGGACCCCGATCTCGAGGTCTCGAGCCGTCGCTTCGAGACGATCCTGAAGATGATCGCCGAGGGGCCCACGGCTCTGCCGCGCCGGGGCATGGGCGCGATCCCAGCGCAGATCGCCGCGACACTGCCCGACGGGGCGCTGCGTCTGAACTCCCCGGTCAGCGAGATCCAGGGCACCAGCGCCGTGCTCGAGAGCGGCGAGTGGGCCGACGCTGCGGCTGTTGTGATCGCCACGGACGGCCCCGCGGCGCACCGGCTGCTCGGGGATTCGGTGCCCGACCCGGGGTCGCGCGCCGCCGGCTGCTGCTGGTTCTCCGCCTCCGCCGCGCCGCAGGGCGGCCCGATCCTGCGCCTGGACGGCGAGACGGGCGGCCCGGCCAAGAACATCGTCGTGATGAGCGACGTGAGCCCCTCGTATGCGCCACCGGGCAGGTGCCTGATAGCCGCTGCCGTCCCCGGGCCCCGCGCGCTGCTGGCGGACACTCCGGAGCGTGTCCGCGAGCAGCTGGCCACACTGTTCGGGTCTATGAGCAGCGACTGGGAGCTGCTGCGCGTGGACGTGATCGCGCACGGGCAGCCGCTGCAGGCGCCGCCGCTGAACCCCCGCCGGCGCGTGAGCCTGGGCGGTGGCGTGTTCGTTTGCGGCGACCACCGCGACACCGCCTCGATCCAGGGCGCGATGTTCAGCGGCGAGCGGACTGCCCGGGAGGTGCTGCGGAGCTTCCAGCAGTCCGAATAGGTCCGACAACCGCTGAATGCGGCAATAAGCGGGTTTGGCCGGCCCGAGCGGGGGCAAGGCTTTGCAGATGTCGATTGACCCGGCCGACCCGGATCTGGCGATTCCGCTGCGCCTGGACCGCACGGCTCCGCGTGCGGCGCGCTACTGCGCTGCCAGCGTGGGCAGTCCGTCGCCGGACCTGCGCGACGTGGTGAAGCTGCTGACGAGCGAGCTGGTGACGATGATGGTGGAACAGCGCACGGCAAGGGCGGGCGAGCTGATCGCGCTGAGGGTGTGGATGGCGCAGGACACCGTCAGGATCGAACTGGAGGGCCGGCGCGAGCTGTTCGTGTCGCTGAGGGCGGAGCGCTGGCCGGAGTACGACCTGATGCTGGTGGAAAAGCTGTCCGATCGCTGGAGCATCGAAACCGACGAGCATCACGGCTGGGTGTGGCTGGAGATCGACAGGCGCCAGGGCGGTGGGCGCGAGGGCGCCGGTGTGCCGGGGTCCCTGCGCGCCTGATGCGGGCCGCGGGCCGCGGGCCGCGGCTGAGGCCCGCGGCAACGGCCCGGCCGGCTGCTAGCCCGGCCAGCCCTCTGCGTCGAAGCTGACCCACCCGAGCTTGGTCTCGCCCTCCACCCTGACAGCGCGCAGCTCCCAGTCCGAGCCCGGCGCCTGGATCCGTGCGCTGCCCAGCGCAAACGTGGAGATGTCGTTGGGCAGCTGGAGCGGGCGCGTGGTCTTGGTCGCTTCCAGACACCATGCCCACGCCTCCGCGTAGGTGTCCCTGAGCAGTTCGGAGACCGTCATGGCGCTGTCCTGGAACAGGCCCAGCGGATGGTCCTCGCGCTCGCTCCAGCCCTCGCTGGGGGCGGCGTAGACGACGTAGCCCACCGAGTTCTCGACCAGCGCCGTGAGCAGAGCCACCTTCAGCACGTCCCACACCGCCTCATAGAGCCTGTCCACCACGCACAGCTTGGTCTCCAGGTAGACCGGGCCGCCGCTGGGCGGTTTGACCAGCACGTCGGCCTTCCCCAGCCAGCCTGCCCAGCACTCCTTGGTGGCGGGGGGGAGCGGTCCGTCCACCGCGGCCACCGCGCCGAGCTGGCCCTGGATCGCCACGCACATGGCACGCTGCAGATCGGGGTCGCCGACGCCGCCCGGGATGGCCCACTCGGGCACCGAGCAGATCGTGCCCTGGAGCTCTCCCGCCGCCGCCAGCAGCGATCGCCTGATCGTGTCGTCGATCGCCATCGCCCTAGGCGGCGGCCACGAGGACCGCGCCCGCCAGCCGCGCCGCGGAATCGGGGTCGTGCGAGGGCAGGAACACGGTGGGGTGCTCGGCGCAGTGCTCCAGCACCCGCTCGAGCGTTGCCACGTGCGCCGCCGGGTCGGGGCCGACAGCGTCGGCGCGGCGTGCGTGCAGCTGCTCGAGCGTGTCGGTCACGTCACCGGCGAGCATCACGTGGTTGCCCGAGTCATCCACGCAGATGACCGACAGGTGCCCTGGCGTGTGGCCCGGCGTGGGCACCGCGACGATGCGCCCATCCTCGCTCAGCGGGCAGCTGCGCTCGAACGCGCCGAAGCGCCCGCCCTCGAAGCGCAGCGGCGCCGGCGAGAAGCCTGCGGGCAGCGGCTGGCGCAGCACCCTGCGCATCAGCGAGGGGAAGGGCTGCCCTATGAAGGCGATCTCCTCGCTGCTCATGCGCACGGGCGCGCTCACGTGGGAGAGCCCGTCCACATGGTCGCCGTGGTGGTGTGTCAGCACGACCTCGCTGACGTCCTCGATCGCCAGCCCCGCCGCGGCGAGCGCGCCGGGCAGCTCATCCTGGCGCGAGACCGTAAAGCGCGCGAACGGCACGTTGCTGACCTGGGCGCTCTCGCCGGTGTCGATCAGCAGCAGGCGCCCCTGGTGCTGGACGGCCCAGCAGTGAATCGGCACCGGTCCTTCCCAGGGTCCGGGGAGGAACAGGTCCAGCTGCCGTCGCGCGCCCATGCTGGGGTGCAGGAAGGAGCGCTTGAGCAGCACGGTGCCGGTGGTGAGCGCGTGGATCTGCATGGCCGTTGCCGAACGCCCGCTCAGGTGGCGAGGTGCTCGGAGAAGAAGGACAGGATGCGCGCCCACGCATCCTCGGCGCTGGCGTGGTGATAGCCCATCCCGGCCACGTGCACCAGGGGTGAGAGCAGCGGGCCGGTGTTGAAGCGGTTCATGAAGCTGTGGCCCGCGTCGGGGTACTCTCTGACGTCGTGGGGAACGCCGGCGGCGGTCAGGACGGTCTCCAGGCGCTCGGCGCGCCCGCGCAAAGCCCTGTCACGCGCGCCGTAGCTCGCCACGATCGGGCAGGCGCCGGCGAGCCGCTGCTCGGCGTCTCCGGGCAGCTCCCCATAGTTGGGCGCCGCGGCCTGGTATTCGCCCGTGGGGGCGCACATCAGCGCGAAGCCGCCGCCCATGCAGAAGCCGATGATGCCGATCCTGCCGCTGCAGTCCTCGCGGTCGGCAAGCAGCTGCCGTGCGGCCTGGATGTCTGCGTAGGCGGCCCCCCTGCCCGAGCGCGATGCCTGCAGGGTGGCGATCACGCAGCGGATGCCGCGTCCGGAGTACAGGTCCGGTGCGAGCGCCAGGTAGCCGGCGCCGGCAAGGCGGTCCGCCTGGATGCGGATGTCGTCGGAGAGCCCGAGCGCGTCCTGGATCACGATCACCCCGGCGTGTGGGCCGTCGCCCAGTGGGTGCGCCAGGTAGCCGCGCAGCTCTCCGGAGGGCGCGGCGAAGGTGAGGTCGGGCACGCGCGTAAATGTACGCCAGCGGCTCTGTGTACGCCAGCGGCTCTGCCGAGCGCTGCGCCCCGCCCGTCGCGCCCGAGGCCGGCATGCCCACGCCCGGCACGCCTGCTGCTCGCGTCCGCGCAGCTCGCTGAGCACCTCGAGGTGGCCTGGCGGCGGCGCAGCCCGCCCTTGGTGCGCGGCGGGCCCTAACCCTGGAGGGCGGCGCCTGCGCCTGCAAGCGGGAAGCGCACGCCGGTGAGCTCTTCGGAGACCTCCCACAGCCGTCGGGCTACGGCCGCGTCGCGCGCTGCGCCGGAGCGGCCCACGAGCTTGGGCGCGCCGCGCATTTCCAGCAGGCCGCCCGGCCCGGCGTAGCTGTCGCCGGGGACGTCCTGCACGGCGGCGTAGATGGTGGGCAGCGCGCCGTCCTGCTCGCTCTGGGCGAAGATGCGGTTGCCGGCGCCCATCACCAGGTCGCCGATGGCTTTGCCGCTGTGGAATTGCAGGTTGGTGGCGGCGTAGCCCGGGTGTGCGGCGGTGGCGATCACCTGCGAGCCGGCGTCGCTCAGGCGCCGCTGCAACTCGGAGGTGAACAGCAGGTTGGCGAGCTTGGACTGCCCGTAGGCGAGCGCGGCGCGATAGGGCTTGCGCTCCCAGTTGAGGTCCTCGAAGTCGATCCTGCCGGCTTTGTGCGCGCCCGATGCGACGGTCACGACCCGGCCGCTGATCTGCTCGAGCAGCAGGTTGGTGAGCGCGAAGTGGCCCAGGTGGTTGGTGCCGAACTGCAGCTCAAAGCCCTCGGCGGTTCGCGACAGCGGCGGGATCATCACGCCGGCGTTGTTGATCAGGATGTCGACCTCGCCGCTGAGACCCTCGGCGAAGTGGTGGATCGAGTCGAGGCTTGCGAGGTCCAGCTGGCGGACGTCGGTCTCGCCCTGCATGGCGGCCGCGGCGGCGGCGCCCTTGTCGGTGTTGCGCACCGCGAGCACCACGTGCGCGCCCGCGGAGGCGAACGCGGCGGCGGCGGCGCGGCCGATGCCGCTGTTGGCGCCGGTGACGACGATCGTGCGGCCTGTCATGTCAGGGATGTGAGCGGATTTGGTGGTCATGGCCGCCAATGTAGCTCATGACAACAATGCTGTCAACGTCTACTTCGTGCGTTACCCTTCCTGCATGGCTGCAGCCCCCAGACAGACTCCCGGCGGGAGCGCCGGGAGCACTTCGGCCGGGCTCGGCGCGGCGGGCTCGGCGGGCACGACCGTGCGGCCCTACCACCACGGCAACCTGCGTGCGGTGCTGCTGGCCGAGGCCGAGCACACGCTGCGCGAGCGGGGCGCACAGGGCCTGTCGCTGCGCGAGCTGGCGCGCGCTGCGGGCGTGAGTCACGGCGCGCCGCGCAGGCATTTCTCCGACCGCCAGGCGCTGCTGGACGCACTGGCGCAGGAGGGCTTTGAGCGTCTGCGATCGCAGCTGCGCGCGGCGGCGGAGTCCGCGGGCAGCGAGTTCCACGCCCGTGCGACGGCGACGGCGACGGCGTACGTTCGCTTCGCCACACGCGACGCGGCGCTGCTTGAGCTGATGTTCGCGGCCAAGCACGGCGGCCAGGCCCAGCAGCTCAGCGAGGCGTCCCACAGCGCGTTCGCGGTGATGCTCGACCTGATCGAGGAGGGCCAGCGCGAGGGCGCGCTGGAAGCGGGCGATCCGGAGCGCGTGGGCACGATCCTGTTCGCGACCATGCAGGGCATCGCGGCGCTGGTGACCGGCGGGATGGTGGACGGGCGGCGGGCGGACGGGCTGGTGGGCGAGGCGATCGAGCGCCTTCTGCGAGGCTTCGCCCAGAGCGCCGTCGGCCACGCAGGGGCATCCGCGCGCGACGCTGCTGCGTAGACCCCTTGAAGGCGTGGATAACGTGGGAGACATGATGATGAGCCAGGTTGAGCCGATGAACGCGCGCGCCGCGCACTACACGGCGCTGATCGAGACGATGGACAGGCAGGGTGCGACCAAGCTTCACCCGGGCGAGCGCGAGCAGCTCCTGGGCGCGGCGGACGCGCTGCTGTTCGACGAGCCGGAGAGCCGCGAGATGCTGCGGGCGGCGGAGGAGCTGATCGAGGCGCTGGAGACCAGCGAGCGCTGGTCGGCTGAGAACTGCGACCAGCTGCGCGAACACCTCTACGGTTGCGAGAGCGGCGCGTCCTCCTCGGGCGCGGCCTGAGGCCTACCCGGGCCCGCGGCCGCGCGCGAGCGCGACCCTGCGGTAGAGCTCGGTGATGCCAAAGCGCGGCGCCAGCCGCTCCACGAGCCCGGGCGCCAGCTGATACAGCGCGTAGATGGGCCTGACGGGCGAGCCGGTCTCGATCAGCTCCGGCAGGTCCTCGCGCACCGCGCGGATCACCTGCGCGGTGACGCGCCGGCTGGTGGTCTGGCTCATCAGGCGGTTGGAGGTGAAGCCCTCATCGGCCATGCGCTGATACATGCCGTCGCCGGCGATGAAGCCGGGGCATATGACCGAGAAGCCGACAGGAGCGCCCAGGTACTCGGCGCGCAGCGACTGCGTGAGGCCGATCAAGCCGGCCTTGCTGGCCGCGTAGGGCTGCTGGTAGGCGGGGCCCAGCTTGCCGGCGGCGGATGAGATGAACACCATGTGCCCGTGGCCGCGGGCGAGCATGCCGCCGATGAGCGAGCGCGCCAGCAGCATCGGCGCGCTCAGGTCCGACAGGTCGGCCGGGATCCCGTGCGCCTGCGCGCCGGCCCGGCGAAGCTCCGTCTCGAGGTTGGTGAGCGCGTCCTGGCGCCGTCCGGTGATCACGACCGTCATGCCCTCCAGGGCGAGAGCGCGTGCGATATGATTGCCCAGGCCGCCCGCGGCCCCGGTGATCAGTGCGGTGCGTCCTCTGAGGGTCTCCACGGTTCTCCTGGCGCCGGCTCGGGTGGCCAAGCATAGGCCCGGCTCACGGGCAGCTGTGGTTGAGCTACTCGACCCCCGCCGAGCGCACGGTTGAGAGCTTCACACCCGCGCTGGCGCACCGGGCGAGCAGAATCCGGCGATGGGCGCGAGGCTCAACGGAAAGGTGGCGTTGGTGACGGGCGCCGGCCAGGGCATCGGCGCGGCGACGGCGTGGGCGCTCGCGAGGCGAGGCATGACGGTGGTTCTGGCGGACCTGGACGGAGAGCGCGCCGCACAGACGGCGCAGCGCATCGGCGCGGCGGCGAGCGCTGTGGAGCTGGACGTCAGCGACGCGGGCGCATTCGAGCGCGCGGTGGCCGAGGCCATCTCCGGCCACGGGGAGATCGACGTGCTGGTGAACAACGCCGGCATCATGCCGATCGGCGCGCTCGTTGATGAGTCGCCGGAGACGACGCGCAGAATCCTCGCGGTAAACGTGGAAGGCGTCGTCAACGGGATGCGCGCCGTGCTGCCCTCGATGCTCGCGCGCGGGGATGGGCAGATCGTGAATGTGGCATCGGTTGTCGGCTACCACGGCTCCCCGGGCGCGGTGACCTACGCGGGCAGCAAGCACGCGGTGGTGGGGATCACCAACACGCTGCGCCGCGAGCTGCGCGGCAGCGGGCTGACGCTGACGCTGCTGTGCCCCACGTGGACATCGACCTCGCTCACGCAGGGCACCTCGCCGGCGAAGGGCCTTCCGCGCGCGACCCCCGAGATGGTTGCCGAGCGTGCCGTGCACGCGATCCGCCGGCGGCGGCGAGTGGTGTTCGCCCCGGCAGCAGCGGGAGCATCGCTTCGCCTCACGCGCACGCTGCCGCTCGCCGCCGAGGAGCTGCTGGCTCGGCTGAGCCGCGCCGACGAGGCGCTGGCGCCCTATCGGTGATCCACGTCGGGCGCAGCGCCCGCGGCGCCCGGCCCGCTGCGGAGATCGAGCTGGTCGGCCATGAGCAACGCCAGCAGCAGCTCCGGGTGGCGGTCCTCGACGCTTCTCCCGAGCAGCTCCTCCGCGGCGCGCACGTGCTTGATGACCGTGTTCTCGTGCAGATCCAGCCGGTGTGCGGCCCGTCGCGGGCTTGCCTGCTCCTCCAGGTAGACGCGCACGGTGCGTGCCAGCAGAGAGCCCCGGCTGCCCGCCGCCAGCAGGGGCTCGAGCAGGCCCTCCACGAACCCGCGGGCCACATCTGGGTCCTGGGCTGTCAGCGCGAGCACCGCGACGTCGCGGTAGGAGACGACCGGCTGCGGCCTTGACATCGCGCCGGCCAGGCGACGCGCGAGCTGAGCCTCGCGGTGAGCGCGGCGAAAGCCGCCCACTCCCTGGTGCGGGCCTCCGAGCGCGATGCGGATGCCCGGGGGGAGGGAGTCCGGCGTGGGCGCCGGCGGCGGCGCACACCAGGCCCAGGCGGCGTGCATCTCCACCTCCACGACCACGCCGCCCGTGCCCGCCAGCCCGCGCGCGAGGCCAACGCGCTGCTCGGCGTCGTGCTCGGTGCCGGGAGCGCTCCAGACGATCGCTGCGCAGTGGGAGCCGCGCAACTCATAGCCGAGGTCGCCGGACAGCCGGTCGGGCTGCTCGCCGCTGCCACCGCCGGTGAGCAGCGACATCACCACGCGCGCCTGGCGCGCCGCCCTGCCTCCGAGCCAGCGCTCGCGCTCGCTGGCATGCAGCCTGCTGATCTGCTGGCAGAGGCTGTTGGAGACCCGCAGCATCTCCGTGGCGATGCGTGCGATCGCTTCGGCCAGCTGCGCGCCGCCGATGGAGCTGGCCTGGGCCTCGCGGAGCCAGACGTCCCACGAGGCCGCCTGGGCGAGGCCGGCTGCGTGCAGCGCCTGCTCGATGGTGACGCCCCGCCGTGCCTGGGCGATGACCAGCTCGGCGCCTGCGGGCGGCAGCGAGAGCTCCTCCACGCTCAGCCCGCCGCGCATCACTGCGCCGAACTGCGCGATGGCCGATGCGATCGCGCGCGCGCCGAGCTCGCGCATTTCGGCATCCGCCCAGATCAGCGGCTGGTCCCTGTCGAACTCCGAGAGCGCCCGCTCGACCACCCCGCCGACCCGCTCCCGATCTTCGACGAAGTCCAGCAGCAGCTCGTCGATGGGTGCGAGCCTGGCTGAGCTCATGGCGCCGTGAGCAGCGGCATCAGCACGCCGTCGAGGATGCGATGCATGAATGGCTCGTCGGCCGGTAGCCCGAGCACCAGGACGTGCATGAGCATCATGCCGGGAAGCACCTCGCTGATCAGGGCGGGGTCGAGGTCGGCGGCGACCTCTCCGCGCCGGCGCGCGCGGTCGATCATCGCGTTGATCGCCGGCAGCTGCTCGTAGTGGAACTGCTGTGCGAGCAGCGCTGCGAGCTTGGGGTCGTGAGCTGAGACCGCCAGCAGCCCCACCACCAGCGAGCCCGCCGTGCCGGCCGTGGCGGCGGCGCCCTCGCGGACGTAGAGCTCCAGGTCGCCGCGCAGGCTGCCGGTGTCGGGGAGGTCCGGCACCAGGCTGCCGCGGTGTCGAAGCGCATCGAGCACGAGCGCTGTCTTGTCCGGCCAGCGGCGATAGATCGTGGCCTTGGATGCCCGTGCGCGAGCGGCCACCATGTCCATGGTCATCCGGTCATAGCCCACCTCGGCGAGCAGCTCGATGGTCGCGTCCAGGATCGCGTTGCTGCGCGCCTGCCCGCGCTTGGGGCTGCTCTGCCTGCGCTCGCTCACCGTCGACATGACAATCTCTCCGATTCGGCCGGCCCGTGGTCAACCCTACAGCACTCGTGAACGATCTAGTTCCGCTCAGACGTCGCTGGCGCGGCGCCGGCGAGGCTGACCTCCCGCTCGGCCTCGAGGCCGGCGATCGCGCCCACGCCCTCGACCTCGCTGAGCGCGTCGGCAGCGAGCTGGAGCTCGTCCGTGGCGCTGAAGCGCGCCATCTTCACGAACGCCCTGTTGGCGGCGTTTGAGAGGACGAGCAGCGCCAGCAGCGTGGCGGCGGCGGCCAGGCCTGAGCCGACCAGGATGGCGTGGCGGAAGCCGTGCGTCAGCGCCGCGCGCGCCGTGCTGTGACGCGCGAGCTCGTGCGCGGTGGCGGACGTGGAGATGCTGGTGAGAACGGCCAGGCCGATCGCCTCTCCCACCTGCAGGGTGGTGTTGTAGAGGCCGGACGCCAGACCCGCGTCCTCGGGGTTCACGCCGGTCACCGCCGCGACCGTCACGCCCACGAACGCGAGGCCCATGCCCAGGCCCATCACGATGATCGGACCCAGCACCACCGCCGCGTAGGCGCCGTTGGGGGTGATGTAGTGGAACCAGAACATGCCTCCCGCGAAGATGGCCGCGCCCGCGGCGAGCACCGGCTTGGGGCCGAACCGCGAGATCCATTTCTCCGACATGGTCGCCGTGGCGATTAGCGCGACGTTGAGGGGGAGCGAGGCCAGCCCGGCTTTCAGCGCGCTGTATCCATCCACCTCCTGCAGGTACAGGGCCAGATAGAACCAGACGGCGATCGCGGCTCCGCCGAAGCTCAGCGCCACCAGGTTGCCGCCGCTGATCGTCCGCGACCGGAACAGCGAGAAGCGGATCAGCGGGTTGTGGCTGCGCAGCTCGACCGCGATGAACACCAGCAGCAGCGCTGCGCCGGCGGCCAGTGCGACGTCGGCCTGTGTGGATCCCCAGCCGTGGTTGCCGGCCTGCACCACGCCGTAGATCAGCGCACCGATCGCTGCCACCACGGTTGTGGCGCCGGGGACGTCGAACGAGCCGATGGCCTGCTCGCCGGTGGCCTCGGGAAGCAGCCTCGGCGTCAGTGCCAGCGCGGCGAGCACAACGGGAAGGTTGACGAAGAACACCCATTCCCAGCCCAGGCCGGTGGTCAGCACGCCTCCGAAGATCAGCCCGGCGGCGCCGCCTGTGCCGCTGATCGCACCCCATACGCCGAGCGCACGGTTGCGCTCCTGGCCCTCCTTGAAGATCACCGTCAGCAGGCTGAGCGCGGCCGGAGCCACGAGCGCAGCGCCGGCGCCCTGAACGAGGCGCGCGGCCACGAGCGCGCCGAAGGATGGAGAGAGTCCCGCCGCAAGCGAGGCCGACCCGAACAGCAGCGTTCCGGCGAAGAACAGCCGTCGTCGCCCGAGCCGGTCCGCGAGCCTGCCTCCCAGCAGCAGCAGCCCGCCGAACGTGAGCAGGTAGCCGTTGACCACCCAGCCCAGCGTGCTGACGGTGTGGACGTGGAAGTGGTGCTGCACCGACGGCAGCGCCACCTGGACGATCGAAGCGTCCAGGATCAGCATGAACTGCACCGACGCCAGCAGCGCCAGCGCCCATCCCTTGTGAAGAGCTCTGTGCTCGGTGTGAGGCATCGAATCTTTCCTTTGCTCGGAACGGAACGGCACCGTGTCGATGACCATAGCACAGAACAGAACGAAACCGTTTCGTTTGTTTATCGAGCCGGAAGCTCCAGCGAGACGGTGCGCGTGGCGTTGAACGCGTCGAGGAAGCGCCGATCGTGGCTGACCAGCACCACGGTCCCGTCGAAGGTGTGCAGGGCCTGCTCGAGCGCCTCGATGGACTCGAGATCCAGGTGGTTGGTGGGCTCATCCAGGATCAGCGTGTTTGCGCCGCGCGCGAGCAGCAGCGCGAGCCCCGCGCGGGTGCGCTCGCCCGGGGAGAGAGAGCTGCCCGCCCGTCGCACGTGCTCGGCGCCGAGGCTGAACTTGGCAAGCGCCGAGCGCGCATCCTGCTCGCCGATCTCGCCGAGCGCAGTGAAGGCATCGATCAGAGGCGTGCCCGAGGCGAACGGGCCGGCGTCCTGGGGGAGCGTGCCCAGCACCGTCGCGGGGCCCAGCCGGCGTCTGCCGGCGCGCAGCGGCAGCTCGCCCAGCAGACCCTGAAGCAGGGTGGTCTTGCCCGATCCGTTCGGGCCCAGGATGGCTACGCGCTCGCCGTGTCCAAGCTCGAGGTCCAGCGGGCCCAGCGTGAAGCCGTCCCGCTGAAAGACGGCCTGCTCGAGCCGGGCGACGATGTCGCCGGCGCGCCGGCGGCTGGGGAGCGAAAGCTGCAGATTCCAGGACTCCCAGGGCTTCTGCACCTGCTCCACGCGGCCGCGGCGCATGTCGATCGCCTTGGCGAGATCTCTGCCCTTCTTCTTTTTGCGCCCCTGGCCATAGCCGCGCTCCTGCCAGCGGCGCATCCGCAGCGCCTGTTCCTCGACGCGCTCGCGCTCGGAGACATACCGTCCATAGGCGCGCTCCGCGCGCCCGCGGTCGGCGCGGCGCTGCGCCTCGAACTCGGTCCATCCGCCGATGTAGGTGCGCGTCTGACGGGTGTCGGCCTCGAACTCCACGATCGAGCTCATGCGCTCCAGGAACGCCCTGTCGTGGGAGACGGCAACCAGGCCGCCGTGGTGCTGCTCGACGACCCGCTCGAGCAGGGCGAGGCCGGCTGCATCGAGGTTGTTGGTGGGCTCGTCGAGCAGCAGAACGTCCGCACCCTCGCCGGCGAGCGCGTGCAGGCGCAGCTGCGCCAGCTCCCCCGGCGAGTGTGGGCCCTTTGCGGGCTCCTGGGCGAGGTAGCCGACGCGCAGGCCATGCGGCTCGCGCGCAACCACGCCGGCATCGGGCTCCTCCACCCCGGCGAGGATGCGCAGCAGCGTGGACTTGCCGATCCCGTTGGGACCCACGATGCCGATCCGGCCGGCGGGCGCGACGGTGAGCGAGAAGCGATCGAGGACGCACATGTCCCCATATGACCTGCTGATGTTGCGTGCGACGAGCACGCCGCTTGCGAGCGGCACTGGCTGACCCCCTTGACGAGGCTTCCGAGACGGGCAGGAGTGGTCAGCGTGTGCGCATAGGGCGGAGCATCTGCTCCACCGCCAAGGCTACACAGCGGCGCGCGAGCGCGTGGGCACGTGAGCTAGGAGCTGGGCGCGCTTGGCCGGTGGACGATCAGAACGGAGCGCTGGGAGTGCGCGGCGACGGCGGCGGCGACGCTGCCGAGCAGATGACCGGCGAGGCCGCTGCGGCGGTGGGAGCCGAGCACGATCATGCTCGCGCCGTGCTGATCGGCCGCTTCGATCAGGCCCTTCCATGTGGGCGCCGCCTCGACGGCGGCGCTGTGGGCATCAAATCCGGCGCTCCTGGCCAGGGACGCTCCATGGGCGGCGGTCTGCTCGGCGGCGCTGCGCACCTGGCGTGCGTCGGCGGCGTCGAAGTGGCGCTCGCCCACGGGCATGAACCCGACGTTGGCGGGCTGCCACACGCACACCGCCAGCGCCTCGCGCCCGGCGGCCAGCTCGACGCCCGCCTGCTCGATTGCCAGGGCCGCCAGCTCGGAGCCGTCGTAGGCGAAGAGCACCGGCCCGCCGGGTGCGCCGGGTGTCATCGGCGATCGTGCCCGGAGGGCATGTCAGCCGGCGCCCTCGGTGGCGGCGCGCGTGGCTGCGGAGCTTCGACGCACGCGCTCCAGCAGCGGCGGCGAGTACCACGCCGCGCTCTCCCCATCCAGGAAGCGGTCGAGGTCCGGCGCCTGCGGCCGTGCGCCGCCGAGCGCGTAGATGGACACTCCGAGGATGGCGCCGGCGACGGCGATGCCAAGCCCGATCCACAGCGCGATCCCGGTGCCCGCATCGACGCCGCCGCCGACGGTGGCTGCGAAATGGAAGAAGATGGGCGCGATCATGAACGCGGCTACCGCGCGCATCAGCTCGACGATGGCGAAGACGCGCTGCAGGTTGGCGGAGGGCAGCGAGAAGCCGGCCACGAACAGCGCGGGCGCGACGGTTGCGCCGAGGCCGATGCCCGTCAGCCCCGAGGCGATCAGCGTGGCGGCCTGGCTGGAGGGCACTTCGATGCGGAACACGCCTATTCCGGCGGCCAGGAACACCATGCCCAGCAGCGGCAGATAGTGGATTGCGCGCCGCGTGATGACCACGCCCAGCAGCAGCGCCGTGATCACCGCGCCGGCGACCTCTGGCAGGTAGAGCAGACCCACGTGCAACGGCCCGTAGCGAGCGGACAGCGCACTGGCCGTCAGCCCGGTGGCCGACACCGACGCGGCTGCTGCGAACAGCGCCACCACGATGCCCGCAACCGGCATGGTGCTCACCAGCATCGAGCGGATCGTCAGCAGCGGCCGGCTGGCGCGGAACTGGTAGGCGATCAGCACGATGATGGTCGCAAGGCCGCCCAGCAGCGGCACGACGGTCTCCGCGGCCAGGAACGGATGCGTGAGCAGCTCGGAGGCGCCGAAGAACGCGGCGGCGCAGCCGACGGCGGCGAGCGTGATCGCAGCGGGGTCGCGCGGCGCGTCGGGATCAGCCGGTGGCGCGTCCTCGAACGTGGCCACCGCCAGCGCCAGCGCGCCGGCGGCGATCGCCACGATCACCCAGAACAGCGGCCGCCAGGCATCCGACTGCGCCTGCAGGCCGCCGATGGTCGGGCCCAGCGCAACGGCGCCGAAGATGCAGATGTTCATCACCATCGCGGTGGTGCGCAGCTTGCTCTGCGGGAACCCGATCGCCAGCGGCGGCACGGCGGAGATCAGCAGCAGGCTCGTGCACAGGCCCTGCAGCACGTGGCCCGCTATGTACATCCCCGGATCCTGCGCGGCGGCGGCGAGCACCGATCCGAGCACCAGCAGCATGGCGTAGGCGATCATCATCCTTCGCTGCGGCAGGTGCTGTGCGAACTGGACCGCCAGCACGGTGCCCACGGCGTAGGCCGCGTTGGCCATGCCTGAGCTCAGGCTCATGGTCTGCAGGCTCATGTGCAGCTGTCTGGCGATGATCGGCGTCAGCGGGCTGAGCGCCGCAGACAGCGCCAGGTAGGGAACCAGCGCGAGCATCACCATTGCCACCACCGCTGGATAGCGGCCTGCCAGCGGGCCCTGGCGCATCAGACACCACCACCCATCGGAGCGCCGCCGCCTGCGTACATGCGGGCGCGACGCTTTGCCAGAGGCCGTATGAAGCTCGTGGTGATCTGTCGCCTGCCTTCTGAAATCTGGAGCGGTCCGATCCGGGGAAACCCCTTAGAAAAGCGCCGTCCGCTCACAGTAGCGGCCCTGAGCCGCAGTCCTGACGGGGGTCGCCGGGTGCGTGACAACTGGTACGATTCCACGAGTTAGCAGCACGCTCGGTGGCCCCGTCGCCGGATGAGAATGGGGATCGGCATGAGGAGAGTGGGGATCGGCATGAGGAGAGTGGGGATCGGCATGAGGCTGTCCACCGCCGCAGCGTTCGCGTTCTGCGTCGCGCTGGGCAGCGCGCCCGCAGCCGGAGCGTGGACCTGGTCTGCGCCCGCCAGCGTGTCGGCGAGCGGCGCCGGGGTGAAGGAACCGCAAGTTGCTGCAAACCCCAAGGGGGACACGGTGGTGGCCTGGGAGAGCTACTCGGGCGGAGACTGGCTGGTCCAGGCGTCATCGAGGGAGCCCGGTGGCGCCTGGCGGGCCCCGGTGACGATCTCCACCGCCGGCAGGGAAACGCTGGGGGTGCGGGTGGCGGTCGCGCCCTCGGGCCGCGCCGTAGCGGTATGGGAGCGCGCCGGCGGCAAGAAGGGTGTGATCCAGGCGGCCTGGATGAGCAGCAGGGGAGCTTGGTCTGCGCCGGAGAAGATCTCCGAAGGCGGCGGCACGGCGCAGGACGCATCGGTGGCGATGGACTCCGAGGGCGACGCGTTCGCGGTGTGGGAGCGCTCGAGCGGTGCGAGCCCCTCGATCGTGGCGGCGATCAGCCAGGACGGAGGCCCATGGGGTGCGCCCGCGGTGATCTCCGCGGAAGGGACCAGCGCATCCGATCCTCAGGTGGCGGCGGCCGCGCGCGGCGAAGCGGTGGCCGTCTGGGACACCCTGGACGGCCCGGTGCAGGCGGCCTCAGGCTCGGTGGGGGCAGGCTGGGCGGCACCGCTGGCGCTCTCCTCCGCAGTCGGGGACCCGGGCTCGGTGCAGGTTGCGGCGCGTGGCGACGGCGAAGCGGTGGCGGTGTGGCAGACGGGTGGCCGCGGCGCTGAGCTGGCCAGCGCCCGCAGGACCCGTGCCAAGGGCTGGAGCACGGAAGCGCGCATGTCTGCGGGCGTGATCGAAGAAGACTTCGAACTGCGGCTCGCGATGAACCGCTACGGCCTCGCGGCGCTCGCCGCGGGTGGAAGCCTTACATCCAACACGCACTTCAACACGTTCATCGAGGGCTACCTTGACGCCCCGAAGCAGAGCTGGATGGAAAGCGAACGGCTGGGTTCAGGAGAAGACTACGAACGCGAAGACCGTCACACCAGCGTGCAGAGCCCGAGCGTCAGCGTGGGCCTGGGAGGCGAATCCGTGATCGCATGGTCCTACACCGACGTCTCCTCGATGGCTGTGCAGGCGGCGATCAGCCCCGGCGCGCCCGAATGGCTGGCGCCTGCGACGCTCTCCGAAAGCTCCGAAGTGGCCGAACACCCGCAGCTGGCGTCCGGGCGCGCCGGTGAAGCTGTGGCGGTGTGGGTGAATCGGCAGCCGGGCGCCGAAGCGATCCGCTCGGCCACGCTGCTCGAATAAGGCCCAAAGCCCAGCATCGGACTCGAACCGATGACCCCTTCCTTACCATGGAAGTGCTCTACCAACTGAGCTAGCTGGGCGCAGACCTGGCCACTGTATCGCGAGAACCCCGCGCGGTGAGCGCGCCTGGCGGGACGAGTGGTGAGCGCACAGCGAGGCGCGCTGCACGTTGCGGGGTGCTCTGGCCGCTAGCTCGCGCGTTCGGCGCTGCGCAGGCCCGTGAGCATCCACAGGCCGAACAGCCCGATCAGGCCGAGCGCACACACGAACGCCAGCAGCGTGTGGTCGTGCACCCCTGAGATCAGGCCTCGCCCGGCCTCCAGGAAGGCGGTGGCGGGGTTGATGCTGGCCACAGCGTGGATCCAGCCCTTGAGCAGGCCCAGCGGCACGTACACGGGCGCAAGGAACAGGATCAGGAACACGGGCGTCTGCATCAGCGGGCCCGCCTGAATGGAGCGGAAGCGGAACGCCACGCCCGCGGCCCAGCCGTAGCCGACCAGCACCAGCAGCGCCGCCAGGCCGTAGAGCCCGAAGATGTCCACGCCGTCGCCTGTGATCTGCATGCCCGCCAGCAGCGCAGCGCCGCTGACGACGGCGAGCGTGAGCGCGGCGCGCGTGAGCGCCACCAGCGCGTAGCCGAACGCGATGCCCTTGCGGTCCTCTGCGGCCAGCATCAGGCGCCTGGCGAAGCCGCTCTCGAAGTCGAAGGCGAGGCTGAAGCCGGTGAACAGGCCGGCGAACATAGAGGCCTGGCAGAGCACGAACACGAACTGAAACGCGGTGTAGCCGGCGGGGAAGTGAAAGCCGGGCACCTTGCCCAGCGCCGACAGGCCGCCGGCGAAGCTGGCGAGGAACACCAGCGGGAAGATCAACGACGGCACGAACAGGTCGGGGCGGCGGAAGTAGGTGTGCAGGCTGCGCCACGCAATCGCCAGCGCGACCCTTGCGGTGCTTGCGTTCATGTCCGCTGCATCCTTCCCCGCAGCGCGCCCGTGACCGCCAGCAGCCCCAGTGCGGTGGCAGCGCCAGCCACCGCGAAGCCGCGCCACAGCGCCGTTCCGTCCCACCCGTATATGAACAGGCTGCGAAACCCCTCCAGCAGGTAGCTGATGGGGTTCCACGTGGCCACCGTGTGGAACCAGCCGGTCTTCAGCAGGTTGCGCGGCAGGTTGCTGGAGGACAGGAAGATGAACACGAAGAACAGCGGGAACAGGCCCTGCACCGCTTCGCCGGAGCCCGTCTTGAGCGCCAGCGCGCATCCGAACGCGCCGAAGCCCAGCGCCGTGAACGCCCCCAGGCCCAGGATCACGAACACGCCGCCAATGCCCGAGTCGATGTGCGCGCCCGCGATCAGCCCCACCGCCACGTACACCGCGGACTGCAGCGCGCCGAGCGCCGCCACGCCCACCAGCAGCCCGGCGATCAGCGCCACGCGCCGCAGCGGTGTGAGCGCAAGACGCTCGAAGAACCCCGTCTCGATGTCTTCGGCGAGGTTGGTGCCGGTGTTGATCAGCGAGAACATGCCGCCCTGCACGAACGCCACGGCGATGGAGAAGGAGATGTAGCTGTGGGTGGGAAAGCCGGGCAGCCGCGTGGCTGCCTTCAGCCCGCTTGCGTTGACTGCCAGCAGGATCATGGGGAAGAACACGATCGGAAACAGCTGGAAGGGCTGGCGCAGGGTCTTGAGCATCGAGCGGCGCGCCAGCACGCCGACCTGCGTGAGCAGCACACCGCTCACGACGCGTCGCCTCGCTGCTGCTGCTGCTGCTGATCGGCCTCCCCCTCCGCGGCGCCCTCCAGCGAGCGGCCGGTCTTTGCCAGGAACACGTCATCCAGCGTGGGCGCGTGCAGTCGCAGGTCGGCTATCGGCAGCTGCTCGCCGTCCAGTGTGCGCACGATCTCGGCCAGGTCGCGCACGCCCTCGGGCAGCCGCACGGCCACCCCTCCCGCGGACGGTGCCGCTTCCTCGCCGAAGCGCAGCAGCACCTCGCGCAGCCGCTGCTCATCGCCGGGATCGGCGGGCACCGCCTCGACGCTGGGGCGCCCGATCGCGTCCTTGAGCTGCGCCGGTGTCCCCTCGGCGACGATCTTGCCGCGGTCGATGATGCCCACGCGGTCGGCCAGCACGTCGGCCTCCTCCAGGTACTGGGTGGTCAGGAACACGGTCACGCCCTCCTGCTCGGCCAGGCGGCGCACCTCCTCCCACAGGGCCGCGCGGCTCTGAGGATCAAGGCCGGTGGTGGGCTCGTCCAGGAACAGCATGCGCGGGCGGTGCACCAGCGCGAGGCCGAGGTCGAGGCGCCGCTTCATCCCGCCGGAGTAGCCGCCCACCTTGCGATCGGCCGCTTCGGTGAGGCCCACGCGCTCGAGCAGCTCCTGCCCGCGAGCTTCGCGCTCGGCCTTCCCGAGCCCGTGCAGCGAGCTCTGCAGGCGCATGTGCTCGCGGCCCGTCAGGAACGGATCCAGCGCGCTCTCCTGCAGCGAGGCGCCGATCGCGCGACGGACCTCCGCGCCGTGGTGCACCACGTCCAGTCCCGCCACCATCGCCCGCCCGGAGGTGGGGGGCAGCAGCGTGGTGAGGATCAGCACCGTGGTGGACTTGCCGGCGCCGTTGGGGCCGAGGAAGCCGTAGATCTCGCCCGGCGCAACCTGCAGGTCGATGCCGTCCACCGCGCGCACGCCGCCCTTGAAGTCGCGCACCAGGCTGTGCACCTCGATGCCCGCGCCCGGCGCGGAGGACCTGGCGCTCACGCGCGCGCCGCGCCGCTCGTGCGGGCCCAGCTGGTTCGGAGGGCGAACCTCGATGTGTGGTGCGCGTCGCGCAAGCCCCACTTCATAGCAGCGAAGTCGGCGCCCTCCAGCGTGCCGGCCCGCAAGCACAGGTTTGCAGCGGCGCTCATGGCGGGGGCAGGATTCGAACCTGCGAAGGCAGAGCCAACGCGTTTACAGCGCGTCCCCTTTGACCGCTCGGGAACCCCGCCAGGGGCCGTCAGTCTACGACGTGAAGGGGCGTGGGGTAGGCTCACGTCCCATGTCCTCCCGCGCCGGGCGAAGCTCGATTCCCGAGCCACTGAGGCGGACGGTCATCAGCCTGGCCGGCTGGGGCTTCTGGGTCCGGAGAGAGCTGCGTCGCAGGCGGAGACGCCCGCAAGGCGGAGGGCTCGCCCCGGTCGCCGCGCAGCCTGCTGCGTCTGGCGCGAATGCTGCGAGCGCGGTCACGCAGGGGGCAGGTGGTCCGGCGGGCGGTGGCGGCGCGCGGGGACTCGACGCGGTGCTGCCACCGGGCGCTCCCGACTCGATCCTCGCGCGCAACAAGCATGGGGTCTACTGCGTGCCGCGCGCCGCTCGGGCGCGCCTGGCCGCCAGGGTCACACTGGAAGGCGAGGTCTGGGAGTCCGACACGGTGGATCTGGTGGCTGGGGTGGACCCCACGGGGGACATCGTGCACGCGGGCACGTTCTTCGGGGACTTCCTGCCTGCATTCGCTGCCTCGCGCGCCGACGGCGCGATTGTGTGGGCGTTCGAGCCGGGTGAGCAGAACCGGCGCTGCACCGAGATCACCATCAGCCTCAACGGGCTCGAGAACGTCAAGCTAACCCCAGCGGGCCTCAGCGCCAGCGAGGGAAGCGCACTGCTGGCGGTGGGCGACCGGGACGGCACGCCGCTGGGAGGCGCGAGCCGCCTCATCTCCGACCCCTCGCGGCTGCGCTGGTGGGACAGCGAGCGCGTGCGCCTGGTGGCCGTGGATGACGTGGTGCCGGCTGATCGCCGCGTGGCGGCGATCCAGCTGGATGTGGAGGGACACGAGCAGGAGGCGCTGCAGGGGGCGCTGGCCACGATCGTGCGCTGGCGCCCGCTGATCGTGCTCGAGACCATGCCGGCGCCCGCGTGGGTGGCCGAGCATCTCACGCCGCTGGGGTACACGCCACAGCAGCCGGTTGACCGCAACGTGGTGCTTCGCTGCGCGTAGCGCCGGGCGCGTGTCAGACCCGCCACCCCCGCGGCGGGCCTGAACGCACTTCCACGGAGCTCCCGCTGCCCCCAGCAGCGCGAGCGCCGTCCTCCTCCCCCTAGGAAGCCTCTCTGAGCTGCTGGGCGTCGGGCAGCGTCTGCAGCTTCTTGAGCGTGCGGTTCTCGATCTGGCGCACGCGCTCGCGGGTGATGTTGAACGCCCGGCCCACCTCCTCGAGCGTGCGCGAGCGCCCGCCCACGATGCCGTAGCGCATCTCGATCACCTCGCGCTCGCGCCGCGGCAGGCACGCGAGCACGCGCATGATGTTCTCGCGCCGCAGCGACTCGGAGGCGATCTCGAACGGCGAGGCCGAGCTGACGTCCTCGACGAAGTCCGCCAGCGCCGAGTCGTCCTCCTCGCCCACGGGCTTCTCGAGGGAGATGGGCTGCTGGGTGATGCGCATCACCTCGCGCACCTCGCGCACGGTGCACTCGAGCTCTGCGGCCAGCTCATCGGGGCTCGGTTCGCGTCCCAGCTGCTGGATCAGGCGCCGTTCGGCGTGCAGCAGCTTGTTCAGGCGCTCGACCATGTGCACCGGGATGCGGATGGTGCGGCCCTTGTCCGCCAGCGAGCGCGTGACCGCCTGGCGAATCCACCACGTGGCATAGGTGGAGAACTTGTAGCCGCGGCGGTAGTCGAACTTCTCGACCGCGCGGATCAGCCCCAGCGAGCCCTCCTGGATCAGATCCAGCAGCGTCAGGCCCCGCCCCACGTAGCCCTTGGCGATCGACACCACCAGGCGCAGGTTCGCTTCCACCATGTGCTGCTTGGCGGCCATGTCGCCGCGCTCGATGCGCTTGGCCAGCGCCACCTCCTCTTCGGCGCTGAGCAGCGGCACGCGGCCGATCGCGCGCAGGTACAGACGCAGCGAGTCCAGGCTGGGCTCCACGGTCAGGTCGACCTCCGAGCCCTTGCCGGCGCCCTTGCGCGTGAGCTCCTCCAGCCGCGCGTTCAGATCCTCGGGCTCCTCGCCCTCGGCGTCGCCGGAGCCCACGGCGGCGATCGGGTCGCCGCCCGCGCCGGCGCGGTCGTGTGCGCCGCCCGCAGTGTGCGCGTGCGAAACGGCGCCCGCGGCGGCGCCGTCCGCTGCCAGCTCGCGCTCACCATCGCCGGCGCCCAGCAGCTCGATGCCGTGCTCCTCCAGGTAGCTGAGCAGGTCCTGCGTCTGCGTGGGGGAGAGATCTGCCTCCTCCAGCGCGCCGTGCAGCGCCTCCGCGGTCAGGAACCCCCGCTCCTGTGCCTCGGCGATCACCGCCTGTAGCTCCTCCACCTCCACCGCCGTCGCTTCGACGGCTACTGCGAGACCCTCGACCTTAACCCTCACTTGGACTCCCCAGGACCATCCAGCTCCCCGCCGGGCGGTCTCCCGCACCGGCCTCCCCATGTCTGCGTACACCCTCCTTGTGGTTGTGCGGAGTGATACCAGAATCCCGGACGAGGGAGTCCGCGGTCGCCCTCCCGCAGGGTCTGGGGTCTGTCCAGGGTTGGCGCGTGCGCTCGCCGTGACGCGGTCTGCGGCCCGCTAGGCTGGGCAGCGATGTCGGCGTTCTCTCCACCCACATCGCCTTCCGCGCAGCGCGTTCGCGCGGATGACGTGCAGGCCCGCGAGCCTGCAATCGCGCTTGGCCTCTCGCGCGTGGGCGTGACCGGCGTCGAGAAGGTGGTGCGCATCCGCGACGAGCTGTTCTTCGCGCGGCTGGACTGCTACGTGGACCTCGGGCAGCGCCAGAAGGGCGCGCACATGTCGCGCTTCGAGGAGGTGGTCAACGAGGCCATCGGCGAGGTGGTGCTGGACGGCGGCGTCTTCCGCGCGGAGACGCTCGCGCAGCGCATCGCCGAGCTGGTGCGCGAGCGCCAGGGCGCAGAGCGAGCGGAGGTGGCGATCGCGGCGCGCTACCCGGAGCACAAGCCCGCGCCGGTGTCCGGGGTGATGACCCAGGAGATCTACACGCTGCTGGGGCGCGCGGTGGCCCACGAGCACGGAACGCGGCGCACGATCGGCGTGTCGGCCACCGGCATGACGGCGTGCCCGTGCGCGCAGGAGCTGGTGGCGGCGCGGGCGCGCGAGCGCCTGCTGGCCCAGGGCTTCAGCGCCGAGCAGGTGCAGCAGATCCTGGAGAGCGTTCCGGTTGCCACGCACAACCAGCGCGGTCTGGCCACGCTGCAGGTGGGCCTCACCGAGGACAGCGCCGCCGAGATCGACGCGTCGCTGCTGCTGGGCATAGCCGAGTCAAGCATGTCCTCGGAGATCTACGAGCTGATGAAGCGCAGCGACGAGGTGGAGGTCGTCGAGAAGGCTCACCGCCGCCCGCGCTTCGTGGAGGACTGCGTGCGCGAGATGGTCTCCGGAGCGGTGGGCGCGCTGCAGGAGCTGCCGGCGGGCTCGTTCCTGTGGGCGCGTCAGGAGAACCTCGAGACGATCCACCAGCACAACGTGCTGGCCGAGCGCCACGGCCTGTTCGGCGAGCTGCGCGAGGAGCTGGGCTCGGGCACTCCCGCACCCCGCCAGACCACCCTGCAGGAGTGGCTGGACATGGGCGCGCGCCCGCGCTAGCGCGACCTGCAGCGGCGCGCGGCGCAGCACGCGCCGCTTGCGCCACCGCTGCTCAGCGCCGGGGCACGGCTTCGCCCTGCGCCATGTGCCGGCGCAACCCGAAGAAGTAGTCCAGCCCCGACAGCACCGTGGCGAGCACAGCGGTGTAGAGCAGCGCGCTGACCCACAGCGGCTGCCCGTGCACCGCGATCACCGCCAGGATCGCGGCGATCTGCAGGCATGTCTTGACCTTGCCCAGCATGCTGGCCGCCATCACCACGCCCGCCTGCGTTGCACCCAGGCGCAGCACCGTGACGGCAAGCTCGCGGGTGATGATCACCATCGCCACCCACGCTGCCAGACGGTGCAGCGACACCAGCGAGATCAGCGCTGCGACCACCAGCAGCTTGTCGGCGAGCGGGTCCATGAGCTTGCCGAATGTGGTCACCGCGTCCCTTGCTCGTGCCAGATAGCCGTCGATGAAGTCGGTCAGCGAGGCCAGCGCGAACACCGCGGCGGCGAGCACGTCGCCGCCGGGGCTGTTGCCCAGCAGAGCCACCACCAGCACGGGCACCGCCATGATGCGCAGCACGGTCAGCACGTTGGGTAGGTTCAGCGGGAACATTGCGGGGCACATTAGCTGCCCGGGCATCAACCAACCGCAAGGAGACAGCATGCAGAAGCGAACGCTAGGGCCGGGCGGCCCGGAGGTGTCGGAGATAGGCCTCGGCTGCATGGGCATGTCCGCCTTCTACGGCTCAGCCGACGAGGACGAGGCGCTGGCCACGATCGGCCGCGCGCTGGATCTCGGCTGCAATTTCCTGGACACCAGCGACATGTACGGGCCGCACACCAACGAGCGCCTGGTGGGCCGCGCGATCGCGCCACGCCGCGATGGGGTCTTCCTGGCGACCAAGTTCGGCATCAAGATCGAGCCCGGCAGCGAGCCCAAGCGGTCCATCGACGGCAGCCCCGCCTACGTCAGGAGCGCGTGCGAGGCGTCGCTCTCGCGCCTTGGCGTGGATCACATCGACCTCTACTACCAGCACCGCGTCGACCCCAACACGCCGATCGAGGAGACGGTGGGGGCGATGGCCGAGCTGGTGGCCGAGGGCAAGGTGCGCTACCTCGGGCTCTCCGAGGCGGGCGCGCAGACGATTCGCCGCGCACACGCGGTGCATCCGATCACAGCCCTGCAGAGCGAGTACTCACTGTGGACGCGCGATGTGGAGCAGGACATCATGCCGACGCTGCAGGAGCTTGGCATCGGCCTGGTGGCCTACTCGCCGCTCGGGCGCGGGTTCCTCTCGGGGCGCTTCAGCTCGCCCGATGAGCTGGACGAGGGCGATTTCCGCCGGCACGGGCCCCGCTTCACGGGCGAGAACCTGCAGCACAACCTGAAGCTCGTGCAGGCCGTCAGGCAGCTGGCCTCCGAGAAGGACATCACGCCGGGTCAGCTGGCGCTCGCCTGGGTGCTGGCACGCGGTGAGCACGTTGTGCCCATACCGGGCACCAAGCGGGTGTCATACCTGCAGGAGAACCTGCAGGCCGCCGAGGTTCAGCTCAGCGACGAGGACGTCCAGCGCATAGCCGACGCCGTGCCCGCCGCTGCGGGCGAGCGCTACGACGAGGCCGGCATGCGCGGGGTGAACATCTGAGCGCGCCACGTCCTGCGCATGCAGGCGAACGCTGGGCGGCGCTGTGCGGGCACGGGGCTGCGCTCTGCCCCGTGCCCGCGGCGCTCAATCCTGCGGTGCGGCCTTTGTGCGCGAGCCCAGACGCGTGCGCGTCCGGCGCGCCACGCCGGCGTGCGGATCGGGGCGGTCGACCAGCGCCTTCACACGGGTCTGCAGGCCGGGCAGGCGCTGGTTGGCGGCGGCCTGCGTGATCGTCCCCTTTGACACCGCCGCAGCCAGCGCCTGCGTGCGCGCCGCGACGATCGCGGCGATCAGCCCCGCTTCGCTGCGGCCGGGCGTGGAGTTGGCGATCTCCGCGAGGGTCCTGCCGGCCTTCAGCTCGCTTCGCAGCTGCGCGGGTGTGAGCTGCAGGTAGGAGATGACCGCCCTGACCGGCAGACGCGCCCGGCTTGCCAGCGGTCCGCCGATCCTGTTGACGTCGCGGGTGATGGTGGCGTTGACGTTCTTGGCGGCTCTTTCGAGCTCCGCTTTGCGGGCGGCCTCGAGATCCTCGATCAGGCCCACGGCGGACTTGCCGGTGGTCAGGTCCGCCACCTGGCCGAGCGACCTGCCGGACAGCAGCTCCTGGCGCAGGTGCGCCGGCGTGATGCCCAGGTAGGAGGCGGCGTCGTCGATCAGCGCGGTGCCGGGCGGCTGATGGGCACGTTTGTTGTCGGCGGGCTTGGCCGAGGTGACCGCCGCCACCGTCCCGCCTGCAACCACTGCCGCAACGGCCACCGCGGCGAAGATCCTCTGTTTGAACCGGCGATTCATGGGGTCCTTTCGACGGGTTTTCCGACTGCTTGAACCCAACGTGCCACCTGTCCCTAAAGGGGGAGCCACCATCGACTCAAAGTTTCCTCAACACCGCCCTCGCACGCAAGGGGCCTGCCGCGCCCGCCCGAGCGCCGGCGCCTGCACGTGTGCGAGCGCTCAGTTGTAGCTGACCGGCCCGCAGCCCACGAGCTTGTAGTGGCGGCGTGCCTTGTGGTTGGTGTCGATGGCGATGTGCGTGTTTTCGCAGTGCACCACTCCGCCGCCGCCGATCGCATGCACCACGGTCTGCGGGTTGGTTCCCGTCCAGACCTGGTTGACGGTGTCGTTGGCGTAGATGAAGTTCTTGCCGTCGCCGGCGTGGATGACCACGCTCTGGAACGAAGGCGCGCCGGATGGGTGGTAGTCGCCCCAGATCACATCGCCGACTTCGCCGCCGTAGATGGTGTCGTTGCCGTAGCCGCCCAGCAGGTAGTTGTGCAGCCCGGGGACGCCCCGCAGAACGTTGCTGCGCCCGGCGGGCCCGTTCTCGAGCACCAGATGCTGGTTGGGCGGCCATCCCGCGTGGCTCGTGGAGGCCACCGCTGCGCCTGCGAGCGGCAGCGCGCAGGCGAGCAGGCAGCCGCAGATCGCGGCGGTTGAGCGCCCGCGCGAGCGCGAGGAGCGGCGTGTGCGGTGCGCAACGGACTCCATCTCCAGGCGTGACATCGGGCCTCCAGGCGGTGTGGGCAGCGCGGGAAAGGTGAGGATCGGGCCGGGGCGTGCCCCGTCCCCGGCCCAATCCGTCATGCACATATCGTCGCACGATCGGTGCAGGAGCAGTTGCAGCGGCGAGGGTAGGACATGCGGCCAGACCGCTAGGGTGGGCGCATGCCCCTCATCCCAATGGTCGTCGAGCGCACCGCCCGCGGTGATCGCGAGTTCGACATCTACTCCCGTCTGCTCAACGAGCGCATCATCTTCCTGGGCACACCGATCGACGACCAGGTGGCAAACCTCGTGGTGGCGCAGCTGCTGCACCTGGAGAGCGAGGACCCCGACAAGGACATCTCGATCTACATCAACTCTCCCGGCGGCAGCATCTACTCGGGCCTGGCGATCTACGACACCATGAACTTCGTCAAGCCCGACATCGCCACCATGTGCGTGGGCGTGGCCATGTCGATGGGCTCATTGCTGCTGTGCGCGGGCGCGAAAGGCAAGCGCGCCTGCCTGCCCAACTCGCGCATCCTCATCCACCAGCCGAGCGCCGGCTTCGAAGGCCAGTCGACCGACATCGAGATCCACGCGCGCGAGATCATCAACATGCGCGCGCAGATCGACGAGATCTACGCGGAGCACACAGGCAAGCCCTCCGAAGAGGTCCGCAGGGACATGGAGCGCGACCGCTTCTTCACCGCGGAGCAGGCGCTTGAGTACGGTCTCGTGGACCGTGTGCTGGAGAGCCACTGACACACCGGCGCAGCGCGCCGACGCAGAAGCTCGGCCCCGCACGCTGATGCGCTCGCCATGTCCCGTCTGAGCTCCGCCGAGCGCACGGCGCTGCCGGCCATCCTGGCGCTGACGGTGCTGGCGGGCCTGTCCAACTACGGCGCCTGGACTGCGGTGCCGCGCTTTGCCATCGCCACCCTCGCGCTGGCCGGCCTGGCCTGGATCGTGTCCTTCGCCACCGAGCAGCTGGGGGAGAGGATGGGCCCGGCGCTCACGGGGATGCTGCAGTCCAGCCTGGGCAACCTGCCTGAGCTGTTCGTGGTGGTGTTCGCGCTCAAAAAGGGCGAGCTGGTGGTCGCGCAGACCGCGATCGTGGGCTCGGTGCTGGCAAACGCGCTGCTGGTGCTGGGCCTGGTGATCGTGGTGGGCGCGCGGCGCTCCACGGACGGCGTGATGCGCTTCTCAAAGCGCCTGCCTCGGGACACCGCCACGCTGCTGCAGGTGACGGTCTTCATCATCGTGCTGCTGGGCCTCTCGCTGGGATCCCACGACAGCGCCAGCCACCACATTCGCAGCATCTCCGTCGTGGGAGCGGTGTGCCTGCTGGTGGTCTATCTCGCATGGGTTGGGCCGTATCTGAAAGACGACACCGCGCCGCGCCAGGAGCACGGCGGCGGCCCGCGGCTGTCGCTGGGCCTCACGCTGCTGCTGCTGGTGCTCGGCGGCGTCGCATCCGCGTTCGTGTCCGACTGGTTCATCAACGGCCTCGAGCCGGCCATCAAGGTGCTGAGCCTCTCGCAGGCGTTCGCGGGCCTGGTGATCGTGGCGATCGCGGGCAACGCCGTGGAGAACACCGCGGGCCTGGTGCTCGCCTACAAGCGCCGAGCCGATCTGGCCATCTCGGTGGTCAAGAACTCCGTGGCTCAGATAGCGGCGTTCCTCTACCCGCTGCTCGTGCTGGTCTCGCTCCTGCTCTCAACCACGCTCACCTTTCAGCTCGCGCCCGTGTACATAGGCGCCCTGGTGCTCACCGCGCTGGCGCTCGCACAGGTCACCGGCGACGGCGAGGCGGCGGAATTCGAGGGGTGGGCGCTGGTGGCGCTGTACGTGATCCTGGCCACGGTCACCATCTACGAGTAGCGACGCGGCCCGGCTCGCCGTGGCTCGCCGCGCCGCGACCGACCACCTCTACCCGCGCACGAGCCCGCTGATCAGCGCGCCGGCCACCCCGCCGGTGGCGGCGGCGCTGGCCTGCGAGGCGTCTTCGCCCTCCAGCGGCGCTATGAACATCGTCTGGATGGCAAGGCGCCCTGGTCCGGTGAAGCGGTTCCACGTGAGCTTGCCGCCGCCGCCGAAGATGCCTGTCTTGAGTCCCATGGTGACCGCTTCCAGCTGCACCGTGGGGTCCTTGTAGAGCCAGGCGCCCGCCTCGACGTCCAGCTGCTCGCCGGCGTCGAGCTGCACGAGGAACACGTTGCCGTGGCCGTGCAGCCACACCAGCGCATCGCCGCTCGTGGCGCGGAACTTGTCCATGAACAGCCCCGATCCGCCGAGCAGCATGTTCTGCACGCCCTTGATTCGTTCGAAGGTGTAATCCAGGTTGTCGGTGGCCGCGATGAACTGATGCTCGCGCACGTCGAGGCCTTCGCCCTGCGCCAGGTGCATGGGCACGCACTGCCCGGGCGAGTCGCGCGAGAACGCAATGCGCCCGGAGCCCTTGGTTCTGGTCACGAAGAACTCCAGGCCGGCGATCTTGCGCTTGACCGCGCCCGGCAGTTTCCTGAGCTCAACGTCCAGCTGTGTCTCCTTCCACAGCAGCACGTGGTGCTCGAACATCACCGGCTGGGAGCTCACCTCGATCTGCAGCTCCGGCACCAGTTCGCCGCGCACGTGGTAGGTGACCCCCGCAAAGCTCTCGTCGTGGACCTGTGGCGGGATGGGCTCGGGCAGGTGCATGGGCGTCTCCTCGGGTATGGCACCGCCCGGGCGGTGCGCGCTGGGTGTTCGGGACCGAGCATCCACGCTGGCGCTGCTGCAGTCAAGCGCCCGCCCGTCCTCCGATCACGCTAGACTGCTGCTACCTCGCGCCTGGGCGGGGTTTTTCTTCGCCCAAGGCCGCCTCAAACAACGACGCAGGGATCTCTCAAAATGGCCCGCGGAGACGTCCGAATTGCTATCACCCTCGCGTGCGAGGAGTGCAAGCATCGCAACTACCAGACGAACAAGAGCAAGCGCAACAACCCGGACAGGGTCACTTTGCGCAAGTACTGTCGCTGGTGTCGCAAGCACACCAGCCATCGGGAGACCCGTTAGCGCGGGAGCGCTGCCGTGGCTCGTGACCGCAAACGTGCAAAGCAGCGCCGGGATCGTTCCGGCGCGGCAGGTTCCCGCGGGCCCAACGCCGCGCAGACCGCCACCTCGGAGCAGCCGCTGCAGCGCGCTGACCTGCCCGGCTCGCTGGATCATGCGTCCAGTGACGTCGATGAGTTCGACGCGGCGCTCATCCGCGGCGCAGGCGGAGTGCCTGCGGAGGTCGACACCGAGCTGCCCACCGGCGAGGATGACGAGGACCAGCTTCCCGATGGCCGCTATGACCAGGGCGAGCTGCCCAGCGGCGCGGAGGACTCGCTGGAGCTCACGCCCGCACCGCCCGGCGGGCGGGGCGGCGGCAGGGGCGCAGGCGGACGCGGCGGCGGCGACGGCGGCCGCGGCGGTCATCCGGAGGAGCGCCCTTCCGGGGCTCCGCTGCGCGGCGGCAACAAGGCAATTGGATTCCTTCGCGCGAGCTGGGCGGAGCTCCAGCGCGTGCAGTGGCCCGACCGCCGCCAGGTCTTCCAGGCCACCGCGGTTGTGCTCGGTTTTGTGGCGATCGCCGGCGCCTACCTTGGCCTGGCTGACTTCGTTGCAAAAGAAATCGTCGAACTGATCCTCTGAGGGACACTGAATGTTTCGCTGGTACGTCGTCAACACATACTCCGGTCACGAGAACAAGGTCAAGCACAACCTGGAGCACCGGGTGGTGTCCCTGGGCCAGCAGCGCGCGGTGCGCAACGTGGTGGTGCCCACCGAAGCGGTCTCGGAGATGAAGGACAATCAGAAGGTCACCGTGGAGAAGCGCACCATGCCGGGCTACGTGCTGGTGAACATGGAGCTCAACGAGGACAGCTGGGGCGTGGTCAAGGGCACGCCCGGCGTGACCGGCTTCGTGGGCGCGTCGCAGGAGCCGGTGGCGCTGACGCAGGTGGAGGTGGATCGCCTGCTGCACAAGGAGGTGGCCACGGCCACCCGCACGCGTGCACAGTTCGCCATCGGCGAGTCCGTCAAGGTGGTCTCAGGTCCGCTGTCGGACTTCAGCGGCGAGATCTCAGAGATCAACGAGGATGCCTCCAGGCTCAAGGTGCTGGTCTCCATCTTCGGCAGGGAGACCCCTGTCGAGGTGGGCTTCGACCAGGTCAAAAAGCTCTAGACGCCACGCAGCCGCCAAATGCTTGCTGGCGCAAGCTTTAGGCCTGTGAGGTGCCGGGCGCGCCCGCACGATCGTCCGCTCGCAAAATGCTTGCCAGCGCAAGCTGCGCGATGAGTGAGTCCTAGCCAGGCAGCGAGATTCGACGCCTGGCGCCCGGGCGCTCGCCGTGCTCGGAATGCTGCTCGCGGGCCGCAGGACCGCGCCGGCGGGGACACTGCGATAACCTGATCTTTCCTGTCGGGCCGGCACATGTGCCGACCCGCGGGCGGGCGCATGCGCCCGCCCGGCATCAGGCGCATGCGCCTGATGCTCTTCTCCCGTATCGACTCACCCATTAAGGTTTCGGATTGCCATGGCCAAGAAGGTCCTCACAACGATCAAGCTGCAGGCCAACGCAGGGCAGGCCAGCCCCGCCCCGCCCGTGGGCCCTGCGCTGGGTCAGCACGGCATCAACATCATGGAGTTCTGCAAGGCGTTCAACGCGCAGACGCAGTCGGAAACGGGCACGGTCATACCCGTGGTCATCACCGTCTATGAGGACCGCTCGTTCACCTTCATCACCAAGACGCCTCCCGCCGCGGTGCTGATCCGCCAGGTCATCAAAATCAACAAAGGCTCCGGCGAGCCCAACCGCGTCAAGGTGGGCACCATCACCGACGAGCAGCTGCGCCAGATTGCCGAGCGCAAGCTTGACGACCTGAACGCGCACGACGTCGATCAGGCCGTGAAGATCATCGCGGGGACAGCGCGCTCGATGGGCGTGGAGGTCGCCGGATGAGCAAACACGGCAAGCGCTACGCCGAGAACCTGGCCAGGGTCGACCGCGAGCGCGAGTATCAGCCGGCGGAGGCGATTGCGCTGGTGCGCAGTCTCGCCAGCGCAAAGTTCGACGAGTCCGTTGAGGTGCACATCCGCACAGGCCTCAACGTGCGCCACGCCGACGAGCAGCTGCGCGGCACCATCGCGCTTCCCAACGGCCTGGGCAAGGACGTCAAGGTGGTCGTGTTCGCCCAGGGCGACAAGGCAAAGGAAGCCCAGGACGCGGGCGCCGACCACGTCGGCGGCGACGACCTCGCCAAACTGATCGAGGACGGCTTCGACGATTTCGACGTGGCGATAGCAACGCCGGACATGATGTCCGTGGTGGGGCGCCTTGGGCGCGTGCTCGGGCCCTCCGGCAAGATGCCCAACCCCAAAGTGGGCACCGTGACCATGGACGTGGCCAAAGCCGTGGAGGAGTCAAAGGCCGGCAAGGTGGAGTACCGCACCGACCGCACCGCCATCGTGCACCTGATCATCGGCAAGACAAGCTTCGACGACCGCAGGCTGCTGGAGAACTACGCAGCGGTGATCGAGGAGATCATCCGCGCCAGGCCATCCGCCGCCAAAGGCCGCTACATCCGCAGTGTCACGCTCGCCTGCACCATGAGCCCCGGCGTCAAGGTCGACCCGGGCAAGACGCGCGAAATCCTCGAGGAGGCACCGGCGAGCATCGCCGCCTAGCATCCTTCTTCAAGGCCACCAGAGACCCCCGGCTGCGGCGCTCAGCGCCGCGCAAGACCGGGACAGGAGCCCCCGATGAACCGAGAGCAGAAGTCAGCAGCGATCGCTGAGATCGCCACCCGCATAGAGCAGTCAGAGGCCATCTTCGCGGTGGACTACCGCGGCATCACCGTCGCGCAGGTCGCCGAGCTGCGCGCCAAGCTGCGTGAGAACGACGCCACCTTCAAGGTCGTCAAGAACTCGCTCACCGAACGCGCAGCCGACCAGGTGGGCGCGGAGAACCTCAAGGAGTTCCTCGCCGGGCCCACCGCGCTGACGTTCGTGCGCGGCGACGTCGCCGTGGCGGCCAAGGCCGTCGCCGACTACGCGCGCGCCACCCAGCTGCTGCCCTTCAAGGGCGGCATCATGGAAGGCGGCGCAATCGACGCCGAGCAGATCCGCAGCCTCTCGCGACTGCCCTCCCGCCAGGTGCTCTACGGCCAGCTCGTCGGCGTGGTCGCATCTCCCATCGGTGGCCTCGTGCGCTCGCTAGGCGGCCTCATCGGCGGCCTGGCCGTCGCGCTGGGGCAGGTGCAGGAGAAGAAGCAGTCAGGTGAGCTGCCGGCCGGGGAGGCACCCGCGCCCGCCGCCGCAGCGGAGCCGGCCCCCGAGGCGCCGGCCGAGCAGGCCGCCGCACAGCAGGCCGCGCCCGAGGCTCCAGCTGAGCAGGCCGCGCCCGAGGCTCCAGCTGAGCAGGCCGGCCAGGCAGATGCCGCATCCGAGGCCGGCGCGGAGCCCGACGCACAAGCTGAGCCGGCTGCGGATCAGCCGGCGCAAGAAGACGACAACCAGGCGGACGTCTCGGCGCAGGCCGAGTCCGATGACGCCGAGACGAATCCCACCAAGGAGGACTGACCCACAATGGCAACCACCACACAGGACTGGATCGAGGAGCTCAAGGGCATCTCCGTGCTCGAGCTCGCCGAGCGCATCAAGGCGCTCGAGGAGGAGTTCGGCGTGTCCGCGGCAGCGGTCGCAGCGCCCGCAGCAGCACCCGCGGGCGGCGGCGACGGCGGCGCAGCGGCGGAGGAAGAATCCTCCACCGTCGACGTCATCCTGTCCGGCGCAGGCGACAAGAAGATCCAGGTCATCAAGGTCGTGCGCGCCGCCACCGGCCTGGGCCTCAAAGAGGCCAAGGCACTGGTGGACGAGGCCCCCAAGCCGGTCAAGGAGGGCATCGAGCGCGAGGAGGCCGACAAGCTCAAGGCCGAACTCGAGGAGGCAGGGGCCAGCGTGGAGGTCAAGTAGCGCTTCGCCGTCCCCGAGACGGCCGCGACGATCGCTTCGCCGTCACCGAGAAGGCCGCGACTTCGCAGCGGCCTTCTCGGTGACGGCTTCGCTTGGCCGAGCCACGGGGCAGGTGACACGCTTGCGTGCTCTCTGCCTGCAGCAGCGCGCTGCTCACGGATGGGGCTCGCCTGGCTCCCGCTGTGACCGTTCTGCCCTTCAGCGCGCCGTGGCTCGCGGGCGTCTTTATCGACGCCTAACAAATCCGCGCGCTTTCCGGTAAAGTTGGCTGCGCTGGCCGATAGCCGCAGCCGCCCCTCAGTAGGAGCCCGCGCCACATACGCGGGGTCCGGGCGGGGTCCGTGAGCGCCGGTGGCCCTTCGGGGTACGGATAGCCTGTGCTATCTTTTCTAGTCGCGCTTCGGCGCCCTCCTCTGCCCGTGTTTCGCCCTCCGAAGGAGTCATTTCTTGGCTGCTGCAGATGCTCTCCGGACGCGCCGTAGCTTCGCGCGCCTGAACAAGACCGTTGACGTACCCAACCTGATCGACATCCAGCGTCGCTCGTTCATCTGGCTCACAGACCCCCAGACCGGCGGCCTGCGCGAGACCATCGACGACATCTCGCCCATCGAGGACTACACCGGCAACCTGGCCGTGCAGTTCGGCGAGTTCACATTCGACGAGCCCGTTGCCTCGCTGGAGCAGTGCCGCGAGAAGGACCTCACGTACGCGCGCCCGCTCACAGTCACCGTCGCGTTCATCAACCGCGAGACCGGCGAGATCCGCGAGCAGTCCGTGTTCATGGGCGACTTCCCCTGGATGACCGAGCGCGGCACGTTCATCATCAACGGCACCGAGCGCGTCGTGGTCACCCAGCTGGTGCGCTCCCCGGGCGCATATCTGATGGAGCCCAAGGACCGCGAGAAGCAGGTGTTCATCGCCAACCTGATGCCCGCCCGTGGCTCGTGGCTGGAGCTGGAGATCGACAAGAAGGGCAAGGTCTTCGTCCGCATCGACCGCAAGCGCAAGCTCCCCGTGACGGTGCTGCTGCGCGCCATGGGCTACGCCAGCGATGAGGAGATACTGCGGCTGTTCGAGAACTCGCTGTACATCCGCAACACCATCGACTCCGACACCGAGGCCACGCGCACCGAAGAGGGCGCGCTGATCGAGCTCTTCAAGAAGCAGCGCCCCGGCGAGCCGCCCAGCGTGGACAACGCCAAGGCGCTGCTCAACCAGCTGTTCTTCGACCCCAAGCGCTACGACCTCACGCGCGTGGGCCGCTACAAGCTCAACTCGCGGCTGGGCCTGGACGTGGACATCGACACGCGCACGCTCACCCACGACGACATCCTCGCGCTGGTGCGCGAGCTGGTGTCGCTGCCCAAGCGCCTTGGGCTGCCCGAGGACGGCGAGGTGGAGATCAAGGACTACGCCGCCGAGGCCATGAGCATGCCGCGCGAGCCCGTCGCGGAGCACCTGGACGAGTACGAGCACTTCGGCAACCGCCGTCTGCGCACCGTGGGCGAGCTGATCCAGGAGGCCTTCCGCATCGGCCTCTACCGCATGGAGAGGGTCGTGCGCGAGCGTCTGACCACCGAGGACGCCGACACGATCACGCCGCAGACCATCATCAACATCCGTCCCGTGGTGGCCGCGCTGAAGGAGTTCTTCGGCTCCTCGCAGCTGTCGCAGTTCATGGACCAGACCAACTCACTGGCCGGCCTCACCCACCGCAGGCGCCTCTCCGCGCTGGGCGCCGGAGGCCTCACGCGCGAGCGCGCGCCTATCGAGGTGCGCGACGTGCACCCCACCCACTACGGGCGCATGTGCCCCATCGAGACCCCCGAGGGGCCCAACATCGGCCTGATCGGGTCGCTGTCCTCCTTTGCAGAGGTCAGCGAGTACGGGTTCGTCACCACCCCCTACCGGGTGGTTCAGGACGGCGTGGTCACCGAGGAGGTGCGCCACCTCGACGCCACCCAGGAAGAGGAGCTGCTGATCGCCCAGGCCAACACTCCGGTGGACGCCAAGACAGGGCGCCTGAAGGGCACCGAGATCCTCTGCCGCACGCAGGCCGGCCAGTACGTGACGGTCGGGCCCAAGGATGTCGATCTGGTTGACGTCTCGCCCGAGCAGATCTGGTCGGTGGCCACCGCCATGATCCCGTTCCTGGAGCACGACGACGCCAACCGCGCGCTGATGGGCTCCAACATGCAGCGCCAGGCCGTGCCGCTGCTGAAGGCCGACGCTCCGCTGGTCGGCACGGGCATGGAGCGCCGCGCCGCGCTGGACACCGGCGACGTGCTGCTGGCCAAGAGCGCCGGCGCAATCGACTACGTCGACGCCGACCAGGTCATCATCCAGACCAAGGACGGCCGCAAGGAGGAGTACGAGCTGCAGAAGTACATGCGCTCCAACCAGGGCACGCTGATCCACCAGAAGCCGGTGGTCTCCGCCGGGCAGGCCGTATCCGAGGGCGCTGTGCTCGCGGATGGCTCCTCCACGGACAAGGGCGAGATGGCCCTCGGCAAGAACCTGATGGTGGCGTTCATGTCGTGGGAGGGCTACAACTTCGAGGACGCCATCATCCTCTCCAAGCGCCTGGTCCAGGACGACGAGCTCACCTCGATCCACATCGAGGAGTACGAGATCGACGCCCGCACCACCAAGCTGGGCGAGGAGGAGATCACGCGCGACATCCCCAACCGCTCCGAGGAGTCCCTGCGCAACCTCGACGACCGCGGCATCGTGCGCATCGGCGCCGAGGTGGCGTCCGGTGACCTGCTCGTCGGCAAGGTGACGCCCAAGGGCGAGACCGAGCTGACGGCCGAGGAGAAGCTGATCCGTGCGATCTTCAAGGAGAAGGCGCGCGAGGTGCGCGACACGTCGCTGAAGGTTCCCCACGGGGAGGGCGGCGTCGTGATCGACGTGAAGACCTTCCGCCGCGACGACGGCGACGACCTGCCGCCGGGCGTAAACGACCTGGTGCGCGTGTTCGTTGCCAAGAAGCGCAAGATCTCCGAGGGCGACAAGCTCGCGGGCCGTCACGGCAACAAGGGCGTCATCTCCAAGATCGTCGACCAGCAGGACATGCCGTTCCTGGAGGACGGCACGCCCGTGGACGTCATCCTCAACCCCCTGGGCGTGCCCTCGCGCATGAACGTGGGCCAGATCCTCGAGACGCACCTCGGGTGGGCCGCGGCGCAGGGCTGGTATGACGATGAGGAGAACGGACGCAGGCACGGCGAGCGTGTCTACACCGCCACGCCCGTGTTCGACGGCGCGTCCGTGCAGGACGTGGACACCGCGCTGCTGCGCTGGCAGGAGGACCACCTCAAGGCCGGCGGCAAAATCCGCATGGACGTAACCCCGGGCAACGCGCCGGGGATGCGCGCCACCGGCAAGTTCACGCTCTACAACGGCCGCACCGGCGAGCCCTTCGAGGAACAGGTCACCGTCGGCTACATGTACATCCTGAAGCTGCTGCACCTGGTCGACGACAAGATCCACGCTCGCTCCACCGGGCCCTACTCGCTGGTCACCCAGCAGCCGCTGGGCGGCAAGGCGCAGTTCGGCGGGCAGCGTTTCGGCGAGATGGAGGTGTGGGCGCTGGAGGCATTCGGCGCCGCCTACACCCTCCAGGAGATGCTCACCATCAAGTCCGACGACACCGTCGGGCGTGTGAAGGCCTACGAGGCGATCGTCAAGGGCGAGAACATCGCCGAGCCCTCGATCCCGGAGTCCTTCAAGGTGCTGCTCAAGGAGATGCAGTCGCTGGCGCTCGACGTCAACGTGGTCTCCGAGGAAGGGCAGCGCGCCGAGATGCGCGACGAGGACGACGACCTGCTCAGGGCGGCAGAGGAGCTCGGCATCGACCTGTCGGGCGTCCGAGCAATCGCCGGCGAGTCCGCCGACGAGGAGGTCGACGGCGACGGCGCGCAGCCGGCTGCCGAGGGCGAGGAGCAGGACAGCGACGACGACGCGGTTGCAGCAGAGGAGCTCATAGACCTGGACGGCGCCGAGGAGATCGACCTCGAGAGCCTTGCCAGCGAGGGGAGCGCCGAGTAGATGCCCGATTCACCCGCAAGCGAGGGACCCAACACATGATTGACATAAACAACTTCGACGCCATCGAGATCAGCCTCGCGTCCTCCAAGCAGATACGCAGCTGGAGCTCCGGCGAGGTAACCAAGCCGGAGACCATCAACTACCGCACGCTCAAGCCCGAGAAGGACGGTCTCTTCTGCGAGCGCATCTTCGGCCCCACCAAGGACTGGGAGTGCTACTGCGGCAAGTACAAGCGCGTGCGCTACAAGGGCATCGTGTGCGAGCGCTGCGGCGTGGAGGTCACGCGCTCCAAGGTGCGCCGCGAGCGCATGGGTCACGTGGACCTGGCAGCGCCCGTCAGCCACATCTGGTTCTTCAAGGGCGTGCCCAGCCGCATCGGCTACCTGCTCGACATGGCTCCCAAGGAACTGGAGAAGGTCCTTTACTTCGCAGCCTCGATCGTCACGTGGGTCGACGAGGAGGCACGCGCCAAGGACATGGATTCGCTTGAGGGCGAGGTCAACAAGGTGCTCGACGGCTACGCCGCGGAGCGCGAGGAGCGCGTGCTCGAACTGCGCGAGTCGCTGGCCCGCCGCGAGAAGTACCTGCAGAGCGCCAAGCAGACCAACTTCAACGACGAAGACCACCTGTGGGCCGACTCGCTGGACATCAACCTCGCCAAAATCTCCGACGAGGAGCGCGACAAACAGATCAAGGAGCTCACCAAGAGCTTTGAGGCCGACATCGCCGACACGGAGGCCTACATCGAGGACGCAGCCGAGCGTATGCGCAACGTGTGGGAGCTGTTCAAGACGATGGAGCCCAAGCAGATCGAGCACGACGAGACCACGTTCCGCGAGCTCAAGGAGCGCTTCGGCTCCTCCTACGGCTTCGGTGAGTACTTCCGCGGCGGCATGGGCGCGGAAGCCATCCGCGACCTGCTCCAGCAGGTCGACCTGGAGGCCGAAAGGGTCGAACTGGAGGATCAGGTCAAGACCGGCAAAGGGCAGAAGCAGGCCCGCGCCGTCAAGCGCCTGAAGGTGGTCTCCGCGTTCATCCAGTCCGGCAACAGACCGGAGATGATGGTGCTGGACGCCGTGCCGGTGATCCCGCCGGAGCTGCGCCCCATGGTCCAGCTCGACGGCGGCCGCTTCGCCACCTCAGACCTCAACGACCTCTACCGCCGCGTCATCAACCGCAACAACCGCCTCAAGCGTCTGCTCGACCTGGGCGCGCCGGAGATCATCGTCAACAACGAGAAGCGCATGCTGCAGGAGGCCGTGGACGCGCTGTTCGACAACGGCCGTCGCGGGCGTCCGGTCACCGGGCCGGGCAACCGGCCGCTGAAGTCGCTCTCGGACATGCTCAAGGGCAAGCAGGGCCGCTTCCGCCAGAACCTGCTGGGCAAGCGCGTGGACTACTCCGGGCGCTCGGTCATCGTGGCCGGCCCCTACCTGAAGCTGCACCAGTGCGGCCTGCCCAAGATCATGGCGCTCGAGCTGTTCAAGCCGTTCATCATGGCCCGCCTGGTGGAGCGCAAGTCGGCGCAGAACATCAAGGCTGCCAAGAAGATGGTGGACTCCATGATCGGAGAGGTCTGGGACGTGCTGGAGGAGGTCATCCACGAGCACCCCGTGCTGCTCAACCGCGCACCCACGCTGCACCGCCTGGGCATCCAGGCGTTCGAGCCGCTGCTGGTCGAGGGCAAGGCCATTCAGGTGCACCCGCTCGTCTGCCACGCGTTCAACGCGGACTTCGACGGCGACCAGATGGCCGTTCACCTGCCGCTCTCCGCGGAGGCCCAGGCGGAGGCGCGCATCCTGATGCTCTCCTCCAACAACATCCTCAGCCCCGCGCATGGAGCGCCGCTGGCAACGCCCACCCAGGACATGATCCTGGGCGCCTACTACCTCACCTACGGTCCCGAGGCCGAGGAGCTGTCCAAGATCGACAGGGCCACGCATGATCCGCGACCGCACGTGTTCCGCACCGCGCAGGAGGCCGAACTCTCCTACGAGGCGGGCGTGGTCAAGCTGCACGACCTGGCCGAGTTCCGGCCCTACGGCCGCGAGGGCGGCCACGTGCTCACCACGATCGGGCGCATCATCTACAACGACCGCATCGAGCGTGCGCTCGCGGAGGCCTTGGGCGACGAGTTCGAGGCATCCAAATACACGTTCGTCAACCAGTCCATGAAGAAGCGCGACACCACGCGCCTGATCGACCTGCTGGTGCAGACCTACGGCGCCACCACCATCTCGCTGGTTCTGGACGCGTTCAAGGACCTCGGGTTCAAGTACGCCACCCAGGCCGGCATCACCATCTCCAAGAACGATGTGGTCGTGCCGCCCCAGAAGCAGGAAATCCTCGACAAGTTCGACAAGCTGGTCGGCGACATCACCGGCCAGTACGAGGACGGCCTGATCACGCAGGAGGAGCGCCACGAGGCCGTGGTCGAGCAGTGGAACGCAGCCACCGACGAGGTGGCCGAGGCGATGGTCGCCAACCTCGACACGCTCAACCCCATCTTCATGATGGCCAACTCCGGTGCGCGAGGGTCCTTCAAGCAGATCCGCCAGCTGGCCGGCATGCGCGGCCTGATGGCAAACCCGAAGGGTGAAATCATCGAGCGTCCCATCAAGGCCAACTTCATGGAGGGCCTGTCCGTGCTGGAGTACTTCATCTCCACGCACGGCGCGCGAAAGGGGCTGGCCGACACCGCCCTGCGCACCGCCGACTCGGGATACCTGACCCGGCGCCTGGTCGACGTGGCCCAGGATGTGATCATCCGCGAGGACGACTGCGGCACGGAGGACTACATAGAGCTGCCGCTCTACAAGTCCGACGGCGAGCCCAACGACGGTCTCGTCGGCAGGATCGCCGCGCTCGACATAACCACCAAGCGCAACAGGATGCTCGCCGAGCAGGGCGTGGAAATCGGCCGCGACGAGCTCGCCGAGATCCTCGCCGCCTTCAGCGAGGATCACGAGAAGGGCGTGGAGGTCATGCTCCCCGTGCGCTCGGTGCTCAAGTGCGAGGCTCCCAGCGGGGTCTGCCAGGCATGCTACGGCCGCGCAATGGCCACGGGCACGCTCGCGCAGATCGGCGACGCGGTGGGAATCGTGGCCGCGCAGTCGATCGGCGAGCCCGGAACACAGCTGACCATGCGCACCTTCCACACCGGCGGTGTGGCCGGAGCGGACATCACGCACGGCCTTCCGCGCGTGGTCGAGCTCTTCGAGGCGCGCCGGCCCAAGGGGCTCGCCAAGATCGCCGAGCAGGATGGCACCGTCTCCATCGAGGAGACCGACAAGGCGCTCACGGTGGTCATCACAGATGACGCCGGCGAGGAGCACCGCCACGCCTTCCCGAGGCGCACCCGGCTGTTCGTGAGCTCCGGCGAGAAGATCAAGGCCGGGCGCCAGCTCAACGAGGGCTCCGTCTACCCGCACGAGCTGCTCGCCATCCGCGGGCGCACCGAGACCGAGCAGTACCTGGTCAAGGAGGTTCAGGAGGTCTACAAGTCCCAGGGCGTGGACATCAACGACAAGCACATCGAGCTGATCGTGCGCCAGATGCTCAAGAAGGTCCGCGTGGACCAGAAGGGCGACACCGACTACCTGCCCGGGCAGTTCGTGGACCGCTTCGAATTCGCGCGTGCCAACGACGCCATCGGCGCCGAGGGCGGCGAACAGGCACAGTTCGAGGACATCATCCTGGGCATCACCAAGGCGTCGCTCAACACCGACTCCTTCCTCTCGGCGGCCTCCTTCCAGGAGACCACCAAGGTGCTCACCGATGCTGCCCTGGAAGGCAAGATCGACCGCCTCAACGGCCTCAAGGAGAACGTGATCATCGGCAAGCTGATCCCGGCTGCCACGGGCCTGAAGCGCTACCGGCGAATCGAGATCGAACCCTCCGAACCGCTGCCCCGCGCCATCGACGACGTCGGCCTGCTCGACCAGGACGAGATCGCCGCGGAGCTCGGACTCGCCGGCGCGGATGCGTTCAACGGAGGCTACGGCCAGGAGTTCGACGCCGACCTCGCATCGCTCGAGAAGATCGGCGCCGGCGGCACCGACCCTGGATTCGCAGAGGAGCTCGCCGAGCTGGAAATCCCGGAGGAGCCGGTACAGGACTAGTTACACGGGGCTCCCGCGGGAGCCCCGTGTAACCAAGCAGCTCACGCCGGCGGGCGGGGCGGGGGACAGCCCCCGACCGCACGCCGGCGCTCGGGGTGTGCAATCGCGCCTGCAGCAGCCCGGCGGGCGGCGCGTGCAGCGCGCCGATCCGCTGTCATTCAGATGGTGGCCCAGCGACCGATCACACGCCGATCGCTGCTCACCGCCGGCGCCGCCGCCATGACGGGTGCGCTCCTGCGCAGCCCCGCTGCGCTCGCGCTCTCCGCGCGCGAGCAGAGCGACTCGGCAGGGGTTCTTGCGCCCGCGCGCTGGCGCACGATCGAAGTTGGTGACCTGCAGCCGGGGGCAACCGTCACCGTCGATCTTCGCGGCAACGCCGATCTGGCAGCGCTCCAGTGGCGGGCCCCGCGTGCAGCGTCGGTGCAGATGCGCTTCCGCCGCGGCGACGGCGCCTGGAGCCCGTGGGCGTGCGCCGCCGCAAGCGGGCACGCTGCGGAGCTCCGCGAGCGGGCACACGGAGAGCGCATGAGCGGCGAAGGCGTCTGGAGCGGAGGTGCCGACTCCCTGCAGCTGCGCGCCCGCCGCGCGGTGGCCGGCGCCTCGCTGATGCTGGTGGACGTCAGCCACGGACTCGGTGCCGCGCGCGCCGCACGCCTCGCGCAGGGCATGGCCGCCTCGGCGCCCGCGCTCGCTCAGCCGCTGATCGCCGCAGGCGCCGGGCAGCCGCCCATCATCGCCAGGCGGGAATGGGCGCTGGGGGACTCGCCGCCCGCGCGGGCGCCCGGGTACGGCACCGTGCGCCTTGCGTTCGTGCACCACACCGAGAGCCCCAACGGCTACAGCCAGGGCGAGGTCCCCGCGATGCTGCGCGCCATCTACGTGTTCCACCGCTACGGAAGGGGCTGGAACGACATCGGCTACAACTTCGTGGTCGACCTGTATGGGCGCATCTTCGAGGCGCGCGCAGGCGGCATCGCGGAGCCGGTCGTCGGCGCGCATGCCGGTGGCTACAACATCTACTCCACCGGCATCGCCGTACTCGGCGAATTCGGCAGCGTCGCCCCCTCGCCCGCAGCAATCGATGCGCTGGAAGCACTGCTCGCGTGGAAGCTTCCGCTGCACTGCGTGCCCATCCAGGGGCACGTCAACGTGCGCGTGGATCCATCAGGCGCCATCTACAGCCGCTACCCCGCCAATGCCAAGGTGTCCCTGCCCCGCATCGCCGGGCACCGCGACGCCGACAGCACCGAATGCCCCGGCAACGCGCTCTACCCGCAGCTGCCAGGCATTCGCACGCGCGTCAGCGCACGCGTTGCGCATCCCGTCTCGCTCACACTCGGCGTCACCCGCAGCACCGCTGCCGCCCCCGCGCCAGGGGCCGCCGAAAGCGATGCCGGCACCCCCGCGCCGGGGGCTGGCGAACGCGATGCCGGCACCCCCGCGCCGGGGGCTGGCGAAGGCGTCGGGAGCACCCCCGCGGCCGCCGAAGGTGGCGCCGGCGCGCCCGCGCCCGCGCCCGCGACGAGCGGCGCGGCTGCGCTCAACGGCACGCTGGCCCACGCCGGCGGCGCGGGCATCGCGGGGGCGCGAATCGTGCTGCAGCAGCGCAGCGTCAGCGACAGGGGCCAGCAGGTGCAGGAGCTCACCATCGGCGAAGCTCTAACCGGGCAGGGCGGAGGCTTCACGATCCCCGGAGCATTCGCCAGGGCTCGTCACGGCGGCGTGGCTGTTCGCGCGCTCTTCGCCGGCTCCACCGCCGCCGGCGCATGCACGTCGGAGCCGCTCCAGCTGGAACACGCGCCCGCCGGCGCCACGGTTCCGGTCACAGACGCTGCGCCCACGAGCTGAGCTCGCTCGCCTCCTTCAGCGTGAGGCCCCGCGACGGGGTCGTGTGGACGAGCAGCGTGGGATGGGGGCGCTCAGCGGCCCACCGGCGGCAGGAGTCATCCAGCGAGTCGTCCAGCCACGCCAGCGCCCGCGCGCCCGCGAACGCGCCGATGGCCTCGAGCTTCCAGTGCGCGTTGGCCGCGCGCGAGGCGCGAGCCGCAACCGGGAAACGCAGGAACGGCAGGCCCGCGGGCAGCCCCAGCAGGTGGGGCAGGTGGTCCTCCGCGCGCTCCTCCCAGCCGCTGGCCCACACGATCTCGAACAGCTCGCCCAGATCCAGCAGGTGACCGGCCGCCGTGGACGAAAGGAAGTGGGGTATGCCCTCGATCGAGTGGAAGCGTCCCTCAACGCCCTCCGGGCCGCCGCCCGCGGCGGGGAATGGGCCGAAAAGCGAGATCACGCCGTCGATGTCCACCATCAGCAGAGGCTTCAGCTTGCCTTTAGCTCGCATACAGGTTTCCCCGGGTACTCTTCCTGCGCAGACCATTCCGTCTAGGTGGCGACCGCGGAGTAAAGCACCCCGGCAGCCCGGTCGATGCACCTCCCGTCACCGACTCCCCCCGTTTTCTCCCCCCGTCTCTCCCCCGGAAGTGTCCCTCTCATGAATCTTGATCTCGGCATACTCCTCGCTCTGGCCTGCGCCTTCGTGGCCAACCTGGGCTTCTTCTACAAGTACCGCGGCGCCAACGAGGTGCCCAAGATCGAGGTCATGCACCCGCTGAGGTCGGCGCGGGCGTTGTATTCCTCGAAGTGGTTCACGCTGGGCATGATCACCGCCACCGCCAGTTGGGGCCTGCACGTGGCAGCGCTCTCGCTGGCCCCGATGTCGGTCATCCAGGTCTCGCTCGCAGCCGGCGTGGTGTTCATAGCGGTCATGGCCGACAAGCTGTTTGGCTACGCCGTCGGCAAGCGCCAGTGGATCGGCCTGATGCTCACGGCCGCAGGCCTCGTCCTGCTGGGCATCACGCTCCCCGCGATGCATGGAGCGCACTCCCACTACTCCGTGGCCGCCATGGTCTCCTTCGAGGCCGTTCTGTTCGGCATCGGCGGGCTGCTGATCATGGGCCCCCGCATGGGCGGCCCGGTCGAGCACCACGGTGTCATGTTCGGCGCCGCCGCCGGCATCCTGTTCGGCGTCTCCGACACATCGATCAAGGCGCTCACGGGGATCGTGAGCGCCCACGGCGCCGTCGGCGTGCTGCTCAGCCCGTGGCTCGCCGTCGCGGTGGTCGCTTCGGTGGTCGCCTTCTATGCCTCCGCCAAGGGCCTGCAGGACGGCGAGGCCGTCCCCGTGATCGCCGTCACCGGCACCGCCGCCAACATCGCCGGGATCGCCGGCGGGATCGTGGTCTTCGGCGACCCGCTGGCCGCCAGCCCCACCGGTGTTGTGCTCCAGGCGCTCGCGTTCGTCCTCGTGATCGTTGCCTCGGCGCTCATGCCCGCCCCCGTGCGCTCCGCCGGGGCAGCCCAGCCCGCCTAGCCTCGCGGGCCCGCGCAAGCCGCCGCGGAGGACCGACCGCCACCCCCTCGGGTGCCCGCCCGCCGCGCGCTGCTAGCATTCGCCGCCGATGCCCACAACCTCGCAACTCGTCCGCAAGGGCCGCGTGGCCCCCAAGAAGAAGCTGGCCACCCCCGGACTGAAGTCCGGCAAGGGCCGCAAGAAGAAGACAGCCGCTCCCCAGCGGCGCGGCGTGTGCACCCGCGTGTACACCACCACCCCCAAGAAGCCCAACTCCGCGCTGCGCAAGGTCGCGCGTGTGCGCATCTCCGGCTCCATCGAGGTCACCGCCTACATCCCCGGCGAGGGCCACAACCTGCAGGAGCACTCAGTCGTGCTGGTCAGGGGCGGCCGCGTCAAGGATCTTCCCGGCGTGCGCTACAAGGTCGTGCGCGGCACATTGGACGCCGCCGGCGTGAGCGACCGCAAGAAGGCACGCTCGCAGTACGGCGTGAAGAAAAAGTAGGCCTCTGAACCATGCCGCGTCGCGCAGCCGCTCAGATCCGCCCCGTCGAGCCGGATCCCATCCACCGCTCCAAGCTTGTCCAGCAGGTCATCAACAAGGTGATGCTGGACGGCAAGAAGTCCACCGCCGAGCGCATCGTCTACGACGCGCTGGCCATCCTCGCCGAGCGCAGCGACAAAGACCCGCTGGAGACGCTGGAGGCGTCGATCAAGATCCTCACCCCCTCGCTCGAGGTCAAATCGCGCAGGGTCGGCGGAGCCACCTACCAGGTGCCCGTCGAGGTCGCATCGCGTCGCGCCCGCACGCTTGCCGTGCGCTGGCTGGTTGAGTTCGCACGCCAGCGCCGCGAGAAGACCATGGCCCAGCGTCTGGCGAACGAGCTGATGGACGCGCAGTCCCAGCAGGGCGGCGCATACAAGCGCAAGGACGACATCTACCGCATGGCCCAGGCCAACAAGGCCTTCGCGCACTACCGCTGGTAGAACCGCCCGCGTCGCCGCGTCCCGCGGCCCCCCGAGCTCGCCCAGCTCAATCGCGTTTGCGTCCCCTGCGGCTGATGCTGCGCACGAGCGCAAGGTCCCCCAGCACCAGCGCCAGCAGCACGACGATCAGGATCGCAGCGGTCATCCCCGGCGATCGTCCGCCCACCGGCGCTCCATGTCAAGCGGCCGGCCGCGGCGCGCCGCGCGCGAAAGGTTCGTCCCGGGACTTGAAGAAAGATAGTTAGGTACCTAAACTTTCGGTTCCGAATGTCTTCCTCCGCACAGTCAATGAGCAGCTCCGACGCGCCAGCAGGCGAGCGAATCGAGCCCTACGTCTGGAAGATCGCCGGCGTGGTGATCCTCGGGATGATCATGTCGATCCTCGACACCACCATCGTCAACGTGGCGCTGCGCACGCTTGGCCACGACCTGCACAGCTCCATATCGCAGATCCAATGGGTGGTCACCGGCTACCTGCTCTCGCTCGCCGCGGTCATCCCCGTGACCGGGTGGGCGGCAAGGCGGTTCGGCGCCAAGCGCGTGTACATGACCTCGCTGGTGCTCTTCACGGTTGGCTCGGGGCTCTGCGCGGTGGCGAGCTCGACCGCGTCCCTGGTGGTGTTCCGGATCCTGCAGGGGTTCGGCGGGGGGATGATCATGCCGGTGGCTCAGCTGATCATGGCCCAGGTGGCCGGGCCCAAGCGCATGGGCCGGGTGATGGCGATCGTCTCGATGCCCGCCATGCTCGCCCCCATCCTCGGACCGGTGGTCGGCGGGGCGATCCTGCAGAACCTGCACTGGTCGTGGATCTTCCTGGTGAACCTGCCGATCGGCGCGATCGCGCTGGCGCTGGCGTGGCGCATGCTCCCGCACACCGACTCCGGGCATGCGGGGCGGCTGGACGTGCTGGGCATGGCGCTGATGTCGATCGGCTCTGCCGCCATCGTCTATGGGCTCAGCCAGCTCGGCGGCGCCACAACCAGCCTGACCGCGCCGAAGGTGATCTGGCCGCTGCTGGCCGGGGTGCTGATGCTCGCGGCCTTCATCTGGCATGCGCTGCGCATCGAGCGCCCTCTGCTGGACATCCGTCTCTACGCCAACCGCGTGTTCGCCGCGGCGTCCTTCACGACCTTCACCCTGGGCGCCGCGCTGTTCGGCGCGATGATCCTCGTGCCCTACTACTACCAGGAGGTCAGGCACGAGTCAGTCATCATCACCGGCCTGCTCGTGGGGCCCCAGGGCCTGGGGATGCTGTTGACCATGCCGCTGATGGGCCGAGTCACCGAACGCTACGGCGGCGGGCGCGTTGCGATGGCGGGCGTCTCGGTTCTGTGCCTGTCCACAATTCCCTTCGGCCTGATCGGCGCCAACACCTCGATCGTGGAGATCTCGCTGGTGCTGATGCTCCGCGGTGTGGGCATCGGCCTGGCATTCGTGCCCGCGATGACCGCCGCGTTCGGCGCGATGCGCCCCGACCAGCTCTCCGACGCAACGCCCCAGCTGAATGTGCTGCAGCGCCTCGGCGGCGCCATCGGCGTGGCCGTTCTGGCGGTGGTGCTGCAGCGCGCCGAAGGGCACGCGCCCGGGCTCAGCAAGCTGGCCGGAGCCTTCGACACGGCCTACTGGTGGTCCCTGGGCATCGCCGTGATGGCGCTGATCCCCTGCTTCGCGCTGCTGCGAGCAGAGAACCCCCGCGCGCGGCTCAGCCGCGAGGCCGCCGCCGCCGAGGCCGCGGTGGAGCCGCTGGGGGCATAGATGCTCACGGCAGCAGGAGCCGCCGAGCAGCTCTCGCCCGCCGCCGCGGCCGGGGTGGAGGCCGGGGGGGATCTCGCGCGCGAGCGGCACGTCAGGGAGCTCGGAGTTGCCTTCCGGCGCGTCCTGCGCACGGTCGGGCGCATGCGCGGCCGCGACACCCACCTCGGCGGCTCGGAGATCAGCCATGCGCAGTTCGAGCTGCTGATCGAGCTGGGCGAGCGCGGCGGGCTGCCCGCCGGAGAGCTCGCCGCCGCGGCGCGAATGTCCCCCGGAACGGTCACACAGATGCTCGACCACCTGGCCCAGTGCGGGCACGTCGAGCGCGTGCGCTCGGAGGCGGACAGGCGCGTTGTGGTCTCGCGCCTGACAGCGCAGGGCAGACGCAAGATCGAGGCCAAGCGCCAGGCCTGGGCCGCGCGCTGGGAGCAGGCGCTCGAGGATATGCCCGCAGAGGATCTTCGGGCCGCCACCAGAGTGCTCCAGAGGCTTGCGGAGATGCTCGAGGACTACCCCGCCGAGACCGCCTGCACGGCGCCCGCGGCGGCCCGCGCCAGAGCCGTTGCAGCGCCCCCGCAGCCCGTCGATCGGGCTCAGTAGCTCTGCTATAGTCGGGTCCGCGCCGCGGGTGGACGCTCTCCTGTCAGGAGGTTTGCCGCGGAGCCCCTTTACGATGGAGACCTCGAGCAGATAGCGCGCGGACCGGTCCAGTCAGGACCAGCGACGTGCTTGGGCCCGAGCGGCCCTTTTTTTTGCCCGTTTCGCCGTATAGCCACACTGCCAGAGCACCCCCACCACAAGCTCCGAAGGATCCCGACCGATGCCCCGCAAGTTCTCACTCGAAAAGACCCGCAACATCGGGATCATGGCGCACATCGACGCCGGCAAGACCACGACGACCGAGCGCATCCTTTACTACACGGGGCGCACCTACAAGATCGGCGAGGTCCACGAGGGCGCAGCCGTGATGGACTGGATGGAGCAGGAGCAGGAGCGCGGTATCACCATCACCTCCGCCGCCACCACCGCTCAGTGGAAAGACCATCGCATCAACATCATCGACACGCCCGGCCACGTTGATTTCACCGTCGAGGTCGAGCGCTCGCTGAGGGTGCTCGACGGCGCCATCGCCCTGTTTGACTCCGTGGCCGGCGTGGAGCCGCAGTCGGAGACCGTGTGGCGCCAGGCCGACAAGTACCACGTGCCGCGCATCGCATACATCAACAAGATGGACCGCACCGGCGCGGACTTCGACATGGGCGTTCAGACCATGATCGATCGCCTCGGCGCTCACCCGGTCCCCATCCAGCTGCCGATCGGCGCCGAGGGTGACTTCCTGGGCGTGGTCGATCTGGTGGCCATGAAGGCCATCGTCTACAAGGACGACCTCGGCAAGGAACAGGACACCATCGAGATCCCCGAGAACCTGCAGGAAGCGGCCGCCCAGGCGCGCGAGCACCTGCTGGAGGAGGTCTCCCACTACGACGACGCGCTGCTCGAGCTGATCCTCGAGGAGGCCGAGGTTCCCGAGGCGGCTCTGAAGAGCGCCATCCGCAAGGCCACGCTGTCGACCAAGCTCACCCCGGTCCTGTGCGGCTCGTCCTTCAAGAACAAGGGCGTGCAGCCGCTGCTGGACGCGGTCATCGACTACCTTCCATCGCCGCTGGACGTGCCCGCCGTGACCGGCACCGAACTGATCAAGGGCGAGGAGGAGGAGCGCGAGGCGGTGCGCCACGCCGACGACTCCGAGCCGTTCGCCGCGCTCGCGTTCAAGATCGCAGCCGACCCCTACGTCGGAAAGCTCACCTACTTCCGCGTCTACTCCGGCCATCTCAATGCCGGCGACAAGGTCCTCAACGTCAGCAGCGGTCGCTCCGAGCGCATCGGGCGCATCCTGATGATGCACGCCAACGAGCGCGAGGAGGTCGAGGAGGTCTACGCGGGCGACATCGCCGCGGCGGTGGGCATCAAGCAGGTGATCACCGGCGACACGCTCGCCGACCCCGATCACGCGATCCACCTCGAGAACATCATCTTCCCCGAGCCCGTGATCAAGGTCGCGGTGGAGCCCAAGACGAAGGCCGACCAGGAGAAGATGTCCACCGCTCTGGGGCGTCTGGCCGAGGAGGACCCGACCTTCCAGGTGCGCACCAACGAGGAGACCGGCCAGACGGAGATCTCCGGGATGGGCGAGCTGCACCTCGAAGTGCTCGTGGACCGCATGAAGCGCGAGTTCGGCGTCGAGGCCAACGTCGGGCGCCCGCAGGTCTCCTACCGGGAGACCATCCGCGGCTCCGTCGAGAAGATCGAGGGCAAGTTCGTGCGCCAGACCGGCGGCTCGGGCCAGTTCGGGATCGTCTACATCGACCTCGAACCAGCCCCAGGGGACGGCTTCGAGTTCATCAACAAGATCAAGGGTGGCTCGGTGCCCTCGGAATACATCCCCGCCGTCAAGAAGGGGATCGAAGAGGCGCTGGAGAACGGCGTGAAGGCCGGCTATCCCATGGTCGACATCCGCGCCACGCTCGTGGACGGCAAGTACCACGAACAGGACTCCTCGGAGATCGCCTTCAAGGTCGCCGGATCGCTGGCGTTCAAAGAGGCCGCCAAGCGGGCCAAGCCCGTTCTGCTCGAGCCCATATTCGCCGTGGAGGTGGTCACGCCCGAGGATTTCCTCGGCGACGTCATCGGCGATCTCAGCCGCCGGCGCGGACGCGTCGAGGGCCAGGAGCGCAGGGGCAACGCGCTCGCCGTCACCGCGCGGGTGCCGCTGAGCGAGATGTTCGGCTACGCCACCGATCTTCGGTCCAACACGCAGGGCAGAGCGAACTACACGATGCAGTTCGAGGCCTACGAGGAGGTCCCACCGAACATCGCGGAGAAGATCGTCGAAGCGAGAACGGGGGAACCGGTCCCGGCGTAGGGGGCGGGCCCTAGCCGGAGAGACGCACCGACCGCCAGCAGCACCAGCAGTCACAGCAGACCGCATTTAGATAGATTTCTGAGGTTCGCCCTCCCAGCGGGGCGGCGGACATACAAGTCGATACAGGAGCGAGCAAAAAGTGGCGAAGGAGAAGTTCGAGCGCGACAAGCCGCACGTCAACGTCGGGACCATCGGTCACATCGACCATGGCAAGACGACGCTGACCGCTGCC
>Ga0182012_10000024_pt1 | contig 157792 bp, 148 predicted proteins | sample 612S2SmetaG_FD_120486 | JGI IMG/M metagenome (GOLD analysis project Ga0182012, IMG submission 120486) | Permafrost microbial communities from Stordalen Mire, Sweden - 612S2S metaG | ecosystem: Environmental > Terrestrial > Soil > Wetlands > Permafrost | place: Sweden: Stordalen | collected... | reverse complement strand
TGCAAGCGCCCTGGCGATGACCGGCCGCTGAGCCCTCCCGGTTACCGGGATTGTTGCGATGTGCGCGCCCGTGCCAAAATCCTGCGGAGTCCTTTTCACTCCCACTCGATCGTCGCAGGTGGCTTTCCCGATATGTCGTACACCACCCGCGAGATCCCGCGCACCTCGTTCACGATCCGGTGCGTCACCCGGTCCAGAAATTCGTACGGCAACCTCGCCCAGCGCGCCGTCATGAAGTCGATCGTCTCCACCGCCCGCAGCGCGATCACATGATCGTAGCGGCGGCCGTCGCCCATCACACCGACCGAGCGCACGGGCAGGAACACCGCGAAGGCCTGGCTCACCTTGTCATAGAGCTCCTCGCGACGCAGCTCCTCGATGAAGATGGCATCTGCGCGCCGCAGCACTTCGGCGTACTCCTTGTGCACCTCGCCGAGAATCCGAACACCGAGACCGGGCCCCGGAAACGGGTGCCGGCGCACCATGTCTGCAGGAAGGTCGAGCGCCAATCCCAGATGTCTCACTTCATCCTTGAACAGCTCGCGCAGCGGTTCCAGAAGCTTGAGCTTCATGTCCTGCGGCAGGCCACCCACGTTATGATGGGATTTGATGACGTGTGCCTTTCCGGTCTTGGAGCCGGCGGATTCGATCACGTCGGGATAGATCGTCCCCTGCGCCAGCCATTTGACGTGGGTGAGCCTGCCGGCCTGCTCGTCGAATACTTCGATGAACACGCGTCCGATGATCTTGCGCTTGGTCTCGGGATCGGCCTCCCCGCGCAGCGCATCGAGGAAGCGTTGCTCCGCGTTCACCCGTATGACGTTCACACCCATGTGCTCGGCGAAGGTCGCCATGACCTGATCCCCCTCGCCCAGCCGCAGCAATCCATGATCCACGAACACGCAGGTGAGCTGCGAGCCGATCGCCCGATGCAGGAGCGCCGCCAACACCGAGGAATCCACGCCCCCGGATAGACCCAGCAGCACCTTGTCGCCGCCCACTTGCGCACGAATGCGCGCGACGCTGTCTTCGATGATATTGCCGGTCGCCCAGCTCGCGCCGCATCCGGCGATCTCGCGGACGAAGCGGCGCAGGATCTCGCCGCCCTGCAGGGTGTGGGTCACCTCGGGGTGGAACTGAAGTGCGTACAGACCGCGCGCCTCATCCGCCATCGCGGCCAGCGGCGCGTTGTCGCTCTCCGCAATCGCGCTGAACCCCGGGGGTAGGGCTACGACGCGGTCACCGTGGCTCGCCCAGACATCGAGAACGCGGCGGTTTGCGAGGTCGCGATTGTCCGCGAGGCCATCGAGCAGACGCGACGCGCCCAACGTACGGACCCGCGCGGCGCCGAATTCGCGGTGGGAGGACGATTCCACCTTGCCGCCGAGCTGAGCGGCCATGGTCTGCATTCCGTAGCAAATGCCGAGCACGGGCACACCCATCGCAAAGACGGTTCGCGGCGCCTCGGGGCCCTTGGCTTCGTATACCGACTCGGGGCTCCCGGAAAGAATGATGGCGCGCGGCTCGAAGCGCTGGATGTCCGCAGGATCGGCATCCCACGCGTAGATCTCCGAATACACGCCGAGCTCACGCACGCGGCGGGCGATCAGCTGGGTGTATTGCGATCCGAAATCGAGAATCAGAACCCGGTCGGCATGGATATCGGACATCAACCTACCCGGTAGTTGGGCGCTTCTTTGGTGATCGTTACATCGTGCACGTGACTTTCCCGCACCCCGGCACTCGTCACCCGGACGAAGTAAGGCCGCGTCCGCATCTCCTCGATGCTGCCGCTGCCGGTGTATCCCATGGCTGCGCGCAGACCGCCGGCGAGCTGCTGCAGAATCGACACCAGACTCCCCTTATAGGGCACCCGGCCCTCGATCCCTTCGGGAACGAGCTTGTCGAGATCCGTGGTCGTGTCCTGGAAATACCTGTCGCTGGAACCGTGCGCCTGGGCCATGGCGCCGAGCGACCCCATCCCCCGATAGGATTTGTACGACGCGCCCTGGTACAGCTCGACCTCGCCGGGAGATTCCTCGGTACCGGCGAACATGCCGCCGATCATCACGCAATGCGCCCCGGCCGCCAGTGCCTTGGCAACATCGCCCGAATATCGGATGCCGCCGTCGCCGATCACCGGAACGCCCGACCCGGCAAGCGCCTTGGCCACGCGCGAAATCGCGCTGATCTGCGGAACGCCGACGCCCGCGATGATGCGCGTGGTGCAGATGGATCCCGGTCCGATACCGACCTTCACCGCGTCCGCTCCGTGCTTGACCAAATCGAGCGCCGCCTCGGCGGTGACGATGTTCCCGCCGATGACCTGCAGATCCGAATAGGCCTTCTTGATCTTCGATACCATCTCGAGCACGCCGCGCGAATGGCCGTGCGAGGTGTCCACCACCACGACATCGACGCCCGCCTCGCGCAGGGCGTGGACCCGCTCGATGGTGTCCGGGGTCGTCCCCACCGCAGCGCCGACGCGCAGGCTCCCGACCGAGTCCTTGCAAGCGTTTGGAAATTCGGTCGCCTTCTGGAAATCCTTGACGGTGATCATCCCCTTGAGCTCATGATCGCCCGCCACCACCAGCACCTTCTCGATCCGGTGTTTGTGCAGAAGCGCCAGAACCTCTTCCTTCGGCGCGTTCTCGCGCACGGTGATCAGACGCTCTTTGGGGGTCATGACCGAGGAAACCGGTGCATCGAGCTTGGTCTCGAAGCGCAGATCCCGGTGCGTGACGATTCCGACCACCTGGGTGCCGACCACCACGGGTACGCCCGAGATGTTCTTCGAGCGGGTGAGGTCGATCACCTGACGGATGGTCATGTCGGGCTTGACCGTGATCGGATCACTGATCACGCCGCTCTCGAATTTTTTGACGCGATCGACCTGGCGAGCCTGGTTCTCGATCGACATGTTCTTGTGGATGATGCCGATTCCGCCCTCCTGCGCGATCGTGATCGCGAGCCGGGCCTCGGTGACGGTATCCATGGCGGCCGAAACAACGGGCAGATTTACCTTGATTTCCCGCGTCAATTGGCTCGATAAGGAGACTTCGCGCGGCAAAACCTCGGAATACGCCGGTACCAGCAGCACGTCATCGAAGGTGAGTGCCTCTTCCAGAATACGCATGGGCGTTCACTTGGTTCGTCTAAGAGGCGGCGCATTGTACCTTGGGCGGGGGGTGCGGTAAACCGCTATCATTTCGGACATGGAAGCCTCGCCAGGTTCTTTCGCACGCCCCGAGCGCGACGTGTACAGCGTTTCGCGGCTGAATCGAGAGGCGCGCGTGCTCCTGGAGCGCGGCTTTGGAACGCTGTGGCTCGAAGCGGAGATATCCAATTTTTCGAGGCCGAGCTCGGGCCACTGGTATTTCTGCCTGAAAGACGCCTCTGCCCAGGTGCGCTGCGCGATGTTTCGGCAGCGAAATATGTTGTGCGCGTTCACCGCCCGCGATGGCCAGAAGGTGCTGGTTCGGGCCCGCATCGGTCTGTACGAGCCGCGCGGCGAATTCCAGCTCATCGTCGATCACCTGGAGGATGCCGGCCTGGGCGCCCTGCAGCGCCAATTCGAGGAGCTCCGGACACGGCTGGCCGCCGAAGGATTGTTTTCGGCCGAACGCAAGCGCCCTCTCCCCGCCCTCCCCAAGCGCATCGGCGTCATTACCTCGCCCACCGGGGCAGCCGTGCGCGATATCCTGCACGTGCTCGCGAGGCGCTTTCCCGCGGCAGGCGTGCTGATCTATCCCGTGGCCGTCCAGGGTGCGCAGGCTGCCGCGGAGATGGTGGCGGCACTCAAAACGGCCGCTGCCAGGCAGGAATGCGATGTGCTGATCCTGGCGCGCGGCGGCGGCTCGCTCGAAGATCTCTGGGCGTTCAACGACGAGCGATTGGCCCGTGCGATCGTCGCCTCGCCGATTCCTGTGATTTCGGGTGTCGGCCACGAAGTGGACTTCACCATCGCCGACTTTGCCGCCGATGTCCGAGCACCGACGCCCTCGGCTGCCGCGGAACTGGTGGTTCCCGATGCCGAGGAGTGGCTGACCGCCAACTTGAGGCTCGGCTCCCGGTTGCAGCGATGCATGCAGCGGCATTTGGCCGATCACCGCGAGCGCTTGCGTTGGCTCACCGGTCGCGCGGCGCAGGTCAGCCCGGTCGCGCGGCTCGTCCAGCAGAACCAGCGCCTGGACGAGCTGGATCAGCGTATGTCGCGGGCGATGCTACGGCGCCTGCAAGGCCATCGCGAGCGGCTGCTGTGGCTTCGGGGCCGCGCGGCACTCGTGAGCCCTATCGCTCGCCTCACCCAGCACCTGCGCCGTCTCGAGGACCTGGAGCAACGCCTGGTGCGGGCGACGCGGCAATTGCACAGCGGCTGCAACGCCCAATTGCGCGAATGCCGGAACCGCCTCTGGCGCGCCAATCCGCTGGCCGCGGTGCGCGCGCTAACCGCCAGCCGGGAGGCGCTCGCCGCCCGGCTCGAGGCGGCGGGACTCGAGGCCGTGCGTCGTGCCCGCGAGCGTCTTCTGCCGCTGCTGCGCACCTTGAATGCCGTGAGCCCGTTGGCAACGCTCGGCCGTGGTTACGCCATCGTCCTCGATGGGGACGGCAAGATCCTGCGCAATGAGGCGGACGTCGCCGACGGTGAGATCATCGAGGCGCGACTCGCCGTCGGAAGGATTCGAGCCAAGGTTCAGCGTTCATGAGAGGCGCGTCGTCCGCGAGTTTCGCGAGTCGTCTCATCGCGCTCGTGCTCATCGGCTCCGCCGCGCATACGGCGACCGGCATGCAACTTCCTCAGGAGAGCGCAGTCCCCGGCGGTGTAAAGATCATCCGGCTGGACACCGTCGGCGAGGTACCGCCCTACGTGGAGGCCGGCGGTCATCGTGCGCTGGTGCTTCGGGATGCAGGCGGCTGGGTGGCGGTCATCGGCATTCCGTTGTCGGCGCCGGTCGGGCCGTTTCACGTGAGGCTCCGCGATGCTGGCGGCGCGCGCGACCTGGACTTTGCCGTGAGCGACAAGCACTACACCACCCAATCGCTCAAGGTCGCGCCGGGCAAGGTCGATTTATCCGCTGCCGATCTGAGACGCAACGAGCGCGAGCACGAACTCATGGATCATGCGCTGAATCGCTGGAGCGAGCTGCCGCCCACGACGCTACGCTGGCCGCCGCCGGTACCCGGCATTCGCTCCAGCTCCTTCGGTTTGCGCCGTGTGTTCAATGGCGAATCGCGCAACCCGCACACCGGCATGGACATCGCCGCAGCCGCCGGAACGCCGGTGATCCTGCCGGCCGATGGCACCGTGCTCGACACCGGAGATTATTTCTTCACCGGAAACACCATCTTGGTGGATCACGGGCGCGGCCTCATCAGCATGTACTGCCATCTGAGCGCCATCGACGTGAAGCCCGGCCAGCGCATCGCCGCGGGTACGCGCATCGGCGCCGTGGGCATGACCGGTCGCGCCACCGGCCCGCATCTTCACTGGGCGCTCAGCCTGAATCGCGCCTGGGTCGATCCGGCGCTTTTCCTGAACTAGTCGACCGCCAAGAGCGGTCGACTCCGCGGTTGGTTTAGCCGGCCGTCAATATCTTGTCGACCACCGGCGCGTCGATCGTAGGCATCGAGTGCGCCGCCTGCCGCAGGCGGGCGCTGTGTTCTTGAACCGCGGCGCCCGATGGTTGCATCTCGATCTGGCCCTGGAAGAACGCTCCGTCGGTGATCCCGACGCGCGGCGCAAACACGTTGCCCTTCACCTTGGCGGTGGCGCGGATGCTCACCGATTCCGTCGCGTAGAGATCGCCGTCCACCTTCCCGTCCACGACGATGACCCGGGCGCGGATATCGCCCTTCATCGTGCCGTCCGTGCCCACGGTCAGGCTCTGCGTGTGCGTGATCGAGCCTTCGACGCTGCCCTGGATGATCAGGTCTTCCTGCGCCGAGAGCTCGCCGCGAAATTTCAAGGTCGGACCGAGCACGGAGGCGCGCGGCACCGTTTCGGATGCCGGTGCGCGCGCTTCCGCGGAGCGCGGTTCGGCCACCCGGGGCTCGGGGGAACGCGGCTCGTGGGCACGGGCTTCCGCCGGACGCGCCGCCGGCGTGCGCGGTTCGACGCGCGGCTCACGCGGTTCGGGCCGGGCCATACCCGCCTCTTGGGGGTTCGGACGGCCGCCGGAATTGGAATTCATCATGTCGCTCTCTCCATCCTCGGATTTTTTGAACCAAGCCATTGTTACGCCGCGCTCCCGGATATTCGAGCGGTGCGGGGCGGCGCACCGTCGGATTTACTGCCGTGAGCTTGGCCGGTCTTGCCGCCCATATCGATGCTGCCGCTGAAATTGGCGCCTTCGCTGATGCTGACGGAGGGCGCATAAATGTTGCCGCACACCTTGGCGGTGTCTTTGACGAATACCGACTTGTCCGCCTGCAAATCACCATCCACCGAACCCTCGACGATGATGAGCTGCGCGCGAATGTTGGCCTTGACCGTGCCCTGAGCGCCGACGGTCAAGCGCTGCGTATGCGTGATCGATCCTTCCACCCGTCCCTGGATCAGCAGGTCCTCTTCCGCGGTCAAATCGCCCTTGAAATACAGCGTGGGCCCCAAAATAGACGCGCGCTCAGCCGCGCTGTTGTACGGATTGCTCATTCTGTATCTCCGGGTGACATGAGGAACTGTCCAGTGCCCGAAAGCGTACCTGGCATAATTGAAATTCGAGTGGGAATTCCGTCACGAAAAGCGGGTGCGGAACAAAACCGCTGGCCGGCCTGTCGCCATTTGCGGACAGGCAGCCTCTCCGGAACCGGATCAACCGGTGCCCGCGCCGCTTCCTTCGGCCGCCGCCCAAGCCGCGGCGATCACTTCTTTTGCTGCGCCAAGTACTCGCTCAGATTGTGAGCCAGCGACACGAAGTCGGACGGAATCATGAGCACGACGGTGCTGTTGTTCTCGGCGCCGACCTCCGCAATCATCTGCATCCGCCGAAGCTCCAGCGCCGCAGGACTCGAGGTGATCTGGGCGGCCGCCGACGAGAGCTTCACCGACGCTTCGAGCTCGGCCTCCGCCTTGATGATGCGCGCGCGCTTTTCGCGGATCGCTTCCGCCTGCATCGCCATGACCTGCTGCATGGCTTCCGGGAGCTCCACGTCTTTCATTTCGAAGCGCTGCACTTCCAGGCCCCATTCCGCCGTGGAATTCGCGATGCCTTCGCGGAGCAAGGCGTTGATCTTGTTGCGCTCCTGAAGCACCTCGTCGAGATCGTGCTGGCCGATGATGTTGCGCAATCCCGTGAGCGCGAGCTGATACACGGCCGCGGGTGCATCGGCGACGGCAATCACCGATCGGGAGGCATCGACGATCCGGTACCACAGCACCGCGTTGACCTTGATGGTGACGCTGTCCCGGGTGATCGTTTCCTGCTGTTCGGCCGAGACGGTACGGGTGCGGATGTCCACGGTCACGGCGCGCTCGACGTTCAGCGGGATGATCCAGTAAAGGCCCGGCCCTCGCAATCCCTGGTAGCGCCCCAGGCGAAACACCACACCGCGCTCGTACTCCTGTGCGATTCGAAGGCCGGTGAGCGCGACCACGATCAGCGCCACCATCGCGATTTGAATCAACGTGAGCACGGCTATCGCGTCGCTACGGCGACGGCCGCGGCGGCCATCAAGGTGCCGCTCCCGCGGTTCATGAGCTTGATGGCGCGCGCGTTGCGCAGCCAGGTCCTCGCTCGCGCCGCGAGCAGCACGTAGCCTCCCAGGGTCAGCGGCAAAATGACGGCGATCGCGCCCGCGATCTCCAGATGTCCGAAGGCGCTCAGGGACTCGAGCGGCACCACGGTGGGCAGCAACGCGAGGAAGAACAGCATCGGCTTGGGATTGCCCAGGGTGAGCGTCAAGCTGCCGAGGAACAGCGCATGCGGGGGTTTCCTGAGTGTCGTGGCATCGGGTTCGGCCAACGGCTTCGCCGGCGCCGTCCAGAATTTATAGGCGAGGTACAAGAGGTAGAGCGCGCCCGCATATTTGACCATCACAAAGGCCGCATGGGCAGTCTGAGCGAGGGCTGCGAGCCCTAGAGCCGCAGCGCTGAACCACAGCAGATCGCCGACCACGAATCCGGCGATGAAGGCCGGGGCTCCGGCGCTGCCGCGCGCCAAACCCTGTGCGATGACTGCGGCCACGCCGGGGCCCGGGGTGGCCACGGCCAGGAAGTAGGCCGCACAAAAAGTCGCAAGCCCGTACCACGACATGACTCACCCCTCCCCCGCGAATGGCGGAGGGGCTAGTTTACGCTACTCGATGCTTTCGCCATGCAGCGAAATATCGAGGCCCTCGCGCTCCTGCTCCTCGGACACCCGGAGACCGACCAGCTTGTCGATCACCACGAGGATCGCATAGCTGACGACGAAGCCGTAGATCACCGTGGTCAGCACGCCTTTGGACTGGGTGAGGATCGAGCCGTCCACGCCGGCGATCTCCTTGCTCGCGAAAACTCCCGTGAGCAGAGCGCCGAGGATCCCGCCGATGCCGTGCACGCCGAAAGCGTCCAGGGAGTCATCGTAGCCGAACAGATGTTTCAGCGAGGTCGCCGCAAAATAGCATACGGTGCCGGCGGCCAAGCCGATGATCACCGCGGCGGAAGGGCCGACGTACCCCGAGGCGGGCGTGATGGCGACCAGCCCGGCCACGGCGCCCGACGCAATGCCAAGGACGCTCGGCTTGCCCTTGCTGAACCACTCCGTGAACATCCAACTGAGCGCGGCCGCGCCCGTCGCCATTTGGGTGGCCAGCATGGCCATGCCCGCGCGGCCGTCGGCCGCCGTCGCGGAGCCGGCGTTGAATCCGAACCAGCCCACCCAGAGGAGCGATGCGCCGATCAAAGTGAGCGTCAGATTGTGCGGCGGCATCGCCTCTCGGGGGTAGCCAAGGCGCTTGCCGAGCACCAGACAACTTGCCAATCCGGCGATTCCGGCGTTGATGTGGACCACGGTTCCGCCGGCATAATCGAGCACTCCCGCCATATTCAGCCACCCCGTCGGCTCCCACACCATATGCGCGATGGGCGCGTACACCAGGAGCGACCACGCCGACATGAAGATCAGCATCGCCGAGAATTTCATCCTGTCGGCGAAGGCGCCCGCGATCAGGGCAGGCGTGATGATCGCGAACGTCATCTGGAACATGGCGTACACGGTCTCAGGGATGGTCGGCGCGAGATGCGAAACGGTCAGTTTGCCGCCGGCATCGTCGTGAATGTAGGCCATGCCGCTGAACAGAACGCGTGTCGCGCCGCCGATGAACCGATTGCCGGGGGTAAACGCCCACGAATACCCGACCAGCCACCACAGAATCGTCACGACACAGGTGCAGGCGAAGCTCTGCATCAGGGTGGCCAGCACGTTTTTCTTGCGCACCATGCCGCCGTAGAAAAGCGCCAGTCCCGGTACGCACATCATGAGCACCAGTGCGGTCGATGTGAGCATCCAGGCGGTATCGCCAGCGCTCACCTTGTCGGCGGAAACGAGCGCCGGTGCGGTCAGCGCGGGAGCTGTCGACGGCGCGGATGCGGGTGCAGCGCCCGCGGGCTCGTCCGCATACCCGAGCGGCGCGCAAAGGGCCGACATCAGCAGAAATACACCCATCGACCGCTTCATCATCAGTTCGCTCCCCTAAATGGCACTCGCATCCCGCTCGCCGGTCCGGATCCGCACGACCTGGGTCAATGCGAACACAAAAATCTTGCCGTCTCCCACCTTGCCGGTGTGCGCCGACTTCTGGATCGCCTCGATCAAGGGTTCCAGCATCGCATCGGTCACCGCGACCTCTATTTTTGTCTTCGGCACGAACTCGACCACGTACTCCGCACCGCGGTAGATCTCCGTATGTCCGCGCTGCCGCCCGAATCCGCGGACCTCCGTCACCGTGACGCCTTGCACGCCCACGTCGCTGATTGCCTTGCGCACCTCGTCCAATTTGAAGGGTTTGATGATGGCGGTTACGAGCTTCATGGAATGCCCTCTGCGTGGTTCCGATCGAAGGCGCGGGCCCCGATGGATCGGGTCCTACCTGAGCACCAGCCATGCCAGCCCACGAGTTCTCAACCCAATCAGCGGGTTAGGTCGTCAGCCCGGCCCGGCCCGCCGCAATGCGCACCACATCGGGGCAGGCCCAGCCGTCTCGGCGCCTCACTTTGATGCGCCTCGCATCCAAGTGAGGCGCCGCCTAACGCAGAGACAGCTCGAAGCGCACCGCACCATCCTTGGCGACCGCCTTGTCATTCGCCACCAGGAAAACGCGCGCGGGATCGATCTGCGTATCCGAGAGGAGCGCCTGCTGCACTGCCTGGGCCCGCTGCTCTCCGAGAGTCTTGAGACGGTCGTCCGCGACGGTCAGATGTTCGCGCAGGGCGCCGCTCAGAAAATCGATCTTTGCCGCGATCTGGTCGGGCTTTTGTTTGATGGCAGCCACGGCGTCCGGATACTTCGGCTCCCCTCCGAGCTGATGCTGATACAGCCGGGTCAGCACGTCGAGCTTCGCCGACGCATCGAGCCCCTCGAAACCCGGCGCCGCAGCACTCGCGAGCGGTCTCCTGCGAGCGGATGTCGGTGTCATCGCCTCGCGCACCTCATCGGCAAACTCGGAGTCGATGAGTGCCGGCCGGTCCAGTTCGGCCACTGCGGCAATGGGCACCTCGATCTTGAGCTGTGGACGCCCCTGCAAAGCCTTCACGATCGACGCCACCTTGTCCGCCTGGGAGGCATCAAGCGCCGCCGCGCCCGGGCGAAAATCAATGAATTGCAGATCGGGGCCGCCGCCGAACAACGATCCCAGCAACGCGAACGGGGCGGTCACGGCTTTTTCCAGAATATTGACGAACACCTTCCAGATGATCGGTCCCAGGCGAAACTTCGGATCATCGAGCGACCCGGTCACGGGCAGATTGAGATCGATGACGCCGTTGCGATCCTTGAGCAGCGCGACCGCGAGCTTGATCGGCAGCGACACTGCATCTTTGCTGTCGGTCTTGTCGCCGAACTCCAGCTGGTCGATGACGACATGGTGTTGTGCGTCGAGCTTGCGGCCCTCGACCTTGTAATGCAGCTCCGTGCTCAGCTTGCCCTTCGTGATGTTGTAGCCCGCAAACTTTCCGGAATACGGATTGAAGATGCTGAGCTCCATGTTGCGAAAATCCAGCGCGAGATCCGCGTACAGCGGGGTACCGAGCAGGTTCACCTGCCCTTTGATGGAGACGGGCGAGAATGCATCCACGGCGCCGTCGAGATCCACGGTCGCGCGCGAGCCCGGTTTGGACGACAATCCGAGAACGCTGCCCTCCAGCTGCTGGATCGCAGCAGTGAAATGCGGTGTGACGGACAAGTCCGTGAAGTTGGCCAGACCGTCCTTGATGAGAACTTTCTTGATCGCCATGGGCATGGCCGCGGTTGCGCCCTGCGTTTGAGTGGAGCTCGTTGCGGCATCCGGGCTCTTGACCTGGCTCTTGTTGCGCGCGGCTTCTGGGGCGATGCCGCCCTTGTCGGCACCCGGACTCTTCAACGCATTGGCCACGTTCAGCGTCGTGTCCGATTCGATGATCACCCGCGCATAGGGCTTTCGGACCACCACTTCGGCGATATCGAGCCGGCTCGGGTTCTGTTGAAAATTCAGGCCGCGGATGTCGAGCCGCTCCCACTTGATCAGATCGTCGTGGCGCAAGTCGTCGACGGTGTGTAGATCCTCGAGGTCGATATCGCCCGAGAAACTGAACGCCGGGGCATTTTTCGCCGCCGCCGCCGGCTTGGCCTTGGGGCGATGGCTCGACCTGGCGGCCTGATCCGCGGCCGTGCCCGCGGCCTGCGAAAAGTCCACTTGTGCCTCGCCGCCCAATCTTCCGCTGCGCAACGTCAGCGACGATCGCTGGGCGATATACGGTTGAGCCGTCGTCAGATCGATGCCGGAGAGCTTGACTTTCAACGAAGCCGACGCCGGTTGCGGCGTGACCTGGCCGCTCACCGCGAGCGAGCCGGTATCGTTGATGCGCGTGTCGAGCTTCACGTCCACCGGCTTGCTCAGATCGAGGCTCGCCCCGCCGATTTGGACGGACAGAGGCGCGAGCACCACTTTCACCGCCGGCTGAACGCTGCGGTCCTCCGCAGAAATGCTGGCGTCGCGCAGCTTGAAGTCCTTGAGCTCGACGCGCCAGGCCGCGCCCGCTTTGTCCGGCGCGAGCGGCCCGGCCGCGCTCCCATTCGCCGCACTCGGCGCCGGCGCCGTGGACGGCGGGACACTCACGCCGGCCGTGGGTTGCGCGGCGAACTGCATGAGGTTGAGTGAGCCATTCGGCTCGAGCCAGGTCAGAAGCTTCAAGCCCGACAGCGCCACGGAGTCGATTTGCATCAACCGCTGCGACAGATCGATGGTCGTGCCCACGACCGCGAGCTCGGGAACCGTCACCCAGGCGGCATCCGAATTTCGCGGCTTGACCGCAAGATCGGTCAGTGACAATTTCGCGGCGTTGAGCTCAAGCTCGATCGAGTCCTTCAAGGCGAATTTGTACGTCGACTGCAGGTCGATGGTGCCGGAATCCACCACGAAATTGAGCCGATCCTCCAGGTATTCCCACAGCGTGCGGGCATGCAGTCCCGTTATGCTCAGTTCACCGTCGGACTCGATCGGCTGAACCGACAGATGTCCGTGCCACTCCACGCGCTCGCCGAGCCTGGAGACCCCCGTGAAGGTGAACAGGCCCCCGGCTACTCCCGTGACGAAATCCCTGAGCTCGAAGTTGATCGGCGTGAGCAGCGCTGCGAACTGCGAAGGATGACTCTGATCTTGATAGCTCGCAGAGCCATCGGATACCTTGAATGTGCCCACGCGGATGGCGGGAAGCGGCTTGTTCGATGCCGCCGCGCCGGAGGGCTGGGCGGCGGGCGACGACTTCGGGCGCAGCGCCAGCAAGTTCAAGGTCCCGTCGCGGGCCACCAGCGCGTTGACGTACGGCGATGCGATCTCGATCTGCTTGAAGGTGTAGGCGCGATTCCAGATCGAGGACACCTGGAAATCGATGAACAGCCGTCCAAAACCCAGCAATTTGTCGCCGCCCTGGGCGGCGAGCGAAAAATCCCGGACCTCGAGCTGCAGCAGGAAGGGATTGATGTTGATGTCGCCCACCGCGGGCGTCACATCCAGCGCTTGCGGAATGTCCTTGAGCAGCGCGCTACGCACGATCCGCGGGGCGATCACGAACCCGGCCAGCGCGTAGAGGGCGACGAGCGCCGCTGCGATGGCAACCAAGCGTGCAATTCTCGTCCTGAATAGTTGCAGCAGAGGCGCACCCGCTCATGACACCGGCGCGGCCGGTGGATTTCTTTCTACACCCTGGTAATGAGTGTAGCAAAGAACCCTTCAGCGCTTGTTGCGTTGAATCAGGCGCTTGCGCTTGCGGCGCTGGCGGGGCGTCAGCGGATTGCGCTTGCCCGCGAAGGGATTTTCCTCGCCCCGGAACACCACGCGCACAGGCGTGCCGCTGAGATCGAAGGCCTGCCGGTAGACGTTCACCAGGTAGCGCCGATAGGCATCGGGCACGTGGTCCGTCTGATTGCCATGAATCACGATCACCGGCGGATTGCGGCCGCCTTGGTGGGCATAGCGGAGCTTGATGCGGCGCCCGCTCACGAGCGGCGGCTGGTGACTGACGATCGCGGCTTCGAGCACTCGGGTCAATTCGGGCGTGCTCATGTCGCGCATGGCCGCGGCGTAGACCTGCCGAACCGTGCGCAACAGCTCGCCGACCCCGCTTCCGTGGCGCGCTGATATGAAGTGGATGGGAGCGAAGTCGGCGAATTTCAGCCGCTGTTCGACTTGCGCCCGGATCTCATCGCGCTGCTCGGTGGGAATGTTGTCCCACTTGTTGACGGCGAGCACCAGCGCCTTGCCTTGCTCAATGGCCATGCCCAGCAGGCTCGCATCCTGTTCCGCGACGTTCTCGTGAGCGTCCATGACTGCGACGACCACGTTGGCGGTCTCGATGGCCTGCAAAGTCTTGATGACGCTGAACTTCTCGACCGCCTGCTCGACCCGGGATCGGCGTCTGAGACCCGCGGTATCGATCAGCGTGTAGCGCTCGCCATCGCGCTCGAACGGCACCATGACGGCGTCGCGGGTCGTGCCGGGCTGATCGAAGGCTACCAGACGGTTCTCGCCGAGGAGCCGGTTGATCAACGTGCTCTTTCCCACGTTGGGGCGCCCGATCACCGCCACCCGGATGCCGTCGAGCTCCGGCCCGTCGGAAGGATCGGGTTGGAGGCCCGCAAGCGCGGCCTCGAGCAGCGACACGACGCCTTGATCATGAGCCGCCGCAATCGGGTGCGGCTCGCCGAGGCCGAGTTGATGAAAATCCGCGACCGCCGTATCGAGGTCGAACCCTTCCGTCTTGTTGACCGCAAGCACCACCGGTTTGCCGCTGCGGCGCGCCTGCTGCGCCGCGAACTCGTCCTGAGGTGTGAGCCCGGCCCGGCCATCGACCAGCACGATCAGGCGGTCCGCCTCGGCGATGGCTCGCTCCGTTTGGGCGACCATGAGGCCCTGGATCTGGTCCGCGTCGGCGTTCTCCACCAGGCCGCCGGTATCGACCACGATGCAGGGGACCTCGGTACGGCGCGCGAAGCCGTATTGACGGTCGCGGGTGAGGCCGGGGAAATCGGCGACCAACGCGTCGCGTGTTCCCGTCATGGCGTTGAACAGGGTCGACTTGCCTACGTTGGGTCGACCGATCAATGCGACTACGGGCAGCACGTCAGGACGGCTACGGCGGCGGAGCGGCGCCCTGCGTCGTCGGGGCCTGGGGCTGAGTGGTGGGCGTCGCGCGGTACGCGGCCAGTTTGCCCGAGTCCGTGATCACGACGACGGTGTCCCGCACGGCCACCGGCGCACTGCTGACGCGGAACTTCGCCACGCGTTCGCGGGCGACCAGCGCACCCGTCGACTTGTCGAGCCAATGCAGATAGCCCTGGTAGTCGGCCACGGCGATCGCCGTGCTCGTGACGGCAGGCGCGCTCAAGCCGCGCCGTTTCAGCTTGTCGTTGCGCCAAATTTCCGACCCGTCCCGCTGGCGCAGCGCCACCACGATACCGTCCGACTGAGTCACGAATAGATTCTCCTCGTCGACCGACAGCCCGCGATAGCTCGACATGTCGTGCGCCCACCAGATCTGGCCGGAGTCGAGCGCGAGCATGGCGGTGCGCCCTTGAAATCCGGTGGCGAAGACGTTGTCGCCGACGATGCTGACCGAGGAGTCCACGTCGACCAAACGGTCCAATTCGGTCCGGCCATGCGGCGTGGCGAGGGCGGTATCCCAAACCGTGTCACCGGTGGCGAGCGACACGGCCATCACCTTGCCGTTGTCGAATCCGCACACGACGATGTCCTTCGAGATCACCGGGACGGCCGTGCCGCGCAGGCTCAGGCGCGGCACCTGCTGTTCCACCGACCACAGCTCCTTGCCGCTATCGGCATCGAAGCCGTGCAACCGCCCGTCGACCGAACGCATCACCACCACCTTCTCGCCGATCGCCGGCGCGGACAAAAGCTCGGAGTTCACGCGCGTGCGCCACAGCTCCTTGCCGCTCGCGCCCTCGAGCGCAATCACCCAGCCCTTGGTCGAACCGACCACCACCTTGCCGAGCGCTGCGCCGGGACCGGCGGAGAATTGCATTCTCTTGAACTTCTTGATCCAGACCTGATGGCCGTTTTCCAGATTGGCGGCAACCAGCTCGCCCTTGTCGGACGCCGCGAACACCAAGTCGTCATCGACCGCCGGGCCCAGTCCCAAACGGAGCTTGACCTGTTTCTTGCCGCCGCCCACCTTGTCGCCCCACAGCTCCTTCACGGGAAGCTTGGCGGGAAAATCGACGAGCTTCGCTGGCGGCTCGACATCCTTGTCCTTGCTGCATCCGGCGACGATCAGCAATGCAGCGAAGGCCAACGGAAGAAATGAGCGCATCAGGGATTCGCCTTCGGCGAGGGGCCGGTGGGGGCAGGCGCGATCACGCCCGGAATGGCGGCGGTCGCCGGCGTGGACGCAAGGCCGAGATCGGCAATCTTCAAGGTCACCAGCGCCGCATCCATGCCGCCGCCGCTGCCCGCCGCGAGCGCAGCCTGGTATTCCTGCGCGGCTTTCTGTGGGTCCTTCTTGGCGTGGTACGCATCGCCGCGCACCTCGTGATAGCGCGCCGCGAACGCACCCGGATCGCCCGAGAGCAGATTGAGCGCATCGTCCGGCTTGCCTTGATCGATCATCACGCGCGCCAGGCGCAGCCGCGCGACCCGCTTCAGTCCGCCATCCTTCGAATGATCCATGACTGCGGTCAGCGGCGCGACTGCATTCGCATCCTCGCCCTGATCGACATACAGCCCGGCGAGCGCCAACTGCGCCTGATCGGCGTATGGGGATCCCGGAAAATCTTTGATCAAACCGTCTGCGATCTGCTGCGCCTTGGCTTGATCGTTGCGTTGAACCGCGGACGCCATGCCCTCGAACTGCGCGGCCGCCGCGAGCGCCCGCTGGTCCTCGTGCCGCTGGTAATACCGGTAGCCGAACACGAATGCCAAGCCCAATACCACCGCGCCGATGGTCCAGGGGCCATATTCCGCGACCACGCGCTTGACGTGTTCCAGCTGCTCATCGTCCGTCAAATATTCTTCTGCCATGACTGCTCCGCTGCCCCTGCCCACTAACCTCGCCCACTACCCGGGCCCCGTGTCAGACCCAACAAAGTCCCCAAGCGTTCACTGATTTGGGCAATCGGACATTCTTCTTGCGCCACATCCCGCCGCAGCGCCTTCAGGGCGACTACACCCCGATTGAGTTCGTCCTCTCCCAGCACGAGCGCGAACTCCGCGCCGCTCTTGTCGGCGCGCTTGAACTGCGCCTTGAAGCTTCCCCCGCCCAAATTCACCTGCAATCGGAGCGACGGCCACGCATCGCGCACTTGCTCAGCCAGCTTGAAGCCCTGCGCCTCGGTGCGCTCCCCGGCCAACACCAGGTAGATGTGCGGATGGTGCGGCGCCAAGTCCGCCGCTTGGCGTTCGAGCAGCATGACAATGCGCTCCTGGCCCATCGCCCAACCGATGCCGGGAGTGTTCGCCCCTCCCAGCTGCGCAATCAGTCCGTCGTAGCGGCCGCCGGCACAGACGGTGCTCTGCGAGCCGAGCGCGTCGGTCGTCCACTCGAACACCGTGCGCGTGTAGTAGTCCAGCCCCCGAACCAGGCGCGGCTCGACATCATACGCGATGCCGGCGCTTCGCAAATGTCCGCAGAGCTCCTCGAAGTGCGCCTTGGACTCCGCATCCAATGCATCGAGCATCGAGGGCGCGCCCACGATCAGGCGCTGCATGTCGGGATTCTTGCTGTCCAGAATGCGCAGCGGATTTCCTGTCAGGCGCCGCTTGCTGTCCTCGTCGAGCGCGGCCTCGTGGCTGGAAAAATAGGCGGTCAATTGCTCGCGGTATACGGCCCGCACCTGCGGCGTTCCCAGTGAATTGACCAACAGCTTCACACCCGTGAGACCCAGCCGCCGCATCAAACGCGCGGACAACAGGATGATCTCCGCATCGATGTCGGGCCCCGGGAAGCCGAACGCCTCGGCGTCGATTTGATGGAACTGGCGGTACCGCCCCGCCTGCGGGCGCTCGCGGCGGAACATGGGGCCCATGCACCAGACCTTGAGGCGGCCTTCGCGCACCAAGCCGTTCGAGATCATCGCGCGCGCGATCCCCGCGGTCGCCTCGGGCCGCAGGGTGATGTGATCCTCGCCCTGGTCCACGAAGCTGAACATCTCCTTCTCGACGATGTCCGTGAAGTCGCCGATCGAGCGCTTGAACAGCTGCGTCTGCTCGATGATGGGAACGCGGAATTCCTCATATCCATAGCTCTCGAATACCTCGCGCGTGAGCCGCTCCAGGAACTGCCATGCGGGAGCCTGCGAGGGCAACACATCATGAACGCCGCGCAACGGCTCGATGAGCTTACTCAAGGGAACTCCGTTCAGCCGTGGGGGGACACAGCGGCCGTTTGTGGACCATTGCCCGGCGTGGTCGGCGCATCCCGCCGCAGCACGCCGTCGGCGCCCGCCTCGAAGCGCGCCTGGTCGCCTGAGATGAACTGCCGCCCGATCGCCACGGCCCGGTCGTTCAGCTGTAATTGAACACCGCTCACCGAGCGCAGGTAGACCCGAAACGGCGCCTCGCCGGCGACCGTCTTGACGCTGTTAGCGCGGCCGTTCCCCGCGAATATGCGCTTGCCGGAATAGTCGCGGATATCGACCCAGGAATCTGCCGAAAAGCTCAGCCGCAAGCGCGCCTTGCCGACACCGGGTGTGAGGTCTGCGGCACCCGGCCCTGCGGCCGGTGCGGTCGATGCAGTCGTCGCTGCCGGGGTGGGCGCCGGATTGCCGGACGCGGCGGCCTCGCTCATCGGTGCGGCGGCGGTCGCGTCTGCCGCATCCGGCTCCTCGGCCGGAGCCGCGGCGTGCTCGGTCGACGAACCGGTCGGCGCGAGCGCCCGCGGCGCGGGCTGCATCGCGGGGTTGGGCGCGGAGATTCCCGGGTGCGACTCGCGCCACCAGAAGGCGCCTCCGGCCAATATCACAACCGCGGCCACCGCTCCGATGCGCGGCCACGCCGGATGACCGTCCTTCGGTGTATCGAGTCTCACGATGGGCGGCGGATAACCGGTGTCCGGCGCGGACGCGGCAGGCGCCGCATCGGCTGGCGGTGCCGTGGCGGATACACCGAGCAGGCTCGCGTACTTCTTCAGGTGCCCTTTGGCGTACACCGCGGGACCGATGCGCTGATAGTCCCCGGCCTCGAGTGCGTCGATGACCCACTCGTCGAGATGCATGCCGTTGGCGATCTTCTGGATGCTCAAACCGCGCCGCTCGCGTTCGGCCCTCAGCCGCTGCCCGAGCGCCTGCGGATCCACGCTCATCGATCGATGCCGCTGCGCAGGATCTGGGCTTGTTCCGAATTCGGAAAATCCGACTCGATCCGGTGTGCGAAAACGGCCGCCCCCGTGCTGTCGCCGAGCTTGCGATCCGCCCGTACACCGAGCAGCAGCACCTCGGGACTCGGGGGATTCACGGCCAAATAGCGCTGCACGTAATCGAGTGCGTCCTTCGAATCGCCGCGGCTCAGGGCGAGGTTCCCAAGCTGCAGCAGCGCCTCGGGCATGTTCGGCTTGATGTTGAGCGCACGTCGGAAATAGCGCTCCGCGTCGACCACATCCCCCGCTCCGCCCACGCAGACGCCCGCGTTGAGGAGCGCCACCTCCGGAGTCTGATACAGGGGGCTCCGCGCGACCTCGAGGAACAACTTCTCGCCGGCGGCCGTCTTGCCGTTGCGGCAGAGGTAGCCGGCATAGCTGTTCTGGATGGCAGGATCGTCTTTGCCAAGGCGCGACGCCGCCGAGAAGGCGCGCTGCGCCTTCGCCTTGTCCTCGAGCCTCTCGTAGACCAAGCCCGCGGTTTCCTGCACGTTCGGATTGGCAGGCGCCTCGGTGAGCGCACGCTCGATGCGATCGCGCGCATGAGCCAAGTCGTTGATCCTCATGTACTCGAGGGCCATCTGCATGTTCGCGACGGCGGCCTGCGCGGGCTCCGGTTTCTTGTGCCGATCAGGCTGTTGGTAGACGGGAGGCGCGGGGTGGCACGCGCTCAGCATCGACGCCGCCACGATGGCCACGGTCAACGACGCCTTCATTGAAGCTCCGCCGCCGCACGCGGCGCACCCAACTTCGCGCCGAGCCGGGTCTGGGTGCGGTCGGTCACCTTGCCCGCGAGCTGGCCGCAGGCCGCATCGATATCGTCCCCGCGCGTACGGCGCGTGGTCGCAATGACTCCATGATCGTTCAGGATGTCGCGAAACTCCAGGATGGTGCGCGCCGGGCTGGAGCGGTAACGCGTACCCGGAAACACGTTGAACGGAATGAGGTTGAGCTTCGCCGGACGGCCCCGGAGCAGACGCGCCAGCGCTCTGGCATGCTCCGGCTTGTCGTTGACTCCGTCGAGCATGACGTACTCGAACGTGATGCTGCGTCCGTTCTGCCGCTCGAGGTAATGCCAGCAGGCGGCGAGCAGCTCCTCGATCGGATGCTTGCGGTTGATCGGCACGAGCCGGTCGCGCAATTCGTCGTTCGGCGCGTGCAGCGAGACCGCCAGCGCGACGTTGCATTCCTCCGCGAGCTTATAGATCTGGGGAACGAGCCCCGAGGTGCTCAAGGTCACCCTTCGACGCGACAGATCGTAGCCGAGATCGTCCAGGAAAATCCGCATCGCCGGAACGACGTTGCGGTAATTCGCGAGCGGCTCACCCATCCCCATGAACACGATGTTGGTGATCGCCCGCCCATCGGGTCGCGTGTCCTTGAGCTCCCGATGCGCCAGCCACACCTGGCCGACGATCTCGGCGACGCTCAGGTTGCGGTTGAATCCCTGCTGCGCCGTGGAACAGAAGCTGCAGTCCATGGCGCATCCGACCTGGCTCGAGATGCAGAGCGTGCCGCGATCGGGCTCGGGGATGTAGACGGTCTCGATGCCTTGTACCTCGTCCATGCGCAGCATCCATTTGCGCGTGCCGTCGGTGGAGCGCTGCTCGGTCACGATCTCGGGCACTTCGATCGTGGCCGCCTCCTCGAGTTGCACGCGGAATTCCTGCTTCAAATCGCTCATCGCGGAAAAATCCGCGGCGCCCTTTCGATAGATCCATTTCATCAGCTGCCGGGCGCGGAACGGCTTGGCGCCGAGGCGCGCGGCGACGAAGGCCTCGAGCTCCTGCCGCGGCAAGCCGAGAAGATTTACGCGATCGGCGACCACTTAAGATGCCTCGGGCCTCAAAGGAGGTAGTCGCGCATACGCTAGCGCGTACGCGGACAGACCTCAATTTCACGGAAAAAGTACGCAATCTCGCGCGAAGCGGTATCGGGGGCGTCCGAACCGTGCACCACGTTCTCGTCGATGGAACTCGCGAGATCGGCACGAATGGTGCCTGTGGCCGCCTTCTTGGGGTCCGTCGCCCCCATGACCTCGCGGTTCTTGGCGATGGCGCCTTCGCCCTCGAGCACCTGCACCAGAACCGGACCCGAGGTCATGAATTTGACCAGATCCTTGAAGAAGGGCCGCTCGCGATGAACCGCATAAAATCCCTCGGCCTCCTTCTGCGAGAGGTGCATCATGCGCGCGGCGATCACCTTCAATCCGGCCTTCTCGAACCGGCTCAATACCTCGCCGATGAGGTTGCGGCCGACGCCGTCCGGTTTGACGATGGAGAGAGTGCGCTCGCTGGGCATGATGATCCTCGGGTCAGTTGCGGGGGTGGCCGTCGACAGGCCATGACAAAGACCGCGAAGTGTACTGGAGGCGGCCCGGGCAGGCAATTGGCTTGGTCCGCCGAAGTGCCTGTATTGCTTGGAAAAACCAACTCGCCCGCGCCTCGCGGCAAGCAACTATACGCTGAAGCTCTCTCCGCAACCGCACTCGCCCTTGGCTTGCGGATTCTGGAACTTGAATGCCTCGTTCAAGCCCTGTTTGACGAAATCGACCAACGTGCCGTCGATCAGCGGCAAGCTCGCCGAGTCGACCACGACCCTCACCCCGCGCTGCTCGAACACCACATCGCCGGGAAGCACCTGGTCGGCGTAATTGACCACATAGGCGAACCCCGAGCAACCGGTCTTCTTGATGCCGATCCGAAGCCCCAACCCCGCGCCTCGCCTGGCCAGATGCGATCGAACCCGCTCGGCCGCTGACTCCGTCAATGATATCGCCATATCCGGTGATCCTCTTATCGCCACTCAATCACTGATACTACACTCCGAGGGCGGCGTTCACGGGAACCCGAGCGCATTTTTAAGCATTTCGTGATGCATTGCGCTGCAAAATCGCCGCCCCCGCAGCAGCCGCCCAGGCATCCTCGACGATCAGGAGCCTGCCCAGCTTCTCCACGGGAACCTCGAACCGGGCTCGCAGCGCCTGGACGTTCTCCGGGAGCCGCACCTGCAGGGCACGCCCGATGGCCTGCTCCGCCACCCACTGGCAGACGGCGACCCCATGTGGGCAGGCGAACGCCAGGAAGCGCACGGACCGCACGGAGCCGCCACCGTCCGCTGACGGCACCTGCAGGTCGAATTGCACCCAGGTGCCCTGTTCGGGGCTTCCCGCCGCCCCACGGAACCAGTCCGGGCCGCTCGCGGCGCCCGCGCAGGCAGGGTGTTCGAAGTAGCGCCGGGTGAGCTCGGAGTAGCTCATGCGCCGCTGATACCGCGCAGCCGTTGCACCGCCCGCGTCACGGCATCGATCGCCGCATCCACGTCCGCGCCGCTCGAGTAGCGGCCCAGACTGAACCGCAGGCTGCTTTCGGCGAGCCGATCATCGCGCCCCAGCGCCCGTAGAACGTACGAGGGTTCGCGCTGGGCGGAGGTGCACGCCGAGCCGGTCGAGACCGCGATCCGGGCGCCCACATCGGCAACCAGACTTTCTCCTTCGACGCCTTCGAAGGACACATTGAGGATGTGCGGGACCGAACGCGAAGGATCGCCATTTCGCCAAACGCCGCCCAGTGCAGCGATGCCTTGCCAGAGACGCTCCCGCAATGCATCGATGCGCTCGATTTCGCCGGACCCTTCGGCACCCGCCAGGGCAAACGCAGCTCCCATGCCTGCGACTTGGTGCGTGGCAATCGTCCCCGAGCGGAGCGATCGCTCCTGGCCGCCGCCGTGCAATAGCGGTGCGAGCTGCACACCCCGCCGCCGCGACACGATCAAGGCACCCGCGCCCTTGGGCCCATAAACCTTGTGGGCTGAGAGTGACAGGAGATCCACGCCGGACCCGGCGAAGTCCACTCGGACCTTGCCGACGCTCTGCGCGGCATCGACGTGCAGCCGCGCCTGCTTGGAGCGCGCGCAAACGGCGGCGATCTCGGCGATGTCCTGAAGGGTGCCGATCTCGTTGTTGACGTGCATCACGGACACGAGCACCGTCTCCGGCAGGAGCGCCTCGGCGATCCGTCCCGGTTCGAGCACCCCATCAGGGCCGGGAGATAGATACGTGACCCGCCACCCGCGCCGCTCGAGCTCGCGGCAGGAATCCAGCACCGATTTGTGCTCCGTGCGCGCGGTGACGATGTGCCGTCCGGAGCCGCGGTAATAGTGGGCGGCGCCGAAAATGGCGAGATTGTTGGCCTCCGTCGCCCCCGACGTCCAGATGACCTCGCCAGGCTCCGCGCGCACGCACGCGGCCACCTGCGCCCGCGCCGACTCCACCCGCTCGGCCGCGCGCAGGCCGAAGTCGTGGTTCACCGAACTCGGATTGCCGAACGCGCCCTCGGCGGTGAGGCACTCGCTCATGCGCAGCGCCACCTCCGGAGCCACCGGCGTCGTCGCGGCATAATCGAGGTAGGCGACCCGGGAGCTCACCGGCGCGGGCTTTGGCCGGCACGGCGGCGCCGGTCCTGCACCGCGCTCAAGATGCCGCGCAGGATGTTGAGCTCGTTGCCATCGATCTGGGCGCGATTGAACAGCCGTCGCAGCCGCTCCATGAGGTAGCCCGTGCGATCCTCGAACTCTATCTCCGCGAGCACCGTCTGCAGGTGCGCATAGAACCGCTCCATGTCGCCCGAGGGAGCGAGCGGCATCTCCAGTTGCACGAGCGATTGCGGCTGCTCGCGCGTCGTGAAGATTTCATAGGCGACGAGTTGCACGGACATCGCCAGATTGAGCGAGCAGTACTGCGGATTGGCAGGGATTCGGATGAGGACGTTGCAATGATCCAGATCCTCGTTGCCGAGGCCGTAACGCTCCGAACCGAACAACAGCGCCGCCCGATTCTCGTCGGGAAGCGCCACGACGCGTGCCGCCGCGTCGCGCGGCGTCGTGAACTCCCAGTGATAGGATCGCGGGCGCGAGGTGGTACCCGCCACGAATCCGCAGTCCTCGATCGCCTCCGCCACCGTCGCCACCACGCGGGCCCGCGCCAGAATGTCGTCGGCGCCGGCCGCGAGGGCGACGGAGTCGGCGTGCGGGAACGATCGCGGCCTGACCAGGATCAAGTCATCGAGCGCCATGTTCTTCATGGCGCGGGCCACCGAGCCGATATTGCCGGGATGGCTGGGATCGACGAGTACGACGCGAACGAGAGCGGTCATGCTCTGTTATTCTAGCGCGTCATTATGCAGCCACTTCTCAATATCGGCGTGCGCGCGGCACGGCGCGCCGGCGATCTGATCGTCCGCAGCATGTCCCGGCTCGATTCACTGAAGATCCAGACCAAAGGCCGCAACGATTTCGTCACCGACATCGACCGGCAGGCGGAGGCGGAGATCATCGCGACGGTGCGCCGGGCTCATCCGGACCATGCATTCCACGGCGAGGAAAGCGGCCGCACCGGCGCGAGCGAGTACCTGTGGATCATCGATCCCCTCGACGGCACCACGAATTTTCTGCATGGATTCCCGACCTTCGCCGTCTCGATCGCGGTCGAGCATCGCGGCAGGCTCCAGCACGCCGTCGTTTACGATCCGTTGCGCCAGGAGCTGTTCACCGCCTCGCGCGGCGATGGCGCCCAACTCGACGGCAAGAAGATCCGCGTGAGCCCCCAGCGCACGCTGGAAGGGGCTCTGATCGGCACCGGCTTTCCGTACCGGATGGCCGCCGAACACATCGACGACTATCTCGCCATCTTGAAGGCCGTGATGAATGTGGCGGCCGGGGTGCGCCGTCCGGGCGCCGCCTCGCTGGACCTGGCCTATGTGGCGGCGGGCCGCGTCGACGGCTTTTGGGAATTCGGGCTCGCGCCCTGGGATACGGCGGCAGGAACCTTGCTCATCCAGGAGGCGGGCGGGCGCGTCGGCACACCCACCGGCGCCGAATACGCGCTCGGGCCCAATGTCGTCGCCGGCACGCCGAAGGTTTACCAGGAGTTGCTCGACGCGCTCGGACCACTCACACCGGCAGCGCTGCGCGGTTAGCACGTAATGATTTTCGCCTGCAAGGAGTAGCGAGCCGGTTTTCGGCTAGCGCCGCCCCGTCGTAAGCTCGGCTGCGTCGCGGCCCCCGGCCTCGCCACTGCCCCGCAGTTTGCTGTGGCGGTAGCCGTAGACCAGGTAGATGAATATCCCGAGCGCGCTCCAGACGAGCAGCCGCCACCAGGTCTCGTTCGGCAGCGAATAGGCCATCCCCGAGCAGAACAGCACGCCGAGCAGCGACACCCCCCATACCCCCTTGATACGGAATGGCCGCGGAAGCTCCGGACGCGTATAGCGCAGCACCAGGACACCGATGCATACCACGATGAATGCGATCAGGGTGCCGATGGACACGAGTTCGCCGAGCACGCCCAAAGGCACCAGGCCGGCCGCCAGCGAGGCAGCCACGCCGGTGATGAGCGTCGAGATATGCGGCGTGCGGTACTTCGGGTGCACCGACCCGAACAGCTTCGGCAGCAACCCGTCGTGCGACATGGTGAGCCAGATACGGGCCTGGGGAATGATCATGGTGATGATCACCGACGTGAGGCCGAACAGCGCCCCCAGGATCACCCAGAACGACAGCCAGGAGAGCTGCGGGTGTGCCTCGAGCGCGACCGCCACCGGCGCCGCGACGTTGAGCGTCTGGAACGGAACCAACCCCGTGAGCACGCTCGACATCAGGATGTAAAGCACGGTGCAGATCGCCAGACTTCCAAGCATGCCGATGGGCATGCCGCGTTGCGGATCCTTCGCCTCCTGGGCGACGGTGGAAACGCCATCGAAACCGATGTAGGCGAAAAAAATTATCGCCGACGCCTGGAATATGCCGCTCCAGCCAAAATGCCCGAATTCGCCGGTATTGGCCGGGATGTACGGGAACCAGTGGGACGTGTTGACGTAGATCGCGCCGAACGCGATCACGGCGATCACGATGCTCACCTTCACGGCCACGATGATCGTGTTGACGACCGCCGATTCCTTGATGCCGCGGTAGCACAGCCAGGTCGCGGCCGCGATGATCACGATGGCCGGCAAATTGACAAAGGCCCCGGTGGCATGGAATTGAATTCCCGGGCCCGACGTTTCGAACGGCGCCGAACTCAATGCGGCGGGAATGAAGTTGACGTGGAAATGCTCGAGCAGCTTGATGAAGTAGCCGCTCCATCCCGCCGCCACGGTCGAGCAGGCCATCATGTATTCCAGGATCAGGTTCCAGCCGACGAACCAGGCGACCAATTCGCCGAGGGTCGCGTAGCTATAGGCATAGGCGCTGCCGGCAACCGGCACCATGGCCGCAAATTCCGAGTAGCACAGCCCTGCGAACATGCAACCGATGCCGGCGATGATGAACGAAATCACGATGGCCGGTCCGGCGTGAGTCGCCGCCGCGACCCCGGTAAGCACGAAAATTCCGGTCCCGATGATCCCGCCGATGCCGAAGGCGATGAGCGAGGGGATGCCCAGCGCCCGCTTCAAGCCTTCGTCGGAGGCCTCCCGCTGGTAGGCGGCAATCGGCTTGGTCGATAACATCCCTTTCAGATTCATATTCTGGACCCGGCGCAGCCTTGAGGATTAGGGCACTCTACACGTTACCCCTGGCGTCGCAAGCGGATGTTGACCCACTCCACCGCCGCTGAGAACGCCATCGCAAAATACAAGTAGCCCTGGGGAATCTCGATGTGTACGGACTCCGCGAGCAGCGCGACGCCGACCAGCACGAGGAAGGCGAGCGCCAGAACCTTGATGGTCGGATGGCGATTGATGAAGGCGCCCACGCCTGCGGACACCACCATCATGACGGCCACCGAAACGAGGATGGCGGCCACCATCACTTCGACGTGGCTGGACAGGCCCACGGCCGTGAATACCGTGTCGAACGAGAACACGATGTCGATGACCCCGACCTGCGCGATGATCAGCCAGTAGCCGCGCACCGAGCGCGTTTCCCGCCGCGCCGTCCTATGCCGGAGCATGTCGCGGATCTCCTTCACGCTCTGCACGACCAGCAGCATGCCGCCGCCGAACAAGGCCAGGTCGCGAACCGATATGTCCTCATCGAACCAATTGAACAGCGGTGTGCGCAGGCGCGTGAGCCACACCACCGACAGCAACAGAGCGATCCGGGTGAGGGCGGCGAAACCGAGGCCGAGATAGCGCGCGCTGTGCCGCCGCGCCGCGGGCAGCCGATCGACCAGGATGACCAGGAAGATGATGTTGTCGATGCCGAGAACCACCTCGAGCACCGTCAGCGTCAGAAACGACAGCCACGCCTGCGGATCGAGAAGCAGTTCCATCCGGCGACTGTAGGGATCGGAGCCGATCAACGCAAACGGGCCGGGGCCCGGCGACGCTCCGGCAAGCATTCCACAGGCGCTCGGCAGGCGCTACGGAAGTCCGTCGATTTCCTCGGGCTTGGTGAGCTTGTGCTCCAGAAGATCGTCGGTGCGCAGACCGAAATCCAGCGCGAGCGCGGCGGAGATGTAGATCGACGAATAGGTGCCCGCGATGATGCCGATCACCAGGGCCGCGGAGAATCCGTGCAGGGTCTCGCCGCCGAACACGAGCAGGAATACCACCACGAGCAGCGTAACCAGCTTGGTCATCAAGGTTCGCGACAGGGTCTGGTTGATGGACTCGTCGATCACCTGCGAGACCTGCAGTTTGCGCGCGTGGCGCGCCCGCTCGCGCACCCGGTCGAAGACGATGACGGTGTCGTTGAGCGAATAGCCGATGACCGCGAGGATGGCGGAGATTGCGGTCAGATCGAAGGTGATCTGAGAGACCGCGAAGAACCCCACGACGCAGATCGGATCGTGCAGCACCGCGAGGATCGCGCCCAGCGCGAGTTTGAAGGTGAAGCGCAGCAGCACGTAGACCGCGATCAGCACCAGCGTCGCCACCAGCGCCAGGCCGCCCTTCACGAACAGCTCCTGACCGACCTGGGGTCCGACGACCTCGGTACGCTGCAGTTTCACTCCGGGATCCGCGCTCCTGAACACATCCAGAATGCGCGTACCGATCTCCGCGCCCTTGGCGCTCGGATCCGGCGGCAGACGCACCAGGATGTCGCGGGAGCTGCCGAAGGCCTGCACCTGTGCCTCGGAAATTCCGGCCTTTGCGAGGGCGCCCCGCAGCTGATCGATGTTGGGCGGCTGAGGGAAATTGGTCTCGACCACGACGCCGCCGGTGAAGTCGATGCCGAGATTCAGTCCGCGCACCGCGACCAGGGTGAACGAGGCGACGATCAGCACGGCCGACAACCCGTACCACACCTTGCGGGTGTTCATGAACGGGAAGCGCGTTACCTTGTGAAAAAACTCCATGAATGACCTCGGATCGAACCCTTATGTCCTCAAATCGACAGACGTTCGACCTTGCGCTTGCCGCCGTAAATGATCTGCACCAGCGCACGGCTTCCCATCAGCGAGGTGAACATGGACGTGGCGATGCCGAGTACCAGCACCACCGCGAAGCCGCGCACCGCGCCGGCGCCGAACAGCCACAGCACCAATCCGGCAATCGCCGCCGTGATGTTGGAATCGAAGATCGCCGAGAATGCGCGGTCGAAGCCGGCCGAGATTGCCGCCCGCGGCGACACGCCGTTGCGCAACTCCTCGCGGATGCGCTCGTAGATCAGGATGTTCGCGTCGACCGCCATGCCGACCGTCAGCACCACTGCTGCGATTCCGGGCAAGGTCAGGGCGGCTCCCACCAGCGACAGCAAAGCGAGCAGAAGGACCACGTTCGCGAGCAGCACCACGTCGGCGATGATGCCGAAGAGCTTGTAATAGACCGCCATGAAGATGAACGCGGCGAGCATGCCGTACACCATGGCATTGCGGCCCTTGTCGATGTTGTCCTGGCCGAGGCTCGGACCGATGGCGCGCTCCTCCACCGGCGTCAACGGCGCGGCAAGGCCTCCGGCGCGCAGCAACAGCGCAAGCTCGCGTCCTTCGATCGGATTCACGCCGGTGATCTGGAAGTTGTTGCTGAACACGCCGCGGATGGTGGCCCGGTTGATGACCTCCTCGGTGGTGCGGTCCACCTCGACCCCCTGCGCGTTTTTCTCGCGCGAACGGTCGATGAACACGACGGCCATCAGATGACCGATGTTCTCCTCCGTGTTCTTCAGCATTTTCGAGGCGCCGCGCGAATCGAGGCTCACCGACACCGCCGGACCGTCCTGAGTGTTCGGCTGAAAGGATGCGTCGGTGAGCTGGTCGCCGGTGACCACCACATCGCGCTTCAGCAGCACCGGTTGCTTGTCGCGGGTGTAGTAGAGCTTCGACCCCAGGGGCACATGGCCGGTGGCCGCGGCCTCGAGCGGATTGTCCGACTCATCGACCATGCGAAATTCCAGAGTCGCGGTCTTGCCCAGGATCTTCTTGACCTCGGCGGAGTTCTGCAGTCCCGGCAATTGAATGGCGATGCGGTCGACGCCCTCGCGCGCAACCTGCGGCTCGGAGACCGCGAGCTCGGGGCTGTTCAAGCGGTTGCGCAGAATGACGATGTTCTGCTGCACGGCGTAGTCCTGCCGGTCCTTGATCTCCTGCGGCGTCAGCACCAGCTCGAGCCCGGGCGCGCCGTCGACCGTCACGTCGGTCAAGTTGAGGTTCCGATTGTCCGCAAGGATGGCCGCCTTGCCCTTGGTACGGCTGTCATCGTCGCGGAACAGGACGCGCACCCGGTTCACCGGATAGTCCACCTGGACATCCTGATAGGGAATGCGCGCGTTGCGGAGCGAGGCACGGAAGTCCTGTTCCCGGTGGTCGAGTTGCTGCTTGACGGCCCCCGCGACGTCGACCTGATAGACGAGGTACACACCGCCCCGCAAATCGAGGCCCAGTTTCAGCGGACTCAAGCCGAGGCTGCGCATCCAATCCGGCACGCGCGATGCCTGCGAGAGGGCGATGGTGAAGTCGTTCTGCCGGGCTTCCGCGATGATGTCGCGCGCCTTCAACTGGTCCTGCTTGGAGGCGAAGCGCAGCGTCAGACGGCCTTGATCCAGAAAGGACCCCGTCGGTTTGACGCCCTTCGATTCGAGCAGCGTCTCGATGTCGGTACGGTCGCTCGGCAGCACGGCGGCACGGTCGCGCGCCAATTGAAGCGCGCTCTCCTCGCCGAACAAATTGGGCAGCGCCAGGAAAATCCCGATCACGAGCACGATCGCGACCAGCGCGATCTTCCAGCGCGGATAGGAGATCATGCGCCCTTGACCGTCCCCTTCGGGAGGAGCTGCGAGACCTGGAATTTCTGCAGCTTGACGTTCACGCCGTTCGCGATCTCCAGCGTCAGATATTGATCACCGACTTCGACCACCTTGCCGAGAAGTCCGCCGGCGGTCGCCACCTCGTCGCCAGCCGCGATTTTCGTCAGCATCTCCCGCTGTTCCTTGGCGCGCTTGTTCTGCGGGCGGACCAGGAACAGGTAAAACACCACAATGATCATGACCAGGGGCAGGAATGCGATGATGCCCTGGCTGCCCGATGCACCTGCCGCCTGGGCATGCGCTGCACTGATGAAGAAATCCATAGCGTTTACATCCACTTTTCGCGGCGCACGCCGCTACACAAAGCCGGGCAGTATACAGGACGCCGAACCGGGAGCCACGGGCTAGCCTGCGCGCGGCTCCGGGCTTCGCGATCGCAACGCGTAGAACTCGGCGGCGTAGCCGCCCAGCCGGCCGGCGTCGATCGCGGCCCTGATCTCGGCCATCAAGCGCTGGTAGAAATACAGGTTGTGCAGCGTATTCAGGTGCGCCCCGAGGATCTCGCCACATTTGTCCAGATGTCTCAAATAGCTTCGGCTGTAATGCCGGCAGGTGTAGCACCCGCATCCCTCCTCGACCGGACGGGTATCCTTCTGGTGCGCCGCATTACGGATGTTGATCACCCCCGTGCGGGTGAACAGATGGGCGTTGCGCGCGTGACGGGTCGGCATGACACAATCGAACATGTCGACACCGCGCAGCACCGCCTCAAGGATGTCCTCCGGCCGCCCGACCCCCATGAGATAGCGCGGCTTGTGCGCGGGCATCAAGGGGGTCAGCGCCGCGAGCACGCGCAGGCGCTCCGCCTCGCTTTCGCCCACCGCAAGGCCGCCGATCGCGAGACCTGGGAACCCGATCTCCTCGAGCGCCGTCAAGGATGCGGCGCGCAGGCTTTCGTACACGCCGCCCTGGATGATGCCGAACAGAGTTCCCGGCGGCCCGTCTGCGTAATACGCTCGATGCCCGCGCGCAGCCCAGCGCATCGATCGCTCCATCGAGGCGCGAGCCTCGGCTTCCGTCGCCGGGTAGGGTGTGCACTCATCGAAGCTCATCGCGATATCGGACTTGAGCGCCCTCTGGATGCGCATCGATTCCTCGGGCGAGAGGAACACGGGGGAGCCGTCGATCGGAGAGCGGAAGCTCGCGCCCTCCTCGGTGATCTTGCGCATCTCTTTCAGGCTCCAGACTTGAAAGCCGCCCGAGTCCGTGAGGATCGGCCGCTGCCAGTGCATGAAATCATGCAGCCCCGCGTGCGCCTCGATCACCTCGAGTCCGGGGCGCAGGTACAGATGGAACGTGTTGCCGAGGACGATTTGTGCGCCGACGGACTCGAGCTGCTCCGGCGTCATGGCCTTGACGGTGCCGTAGGTGCCCACCGGCATGAACGCCGGCGTGTCGACCACCCCCCGGGCGAATTCGAGCCGCCCGCGCCGCGCCGCGCCGTCGCCGCTCAGGAGTTCGAACCGCATGGCCGTACCCGCGGCGAAACTGCGCGTCGAGGCGCAACCCGCGCTCAAGATTTGTCCAACGCGTCGGACGCCGGGGTCAGGAACATCGCATCACCGTAGCTGAAAAACCGATATCTCGCCCGTACCGCGTGGGTATAGGCGGCCAGCAACCGCTCTCGGCCGACGAATGCGGCGCAGAGCATGAGAAGGGTCGACTCCGGCAGGTGGAAGTTGGTCAGCATGGCGTCCACCACCCGGAACCCGTAGCCGGGCTTGATGAAGATCCGCGTCGTCCCCCGGTAGGGCTGCATGCGGCGCGAGGGCCCCGCGCGCGCGGCCGCGAGAGCGGCTGTCTCGAGACTGCGCACCACCGTCGTACCCACCGCGACCACGCGGCCGCCCGCGGCGCGCGCAGACTCGATGGCAGCGCAGGCGGCAGCGCTCACCTCGAGGTATTCCGCGTGCATTTCGTGGCGCTCGATATCGTCCTCCCGGACCGGCTGGAAAGTACCCGCGCCCACGTGCAGCGTCACGAACGCCTGGCGCACCCCGCGCGCTTCGAGCGCAGCCAGCATCGCGGCATCGAAATGCAGGCCCGCCGTGGGCGCGGCGACGGCCCCCGGCTCGCGCGCATAGACGGTTTGATAGCGCTCCCGGTCCGCCTCTTCCGGCGCGCGATCGATATACGGGGGCAGCGGCACCTCCCCGAATGCCTTGAAGAATTCAAGCACATCGGTCGAGAATTCCAGACGGAACAGGTCGCCCTCGCGGCCCTGCAGGCGTGCCGTGCAGCCGCCGGGCAGGCGTACCGCAGCATCGGGCTTCAGGGTCTTGCTCGAGCGGGCGTGAACCAGCGCGGTGCGCGGCGTGAGCACCCGCTCGAGCAGCAATTCGATCCTGCCGCCGCTTTGCTTCGTGCCGCGAACCCGGGCGGGCACGACCCGGGTGTCGTTGAATACCAGCAGATCGTCCGGGTGCAACAGGGTCGGCAGATCGGCGAACTCGAGGTCTTGCCACACCCCGTTCGAGCCGTCCAGCGTCAGCATCCGGCTGCCGCTGCGCGACGCAGCGGGCCGCTGCGCGATGAGTTCGGCGGGAAGCTCGAAGTGAAAATCCTGGCGCTGCATCCGATCCATACTACCAAGCGCGGCAATCGCTCAAATAATCGAATATACTGCGCGGCCTGGCATGCCCGGATGGCGGAACTGGTAGACGCGCCGGACTCAAAATCCGGTGGTGGTGACACCGTGTGGGTTCGATTCCCTCTCCGGGCACCAGACTTAACTTGTGGGATCCCCTTGAATTTCTGCAGTCACTGCGGTTCGCGTGTTACCTCGAAAGTTCCCGATGGGGACCATCTGCCGCGCTTCGTCTGCGCGAGTTGCGGGGCGATTCACTACAAAAATCCGCTCCTGGTGCTCGGCTGCGTTCCGGAATGGCAGAACAAGATCCTGCTGTGCCGCCGGGCGATCGAGCCTCGCCGCGGGTATTGGACCGTGCCGGCGGGGTTCATGGAGAACGGCGAGACCATGCAGGCCGCGGCGGCACGGGAGTGCTACGAAGAGGCGCTCGCGAAGGTCGAGATCGGCTCACTCCTGGCGGTGGTCAATGTGACCCACGCCGGCCAGGTGCACGTGATGTTCCGGGCACGCCTCGCAGCGCCTCAGTTCGCACCCGGCCCGGAAAGCCTGGAGGTCGGCCTGTACGAGGAATCGGAGATTCCCTGGAACGATCTCGCATTTCCGAGCGGTGAATTCACCTTGCGCCGCTACTTCGCGGACCGGGCCAGCGGGCGCGAGGACTACCATTTCACGGAGCTGTCGCGACCGTTGAAATCCTCCGGTGTGGCAGAATAGCGGCCGCAAGATCAATTCAACTTCATCATCTCGAGAAGGGCAAGTCATGGCGTTCGTGGTCACTGAAAGCTGCATCAAGTGCAAATACATGGACTGCGTGGAAGTGTGTCCGGTGGATTGCTTCCATGAAGGGCCGAATTTTCTGGTGATCGATCCCGATGAGTGCATCGACTGCACCCTGTGCGAGCCCGAGTGTCCGGTGGAGGCGATTTTCTCCGAGGAGGAGATCCCGGCCGGCCAGGAGAATTTCCGTCAGCTGAATGCGGAGCTGGCCAAGAAATGGCCGGTGATCAGCGAGATGAAGGAGCCGCCCGCCGACGCCAAGCAGTGGGAAGGCGTCAAGGACAAGTTGAAGCTCCTGGAACGCTAGCGATTCACCGCGACGCCGTCTGCTGCGCACCCGCGCCGCTTTCGCGCCGTGCCTCCTGCAACTGTTTGAGGGTCTGCAGCAGCTCGCGTGGCGGCATGTAGCCGTTGATGAAATCGCCCCCGTCGGTGACGATCGCGGGCGTTCCGCGCACGCCGATACTCTGGCCGAGTGCGTACTCGCGCGCGACCGGCGTCGGTCCGCAGGTCTTGTTCATGTCGAGCTCGGCCCCCGCCTTCGCGCGGGTGAGCGCCTCGTTCCGGTCCGTCGAACACCAAACCACTTCCGCCTTGCGCCAGCTCTCGGTATTCGGACCGGTGCGCGGGAAGAACAGATAGCGCACCCGGACGCCGAGCTTGTTGATCTCCGCAATCTCGCTGTGCAGCTTTCTGCAGTATTGGCAATCGACGTCGGTGAACACCGTGATGGTGTAAAGCGGATTCCTGGGCGAAAAAATCACCATCTGCGATTCGGGCACGGCATCGATCATCGCAAGCCGCGCGCGCGCGCGGATGGCCTCGGTCAAATTGGCCCGCGTCACCATGTCGTACAGGTTGCCGTCGAGAAAATACTTGCCGTCGGCGGTGAGGTAGCTCACCTCCGCGCCCTGCACGAACTGGTAAATGCCGGGAATCGGCGAGGGCTTCAGGTCCTCGAGCTTCGAGCCGGCAGGCAGCAGCTTGAGCAGTGCAGCCCGCGGATCCGAGGCCGGTTCGGCCGCCGGCGCCTGCCGATCCTGCGCCTGTGCCTCGGAAGCCCCCCGGGAGAGCGCGGCGCGCGGCAGCGCTGCAGCGGCGAGCACCATGAGCAGCATGACCATCCAGCTTGTCCGCATCGATTACTCCGAGGGGGTGGAACCGGTTTGGACTTCGTCCCGGCCCGGTGGTTCAGGAAATCGGAACGTGCGTGCGCCGCCCCGCCCTCCGGCACGTGCTCGCGGCGCGCGGTTATCCGCGCGGATGATGCTGAGCGTGCAGCTCTTTCAGCCGCTCGCGGGCAACGTGCGTGTAGATCTGGGTCGTCGAGAGGTCCGAGTGGCCGAGGAGCATCTGCACGACCCTAAGATCCGCACCGTGGTTCAGGAGGTGCGTCGCGAATGCATGCCGCAGCGTGTGCGGCGAGAGATCCTTCTCCACGCCCGCCTTCTTCGAATAGCGTTTGATGATGTGCCAGAACGCCTGGCGCGTCATGCGGTCGCCCCGTCGCGTGGGGAACAGGTAATCGGTCTGGCGCTCGAGCAGAATCTCCACGCGCGGCCCCTGCATGAACTGCTGCAGCCAGCGCACGGCTTCTTCGCCGAGCGGAATCAGCCGCTCGCGATTGCCCTTGCCGATCACGCGCATGACGCCCTGATTCAAGTTGACCTGATTGTGCTTCAGACTCACGAGCTCCGAGACCCGAAGGCCCGTCGCATACAGAACCTCGAGCATGGTGCGGTCGCGGTGGCCGAGCGGATCGGTCACCAGCGGCGCCTCGAGCAACGCGTCGACCTCGGCTTCCGTCAGCGACTTCGGAAGCGAGCGTCCGATCTTGGGCATCGCGATCTGCGCGGTGGGGTCCACCGAGATCAAACCTTCGCGCACCATGAAGCGGAAAAATCGCCTGAAGCTCGACAATTGGCGCGCAGTGGACCGCGGACGCGATCCTCCCTCGACCCGGGCGGCGATGAATCCAAGAAGCTCGATGCGCGTGGCCTTCAGCAGCGCGCTGTCGCGCTCGTCGAGCCAGCGGGCAAGCGCCGTCAAATCGGCACGGTAGGCCGCGAGCGTGTTGGCCGATAGGCCGCGCTCCATCCACACCGCGTCGAGAAAGCGCTGCAAGGCAGGATCCGTCGCATCCCGCGATGGGGGTACGCCCGTGCCCGAGCTTCTCGTATAAACCGACCGTTTTAGAGCCGTCGCCATATTTTCCCGCGTTCTAGCCGCACGAAATCGTGCTGTACGCGCCGTCGAGTGTCAGTATGCGAGCGGTGCTTTGGGGGGGGCGTGACCAGTCTCACAGTCAGCGTTAAGTATTAACATAAGGAGAACCAGATCACAGAAGCGAGCGCGCGACCCCTCTTGCAACGCCTCTATTCAGTCTATTGCATCGTGCTGTTCATGGCATTGAGCCTGATCACGCTGACCGTCAATTTGTTGGTGCCGAGCTTGAAGGGCCGGCGCCGCGTGGCGGGCGCATTCTCGCGCTGGTTCTTCGGTATCGCGGGTATTCCGCTGCGGATCGAGGGATTGGATCGGCTGCCGGAAGCGCCCTGCGTGGTGGTCGCCAACCATGCGAGCTATATCGACGGCATCGTGGCCGCGGCGGCGCTGCCGCCCGATTTTGCCTTCGTCATCAAGCGGGAAATGGTGCGCGTGCCGCTTGCCTCACTGCTGCTCCGCCGGCTCGGCTCGGCCTTCGTCGAGCGGTTCGACCGCCACAAGGGCGGCTCTGACACCCGTCGAGTCTGGAAGCTGGCGGCGAGCGGTCAATCGCTGGTCTTTTTTCCGGAGGGCACCTTCGATGCGACCCGTCAGGTGGGTAGGTTCCTGGGGGGAGCCTTTGCGACCGCCGAGCGGGCCGGCATGCCCATCGTCGCCGTGGCAATCCATGGCACACGCGAGGTGCTGCCGACCGGCAGCCTCAGAATCCGTCGCCGTGCCATCCGGTTCCAAGTCCTCGGCGTCATGGCACCGGACGGTGCGCGCCAGAGAAGCCGGGAGATGATCGCTGCCGCAGTGGGCGAGCCGCTCGCGCCTTGACGGGCGGGGTGACGGGCATGCCGGCCTTCGGCGCGTCCGGGGTATAATCGTCGGATTCCCCCTCTTTATGGGACCCCTGAGCTATGAGCAGAGACTCACTCGTCATTCTGTCCGCGCGCCGCACCCCCGTCGGGGCCTTTCAAGGCGTATTTGCCGGTGTCACTGCGCCGCAGCTTGGCGCTGTGGCCATCCAGGCTGCACTGAGCGACTCCGGCGTCGCGCCCGGCGACGTGGATGAGGTGATCATGGGGTGCGTGCTGTCCGCCGGCCTCGGTCAGGCTCCCGCCCGGCAGGCCGCGCTCGGCGCCGGTCTTCCCGCGAGCGTCCCCAGCACCACGGTCAACAAGATGTGCGGGTCGGCGATGCGCGCCATCATGCAGGCAGGCGACCAGATCCTCGCCGGCTCCGCCCGGATCATGGTGGCCGGCGGACTCGAGTCCATGACCAATGCCCCCTACCTCATGCCGAAGGCTCGTGCCGGCTACCGCATGGGGCATCAGGAGGTGCTCGATCACATGTTCACCGACGGGCTGCAAAGCCCCTGGGACGGCCAGCTCATGGGCTGCTTCGCGGAAGCGACCTCGAGCAAATACGGTTTCTCACGGGAGGCGCAGGACGAATTCGCACGCGAATCCGCACGCCGCTCCCAAGCGGCGATCGCGAGCGGCGCCTTCGCCAACGAGATTGCGCCGGTGACCGCCAAGACGCGCAAGGGCGAAGCGGTGATCGACAAGGACGAGACGCCGGGAACCATCGATGTGTCGAAGATTCCGATGCTGAAACCGGCGTTCCGAAAGGACGGTTCGGTCACGGCCGCGAGTTCGGCAAGCATTTCCGACGGCGCAGCGGCTGTGGTGTTGACGCGTGAATCGACGGCTCGCGAGCGCGGTCTCGCACCCATCGCCCGGATTCTCGGATACACGAGCTTCGCGAGGGAACCGGAGTGGTTCACGCTCGCCCCGGTGGGCGCGATGGAGCGGCTTTTGAAGCAGATCGAATGGCGCGCGCAGGACGCCGACCTTTACGAGATCAACGAGGCCTTCGCGGTGGTGACGATGGCGGCCATGAAGGATTTGAGCCTGGACCACGGCAAGGTCAACGTGAACGGCGGCGCCTGTTCGCTGGGACATCCGATCGGCGCCACCGGCGCGCGCATCTTGACCACGCTGCTGTATGCCTTGAAGAACCGCGGCAAGAAGCGCGGCATCGCCAGCCTCTGCATCGGCGGTGGCGAAGCCACGGCGATCGCGGTCGAATTGCTCTGAAGTGCGCCCGCGACCCGCCGGACGAGGTGCCGGGAGCCGCTCCAATTGGGGGTGGGCGTCCATGCCCGACCATGCCCAGATCCATTGACCATCCCTGGTAAGCAGCTTCCTTGGCTTAGAACCATGGTGTCCCCATTGAGTAAAGCGCCGTTCATCCGTGATTGCCCTCAGCGCCTGTCCGCCTGATGGACGCAACTCCTGCATTCGAGCCATTTGTGCTCTACTACGCCACCTTTTTCAACGACTTAGGTCCCAAAACCCAGGTGCGAATTCGATGAGCGAAAATCAACGGGATGTCATGGAGTATGAAGTCGCCATCGTCGGTGGCGGTCCGGCGGGCCTCGCGTGCGCCATCCGGCTGAAACAGCTGAAACCCGACCTCTCGGTTTGCGTACTGGAGAAGGCTGCGAGCCTTGGCGCTCATTCCCTCTCTGGAGCGGTTCTCGAGCCGGGGCCGCTCGACGAGCTCCTTCCCACCTGGCGCGAGCATGCCCCCGCGATCTGCGTTCCCGCGACTCGCGATGAGTTCGTGTTCCTGACCCGGCGCAATCGGTTCAAGCTGCCGATGACGCCGCCACAAATGGTGAACCACGGCAACTTCATCGTTTCGCTGGGACTGCTGATTCCCATTCTCGGAGCAGAGGCGGAGAAGCTCGGCGTCGATGTGTTCGCCGGATTCGCCGCGGCCGAAGCGCTGTTCGATGAATCCGGGGCGGTCAAGGGCGTGCGCATTGGGGACATGGGTGTGGAAAAGAACGGCGAGCCCGGACCGAATTTCGCGCTGGGCCCCGAGATTCACGCCAAAATCACCTTCTTCTGCGAGGGCTGTCGCGGCAGCACGTCCAAACAGCTCATCCGCCGATTCAAGCTCGACGCCGGCAGGTCGCCGCAAACCTATGGCCTCGGCTTCAAGGAGCTGTGGCAGCTTCCGGCCGGCCGCGTGCAGCCGGGCCTCATTCAACACACCGTGGGCTGGCCGCTCGACAGCCGGACTTACGGCGGCAGCTTCCTTTACCATCTGAACAATGACCGCGTGTACGTCGGTTTCGTGGTCGGCCTCGACTACGAGGATCCGCGCTTCAAGCCCTTCGAGGCATTCCAGCAATTCAAGAATCACCCGTCGGTGAAGGCGCTCCTGCAGGGCGGCGAAATTCTCGCCGGCGGCGCCCGCACCGTCATCGAAGGCGGCTATCAATCCATGCCGACCCTGGAGATGCCGGGCGCCATGCTGGTGGGCGATGCCGGCGGAACGCTCAACACCCCTAAAATCAAGGGCATTCATCAGGCCATCCGCTCCGGCATGATTGCCGCGGCTCATTACGTCGAGACCGGTGGCTCTGCCGGCTTCGACCAGCGCTGGCGCGACTCGCCCGGTGGCCGCGAGCTCCACAAGGTGCGCAACATCCGGCCCGGTTTCAGACATGGGCTCTGGCTCGGACTCGCCAATGCGGGACTGGAAACCGTGACCTTCGGGAAGCTCCCGTGGACGCTCGCCAATCATGCCGACGACAAGGCACTCAAGCGCCTGGATGAATACGTCTCCCCCGACCGGTCGTGGGGAGACCGGGAATTGCCGCCGCGTGACCGCCTGGCGTTCGTGTTTTTTGCCTCCACCACGCACGAGGAGAATCAGCCGGTCCATTTGAAGGTCGCGGATCTGAATCTGTGTGCGACGACCTGCACCAGGGAATTCGGCAACCCGTGCACCAATTTCTGTCCCGCCAACGTCTACGAGATGATCGACGACGGTGACGGCGGGCGTAGATTGCAGATCAACTCGTCGAACTGCGTGCATTGCAAGGCATGCGACATCAAGGAACCGTACACGGATCAAATCACCTGGGTCACGCCGGAAGGCGGCTCGGGCCCGAACTATCAGAGCCTCTAGCCGGCGGCGGCGCCACTTCGGATCCGCACCACCCTCTCGCCGAGAGCTTGCGTGACTGACGAGCCACAGACGGTCGGCGCCCACTGGCGGACGGAAATCGCCGCGCGCCGGCTGCAATTCGACGCCTCGCAGCAGGAGGCGGCCGTGCGGCTCGATCAGCTGGCCGGCGGCCTGCGGCGCGGGCGGCGCACATGGCTCGAGCGCTTGCGGCTGCGTCTCGGGCGGACCCCTAACCACACCGGCGGTACTGCGCCCCGCGGGCTGTACCTGTGGGGGGGCGTCGGTCGCGGCAAGACCCTGTTGATGGATGCGTTTTTCGCCTCGCTCGGCCCGGTGCCGAGTGAGCGAACCCACTTCTACCGCTTCATGCGCAGCGTGCACGAGGAGCTCGGGCGCGCCAAGGGCCGCGAGGATCCCCTGCAGCTCGTCGCGCGGCGCATCGCCGGGCGAGCGAGCGCGCTGGGTCTCGATGAATTCTTCGTCGCGGACATCGCCGATGCGATGATCCTGTCGGGACTGCTCGAGGGCCTGTTTCGCCACGGCGTGACGCTCATCGCCACCTCTAACGTTCCGCCGCAGGATCTGTACAAGGACGGATTGCAGCGGCAGCGGTTTTTGCCCGCTATCGCGCTCATCGAGGCACACCTCGACGTGGTCCGGGTGGACTCGGGGGTCGATTACCGCCTGCGGTATCTCGAGCGGGCGCCCACCTATTTGGACTGCGCCTCGCCGCACACGCCTGAGGCTCTCAGGCAGCGCTTTCAAGAGCTCGCCGGCGGCGGCGTCATCGCCCCGGCCCGGCTCATGGTCGAAGGCAGGCCGATTCACGCCGTCGCGACGGGCCCCGACATCGCCTGGTTCGACTTCAGCGAGCTTTGCGAAGGGCCGCGCAGCCAGAACGACTACATCGACCTGGCGCGGCTGTACGGCACGGTGTTCGTCGCCAACGTCCCGGTGTTCACACCGGCGCACGAGGATGCGGCGCGCCGCTTCATCATGCTGGTCGATGAGTTTTATGACCGCGGCGTCAAAATGGTGGTGTCGGCCGCCGCCCCGCCGGGCGAACTCTACCGCGGCGAGCGCCTGCGATTCGAATTCAAGCGCGCCGCCAGCCGCCTGGTCGAGATGCAAACGGCGGCATATCTGGCCGGGCGCCACCATGCCTGAAGCGCCGTCTTGCGCGCCCTGGCATAATTCGCCGATGCCGACGGTGGCCGAATTCAAGATCGAATACAAGCGCATTCTCGACCCACAGGGTGAACTCGTCGCAGAACCGCCGGCGTTCGCGACGGACTACGAGGACGTGCGCGGCATGTATCGGGCCATGACGCGCGAACGGCTGTTCGATGCGAAGGCGGTCAATCTGCAGCGTACCGGCCAGCTCGGCACCTATGCCTCCTCGCTCGGCCACGAGGCGACGCATATCGGCGTCGGAGCCGCCATGCGACCCGAGGATGTGCTCGCCCCCGTCTACCGTGAAATCGGCACCCAGATGTGGCGCGGCGTGACCATGACCGAGATTCTGACCTACTGGGGGGGCGACGAGCGCGGCAACGACTTCGCTCACGCGCGCCATGATTTTCCGTGGTGCGTACCGATCGCCACCCAATGCTTGCACGCCGCCGGAGCAGCCATGGCGTTCAAGGTGCTCGGCGAGCCGCGCTGCGCGGTCGCCTACATCGGCGACGGCGGCACGTCGGAGGGCGCCTTCTACGAGGCATTGAACCTCGCCGGGGTGCGTGAGTTGCCCGTGGTCTTCGTGATCGTGAACAACGGCTGGGCGATCTCGGTGCCCGTGGCGGAGCAGACCGCGACGCGGACTTTGGCGCAGAAGGCCGTGGCCGCGGGCATCCCGGGCATCCAGGTCGACGGGAACGACGTGTTCGCCGTGCGCGAGACAGTCGCCGCGGCTCTTCAAACCGCGCGCCGCGGGGGCGGCCCGACACTGATCGAAACGTTGACTTATCGCCTGAGCGATCACACGACCGCGGACGATTCCGGCCGATACCGCAATCCCGACGAGGTCAGGCAAGCCTGGGCGCTCGAGCCCCTGATCCGCGTGCGCGAATACCTGACCAAAGCGGGGGCCTTGAGTGCGGCCGACGAGCAAGCGTGGGCGCAGCAATGCGCCGGCGAGATCGATACGGCGGTCACCGATTATTTGAAGGGCCCCAAGCCCTCGACCGATGCCATGTTCGAACATCTGTTCGCCGAGATGCCTCGGCATCTCGCCGGGCAGCGCGAAGTGGCGCGGAACTACGGTACCAATCCGAGCGGACATTGAGTTGGCGAAAGTAACCATGATCGAGGCCATCGCGATGGCGCATGGCTGGGAAATGCAGCATGACGATCGCGTCGTCGTGATCGGTCAGGACGTGGGCGTGAATGGCGGCGTGTTTCGCGCGACTCAAGGACCTCAGGCGCGCTTCGGCCGGCTTCGGGTGCAGGACACGCCGCTCGCCGAGGCGACCATAGCCGGGATGTCGGTGGGCATGGCAACACACGGGCTGAGGCCCGTGGCCGAGATTCAGTTCATGGGCTTCATCTACCCGGCGCTCGATCAGATCGTGAACCATATGTCGCGCATGCGGTACCGCACCCGCGGACGGCTCACCTGCCCGGTGGTGATCCGCACTCCGCACGGCGGCGGCATCCACGCCCCCGAGCATCACTCCGAGAGCACCGAGACCCTGCTCTGCCATATTCCGGGAATCCGCGTGGTGTGTCCGTCCTCCCCGGCGCGCGCCTATGGCCTGCTGCTCGCGGCCATCCGCGACCCCGATCCGGTCATGTTCCTGGAGCCGGCGCGCCTGTACCGTGCCATGCGCCAGGAGGTGAGCGACGACGGCTGTGCGCTGCCGCTCGACCGTTGCTTCGTCCTGCGCGAGGGCACCGACGTGACATTGGTCACGTGGGGCGCCATGACGGTCGAAACGCTGCGCGCCGCGGTCGACCTCGCGGCCCAAGGAATCAGCGCCGAGGTGATCGATCTGGCCACTTTGAGTCCCATCGACAGCGACGCCATTCTCGCTTCCGTCGCCAAGACCGGCAGACTGGTCATCGTCCACGAGGCGGCTCGCAATGTGGGCGTCGGTGCCGAGATCGCGGCGATCGTGGCCGAGCACGGCCTGTACGATCTCATCGCTCCGATCCAGCGCGTTGCGGGCTTCGATACCGTGATGCCGCTGTTCAAACTCGAGCACGATTACATTCCCGGCGTGCGGCGCATCGTCGATGCCGCACGCTTCACCCTGGACGTTTAGAGCATCCGCATGGGCACATTCAGACTTCCGGATTTAGGCGAGGGTTTGGCGGAGGCTGAGATCCTCGAGTGGCACGTCGGTCCCGGCGACCACGTACTCGCGGATCAGCCCATGGTGTCCGTCGAAACCGCGAAGTCGGTGGTCGAAGTGCCGGTTCCCTACGCGGGCACCGTGATGAAGCTGCACGGCGCCGCAGGCGACATCATCGCAACCGGCGCGCCGCTGATCGACTTCGATTCCGGCACCGTCGTCGGCAGCATGCCGGTCACGGCGGAGGCGGAGTTCGTCGACCTGGGTCTGACGGCGGTCTCGTCCGGCCACGACGCGGCACGCCCGCGCGCATTGCCGGTGGCGCGTGCCGCGGCGCGCCACCTGAAGCTCGATCTGGAGGCCATCTTGGGCTCGGGCCACGGCGGCGCGATTACTCTGGATGACGTGCTCGGCGCTTCGGACGGCACGCTGCACCGCCCAGTGCGTGCGGCACCGGCGTTGCCGCCCGGCGTGGCGTGGGAACCGTTGCGCGGTCCGCGGCGCGCGATGGCGCGCAGCATGTCCGCATCGCAGGCGGAGGTGCCGCTCAGCACCGTGTGCGACGACGCCGACCTCGACGCGTGGTCGAGACCCGGGGATTACATGGCGCGGTTGCTGCGCGCACTCATCTGCGCCTGGCGCGTCGAGCCCGCCTTGAACGCCTGGTACGACAGCGCCTCGAACTCGCGCGTGCTTTTCAAGCACATCGATCTCGCGATCGCGGTGGACACACCGCAGGGCTTGATCGTGCCGGTGGTGAGAAATATCGAAAGCAAAACGCCGGCGGAATTGAAGGCTGCCGTCGCCGCGCAGAAAAGCGCCGCGCATCAGCGCAGCATCCCGCCGGAGGATCTTCGCGATTTCACCCTGATGCTTTCGAACTTCGGCACGCTCGCGGGCCGCTACGGCATTCCCATCGTGGTGCCGCCGGCGGTCGCGATTCTGGGTGCGGGGAAAGTGCGCATGGATGCTGTCGCGGTCGGCGGCACCGTGGCGGCGCATCGGCGGATGCCGCTGTCGCTGAGCTTCGATCACCGCTGCATCACCGGAGGCGAGGCGTGCCGATATCTCGCGGCCGTGATCGCCGACCTCGAGAAACCAGACTGATTTTCAGGATCACCACATGCACCAGGCAAGCACGGATCGATATCGACGGATCGTAGCGGCGGTCGCCGCCGCGGCGCGCTTGCCGAAGTCCCGCCGCGGCCCCGATTACAAGCGGTTCCTGAGGGCGTACTACGCCAATGTCGACGCGGAGGACATGGCGGCACGCGAACCCGCGGATCTTGCGGGAGCGGCGCTGTCGCATCTGCAATTCGCGCAGACGCGCCGCGGGCGTGCGCTGGTGCGGGTCTTCAATCCGACCTTGCGCGCGGACGGCTACACATCGCCCCACACCGTGATCGAGGTGGTGAACGACGACATGCCGTTCCTGGTGGATTCGATCGGCCTTGCGCTGGCCAGGGCGTCATTGACCATGCATTTCCTGGCCCATCCGATCTTCGCCGTATCGCGCGACACGGCGGGGTCGCTGCGTTCCATCGAGGAACGCGCCGCGGTCGCCGACAAGCATCGCCGCCTGGAATCCTTCCAGCATGCCGAGGTGGATCGAATCGTCGATCCGGCGCTGCTGGAATCGCTGCGCGAAGATATCGAGCGGAGCATGCGCGATGTGCGCGTCGCCTGCGCGGATTGGACCAAGATGCGCTCCGAGGCGCGCCGCGCCTCCGATGATCTCGGCGCCCTGAGCGCGCGCTTCGATGCGCGCGACGTGAGCGAGGCGCAGGCGCTCCTCTCCTGGATGGAGAACAGGCACTTCACCTTCCTGGGCTACAAGGAATACCGGCTGCGCACACACAAGGGTCAGGACGCGCTCGACCCGGTCGAGGAAACCGGGCTCGGAGTTCTGCGGAGCGGCCACAAGCGCCCGCCCAGTACCACGCGGACCCTTCCGAGCGACATACGCCGCCAGAGCCGCGCGCGCGACCTGGTGCTCGTCACCAAGGCCAACCTGCAATCGTCGGTGCATCGCGCCGGCTACCTCGATTACGTCGGCGTGAAGTCCTTCGATGCCGCCGGCCGACTGATCGGCGAGCGCCGTTTTCTCGGATTGTGGACATCCTCCGCCTACAACTGCACACCCCGCGAAATCCCGCTGGTGCGTCACAAGGTCGCGCAGGTCGTGCAGCACTTCGCGCTGGCGCCGGACAGCCATGACGGCAAGGCGCTGCAGCATATCCTGGAGTCATTCCCCCGGGACGAGCTTTTCCAGGCAGGCGTTCCCGATCTGATCCGTCTGGTGACGGGCATCTTCGGGCTGCAGGATCGGCCGCGGGTGCGCCTGCTGCTGCGCCGCGATCCGTTCCGACGTTTCTATTCCTGCCTGATCTTCGTGCCGCGCGAAAAATACAACACGCAGGTACGCCAGCGAATCGAGCGCGTCATCGGCGAGGCGCTGGATGCCACCGGCATCGAATCGCAGGTGCAGATCGCGGAGTCGACCCTTGCCCGCATCCACATCGTGGCGCGCACGCTGCCGAGCGCGGGCGCGCGACTGGACGGCGATGCGCTGGAGCGTCGCATCGCCGTCGCCGTACGTTCCTGGGCGGACGATTTCAAGGCGGCGCTGCTCGCGCGCTTCGACGAGGCCTATGCGCTCAAGCTGTTCGCAACGTACGCGCAGGCATTCCCGGCCGCTTACACCGAAGACTTCTCGGGTGACGCCGCGGCGTTCGATGTGACGTTCCTCGAGGCCGCGGATCACGAGCGTGACCGGCTGCACCTGGATGTGTACCGCCCCGAGCCGCGGCGCAAGGACAAATTCTTTCTCAAGATCTTCCGCAACCTCGAAGAGGCCATCCCGATCTCCGACCTTCTGCCCATGCTCGAAAACATGGGACTCAAGGTGATGGCCGAACGGCCGTATGGGCTCGAGTTCGCCGGCGGCCGCCGCGCCTGGATCCAGGATCTGGAGCTCAACATTCAGGGTACCGCCGTCGCAAAGTTCGAGGTGCTCGCGGACGAGATCAAGAGCGCGTTCACGGCCGTATGGACCGGCCTGATGGATTCGGACAGCTTCAACCGGCTCACCTTGACGGCCGGTGTGCCGTGGCGCCTGGTGGTGGTGCTGCGTGCCTATTGCCGTTATCTGCTGCAGACGGGGCTGCCTTTCAGCCAGGGATACATCGCCCAGGTGCTGGTCAACAATCCGGGGATCTCGCGCAACCTCGCGGATCTGTTCGTGACGCGTTTCGACCCCGAAATTTCCGGGTCCGCGCGCCGCAACGGCGCCGCGCGGCTCGAACTGGAGATTCGATCCAGGCTCGAGGATGTAGTCCGTTCCGACGAAGACCGTATCCTGCGCGCGCTGTGGAACGCGCTCTCGGTGACGGTGCGCACCAACGCCTACCAGCTATCGCGGAGCGGTACGCTCAAGGACTACCTTTCGTTCAAGATCGAAAGCCAGAAGATGCGCGAGCTTCCGCTGCCGAAGCCCATGTTCGAGATTTTCGTGTTTTCGACCCGAATGGAAGGGGTGCACCTGCGCATGGGCTTCGTCGCCCGGGGCGGCATCCGTTGGTCGGATCGGCGCGAGGACTTCCGCACGGAGGTGCTCGGGCTGATGAAGGCGCAGCAGGTCAAGAACACGGTCATCGTGCCCGTCGGCGCGAAAGGCGGCTTCGTCGTGCGCCGGCCGCTGACGGGCGACCGCGACGCGCAGCTCGCCGAGGTGATCGCGTGCTATCAGACGCTGATCCGCGGCATGCTCGATCTCACCGACAACATCGCCGAGGAAAAGATCGTCCCGCCGCCGCGGGTGGTGCGCCACGACGGCGACGACGCGTATCTCGTGGTTGCCGCGGACAAGGGCACGGCGACCTTCTCGGACATTGCCAACGCCATTTCCGGGGAATACGGATTCTGGCTCGGTGATGCCTTCGCCTCGGGCGGATCGGCCGGCTATGACCACAAGAAAATGGCGATCACCGCCCGCGGGGCCTGGGAATGCGTCAAACGGCATTTCCGCGAGATCGGAGTCGACATTCAGCACCAGGATTTCACGGTGGCCGGGATCGGAGACATGGCCGGCGACGTGTTCGGCAACGGTATGCTCCAGTCCCGTCACATCCGCCTGGTCGCGGCCTTCAATCACCAGCACATCTTTCTCGATCCGGATCCGGACGCGGCCCGCTCCTACCGCGAACGCGAGCGCTTGTTCCGTCTGCCGCGATCCTCGTGGGAGGATTACTCGAAGGCGGCCATCTCCAAGGGAGGCGGCGTCTTCTCGCGCAGCGCCAAGAGCCTGACGCTGTCGCGCGAGGCGCAGGCGCTCCTCGAGCTGCCGGCACAGGCCACGCCCAACGAAATCATCAAGGCCATCCTCAAGTCGCACGTCGACCTGCTGTGGAACGGCGGGATCGGCACGTACGTCAAGGCGACCGGCGAGTCGAACGGCGACGTGGGCGACCGCAGCAACGACGCAGTGCGCATCGACGCCCCCATGCTCAACTGCAAGGTCATCGGCGAGGGCGGAAATCTCGGCTTCTCGCAGCTCGGCCGCGTCGAGTTCGCACGCCGGGGCGGACGCCTGAACACCGACTTCATCGACAACTCGGCGGGTGTGAATTGCTCGGACGTCGAGGTCAACTTGAAGATTCTGCTGAATGGAGCCGTGCGCGCACGCGAGATCACCCGCGCCGCGCGCGATCGCCTGCTCGTGCAGATGACGGACGAGGTCGCGGACCTGGTATTGCGAAACAATTATCTGCAGGGTCAGGCGATCAGCACCGGCGAGTTCCATTCCAGGGAACGCCTGGGCGAAAATGCCTCCGTGATCCGGGTGCTGGAACGCTCGGGCGATCTGAACCGCGCGCTCGAGTTCCTGCCGTCCGATGAGGAGCTGGCCGACCGGCGCAAAGCCGGCGAGGGACTCACCCGCCCGGAGCTCGCCATTCTCCTCTCTTACGGGAAGATCTGGCTGTACAAGGCGCTGATCCATTCCAACGTGCCGGAGGACCCCTACCTTTCCGGTGAGCTCATCCGCTATTTTCCGGGACCCGTGCAGCGCCGCTTCGCCGCGCGGCTGAAGCGCCATCGGCTGCGCCGCGAGATCATCGCCACGGCCATCACCAACAGTCTCATCAATCGCATGGGACCGGTCTTCCCGGTACGTGCGCAGGACGACACCGGCGCGGATCCTGCCGCCATCGCGCGCGCTTACACCACGGCACGGGAAATCTTCGCGGCGCGCGACATCTGGTCGCAGATCGAGGACCTCGACAACAAGATTCCGACCGCGGTGCAGTACACCGCCATGTATCAGACGAACCGCCTCTTGAGTCACGCGAGTTACTGGCTGATCGAAAACCTGCGCGAGCATCTCGTCATCGAACGCGCGGTGCATCGCTACGCCGAGCCGGTGCAGGAGCTTTGGGCCGAGCTCGGCTCGGCCCTCTCCGCGACAGGCTCCGCGCGTCTCGGTGCGCATCGATCGCGGCTGATCGAGCAGCACGTGCCGGAACGGTTGGCGACCCGGATTGCATCGCTCGAGACCCTGCACTGCGCGCTCGATCTGGTGGAAGTCGCCATGGCTGCGAAGGTCAAGATCGGCTTTGCGGCAAAGGCCTATTTCGACATCGGCGAGCGGATCGGGCTCTCCTGGATCCAGGAGCAAATCAACGCTCTGCCGGCCGAGGGACAGTGGCAGGCCGCCGCGCGCAGAACCGTTCGCGACGAGCTCTATGGCCTGCAGCGCAAGATCGCGGGCACGGCACTCCAGTGCAGGGGCCGTGACCCGGCCGCGCGCGTCGATGAATGGACCCGGCGGCGCGCGGCGCCGGTGGACATCTTGAAGCGGATCTTGGTCGATCTGCGCACCGGGTCGCCTCCCGATTTCGCCACGCTTTCCGTGGCGCTGCAGGCGGTCAGGCGGCTCGCCCAAGCATGAGAACGCCCAGCATGGTTCTTGAAGGGAACGACCTGCATGACGCATTCGGGATCGACTATCTGCAGGCGCGAATCGAGCGCGAATTCCCCCTGGCACGGCACCTGAGCATCTCGGTCGATGCCGCGCACGACGACGCGGTCGTGCTGCGCGCCCCGTTGACCCCGAACGCGAACCACAAGGGCACGGCGTTCGGGGGGAGCCTGTTCTGCGTATCCGTGCTCACCGGCTGGGCCTGGGCGAGCCGCTACATCGAGGCGCGCGGATTGAACGCCGACGCCGTGATCCAGGAATCGACGATCCGCTATTTGAAGCCCGTGAACGGCGAGTTCCGCGGGACTTTGAAGGCGCCGCCGCCCGAGCACCTCGGCAAATTCCTCAAGATGCTGGCGCGCTCCGGCCGGGGGCGCATCCGCCTGCACGTGGAGATTCACGACGGTCAGACGCTTGCCGCCCGATTCGATGGGGTGTTCGTCGCGGCTTTGCGCCGCGGTTCTGCTTCTTAGGAGAATGTGGTGTCCGGAAAACTCATCCTGGTCCGTCACGGCCAAAGCACTTGGAACGTCGCGAACCTGTTCACAGGCTGGCACGACGTGGATTTGACCGAGCTCGGCCGTGAAGAGGCCATACTCGCGGGCCGCGAGCTGCAGCGCGAGCATCTCGAGCCCAAGATCGCGTTCACATCGGTGCTCAAGCGGGCGGTGCGCACGCTCTGGCTGATGTTGGATACGACCGACCGGATGTGGTTGCCGGTCGAGAGGAACTGGCGTCTCAACGAGCGGCACTACGGCGCCCTGCAGGGCCTCGACAAGGCACAGACGGTCGCCGAGCACGGCGCGGACCAGGTGAAAATCTGGCGCCGCAGCTATGACGTTGCACCGCCGCCGCTGGCGCTGGACGATCCGCGGCACCCGAGATTCGATCCCCGCTATGCCGATTTGGACCCGCGGGTGTTGCCGGCTTGCGAATCGCTCAAGGACACGCTGGCAAGGGTGCTGCCGTTCTGGGAGTCGCGCATCGTTCCCGAGCTTCGCGCCGGCCATACGGTGCTGGTGGTGGCGCACGGCAACTCCCTGCGCGCACTGGCGAAAATGCTCGACGACATGACCGAGAGCGCGATCGTCGACTTCAACATTCCGACCGGCATCCCGATGCTGTACGAGCTCGACCGGGACCTGCGGCCGATCAGCCGGCGTTTTCTCGGCGATCCCGCCGCGGTCGCGGCGGCGCAAGATGCCGTGCGCCGGCAGGCCGAAAAAAAGCGGTGAACCTCAAGGGACCTTCAAGGACAGCCTCGCGCCGGAGCGCAACGCCGGCTGCTCAGGTGTCCGGCGCGATGGCCAATTTGAGCCCGCTCAGCGCATCGGTAAAGTCCACCTGGCAGGACAGACGGGAAGTCGCCTCCCGATAATCGGAAAGCTCCTTGAGCAGCTCCAACTCGTCGCTTTGCGGCTTCGGCAGGCGCGCCGTCCACGCAGGGTCGACGTAGACGTGGCAGGTGGCGCAGGAGCAAAGCCCGCCGCAGATTGCGGCGACCCCGTAGTCGAGCTCACGCAGGATCTCCATGACCTTGAGGCCTGGTTTCGCCTCGATCTCATGCTCTTTGCCGTCACGGTCCACCACGATCATCCGCGCCATCAAGCTCTCCGGGGTTGCAAGGCCAAAGCGCGTTAGTGTGCCGGAACTTGGCCGGCGCGACCACTAGCGTTCGCGCCGAGCCGTTCGGCCGAGCTGTTCGGCCAGCCTTTCGGCGATCCGCTGCGCCCGCATCGATACCGCATCGCTCGCAGCCTCGGGGTTCGATCGCGAACTCAGGTAAAGGTCGCTCCAAAGCAGGCAGACGTAATCGTACAGCCACGCCAGCCGGTCAAGCCGGAGCGCCTCCTTCCGCGTCGGCTGCCTTTCCAGATAGAGGCGCAGCAGCAGGTCGCGGCGCGCCTGGGCCAGATCGCCGTTGCAAGCCCAACCGGCCAAATCCCACAGCGGCTCGGAGACATGCGCGTACTCCCAGTCGAGGATGAGCGGTGCGCCGTGCGGGGTGATGATGAGGTTCTGCACGTGCAGGTCGCTGTGGCAGAGAGTCAGCGGCGGTGCGGGATCTTCGTTCAGTGCATCGACCAGAAAATTCGCCGCCTGATCCAAGCCGGCGCGCGCTCGATCCACGGTCGCCAGGGATTCCCCGCCGTCGTGCCGCTCGAGCGAGCGGCGGTAGAAGGCCATCCATCGAGCGGCGCTCGCGATGCGCGGCCGCTCGAGAAGGGGAAGCGCATGCACACGCCGCGCAAGCAGCGCGACCGTTTGCAGATGATCGGCAGAGGATGCCTGTTCGACGGTCCAGACGCTCCCCTCGGCCCAGCGCGATACCAAGATGCCCGCACGCGGCTCGCAGCGCTCCACGGCGGGCGCGAGCTGGGCGGCGGCAGCGCAGCGCAGCACCCGGCATTCCCACTGCCGGTCGAGCCCGAGTTCGCCGGCCCGGGGCGCCGTCAATCTCAGTGAGAAAACCCGACCTTCGCGGCCGACCCGGTAACTCCGGTTGACCAGCCCCGATCCGAGCGGGTCGATCACGACGGGGCCTCGCCCGGGTATGTAGCGCTGCGCCAGGTGCTCGAGGCGGGCCGGCATCCGATGCATGCCGCCGCTAGGCGGCCTGCGCGCCCAGCGGAAGGCTGCGGCGCCACTCGCGCATGCCGATCACGATGAGCGCGAGATACACGGCGAACAGGAGCATGGTGAGGTACAAACGCCGCGTGAAATACAGATAGAGGCTCGCCGAATCGATCAACAGCCACCAGTGCCAGTTTTCGTAGACTTTGCGGGCCACCAAAAAAGTGGCGAAGACGCTGGCCCAGGTGACCATGGAATCCACGAACGGCCACGCCGCGGGCGTATAGCGGCGCAAGAAAACAGAACTGATCGCCGACAGCGCGATCACCGCTGCGAGTCCCCACACGTTGCGTGCGGCCGGCCAGCGGCTTACCCGGAGTCTTGTCCCATCCTTGTCGGCCCGCCACTGCCAAAAGCCATACACGGCCATGGCCGCATAAAACAGATTGAGTACCGATTCCATGTACAAGCGCGCGCCGAACAGCACCCAGACGTACAAGCACGAGCTCACGAACGCCGCCATCCAGCATGCGATCGATTGCCGGATCGCGAGCGGCAGATAGGCGATCGCGAGCAATACGGCCAGGATCTCGACCCAGCTCGTCCCGCGCCACGCGGCGGCGAGCTGCATCCAAAGCGCCTCGATCACGGCGGCGCCAGGCCGGGCAATACCTTCATGACGAACACCAATTGCGGAGCGCCGCGGACGCCGTCGCGGGCGGAGCGCTCGATCTCGGCAGCCAGCATCGCCATCACGCGCTCCAGGGTCCCCCAGACCTGCGTACTCAGGGCGTTGGTCCTCACCGTCATATCCGGATAGGTGTTCAGGCGATCGATGAACGCCTCGATCAACGGTCGATACTCGCCGCTCAACGGATACATGCTGATTTCGACTGCGCTTTGCATGGCACCTGCTCCCTACGCCGGTACTAACCGGGTCAGGTTCAACGGGTTCGCGGGATTCGGCCGCTCCGACATCCCCCATCTCAGGCCCTCAAACGGCCACCCCAAGGTTCGAGGCAGTGTAGCTTGCCGCGCCGATGCGTGCAAAACTGCAGTATCGGGCGCGGCGGCGCAAGCGGGGAAATCGCGTGCGAATTTTTCAAGTGGATGCGTTCACGCACGAGCGGTTCAGCGGCAATCCGGCAACCGTGGTTCTCGATGCGGATGGCCAGAGCGATGCGGCAATGATCGCCATCGCGCGCGAATTTTCCCACGCCGAAGCCGCTTTCGTGAGCGCCGCCGACGCGCCGGATCACGACGTGAGGCTGCGCTTCTTCAATTCACGCAAGGAGGCACCGTTCGTCGGGCACGCGACCATCGCGGCCCACGCGGTGATGCTGGCCCTCGGCCGGCGTGGCGCCGCTCCAATTCGCCAGGCCTGCGGCACCGGAGTGGTCGAAGTCTGCGTTCGAGACGACCCGGGTCCGCCGGGAAGGGGGCCGATCATCGAATTCCGGCAGACGGTCCCCGAACTGGACAACCCGCTGCCGTTCAAGACGACGCTGCGGGTCGCCGAGGCTCTCAGGCTCCCGGCGACATCGCTGCACGATGTGATGCCCGCGCGCCTTGCGCGCAAGGGCAGCACCCGCCTGCTCGTGCCGATCGCCGATGCGCGCGCACTCGACGTTCTGGCACCCAACGCCGAGACCCTGACTTCCCTCGGTCAAGAAATCGGAGCCGACGGGTTCTTCGTATTTGCAGCCCACCGGGGTCCCGGACCCGACGAACTCACCACCGAGTCCCGGATGTTTTGCCCGGCGCTCGGCATTCCCGAAGATCCGGCGAGCGGCAATGCGCACGTCATGCTCGCCTCGTACCTGTTCGAGATCGGTCAGTTCAGCAAGCACGCCACCGGGTTCCTCGGACTCCAGGGGCGCCACATGGGCCGGCCTTCGCGCATCCAGGTGCGGCTGGAGATGGACGATGGCGCGCTGGCGGCTGCGCACGTGGGAGGCCGGGCGGTGATCGTCAGCGAGGGACAACTGGCGCTGTAGGCAGGGCGATCTTCAGTGTGGCAGGTCGATCTTCAGTGTGGCAGGTCGATCTTCAGTGTGGCAGGTCGATCTTGAGTGTGCCGGCTGCCGTCTCGAGCTTGGATTTCGCATTCTTGCCGGCGACCACCGCCTCATCGAGGTTGCCGTTGCCGAACGCGCCCTGCGCCTTGGACCACTGCGAAGTCGCTTCGTCAAAGCCGGTATGCGCGGCCTCGAGATCGACGCCCTTGGCGAGCTTGCGATTCCTGGATTGTCCGAGCATGTCGAGGCGGTCGTGAACGAGCATCAGCTCATCCGGCACCGCGCTGGCCAGCGCACTCCACTCGTCGTTCAACGCCTTCATGGTCTGTGCCTTCTTGGCGGCGGCGGCGCCCGCCAAGCCCTGGGCCTCGCTCAGCAGTGCAGGGCCGCGGGTCAGCACACCCTGGTAGTCCTGAGCATTGAATGCGGTCTTGAGGTCGTCGAGCTTGGTCTGGACATCATTCAGCTGATCGGGAACGTACTTCGCGGCATCGGTGGCCGCCGCACCGACGGCAGCCTCGATGTCGTTCATCATTTTCTGGGCGGGCTCGCGTTGACCGGCGCATGCCGCCAGCACTACGAGCACCAAGGACATGGATGCGAATCGGCGGAGCCTGCGGGAGTGAGTCATGATGTCGGACCTCTCTTGAATTCTGACCGGCCGGGCCTGCTTTCGTTCCCCCACGCCAGCAGCCCGGTCAATTGAGTTCGCGGCGGGCGAGCGCGAGCCACTCGGCCTGCGCCCGGCGATAATGCGCGGGCCCGAGCTTCGCGCCGTCCAGAAGCTCCTTCAGGATGCCGCGCGCCTGATCGAGCTTGCCGCGCCGCTTCAGGAACAATCCATACCGCAGACGCCCCTCCGCGCCGGGGAAGTTCGGCGCCGCCGCTTCATAAGCCCGTTCCGCCTCATCGAACGCGTCCAGCGCCTCGAGCGTGCGCGCATGCAGCAACTGCGTCTCCGGCGCATTGAAGTCCGGGTTGTACTGGGCCAGACGCTCGAGCGTCACACGCGCCGCAGCGAAGTCGTTCTTTGCGAACTGCGCTCTCGCCAATCCGGCGAGCAGCGTCGGGTCATGCTCGAATATCCCCTTGAGGCCTCCCTCGTAGGCCTGGATGGCGGCGTCGAATTGGCGCCGCTCCAGCAATTCCTCGGCCAGGCGCCGGCGCGCGTCAACGTTTCCGGAAATCTCCACTTCAGCGCTGGCGCGGCGCAGCTCGCGGTCGGGATCGATCATGCGGTGCATGTTCGATCGCGCGCGCCGCGCGGTCGTTCCGCCGAACAAACCGGGCAGGATCTCCACCGCCACGTAGGCGATGGAACCGGCGAGCGGCAGGAAGAAGATCGCGAGGATCCACAGCATGTTGCGACCGGTCTTGATCACGTGTGCGATCAGGCCCGCTTGAACAGCGATGGACAAAATAATGATCAGGGACACGGGAAACTCCGAGCACGCCATCCGGCGACGGGATCCCCATTGTAAGCTAGCGTTCGGCGACGCGGATCTTGCGCTCCACCTCGCGACATTTGGACCATCCGATGTTCGACAGCGAATAGCCGAGAACGTGCTCCGAGCGCGCGTCGACGGTGACTTCCATCTCGCATCCGTGGAAGCCCGCCGGCGCGCCGGCGGGCTGCTGCGCCAGGAACCACACATACACTTCCTTGGTGGGCGTGGTCTCGATCTTGCGCGGCGCGCCGAAAGCCTCTTGAAGGCGTGCGACCGGCTTGCCGACGCTGTCGGCGGCGATTCGGGGAATCGGCCGCACCGCATAGGCGCCGTGGCATCCCACGAGCGCCAGAATCGCGGCCGCCAGGGCGCAACGGTCGAGGACGCGAGACATAATACGAACCCCATGCCGGATAGGACGGTGGCAGTGTCTCGCAACGCCCGGCGCGCGCCTCCGACTCAGTTCGCAGAATGACAATCCTCGCGCTCTGCACGCCCCCTGCAGAGCCGCAGGGCGTGCGTCATGCCCTGCGGCAGGTCCTCGGCATGGTGCACGGCGGCGACGAGCGTCAACTTCCCGTCCATCAGGCGCCGCAGCATCCCCTTCATTGCCGCCCGCTGCTTCGGATCGAGACCCGTGAGCGGCTCATCCAGCAAAAGGATTCGGGGGTCCGCCGCCAGAGCGCGCGCGATGAGCGCCCGCCGCACCTGGCCATAGGACAATTCGCTCGGCCGCCGCTCCGCGTACGAAGCCAGCCTGAAGAACCTGAGCCAGCATTCGGCAACCCTCAAATCTGCCGCGGTCGGCGCCGTGCAAAGTCCGATGCTCGCGTGACGGCCGCTCACGACCAGATCCCGCACGGTCACGTTCACTGCGTAGTCGGTTTGCAACTCGGGCGACACATAGCCGATGCGGCGCTTCCACTCGGCGATGGGCGTTCCGCGTGGGTGCCCCGCCCGCTCGATGCTGCCGCCGAGGGCGGGCGACAAATCGCCGTACAGCAACTTGAGGAAGCTGGTCTTTCCCGCGCCGTTCGCGCCGAACACGGCCCAATGCTCGCCGCGGCGCAATTCCCAGTCGACTTCGCGCAGCACGCGATGATAATCCACGTACAAGCTCACCTGCCGAAGCCGGATCAACGGCGGCTGTTTCGCCGGATGCGGCAATCGCCGCGCACGTCCGGGCGGGCGGGTGGAGGAGCCCTTCTCGCCGGCATCGGCACGCAATCGATCGAGTTCCGCCGGCCGCAATGGCCGCGCCGGAACAAGCCGCCCCGCCTGCAACTCGATCACCGCGCGCGTGCCGGCGGGCACATCGACCGCGCGATGCGCCGCGGCGATCCATGCACATCCCTTGGCGCGCGCGGCCGCGAGCATCCGGTCGATCCGAGCGCGGTACCCGCCGTCGAGCCCGTTGTAGAACTCGTCGAGCAGCAGCCAATCGGGGTCCTGGCAGAGCGCACGGGCGAGCAACGCGATGCGCTTCTGACCGTACGACAGTGACGAGAATCGTCGACCGGCAAGCGCAGCGAGACCGCATGCCGACAGCGTCGCCGAGATTTTGCGGCGCTCCACCGCCGTGACCGGCGCAAGCTTCAGGTCCGTATGGTGCAAACCGGTGGCGAGCAAATCGCGCACACTCGGATTCCAGCCGTAGCGCTGGTACTTGTCCTGAAGCTCGCTGCCGAGGTAGGCGATTCGCCGCTTCGCCTGGTCCGCATAAAGAGTGCGGCCGCCGAGCCGGTAGACGAGCCGCTCGCGACCGGTGGGGGTCGGCCAGATGTACCCTGCGATCAGTTTGAGAAACTGCGTCTTGCCCGACCCGTTCGAACCGACCAGCGCCCAGTGCTCCGTCCCCTGCAGCTCGAGCGAAATGTTTCTGAGCGCCCACTTCTTGCCGCGCCGCACGCTCACCGCGTGCAGCGAGACGGACAAACGTGCCCTCATGGGATGCGCCGCCAGCAGCCGTCGGTCTCGACGACTTTGCCTTCATGCTTGAGCTTGATCAGGTGTGCCTCCAGGGTGAGGCGCGCCCAGGGGTGCCGGTCTGCCGGTACGTCGTCGTAGACGGCCGCTGTCAGCGTATCGAGGTTTGCGGGCTCGGCGAGCCCCTCGAGCACCTTGCGCTCGCGCGCCAGGCGGTGGGCCCGCAGCAGCGACAGCACGCGCTTGCCGCGGTTCATGATGGCGCCATGCCCGGGGGCGATCTGGTCGAAATCGAAGGCCGCAAGCTTGTCGAGCGAATCGAGATACGCCGCCATATCGCCGTCGGGCGGCAAGATGACGGGCGATACGCCCCCGAGCACATGATCGCCCGTGAACAGCAGCCGCTCGCCCGCAAGGAGGTAGCACACGCAATTGGAGGCGTGACCTGGAGTCAGGATGGCGGTCAGCGCAACCTCGCCGAGTGCCAGCTCCTGGCCATCGCGAGGATGTTGGTCGGGTTCGAACGTGTCGTCCTGCCGCCCGTCCCCGGGCGCCGGAAGACCGATGATGCGGGCGCCGGTCTTGCGCCTCAGGGACGCGGCCAACGGCGAATGATCCCGATGCGTGTGGGTCGTGACGATCCAGCGAATGGGCGCACCGGCGGCGGCGAGTATGCTGCGCAAATGTTCCGCGTCGTCGGGCCCGGGATCGAGCACCGTGATGTCGGAAGTGCCGAGCAGGTAGGTGTTCGTGCCGGGGCCGGTCATGAGCCCTGCGTTGCCCGCGACGATGCGCCGGACGCCGGGTGCCACGACGACGGCCTCTCCCACGGTGAACTCGTTGGCAATCATGATGGGTCGAACTTCATTAAATTTTTCGATCCGCCGGCGTGCAGGCGGCGGGCGGCGCGGGTCTTTTGCAGCAAATCAGCGCATGTCGGTGAACCTGGTCCCATTTTGACATAGTTGCGATGGGCCGCGGAGCCGCTACACTTGGAGACATGTCGAACTCTCCCAACGCGAGGCGGGTGGGCGGACCCAGGGTCTGGGCCGAGCTGGCTCGTCCGGACGCCGAGCAGAGCCAGCGATTTTTGGCCGAGGAGCTCGCCCTGTTGCTGGCCGACCTGCTTCGCTCGGTGCTCTCGGATGCCAGTCCCGCGTTGCCGGCCGACGAAGCGTCGGTGGAGCGCTACCGGCGTCTGGCCGACTCATTGGCGGACGGCGAAACGAGGCGGCGCACCAGCCTTGGCATCACGCGGGCCGGTCTCGCGAAGCGATGCGTCACCTGGTTGAAGTTGTTGCTCACTCCCGCTCCCAATGCCCAGACCAGCGCGCCGATGCGGGAATTCATCGATGCCCTCGGATTATTTCCGGCGCTCTTCGACAGCGAGCCCTCCGCTCGCTCGCGGCGTGCGCGGCTCACCTGGCTCCTGACCCACGACCGCCGGCTGGATGCCAGCACGCGCGAGGCGGCGACCGCGCTGATCGAGGCCTGCGAGCATCTTGGGGTGCTCATCTGGCCGGATGCGGATACGGACTGATCGCCCGGTAGTTCCACGTATTACGTGCGTTGCCATCACCGGCGTATATAATTGTGGGTCGCGTTGCTGCCGGAGTCATTCATGTCCTCATTGCCCTCTGACCCGCCCTCTGCCGTCGAAACCGTGGAGACCCCGGCGCCGGACAAATCGCGGTTCAGATTCCAGAAGCTGCTGCAGCCTTTTACGCTGCAGCGCGGCATCGTAACGCCGATCATTTGGTTTTTCCTGGATTGGCTGGTGTTCGGCGCCGCCCTTGCGAGCCTGCTGGTGGTGGATTCATGGTGGGTCCGGGTTTTTGCCTCGCTCGTGGCGGGTCTTTGGATCGCGCGCCTGTTCGTGATCGGACATGACGCCTGCCACGGGTCATACACGCCCAACAAAGTCCTGAACGGGTGGATCGGCCGGATCGCCTTCCTTCCCTCGTTGACGCCGTTCAGCCTGTGGGATGTCGGTCACAACCTCGCCCACCACGGTTTCACCAACTTGAAGGGCCGGGACTACGTCTGGACGCCCTATTCGCCGCACGAGTTCGCCCGGCTTCCGTGGAGCCGCCGTCTCCTCGAGCACGTCTATCGAAGCGGCTTCGGGCAGGGCGTGTACTACATGGTCGAGATGTGGTGGAAGAAGCTCTACTTTCCGAACCGCAAGCACGTCGGCCACCGGCGTGTGAGCTACCTGTGGGACTGCGTGCTGGTGAGCGCGTTCGGGGCGGCTTGGATCGGCGGCTTGATCGCCTGGTCCTTGTACAGCGGCAGATCGCTATGGACGATATTGGTGTTCGGATTCGCCATACCGTTCTTCGTGTGGAATTGCCTGATGGGCTTCGTCATCTACGTCCAGCACACCCACCCGCGAGTTGCCTGGTACGATCGGCGCGACGAGTGGAGCGCGAACGCCGGCTACGCGACCACGACCGTGCACGTGAAACTCGCGCGGCCGCTCGATGGACTCATCCACTACATCCTTGAGCACGGCGCGCACCACGTGAACATGGGCATTCCGCTCTATCGATTGAAGGAAGCGCAGGCCCGTCTGAGCGCCACCTTGGACGAACGTCTGAGGTCCGAGGTGTTCACCTGGCGCTACTACTGGAACACGGTTCGGCGCTGCAAGCTGTACGATTTCGCGCAGCATGTATGGATGGATTTCGACGGACGCGTCACCTCGGCGCCCGCCGTTTCCCGCTGATCCAATCGGCGGCTGCCGGTCCCGGCTCCGGCAATTATTTCTTCAACACCGAGGCATGGTGCCGCAGGTGGTCGGCCATGAAGCTTTGCATGAAGTAGTAGCCGTGGTCGTACCCCTCGTGCATCTTGAGATCGAGCTTCTGCCCTGATTTGGCCGCGGCGGCGGAGAATTTTTCGGGCAGCAATTGCTCGACCAGGAACTGGTCGGCGTTGCCCTGATCGATACGGATGAGCCCGGGAAAGGGCCGGCGTGCCACCAGCTCGGTGGCGTCGTACTCGCGCCATGCAGCTTGATCCGGGCCCAGGTAGTTGCCGAACGCTTTCCTGCCCCATGGACACTGCGTCGGGGCTGCGATGGGCGCGAAGGCGGAGACGGATTTGTACCGGTCCGGATTTCGCAGCGCACAGACCAGGGCGCCGTGGCCGCCCATCGAATGACCGAAGATGCCCGTCGCGCCGGCATCCGCGGGAAAATTCGCGGACACCAACTCGGGAAGCTCCCGGGTCACGTAACTGTACATCCGGTAGTTGCTCGACCACGGACCCTGCGTGGCATCCACGTAGAAACCCGCGCCCTGGCCGAAATCCCAGCTGTCCGCATCGCCCGGGATCCGCGGCTCGCGGGGACTCGTGTCCGGCGCGACCAGCATGATTCCGAGCTCCGAGGCCGCCTGCTGGGCGTGGCCCTTGATCGGAAAGGTCTCCTCGGTGCACGTCAGTCCGGACAGGTAGTAAAGCACCGGAAGCTTCGCGGACTTCAACTGCCCCGTCTTGGCCGCCGGCGGCAGGTATACTGAGAACTTCATGGTTCCACGCGTCTCGCGCGAAGCATGCTTGTAGAATCGCTGCAGGCCGCCAAAGCAGCCGTGTTCCGACACCAACTGAATTTCGCTCATGAGCACACCTGGTTTCTGCGGTCGAGCTATTCTGCCGCAAGCCTCCAACCTAAAACATCCCCTCGCATGAATATCCCCTCGCATGAATATAGAATTCACACCCATTGAAGCGCGCGTCATCGGTTGCCTGATCGAGAAGGAAATCACCACACCCGATCAATATCCCCTGTCCCTCAATGCCCTGACCAACGCGTGCAATCAGAAGACCAATCGCGAGCCGGTGCTCGAGCTTTCCGAGTCCACCGTCCAGCAGACCGTGGACACGCTCATGAAGAAATACATGGTGAGCGACAAATCGGCAGGCTATGGCGGCCGCGTCACCAAATACCGCCACCGCTTCTGCAATACCGAATTCGGACCGCTCAAGTTCTCCGCGCAGGAACTCGGCACGCTCTGCGTGATGCTGCTGCGCGGACCGCAGACACCGGGCGAGCTGCGCACACGCACCAACCGGCTGTGCGAGTTTCCCGATGCGGAGGCGGTCGAGTCGACATTGAGAGCTCTGATGACGCGTGAGGACGGGCCGTTCGTCGCGCGGCTGGCGCGTGCGCCCGGCGCGCGCGAGTCCCGCTATACGCATTTGTTCTTCGGCGCCGTGGAATCCGCTCCGGATCCGGGTGATGCGCCAGCCGCGCTGGCGGCCGAAACCGCCGGTGCGGCTTCGCTCGCTCACCGCGTTGCGCAACTGGAATCAGCCGTGGCGGAGCTGCGCGGCGAGCTCGAGGCGCTCAAGGCCGCCCGCTAGGCTGGCGGGCAGCGCAGTCGTGTCTACTGCGGCGCCAGCGATGCCGCCTGCTTGGCGATGCCGTCGCGCTCGGACAGCCACTTTGCGAACGTGGCGATGTCGGCGGGGCGCATGCCCTTTGCGTCGGCCTGATGATCGTTCAACCACTTCTGCATGGCTGTCATCAGCTGAGCCGCCAAGGCGGGATCGTGATTATAGAGATCCATGTAGGGAGCCTTGACATCCTCGATGCGATCGACGGCCAGGTAGGCCTCCGCGCGATGCTCGATCGCATCCATCAGATCGGGCTTCAATGCCAGCGCGTGATTGTAGTCGTCGATGGATTCTTGATACGCCTCGAGACGCAAATGCACGTAGCCGACGTTGTTCCACGCCTCGACCATATCGCCCTTGTTGCTCAGCGCCTCGGTGAACTCATCCAACGCGCGGCTATAAGCGTCCCCCACCTTCTCCCTCTCTTTGGCCCTCTTGTCGGGATTGCTGGCGGCGGCGGCGGCGGCCTCGTATTGCCTGGCTTTGTCCAGGTATTTCATGGCCTCTTTGTAGGCCTTGCGTGCCGCGGCGTCCGGCTTTTCGGTGACCGTCGGCGGAGTGAGGTCCTCCGGCGGGCCGCCCGCGGGCGGCCGGCCGCCGCCGCCCTGCATGCCGCCCGGATACCCGCCGGGGCCGCCCGGCATTTGCGCAACCGCAGCGCCGGCCGCCAACAGCCAAACCGCGGCAACTCCATTCAACAGAATTCGGGACATGCTGCCCTCCCGGCCACGCAGATGTTCGTGCAATACTCGACACATGATGCGCCATTTTAAATTCTTGGGCGTCTGCGCGCTGGGCTTTCTCACTCCGCACGCGGAGGCGGCGCCCCATCCCACCATGGCCGAGGTTGTAGCGGCCTCGACCGAGGCGGATTGGCGTCCAGCGGAGCCGGAGCATACGCTGTATGTGGACCTGCCCGCCGGACGCGTGGTGATCGAGCTGGCGCCGCGTTTCGCGCCGCTCCACGTCGCCAGCATCGAGACGCTCGCCCACTCGCATTACTACGATCATCTGTCGATCGTGCGGGTTCAGGACAATTACGTGGTGCAGTGGGGGGATCCGGAGAATCGCCATCCTGTTCCGGAGGGGCTGCGCAAGGTCGCCCCGGAGTTCGACACCGCGATCTGGCCCAGCATGCCGTTCACCCGGCTGAAGGACGGGGACGTGTACGCGCCCGAAGTGGGCTTCAGCGACGGATTCCCCGCGGCTCGCGCGCCCAAGCTGGGGCTGACCTGGCTCGCGCATTGCTACGGGATGGTCGGGGTCGGCCGGGATTTGGACGTGGAAAGCGGCAGCGGCGCGGAACTGTACGTGGTCATCGGGCACGCACCGCGGCACCTCGACCGCAACGTCGCGCTGGTGGGCCGGGTTCTGCAAGGCATGGAGCTGTTGTCGGCGTTGCCGCGCGGCGGTGCCGAGATGGGCTTCTACACCAAATCAGAGAAGCCCATTCCCATCCAGGCGATCCGCCTCGCAAGCGATCTACCCGCCGCGGACCGGCTCGCGCTGCAGGTGATGCGCACCGACACGCCGGCGTTCGCGGCGCTGATCGAAGCGCGCCGCAACCGTCCCGAGGAGTTCTTCAAGGTGCCGGCGGGACGTATCGACCTCTGCAATGTCCCGCTTCCGGTGCGCTTGCGGCCCACGCCGCGCTGAGGCGGCGGGACGCGCACAGCAAAACGCCCCGGCCACCTCGTGGTGGTCGGGGCGCCGCTACGATGATCTTACTTGGAGGTCGACGGAGCAGGGGTCGACTTCTTGCTCTTCTTGCTGCTGTGCTTCTTGGCATGCTTGGCAGGAGTCGAAGATGTCGTGCCCGCGGCAGGCGCATCGGCATTCATGGTCGCAGCGGACTTCGGCATGTCGGCAGCCATCGCCGCACCGGCAATACCGACGGACAGTAACGCAGAGGCAATCAACTTAATCATGGAATCTCCAGCAGTGATGTTGTCGAGCGACCCGAAGAATACGCCGGATCCCGAGCTTTGATCCGAGATGAAGATCATTTCATCGTGGATTTCAACGGCGGCGAGGGCCGTTGATGGGTGGATACGTGCCAATAAAGGTATCCGGCAATCAGGATGTTGGCGACCAGTACGAGTACGGCGCCGATGGAAGGCTGATGGATCAGCTCCCAGATCTCCAGGGGGATCAGCGAGGCCGTGATGATGGTCGTGAGCCACTCGGCCCAGCGGCGCTGCATCCAAAGCCCGACACCCTCCACGGCGAACACCGCAGCATAAGTCAAAGTCACGAACCGCAACGCGTGCACGCGGGATTCGGACAGTCCGCTGAACCAGGACAGGGCCCGGGTCACGAGGTCGTGCTCCAGGCCTTGCGGGCGGTTGGCTGCCCAGGAGAGGAGCTTCGCCGACAGGGTCGAATCGTGCAGGCGTATTTCGCCCCAGGCCGCCAGCAACAGGATCAGGACCTTCAGCAACTTGTAGAGCGCAATGGTTCGCAGCATGCCAAAGCGCGCCACCGGCGCCGGATCTGCTCCGGGAGTCATCGCGCGCTAAGCCTGTCCTGCCGGGGGCTGGAATTCCAGGGTCGCGTCGAGCAGCGCGGGGATGTCGAACACCGCGCGTTCGTTGTCCATGACCAGCGGTGCTATGCCGGCGGCGGCCACCAACGCTGCGGGGACCTGGATGCGGTCCCGTTCTCTGGCCACCGTCCAGGTATCCAAGCGCTTGTCCTGAAAGGCCAAATTGAGCGCTCCCCAACGCAGCAGCGCGGCGCGCGCGAGCGGCGTGTCGCCGCCCCACTGGCGTTGTGCCAAGGTCATCGCCGAACCGGCTGCGATCTCACCCTGCGGCAGGGTCATGAGATCCTGGATATATCGCACCATCTCGTCCGGTGGCACATGGAGGTTCAGATAGGGCGACGCCGCGTCGTTCATGGCAGGGTCATCTTACGTCGGATTCTCGAGGCTGAACATGGCGTTCTCGTCATCGTAGGCGAACGCCTCGCCGTAGCGGGCCCAGCGGATCACCGAGCGCAGGGTTTGTTCCGCGTCCTCCTCGCTCATGAAATCCTCGAGCTCGTCGATGAATCGGCTCTTGCGCGCCAAATGGCTGGCGCGCTCGTCCAGCACCCGCCGTATGTGCGCCGCGAGGGGGATGTAGGCCAGCAAATGGCGCATGAAAATGCGCTTGCGCTCATCGATGTCCGAGTGGGCGAACGCCATGCCATCGTCGGTGAGTTTGAGATCTCCGCCTTCGAGCTCGGCCAAGCGCAGCATTTGCAGCGTCTCGGCCACCGGAAACAGCTCATCGCTCTCCATCTGCAGATTGGAGGCGATTTCCGGCAGGTCCGCCTTGCCGCTGAACGGCGGTGCAGCCACCGCCTCCATCAGGCCCGAGATGAGATTGGATCCGACCTGCGGCAGCACCGTGCCTATGCCGAGACCCGGAAACCGCTCCTGGCGGCCCCCCGGACCCGCCCCTTTGGGGCGCGCGGTCATCTCCACGTAGATGCGCTCGACCATCTCGCGAAAGCTGGGGTCGAGCCGATTGCGCGGCTGCGGGAGGGTCACCTTGATTTCGCTCAAGATGCGTCCGGGATTGCTGCCGAACACCAGGATGCGGTCGCACATCAGCACCGCTTCCTCGATATTGTGGGTGACCAGGATGACGCCCTTGATCGGCATCCGGCCCTCGGCCCACAGATCGAGGAAATCGGTGCGCAGGGTCTCCGCCGTCAACACGTCGAGCGCCGAGAACGGCTCGTCCATGAGAAGAACATTGGGATGCACGACCAGCGCGCGCGCGAATCCCACCCGCTGGCGCATGCCGCCCGACAGCTCTCGCGGATAGGCGGACTCGAAACCGTCGAGTCCGATGAGATCGATTGCCGCGAGCGAACGCTTGCGAATTTCGGTTCGGGGAAGATTCTGGGCTTCGAGTCCGAGTGCGACGTTCTCGAACACGGTGAGCCAGGGAAACAGCGCGAAGCTCTGGAAAACCATGGCAATTCCGCGCGCCGGCCCGGATACCGGCTCGCCGAGATAGCGCACGCTGCCGCCGCTTGGCTCCGCCAGACCCGCGATCAGCCGGAGCAGTGTCGACTTTCCCGAGCCGGAGCGCCCGAGAAGGCCGACGATCTGTCCTTCGCGGAGCTCCAAGTTCATGCCCTCCAGCACCAGGAGTTCCTCGCCATCGGGCTTGGGAAACGCCTTGCGCACGTCGATACATGTCAGCAGCGGTGAGGTGTTCATGCTCTCATCCTGTCACGTCAGCCGATATTTGCGCTCGGCGTAGTAATACAAGGGCCGCCAGAAGACCCGGTTGATGACCACCACGAAAAGGCTCATCACCCCCACACCGAGGACGATCTGGTGAAAATCGTGGGCCGCGGCGGCGTCGGCGATATAAGAGCCCAGGCCGCGCGCGCGAATCTCCGTGCGGCCCCAGCTCACGAGCTCCGAGACCTGGGCCGCGTTCCAGGAGCCGCCCGACGCGGTGATTGCGCCGGTGACGTAGAACGGCAGCACCGCGGGGATGGCGACCCTGCGCCACCAGAGCCATCCCTTGACACCGAAATTGATGGTGGCGTAGCGCATCTCGGCCGGGATGGTGCTCGCACCCGCGATTATGTTGAACAGGATGTACCACTGCGTGCCGAGAATCATGAGCGGACTCAAGAACACGTCGGGATTCAGCTTCCACATGACGATGCCGTAGACCGCCAACGGGAACAACAGATTCGCCGGAAACGCCGCCATGAATTGTGCGATCGGCTGCACGATCTGCGCCGCCCGCGGCCGCATGCCGACCCAGATCCCGATGGGAACCCACACGACGCTCGCCAACGCAATCAATATGAACACCCGCAGCATGGTGATGCACGCGAGTCCGCAGACGTGCAGCGCCTCGCGCGCGGAGGTGCCGGCAATGAGGCCGGCCACGATGTGCCAGAGGCCGAGCACCACCACGACGACGATCAGCGCCACCGACAGAATATCCAGACTGCGCCTGGGCCGCGGCGGCGCATCGACGACCGGGGTGTCGATCCGCTTGACCAGCCGGCTGGTCCAGAGCACGGCCGCGTCGAACGCGAGCGTTGCGGCCTTGATGAGACGAGAGCGGCGCATCATGGTGAGCGCCCAGGAATCCGGAACGCGCTCGCCCGGTTCTTGTTCCACCCGGAAGCGGTCCGCCCAGGCGACCAGGGGCCGGAACAGCAGCTGATCGTACAGCAGGATGACGACCAGCATGGTGAGAATGGCCCAGCCGATGGCGGCGAGGTTCTTCTGTTGGATCGCGAGTGCGATGTACGACCCGACACCGGGCAACGCCACCGACAAATTCCCGACGCTGATCGACTCGGACGCGACCACGAAGAACCATCCGCCGGACATCGACAGCATCATGTTCCAGACCAGCGCCGGCATCCCGAAGGGCACTTCGAGCTGCCAGAATTTCATCCACGGCGACAAGCGGAACGAATCGGCGGCCTCGGTGAGCTCGGTCGGGACGGTGCGCAGCGACTGGTAGAAACTGAACGCCATGTTCCAGGCCTGGCTGGTGAAAATGGCGAATATCGCCACAAACTCGGCGCCGAGAACCTTCCCCGGGGCCAGCGAAAGAAAAAACACGCTTGTAATCGAAATGAAACCTAAAATAGGCACCGACTGCAGAATGTCGAGGATCGGAACCAGGAGTCTGCCGGCGCGTTCGCTCTTCGCGGCCCAGGTTGCGTAGGTGAGCGTGAACACCAGCGAGCAAAGAAGCGCCACCAGCATGCGGAATGTGGTGCGCGCTGCATATTCGGGCAAATGCCACGGACTCAAGGATAACGGCGCAACCTCGAGCTGGGTGATCGGCTCGAACAGGCCGCGCGCGGTCTCGCCGAGAAAGGCGATGAGGCCGATGACGACGATGAACGCCAGTACGTCCCAGCGCGAGGCGAGGCCTCGCAAAAAGACGTAAGGTTCGAATCGATTCATCCGCGCATTCTCGCAGGACAGACGATCAAGTAGCTAGTAGGGTGGACACGCTGGGGCGCGCACCCACAACATCCGGGCACGAGAGATGCAGCAGAGTTTGGCAGAACATTCCCAGGCCGACGCGAGCGCGGCCGAGACCCGATACAAAGTGCTCGGGGCAATCAGTTTTTCGCACTTCCTCAACGACATGATCCAGTCGTTGATCATCGCCATCTATCCGCTGCTGAAGGGCGAGTTCGACCTCACCTTTGCGCAAATCGGCGTCATCTCGCTGACCTACCAGATTTGCGCCTCGCTCCTGCAACCGCTGGTGGGCACGTACACCGACAGGCATCCGCAGCCGCACTCCCTGTCCGTGGGGATGGGATTTACGCTCACCGGCCTGCTCGCCCTCGGTTTTGCGCAAAGCTACGCTGCGATACTCGTTGCCGCCGCCTTGGTGGGCGCGGGGTCGGCCGTTTTCCATCCCGAATCCTCGCGTATCGCGCGCCTCGCCTCGGGCGGACGCCATGGGCTGGCGCAGTCCATATTTCAGGTCGGCGGGAGCGCCGGAAGCGCCTCCGGACCCTTGCTCGCGGCTTGGATCATCATTCCTCACGGCCGCTCGAGCGTTGCCTGGTTCGCGCCGGCCGCGGTTCTCGCCATCGTCGTGCTCTGGAACGTGAGCGTCTGGTACGCGCGACATCACCTCGCGCCCGCACGCACGGCTGCAACCACGACGTCGTTGACGAGTCCGGTATCCCCGAGCCGCGTCGCCTGGTCTCTCGCGATTCTCGTGGTGCTGGTGTTCTCCAAGTATTTCTACCTGGCGAGCATTTCGAGCTTTTACAGCTTCTTCCTGATCGCGAAATTCCATGTTTCCATCCAGGTTGCACAGCTGTATCTGTTCCTCTTCCTGCTCGCGAGCGCGCTCGGCACGCTCATCGGCGGCCCGCTCGGCGATCGAATCGGGCGCAAGCGCGTCATCTGGTTCTCGATCCTCGGGGTCGCGCCCTTTACGCTCGCGCTTCCCTACGCCGGTTTGGCATGGACCGCGGTGTTGAGCTTGGTCATCGGCTTCATCCTGTCCTCCGCGTTCTCCGCAATTCTCGTGTTCGCTCAGGAGCTCATGCCGGGCAAGATCGGCGCCGTCTCGGGTCTGTTCTTCGGCCTGGCATTCGGCATGGGCGGCATCGGAGCCGCGGTGCTCGGGGTTCTCGCCGACCGTCACGGCATCGATTTCGTGTACCGGCTATGCGCATTCCTGCCGCTGCTCGGAATCATCGCCGCGTTCCTGCCGGACATCGAGCATCGCGTGGTCCGGAGCCGGGTGTGACATACGAGTTCGTTTCGCTGATCTCACAGTACGGGTTGCTGGTGGTGGCCTTGAACGTGTTGGCGGACCAGATCGGCCTGCCCGTTCCGGCGATGCCCACGCTGATCGTCGCGGGAGCCATGGCCGCGTCCGGCCGTCTGTCGCTCGCCCCGCTGTTCGCCTGGTCAGTTGCTGCCTGCGTGGCGCCGGATTGCGGCTGGTATCTCGTCGGCAAGGCCTACGGCATCCGGGTTTTGAAGACCCTGTGCAGGATCTCACTCGAACCCGATTCCTGCGTGAGTCAAACCCAGAGCCGTTTCGAGCGCTGGGGCATCAATTCGTTGCTGGTGGCCAAATTCATACCGGGGCTCGCCATCATCGCCCCCCCGCTCGCCGGCGCGATGCGCATCGGTTGGTTTCGATTTCTGGCGCTGAGCACGCTGGGTGCGGCGATCTGGGTGGGGGTCGCGCTCGCCGCGGGCATGCTGTTCCGGTCGCAGATCGAGGTGTTGCTGGCGCGCCTGAGCCACTTCGGCGCCATCGCCGCCGTCGTTATCGGCGTGGCTCTCGCCATCTATGTGCTCTATAAGTGGTGGGAGCGCCTGCGCTTCTACCGCATGCTGCGCATGGCGCGGATCACCGTTGCGGATCTCTACGAGCTCATCCAAGCGGGCGCGCAGCCCGCGATCATCGACGTGCGCTCGTCCACGGCGCGCGCGCTCGAGCCTCGCTGGATCCCGGGGGCGATCCACGTTCCCCTGGAGGCCGTGGGTCTTCACGTAGGAGATCTGCCGAAGGACCGGGAGATCGTGATTTACTGCACCTGCCCGAGCGAAGCTTCCGCGGCGCGGGTGGCGAGAATTCTCATTAAACACGGCTTCAAACGAGTACGCCCACTATTCGGCGGCCTGGATGCATGGATCCAGGCGGGTTATGAGGTGGAGAGCAATCCGTGAACGCGGGAGAACAGCGCCCGCCGCACGAACCGCCAGTTCCGCGCTAGACGACGCGCACTCGGCCGTTCCCCATGGTCCGCTCAGGAAAAGGCCTGGATGCCGGTCTGCGCCCTGCCCAGGATGAGCGCATGGATGTCGTGCGTGCCTTCGTAGGTGTTGACCACCTCGAGATTCACCAGATGGCGTATGACGCCATACTCATCGGAGATGCCGTTGCCGCCGAGCATGTCGCGCGCCGTCCGGGCGACATCGAGCGCCTTGCCGCAGGAGTTGCGCTTCAACATGGAGGTGATCTCCACCGCGGCGATACCCTCGTCCTTCATGCGTCCCAGTCGCAGGCATCCCTGGAGCCCCAGCGATATCTCGGTTTGCATGTCGGCGAGCTTCTTTTGCACGAGCTGGTTGGCGGCGAGCGGGCGGCCGAATTGCCTGCGCCCGATCACGTAGTCGCGCGCCGTGTGCCAGCAGCTCTCCGCCGCGCCGAGCGCCCCCCATGCGATGCCGTAACGCGCGGAATCGAGACAGGTGAACGGTCCTTTCAGACCGCTCACGCCGGGCAGTAGGTTCTCCTGCGGCACGAACACATCATCCATCAGGATCTGCCCCGTGATGGAGGCACGCAGTCCCACCTTGCCGTGCAGCGCCGGCGCCGACAGCCCTTGGAAGCTCTTCTCCAGGATAAAGCCGCGGATCACCTCATCCTCGGTCTTGGCCCAGACGACGAACACGTCCGCAAGCGGGCTGTTCGTGATCCAGGTCTTGGAGCCCGAGAGCCGGAAGCCGCCGCTCGCGGCGCGGGCGCGCGTGACCATGCTGCCGGGATCGGATCCATGGTTGGGCTCCGTGAGCCCGAAGCAGCCGATCGAGTCACCGCGCGCCAGTGAAGGCAGATATCGACGCTTCTGATCCTCGCTCCCGAACACGTGGATCGGCAGCATCACCAACGACGATTGCACGCTCATCATCGACCGAAAACCGGAGTCGACCCGCTCGACTTCGCGCGCGATCAATCCGTAGCTCACGTAGTTGAGACCAGCGCCGCCGAATTCCTCCGGAATGGTCGCGCCCAGAAGCCCGAGGCTGCCCATCTCGCGGAAGATCTCCGGATCGGTGTGCTCGCGCCGGAATGCCTCGAGCACCCGCGGCACCAGCCGCCCTTCGGCATACTCCCTCGCAGCGTCTCTCACCATCCGCTCGTCGGACGTGAGCTGGCCATCGAGCAGCAGCGGATCGTCCCAATGAAAGCTTGCCTTCGCCATGTTCGGTCTCTGCGGAACACCCGCCGATTCGCGGTTCGGCCGGTATTGTACTGGAAAACCCGGGTTCATTTTTTCTCCGCCCCGAGTACGTGCTCGATGCGCCGATCCGGCACCAGCCACATCACCGCGACCAGTGCGTAGAGAACCTGCGAGACCGGCGGCGACCAGAACGAAGCGGCGATTCCGAGCACGTAAAGCGCCGGCGAGAGCTTGCCCTTCCAATCGCCGCCCACCGCCTGTTTCAGCAGCGAGCCCGGACCCTGCGCCGCGATGATCGCCTGCTGCAGGATCACATACGCGAGCGCCGCGACGAGCAACACGGCGCCGTACAGTGCGCACGGCAGCACCGCGTGATAGTTTTCGCCCATCCAGGCGGTCGCGAACGGAAACAGGGACAGCCAGAACAGCAGGTGCAGGTTGGCCCATAAGATGCCGCCCGTGACCTCGGTGCACGCGTGCAGCATATGATGATGGTTGTTCCAGTAGATGCCCACGTAGACGAAGCTGAGCACATAGCTCAAGAACACCGGCAGCACCGGAACTAGCGCCGCGAGGTTTTCTCCGTGCGGCACCTTGAGCTCGAGCACCATAATGGTGATGATGATGGCGATGACGCCGTCGCTGAATGCTTCGAGTCTCGCGGGGTTCATGGCAAAAGGAGGCCAGACATGTTCAAAGCTTACCTGATCGCCGCCGCGCTCGCGTTGGGCTCCGCCGCCCGCCCGATGCCGTGCCTCGCGGCCGCGCCGGTTCCGCCGCCCGCGGATCTGGGCCTCGCACGCAACATGCTCAAGGGCCTGGTCGAGACCGACACGACGCACGCCCACGGCTCGACCGCGGCGGCAAAGACCATCCAGATGTGGCTCGCCAACGCCGGGTTCCCGGCGTCCGACCTGGTGGTCATCGCTCCGCCCGATCGGCCCGCCAAGGCCAGCCTGGTGGTGCGCTATCGGGGCCGGCATTCCAAGCCGGCCGTGCTTTTCATGGGGCATCTCGACGTGGTGGATGCCAACCCGGCCGATTGGTCGGTGGATCCCTTCAAGCTCACGGAGAAAGACGGCTGGTTCTACGGACGCGGGACCATCGACATGAAGGATGGCGATGCCGCGCTCGCCGAGTCGCTGATTCGATTGAAGCGGGAACATTACGTGCCGGACCATGATCTCATTTTCATGTTTACGGCAGACGAGGAAGCGGGCGGCGATTCCAATGGGCCGGCCTTCCTGTTGAAGGAGCATCGCGACCTGATCGATGCCTCGTTGGCGATCAATCTCGATGGCGGCGGCGGCGACCTGAAGGACGGCAAGCGCGCATTTTTCGAGGTGGGCACCAGCGAGAAGACCTACGTCACCTTTACTTTGCAGACCACCAGCCCTGGCGGCCACGGCTCGCTCCCGGGTCCCGACAACGCCATCTATCACCTGGCACACGGGCTGCTGCGGCTCGAAACCTATCGGTTTCCGGTTCTGTTGACGGCCACCACGCGTGCGAGTTTCCGCAGCTTCGCGACGCTCGATCCCGGCCCCGACAGTGCCGACATGCTGGCCGTCGCAAACGAGCCGCCGGACCTGGCTGCCGCGGAACGGCTCAGCAGCAACGCGCGCCACAACGCGCAGCTGCGCACCACCTGTGTGGCGACGCTGATCTCCGGCGGACATGCGGAGAACGCGCTTCCGCAGCGCGCAAGGGCGACCGTTCAATGCCGCATGATGCCGGGTGATTCCGCCGAGAGCGTGGAACGCCGGCTGATCGACACGCTGCAGGACCCCGGTATCACCGTGACGATGGACGCACCGCCCATCGTCAGCCCCGAATCGCCGCCGACACCGGCCATCATGGGCAAGGTCGCCGCCGTCGCCCACACGATGTGGCCGGGCGTGCCGCTGGTGCCCACCATGGCGACGGGATTCTCCGACGACCGCCAGACGCGCAACGCCGGAATTCCGAGCTACGACGTGAGCGGCATCTGGATCGACATCAACGAAAATCGGGCGCACGGACGCGATGAGCGGGTGGGTATGCAGGCATTCGACGAGAGCGTCGAGTTCACCTACCGGCTGATCAAGGCGATGGGCCGCGACCGGTAACCCGCCCGAGGCACCCGAGCTGACGCACTCAACTCCTGCGCCGGGTTAGAATAGCCGCGTGAAACAGATCAACGAACCGGCCCGTGCGATCGATGTCGTGGCAGAAACCGACGTTCTGGTCGTCGGCAGCGGGCCTGCGGGCCTTGCGGCCGCACTCGCTTCCGCGCGCGCCGGGGCCCGAACCATCCTCCTGGACCGGTACGGCTGCTTCGGCGGCAATATCACCCAAGTGGGCGTCGAAGGCCTCGCCTGGTACCGGCATGCGGAAACCGTCGACAGCGAGGGGATCGGCATCGAGTTCGAACAGCGGGCCAAGACCATGGGGGCGGCGATGCCGGAACCTCAGTCGACCAGCTATGCGCTCGACGGCGAGATGTTCAAATACGTCGCCGACGTGCTGGTTCAGGAGGCCCGGATCGAGCCCATGCTGCATCGTCTCTTCGTGGCTCCGATCATGCGGGACGGTGCCATTGTCGGCGTGATCACGGAGAGCAAGTCCGGGCGCGAAGCGGTCCTTGCGAAACGCGTGGTGGACGCGACCGGAGATGCCGACGTGGCGATGCGCGCCGGCGCGCCGGTGCACAAGACTCCGCGCGAAGAGATGATGGCGGCGTCGGTGATGTTCTCGATGAGCGGCGTCAACAAGCAGCGCTTCATCGAACAGGTGAAGGCCGATCCGCAGACCTACAAGGACTGGACCGGCAACGGCGAGTGGAACATCGAGACCTCGGGCAAGGAGGACGAGCTCTTCTCACCGTTCATGCGCAAGCCCTTCAAGCAGGCGGTGGCCGCCGGTCTGATCCCTTCCAACCTCACCACGATTGCCGGCACCTGGGGAGCGGTTTCCGATCAGGGCGATCTCACCTATCTCAATCTGGTCCATCTGCCCAATTGCGACGGCACCGACCCCGGAGATCTCACCACCGGCGAGATCCAGGGCCGGCACCAGGCGATGATGGCGATCACCGCGCTCAAGGCCTTCATGCCCGGATGCGAACACGCGAAGTTGCGCAATTTCGGCATGACCTTGGGGGTGCGCGACACGCGCAAGATCGACGCGGTGTACAACCTGAGCGGCGCGGATGTTCGCGAACAAGCGCGGTTCGAGGATTCGATCGGCATATTTCCGGAATTCATCGACGGCTACGGCATCCTGATCCTGCCGACGACCGGCCGTTATTTTCATGTGCCGTATCGCTCGTTGATACCCAGAGGCGTGTCGGGGCTGCTCGTCGCCGGCCGCTGCATCGGCGGCGACAAAGTGTCGCACGCCGCGGTGCGCAACATGATGTGCTGCGCGGTATCCGGACAGGGCGCAGGAACCGCGGCCGCGATCTCGCTTCAGTCGGGTCAACCCTTCGACCGTCTGGACGTGGGCCGGGTGCAGGCCGAGCTCCTCCGGCAGGGCGCGCGAATTCACTAGGAGGCTCCATGAGCGCCGATCCGGCCTGCGGTTATCTCAGCGGCTTCGGCAACGAGCATTCGAGCGAGTCGCTTCCAGGCGCGCTCCCCGTGGGCAGGAACTCGCCGCAGCGTTGCCCCTACGGACTTTACGCGGAACAATTCTCCGGAACCGCCTTCACCGCGCCGCGGGCTGCCAATCGGCGCAGCTGGCTCTACAGAATCCGGCCCGCGGTCGCGTGCGGCACATTCGCACCCCTGGAGCGCGACGTATTCGCCGGCCAGAGCGCCGCGCCGCCGCTTGCGCCCGACCCGCTGCGCTGGGATCCTCTGCCGCTGCCGGTCGATCCGACGGATTTCGTCGAGGGTCTGTTGCCGGTCGCAGGTAACGGGGCGCCGGAAGCGCATTCGGGCTGCGGTATTTATCTCTATGCGGCGAATCGATCGATGATCGATCGCTTCTTCTACAGCGCGGATGGCGAATTGCTGATCGTTCCCGAGCAGGGTGCCCTGAGGCTCGACACCGAGCTGGGGCGCATCGAGCTCGAGCCCCAGGAGATCGCGGTCATCCCGCGAGGCCTGCGCTTTCGGGTGACCACCAGCGCGCACGCCGTGCGCGGTTACGTCTGCGAGAATTTTGGCGCTCCCTTCAAGCTGCCGGATCTCGGGCCGATCGGCTCGAATGGTCTCGCCAATCCGCGGGACTTCTTGACGCCGCGCGCCCGTTACGAGGACATCGACGGCCCGCATGAGCTCATCGCAAAGTTTCTCGGCCGGATGTGGACGTCGCGGATGGACCACTCGCCACTCGACGTGGTCGCCTGGCACGGCAATAACGTGCCCTACAAATACGATCTGCGGCGGTTCAACACCATCGGCTCGATTTCCTACGATCATCCCGACCCTTCTGTTTTCCTGGTGCTGCACTCGCCGACCGACACGCCCGGCACCAGCAATATCGACTTCGTGGTGTTTCCACCGCGCTGGCTGGTCATGGAGAACACCTTCCGCCCCCCCTGGTTCCACCGCAATGTCGCGAACGAGTACATGGGTCTGATCGCCGGGGTGTACGACGCCAAGGCGAGCGGCTTCGTACCGGGCGGAGCCTCGCTCCACAACTGCATGAGCGGCCACGGCCCCGACGCGACAACCTTCGACCGTGCGAACGCGGCCGACACCTCCGTTCCCACGCACATCAAGGACACCATGGCCTTCATGTTCGAGAGCCGCAGCGTCATCAAACCAACGCGCCATGCGCTCGAAGGACGTCCGCCCCTGCAACCGGACTACGCCGATTGCTGGCGGGGATTGAAAAAGCATTTCGATCCGACTCGGCCTTGAGCGCCCAACTCCTCCTCCCACGCCTGGACCATCCCCGATGCCTCTCGATGCGACCAACGATCCGCAAAAAAGGAGCTGGGTGTCCGCCGCGAACCTCCGGCAAAGCGATTTTCCCATCCAGAATCTGCCGCTCGGCGTATTTCGCCGGCGAGGCTCGGACGAGCCGTTTCGCGGCGGCGTCGCGATCGGCGATCAGGTGCTGGATCTTGGGCTTCTTGGCGCCCAAACCCTCGGATTGGATCGTGAGGCGCGCGCCGCGATTGCGGCCGGCGCCGGCCCGGTGCTCAACGGCTTGATGGAGCTCGGTCCCGCCGCCTGGAGCGCGCTGCGCAACGCCGTGTTCGACGGCCTGGCGGAAGGATCGAGGCAGCAGGCGTCCTTCGAACGTTGTCTCGTGCCCGGTTCGGCGGTGGAACACTCGCTTCCCGCAATCATCGGCGACTTCACGGATTTCTACACGTCGATCCACCATGCCACCGCCGTGGGCCGGCTGTTCCGTCCCGACAACCCGCTGCTGCCCAATTACAAATGGCTTCCCATCGGTTATCACGGACGGAGCTCCTCGATCTGCATTTCCGGCCGGGAGATTCACCGCCCTCGGGGACAGCGCCTGCCGGCCGGCCAGACCGAGCCCGTGGTCGCGCCGAGCGCCCGCCTGGACTACGAGCTCGAGCTTGGGGTGTTCGTGGGAAGCGGCAATCCGCTCGGCACCCCGATCACGATCGAAAAAGCCGAGGCGCATGTCTTCGGGCTGTGCCTCTTGAACGATTGGTCCGCGCGGGATATCCAGGCATTCGAATATCAACCGCTGGGTCCGTTCCTTGCCAAGAACTTTGCAACCACGATCTCACCCTGGGTCATTTCACTGCAGGCGCTCGCCCCTTATCGCACGCCGAACGCGCGCGGCCCCGGCGATCCGCCGCTGCCGGCCTACCTGCGATCATCCGCCAACGAGGCGGCCGGCGGCATCGATGTCCGCCTCGAAGTCGATCTCGCGACTTCCACGATGCGCGCGCGCGGCGAACCGCCGCAGCGGCTTTCCTCCACCAGTTTTCGCCACTCCTACTGGACCGTGGCTCAACTGGTCGCGCATCACACGATCAACGGATGCAACCTGCGGCCCGGCGATCTGCTCGGCACCGGCACGCAGTCCGGACCCGCTGCGGGGGAGGCGGGCTCGATGCTGGAACTGGGCGGCGGGGGCAAGCACCCCCTCGCGGTTGGAGCGGGAGAGACCCGCGCATTCCTGGAAGATGGCGACGTCGTGACGCTGCGCGGCTGGTGCGAACGGCCGGGCGCTGCGCGGATCGGATTCGGCGAAGCTCGCGGGCTGATATTGCCGCCCTGCGAAAATTAAATTCAGCCGCGTCTGACGGGCCGACCCGGCGGTGTCCTACAGCCGCGACCGCCAGGGCGATGCGAATCTGCCGCGCATGCATTTTTTGCTCTCGCTGGTCCTGATCTCCTCCTTCTTCATTCTGATCATCGCGGGATTGATCAGCGTGCTGCGGGATATGCTGGGGCGGGAAGGGTTCGAGCCGGGGTCGCTAAATCTCGATCTGCCTCGCGATCTCAACCACCCGCTCCGGCGGCAAGTTGAAGCGGTCGACGATCTTCGCGGAATTGCGGTACAGGAAGGCGAATAGCGCGACCCGCCATCCCATCATCGCCCGCGAGTGCGCCAGCGGAACGACCTGATCTCGAGCGGCGACGAACAGCGCCTGGTCGAAATCGATGGGCGTCTCTAGACCCTGGGCATGGTTGAGCGCCGCCCGCAGATCGGGGATCTCGAAAAAACCGAAGCGCGCCGCGATCAGCCAGACGCCCTCGCCGATCCTCTCCACGACGGAGCATTTCGGACCGACGATGCGCGGGGTATTCTCGAAGCGGATGCTGAGCGCGATGGTCCTCTTCGGCAGCACGCCGGTAAAATGGGCGTGATCGACGATGAGACGGGACACCCGCTGGTTGCTGCGGGTGAGAAACACCGTGGTGCCATCGATTCGCGGTATCTCGTGCGCCGATAACTGCGACAGGAATTTCTGGACCGTCTCGGGTGTTTGCAGCAGCGCCGCGTGGATGGCTTCGATGCCCGTTCGCCACGTCACCATGACGACGAAGAGCACCCCGGCAAGGGTCAGCGGCAACCATCCGCCGTCGGCGATTTTCAGCAGGTTCGCGCAGAAGAAACTCCCATCGACGAACAGGAAGACCGAGATGACGGCGATGGCGGGCGCGGCCGGCCATTTCCACACGTCACGCATCGCCTTGTACAAGAGCCCCGTGGTGAGCAGCATGGTCGTGGCCACCGCCGTGCCATAGGCGCCGGCCAGCCGATCCGAGCTTCCGAACGCAATGGTGGTGGCGAGGGTCGCCGTCATCAGCAGCCAGTTGACGGTGGGGACGTAGATTTGACCATACACCTGATCCGACGTCTGGCGAATGGTGACCCCCGGCAGCCAGCCGAGCTGCATGGCCTGACGGGTCATCGAGAAGGAGCCGGTAATGATCGCCTGGCTCGCAATCACGGTTGCCACGGCCGCCAGCACCACCAACGGATAGATTGCCCAGGCCGGTGCGATCAGAAAGAAGGGATTTCCGCTCACCGATCCCTTGTCCATGACAAAGGCGGTTTGTCCTGCGTAGCTCAGCAACAACGCGGGCAATGCGATGGTGTACCAGGAAAGTCGGATGGGCCCCCGGCCGAAATGGCCCATATCGGCGTACAGGGCCTCACCACCGGTGATACACAGGAACACGCCGCCGAGCACGAGGAGACCGTGGCCGCCCGCATGCGTCATGAAGCGCACGGCATGGTTGGGATCGAGCGCCGCGAGCACCTCGGGATGGCGGAGGATGGCGGACACCCCGAGCACCGCGATCACCACGAACCACACGAGCATGATGGGACCGAACGCGCGTCCGATTTTCTCGGTGCCGAATCGTTGCGTCGTGAACAGCACGATGAGAATCAGCACCGCCATCGGCATGACGTAGGGCTTGAAGCTGTCGGTTGCGACGTTGACGCCCTCGAGCGCGCTCAGCACCGAGATCGCCGGCGTGATCACGCCGTCGCCGTAGATCAGCGCGGCGCCCAGAAGCCCCATCGCGGTGAGTACCTTGTAGCCCGGCTGGAATCCGTTGGCGCCGATCAATGACATCAGCGCGAGAATCCCGCCCTCGCCCCGGTTATCCGCGCGCATCACGAACAAGCAGTACTTGATCGAGATGGTGATGATCAGGGTCCATACCACCAGCGACAGGATGCCGAGCGCCTCGCCGTGGGTGAATTTGCCGCCCATGGCTTGCACGACCGTTTGAAGCGTGTAGAGCGGGCTGGTACCCAGATCGCCGAAAACGATCCCGAGCGCCGCCAACATGGACCATCGGGCGGGCGGCGATCGGTGGGCCGGAACGGAACTCGGGATCGCCAGGGGGTGGGTGCTCACCCGCTCAACCTTACCGGTTAAGCATGCGGTGCTGCAACGCTTCCCGCCAAGCCGGCATTCTTCGGGCCGCGCCGACAAGCCTTGGAGCGCGTTTCCTACATCGCGTCATCCGGGGAGCGAATCATCCTTTTGCCCATGTTGCGCGACTATTTCGCCTCGCACCGCAAGACGCGATGGGTCGGGTTGGGGCTGGGCGCCCTGATTCTGATCATCGTGCTGTTCCTCACCTTCTTCGATTGGAATCATTTCAGGCCCGCGCTGGCGCGCGCGATTTCGGAGAAAACAGGCCGCCCGACCACCATTGCGGGCACTCTCAAGGTTCATGTCTGGTCGTGGAATCCGAGCATGGAGGTCGACGGGCTGACGATGAAGAATCCTCCATGGGCGCAGCGCGACCAGATGTTCCGGGCCGAACGGCTGATCGTCAGCGTCAGCCTCGGCCGATTGCTGCGCGGTCAGCTGGTGCTGCCCAGGGTCGAGGTGATCCGGCCGACCGTCGATCTCGAGCGGGATACGCAGGGGCGGGCGAGCTGGGAGTTCGGCGACGCGTCCGGGTACCCGCAAACGGGCTCGCAACCCGCCAAGATTCCGACCATCCGACGGCTGCTGATCGAGGACGGCAGGGTGCACGTCGCGGATCGCATTCGAAAGCTCGTGCTCGACGGCGCGCTCAGCGCCGCGGACGAAGCCGGCAACGAGAGCACGGGGTTCAAGGAGAATGCGGGATTCAAGTTGAACTGCAGCGGATCGCTCAATGCGAGGCCGTTCCGGGCGCAGATTCACGGCGGGCCTCTGGTCAACCTGGACCCCGACCACCCTTATGAACTCAAGGCGCACCTGACGGCTGCGGACATGACGGCGGACGCGCAAGCGTCGTTTCCCAAGCCCTTCGATCTTGCGGCGTACCGCATCAAGTTCAGCGTCTCCGGAAGCGATCTGGCCAACCTGTACTATTTGACCGGATTGGCATTGCCGAACACGCCGCCGTATCAGTTGGCTGCCGATGTGAGCCGTGCCGGCACCGGGTTTCATCTGGAAGATCTCAAGGGCAAACTCGGATCGAGCGACATCGAGGGCGAACTGCAAGTTCAGACGGCCGGGAGGAGGCCCAAGCTGATCGCGACACTTCGCTCCGGCAGCCTCAACATGGTCGATCTCGCCCCGACCCTGGGTCATCCGGCGGGCAAACCACCGATGCCTCACCGCTCCTCGAAAACGCCACCGGCGGCGCAACCTGCGCCGCCCGCGCAGCGTCTGTTTCCCGATGCCGACCTGCAGGTCGGTCGCGTGCGCGGGATGGATGCCGACGTGACCTATCACGCCAATTCCGTGGTGGCGCCGAAGCTGCCGATGAAGCAAGTCGACTTTCGTTTGCAATTGCACGATGGATTGTTGCGCCTGGACCCCTTGTCGTTCGTACTCGACGCCGGCAATTTTTCCGGAAGCGTCTCGATCGACGCGCGCAAGGATGACCCCGAGACCGCCATCGACATGGCTGTCGATGATGTCAATCTGAGTCAATTCAAATCCGCTTCGGAGAAGCAGCCGCCGCTCGACGGCTCGCTCGTCGGCCGCCTCAAAATCCACGGCTTCGGCACTTCGGTGCATAAACTCGCCTCGACCGCCGACGGCAGCTTCAGCGTGGCGCTGCCCCGGGGACAGATGAACAACGCGCTCGCCGAATTGACGGGCATCAATGTCATCAGGGGGTTGGGTTTATTGTTGTCCGAGAAGCAGAAAGAAACTCAGATCCGTTGCGGAATCGTGGATTTCCAGGCGCAGAAAGGCATGCTCGAATCGAAGTCCGTGTTCGTCGATACGACCAACGTGTTGATCACCGGGCGCGGCGACGTGAATCTGCGCGACGAGCGACTCGACCTGACGCTGCAGGGCGATCCGAAGAAGATTCGCCTGCTGCGGCTGCGCTCCCCCATCACCTTGCGCGGCACGCTGTTGCACCCCGCGATCGGGGTCAAAGCGGATCAGCTCATCGCCCAAACCGGCATCGCGGTGGCGTTGGGAACGCTGTTGACACCGGCGGCGGCCGCGTTGGCGCTGATCGATCCGGGTCTCGCCAAGAACAAGGATTGCTCGGCCGTGATGGCGCAGGCGCACGAGGACGCTTCTGGCGGCGGCTCGGTATCCGCAGGTGGCGCAGAGCGTTCAGGCCGCGCACAGCGTTCAGGCCTCATGAGCCAGGAGGGATCAATTTATTAATTGAAATCAACCTATTGGACGCGCGCCCGTAGGCGCCGTCCCACCGCGGAACGAGCGGCGGTCCGCTGCCGGCAGCGCGCGGCGGGTATGACACTGTTTGCGCAATCCAGGTGGTGTCGCTGTGACGGAAGGAGAAGGGCCATGCGGATCGTCCCCAAAGGCTTATTGCTGAGCTCCATCCCGCTGTTGCTGGTGAGCGCGGCCGCCGTGGGCGGACTCAACGGCGTCAATGTGACCATCACCAACGATGGAACCGAAGACGTCGTGGTCACGGTGTACGACACCAGCACCCAGCCCAACAGCGTGGTGTTGTCCCACGAGCGAATCAATGGATTCACCCGCATACCCGTGTCGTTGTCGCCCGACGGCAGTGGGCGCGGCAACCTGTCTTGGACGGCTGTCACCGCCGACGGGATCGGCCGCAAGTGCGGGCACGCGACCACCCGCGGGTTGACGGACTCGGCCTCCGTGCATGTGCATGCCGACGGGGAGTGCGAGAGCACCTGAATCACCGTAAGATCCCCTGACTGCCGGATGGCCTTGATGGGGATCGAATTTGACAGCAACCCAGGTGATGACCCGAATGCTCGCGGCGGCGAGCCTCGTGCTCCTGTTCGGTCGTGCCCACCCCGCCGATCGCGCCCATACATTGAATATTTATGCGTGGCCGGAATATTTTCCTCCCGCGCTGCTCGCGAAATTCGAGGCGCAATCCGGCATTCACGTGAATTACACGGTGCTCGACTCGCCGGAAACCGCCGAAACCATCTTGTCCGTGGGCAGTTCGAACTACGATCTGGTCACCATGAATGCCGCGCCCCAGCTTGGATTGGAGATTCCCAAGGGATTCTGGAAGGTACTGGACGCTGCGCGCATCCCCAATGCGAAGAACGCGGATCCGAAGATCATGCAGTTGCTGAGCCGCGTCGATCCCGGCAACCAGCACGCGGTTCCGTGGATGTGGGGCACGACCGGCATCATCTACAACGTCGACAAGATCAAGGCGATCATGCCCGCGGCGCCGACCGGGAGCCTGGACATGGTGTTCAACAAAGGGGTGGCCGCGAAATTCGCGGGCTGCGGTATCGGGCTGCTCGATTCATGGGGCGACATCATGCCGATGATCGCGCGTTACATCGGCCAGCCCGCCCTGTCCGCCGAGCCGGCGAAGCTCGCCGCCGTGGCCGCCAAGCTCAAGGAAATCCGGCCCTACATACGGCGCGTCTCGACCAGCGGCTATTATCAGCAGTTGGCCGAGGGGGATCTGTGCCTGGCCATCGGTTATTCGGGCGATGCGCTGATTGCCCGCCGCATGGTCAACGAATCGCACGGCAACATCCACATCGAATACTCGTTTGCGCGGGAGATGGTGCCCTTCTACATCGACAGCATGGTGATTCCGGCCGACTCGCCCAATCCCAACGGCGCGTCGGCGTTCATCGATTTCGTCATGCGTCCCGACGTGTCGGCCTCCGTCACCCGGTTCATCGGATTTGCAACGGCGAACGCGGCGGCCGTGCCTCTGTTGGAACCCGCAGTGCGCGACAATGCGGTCATCTATCCGCCCGGCGACGTGCGCGAGCGGTTCGAGCTGCAGAAAGTCTACTCACCGGAGGAATCCCGCGCGTTCAATCGCGCGTGGCTGGAATTCAAGTCGGGGATGTAACGTGAGCGCGCTCGATCGCAAGCTGCGCAGTCACAACGACTTCGACAGCCCGAAGAACAACCCGCGCCGCGGTCCAAACTGCGGCGCACCGACGCCGACGCCGGTGCCGTTGCGGATCTGGTACACCTTGTCGAACAGGTTGATCACGTCCCATCTCGCGGTCAGGGTGCCGCTGCCGATGTTGAACACATGCGTGATGCCGGTGTTGAGCTGCGTGTAATAGGGAAGATGCTCGCCATTCGGAATGCTGGTCCCGCCGTAGGGCGTCGTCTCGCCCTCCGCCAGCGGCAGATCGGCGCGCAGCCCCGACCCCAGCAGAAAATCAGCGCTGAATCGCGTCTCCCTCCAGAGATACGACAAGCCCCCTGACGCGGTGTGCTGCTGCTCGTGATCGAGATGAATGTAATTGTTCGCGATGTAGTCGAGATCGGCCTGCGTGAAATTGAACTGCGCCGACTGGATGTCCTTGCCCTTGGCGCTTTGTACGGCGAGATTCAGGTACGCGCTGAAGGTCTTGGTGGTGTAGTTGAACGTCAACTCCGAACCATACTGTTTGCCGTAGCGATAGTTGAACGGAGTGAGAATGATGGGGGCGCCGAACTGGCCCTCGTCGATCAGGTTCGCCGACTGCTTGTAATAATTGTCGAGGCCGATGGTGAACTTCGACGTGACCTTCTGCTGGATGCCGGCGTCGTAGTAGTTGGCACGCTCGGCCTGCGGCGCCGTATCCCCGGACGATAGCGCCGGAGAGGTCGTGTTCTGGAATAGCGCGATGTCCTTGGCGCCCACCAGCTCGAAGGGCGGCGGCGAAAAATACCGGGAGTAGCCCGCGTGGAGCGTGGTGGTATCGGGCAGCACCTCCCAGACCATGTTCAGCCGCGGACTGACCTGGTGTCCGCCGGTATAGGCGGTGAATTTGTCGAAGCGCAGGCCGTAATTGACGGTGAAATTCGACTCGACCTTCCATTCGTCCTGCAGGTACGCGCTGTACAGCCACTCGGTCTTGGCGCCGTTGTCGGCGATGCTGACGGGCAAGTCGGCGCTCGCCGGGTCGGGATCGTCCGTCACGAGGACCTGAGAGATCGTGTCGCTGATCGAGTGATCCGATTGCAGAAACACACCGCCCCGCAGCGTATGGATGTCGTCGAGCTCGTAGGAGGCATCGCTTTGCCCCGCATACGCGACGTTCTGCTTGAACGCGTCCTGCGCGATGCCCGTGAACAACAAATCGCCCAGCGGGTCGGGCGTGAAGGTCAGGCTCGAGTAGCGTGCAATGAAGGAGGTCTGCACGTTCAACGGACCGACCGAGTGCTGCCAGCTCAACGCGCCGAACTGCGTCACCTCGCGCTGATTTTCGTCCAGTGCCTGGCTGGGATAGTTCCGGACGCCGTTGACGGTGAGATCGAGCGAGGGCTGTTCGCCGTCGAGGTTGGGAATCTGAAACTTGCCCACCGAGCTGCCGAGCATGAGCGAGACCCGGTTCTCCTCATTGAGGATGTCCTCGAAATAGCCGAACCCGTGGTACTGGGTGGTGTGATCGTGGATCGGATTCGAGCTGCCGTCGGGGGACTCGATGCCGAGGTCATTACGCAGAAAATCCCCGGTAACGAAGTAACTGAACGACCCGGCGCCGCCGCCGTAGGCGAAGCTTGGCTCAATTTCGCCGTGACTTCCGCCGTACAGGGAAATTGAACCGCCCGGCGCCTGCAGCCCGCTCTTCGTCGTGATGTCGATGATCCCGGCGGTGCGCAGCCCGAACTCTGCCGGCAGCGCACCGGTTATCAGACTGATGGAAGTGATGAGTCGAGGATCCAGCGACTGGCCGAAGACGCTGATGCCCTCGGGCAGGATGACGCCGTTGATACGGTATTGCAGCCCGTCGTGCTCGCCGCGCACGTGATACTGGCCGAACGAATCCTGGGCAACGTCCGGGGCCTGCAGCACGACCTGGTTGAGCAGCGTGTTGTCACCGCCCGGTGTGGCCTCGATCGCCTTGGCGTCCATGGTGTAGGTGGACGCGCCCGTCTGAGTCTGTATGTGCGAGCGCACCTCGTCGAGGTGCTGAGCAGTCACCACGATGGAGGGCAGGAGGTCTTGCGTAGCGGCCGGCGTACCGGCCGGCGCGGCGCCCGGCGTAGCGGCCGGGGTCGCGGCCGCCGGACTGGCGGGGGTCGCGCCGCTATCGAGCGGCGTGTCGGCGGTATCGGCAATCGCCGCAGACCCGATCAAGACCGCGGCAGCGCCGAGCGACGCCGTCCGCGCAAAGGAAAGTCCATGCATTGAGATCACTCCGCAAAAGCCAATCGATCCGAGCCGCGCCGGTTGCCCGGGCGGCTCGCGCGTCGTCCAACGATCAGCTGAGGGAGGGTGGTCCGCGGCTCCGCGGTGAGGGAATGGCGGCGTCGATGGCCGCGACAGGAAGCTGGGTCACGCGGTCGGTCCCTGCGCAGAGCAGCAGGGGAATCTGAATGGAGTGGCTGAAAGCCGCAGTCGCTGCTTGCGCGAACAGCGGACACAACGCGCAGTTGGCGTCGACGGTCTCGCCCGCACCGGCGTGCAGAGCGGCGCTCTGCGCGCCGACGAGATGCCCCACCTCGTGCACGACGGCACCCTGCTGTCCGGCCATCAACAGCGCTACCAGGGCGAATGCCCGGTACAGGTGTTTCAAGGTATGGGGCGCGCAGACGGCAAATCGCATGTGCGCACGCTACCAGAAGCACGGGCGTTTTTCATCTGACGGTTCCGCAGGCAAGGTGCCGAAGCAGGACCAGTTATGCAATCATGCCGGCGTGTCCGTCATTGTCCGACAAAGGATCCACGATGAAGCTCAAAACCCGGGTCGAAGGCGGCGGCACGCCGCGGTTGGAGCGCTGGGGAGTCGACAGCGAATACGGCCGGTTGCGCGAGGTGCTGATCGGCCCGATCGACCATTTCGCGTGGCGCGGGGGCAATGCGGTGGCGCAGCGCTCCGAGCGCATCGGACTGAAGTTCGATGTCGGGATTGCCCGCAAACAATATGCTGAGATGCTCGATGTCTACCGCCAGGCCGGGGTCAACGTTCACCTACTGCCGCCGGATCCTCATCTTCCCTATCAGATCTTCGCGCGCGACTCGAGCGCCATGACCCCCTGGGGCGCGGTCATCCTGCAGGCACAGAAGCCTTACCGGCGCGGCGAGTACGCCGCCTGCATCCAGTTCTATCTGGATGCAGGCATCCCGATCTACGACCTGATCACTGCCGGCAACGTGGAAGGCGGCGACTTCATGGTCCTGAAACCCGGCGTCGCGATTTGCGGATTTTCCGGCGAACGATCGATAGAACCCGCCGTGAAACAGCTGCAAGGCTGGTTCGCGGCCGAGGGCTGGGAGATGCGCACTTACCAATTCGATTCGCATTTCCTGCACCTCGACGTGCAGATGGGAATGATCGCGGAAGGGTTGGCGGTGGTCTGCGTCGAGGCGGTCGAACCGGAACTCGTCGATTGGCTGCGGTCGCAGGGCATCCGCGCCATACCGATTCCGTATGCCGATGCCATGCAACTCGGCAGCAATGTCGTGGCGCTGGGCGACGAACGCGTGCTGGTGCCGGCCTCGAGCAGGAATCTCATCGCCGCGTGCCGCGCCGAAGGGCTCACGGTCTACGACCCCGACGTGTCGATGATCGGCAATGGCGGCGGGGCGGTGCATTGCATGTGCCAGGCATTGAGGCGCGACCGTGTCGCGTCCCGATGATCCGCGCCGCCGGCATTTCGTGCTCGGTGCGGCCGCCGGCGCAGCAGCGGCCGCCCTGCCCGCCCTGCGCGGATTGAGCTTGCCCGCGGAGGACGAAACCGAGCTCACGGCTGTCGAGGCAGTCGCGCGGATGTCGCGCGGCGAACTCTCTTGCGAGCGCTATGCCGCCGCCCTCCTCGAGCGGTGCCGCGCCGCGCATGCGCTCAACGCATTCATCACGCTGGAGCCGGATCGGGTGCTCGAAAGCGCCCGCGAGCGCGACCGCGAACGCAAGTCGGGGCAAACGCCGGGGCCCTTGTTCGGACTGCCCATCCCGGTCAAGGACAGCGTCAACACCCGCGACTACACCACCACCGGAGGCACACCGGCGCTCAGGCACTTCCGGCCGAAAGAGGATGCGCCGCTGGTCGCCTCGCTCCGCGCCGCCGGTGCCCTCGTGCTCGGCAAGACCAACCTCCATGAACTGTCCTACGGCTGGACCAGCAACAACCTGGCATTCGGCGCCGTCCACAACCCGTACGATCCATCGCGTATTCCCGGGGGCAGCAGCGGAGGGACCGCGGCGGCGATCGCCGCGCGACTCGCTCCGTTGGGCATCGCCGAGGACACCGAAGGCTCGATCCGCGTGCCCGCGGCGTTTTGCGGCATCGTGGGTTTCAGGCCGACCACCGGGCGCTATTCCACGCGGGCCTGCGTGCCGATCTCGAGCCTGTTCGACCAGGCGGGTCCGCACGCACGAAGCATGGCGGACATCCGGCTGTTCGACTCCGTCCTGGTTCCGGACGGCCGCCCCGTCGAGGTCAGGCCGCTTCGCGGCGTGCGGCTCGGAATCGTGCGCGACTATTGGTACGCAGGGCTCGATCCAGCGGTGGAACGTATCACCGATGCCGCGCTTGCGCGCCTCACGCAGGCCGGGGCTGTGCTGGTCGAGACGCCGCTCGTGGGGCTCGAGCGCCTGGTCGGGTTGACGACGGACCAGGTCCAAAACCACGACGTACGCCTGGCGCTCGCGCGCTACCTCGAGGAGTACGGGGCGGGCGTGACGCTCGATGAGCTCGTCGCACAAGCGAGCCCCGATATCCGGGCGATCTTCAAAAGCGATGTGATGCCGGGCGGCGCCAATGTCGTCTCCGAACCGGCGTATGCGGCGGCTCGCGATCGCTATCTGCCGGAGTTGCGGCAGCTCTATCGCACCTATTTCGAGAAAACCGGCGTCGCTGCACTCGTGTTCCCCGCCACCCGCGTTGCAGCGCCGCGCATCGGCGAGGAGACCACGCTCGACATCGGGGGTCGGCCCGTGCCGTTCGAGCAGGCCGTCGCCCGGAACATCGCCCCCGGAAGCACGGCGGGAATTCCAGGTTTGGTTCTGCCCGCCGGGCTCACCGCGGCAGGATTGCCGGTGGCGCTCGAATTCGACGGACCCGCCCACAGCGACCGCACGCTGATCGAGCTCGGTGCGTCGCTGGAACGTGCCCTGGGATCGATCCCTCCACCCCATCGAGGAGAGGCCGTCTGACGGCATTGTCCCGGGCATCGCCTGCAGCGATCGCTGCCGCCGCACTCCTTCGTCGGCAGATCGGGGCGCCTCGGGCATCGTATAATGCCCTCGGGACTCATCCCCGTCCCGAATCCCCAAGGCGGTTCTCATGATCAAAGTCAGCATTCTGTATCCGAACAAGCCCGGGTCCCACTTCGACATGACCTACTACACGACCCAGCACATGCCCTTGGCGATGCGGTTGCTTGCCAATGGGCTGCACAAGACGGAGGTGGACGCGGGGATTCAAGGCACGGCGCCGGGGCAACCGCCCGCCTTTTTCGGCGGATGCCAGTTCTACTTCGATTCCATCGACGCGTTCCTCGAGGTCTGGGGGCCGGCGGCTGCCGAATTGACCGCAGATATTCCCCGCTACACCGACGTTCAACCCCTGATCCAGTTCAACGAAGTCAAGTTGTCCCTGTAAACCCACGGCCGCGGCGAACGTTCGAGTGCCCTTTCACCAGATCTTCCCAACGCTTCTGTACACGGCGGCGCTGCAGCCAAGCGGTGCGGCGGACTTCAACCGCGCGCTGCTGCACGAGTGCGAGCGGCTACGGCTCGACGATCGGGCGGGGCGGCTCTGGTCCGCCCAGAACTATCCAGGAGGCTACACCTCCTACGCCTCGGCTCATCGGCTGCAAAGCGTCTCACCGACCTTTGAGATGCTGGAGCGCAAGCTGCGGCGTCACGTGCGCGCCTTTGCCGAGGCCGCGGATTGGAATCTCGACGGCCGCGCCCTGTCGATGACGGATTGCTGGGCAAACATCATGCCGCAGCGTACCGTGCACGTGCTGCACCTGCACCCGTTGTCGACACTGAGCGGCACCTATTATGTGCGCGTTCCGCGCGGCTCTCCCGGGCTCAAATTCGAGGATCCGCGGCTCGATCGGTTCATGGCGGCGCCGCCGCGCAAGGCGAACGCGCGGGCCTCGAACCGGACGTGGATGACGGTGCCGGCCGAGGCGGGCAAGCTGGTGTTGTTCGAAAGCTGGCTGAGGCACGAAGTGCCGCCGAATCCCAAGCGCGCGGAGCGCGTGAGCATCAGCTTCAACTACAATTGGTTCTAGCCGCGGCTCCCGCGGTCTCTGGATTACACTCTATGCCTACGATTACCTCCGACGCCACCATGGCCGTGTTCCTCGATTTGGAGAACATCGCCCTTGGGGCGCGCGATGCCAAATACCCAAGCTTCGACATCAACAAGGTGCTCGAGAGATTGCTGCTCAAGGGCCACATCGTGGTCAAGAAGGCCTACTGCGATTTCGATCGCTACAAGGACTTCAAGCGCGGCCTGCACGAGGCGGCATTCGAGCTCATCGAAATTCCGCACGTGCGCCAGTCCGGCAAGAACTCGGCCGACATCCGGATGGTGGTGGACGCGCTGGACCTCTGCTACACCAAGGGGCACGTCGATACCTTCGTCATCCTGAGCGGCGATTCGGATTTCTCGCCGCTGGTGAGCAAGCTTCGGGAGAACGCCAAGACGGTGATCGGCGTGGGCGTGAAGAATTCGACCTCCGACCTGTTCCTCAACAATTGCGACGAGTTCATCTACTACGATGATCTGGTGCGCAAGGAGCGCACCAAACGCCGGCGCGCGGGGGGAGCAAACGCAGGGAACCGCGCCGCCAGCGCGCCTGCCGCCAGCGTTCCGGCCGACAGCGCGCTCGCCGAGAGCGCTTCCGCCGACAGCACGGCGCCCTCTGAGAACAAGGCCCCCGACCCGGCGGAGGCGCTGGATCTGGTGGTCGAGACGCTCGACGCCGTCACCGAGGAACGGGGCGAGAACGAGCAGATCTGGGGCTCGATGATCAAGCAGGCCATCAAACGCCGTCATCCCGGGTTCAACGAGCGCTTCTACGGTTTCCGCTCATTCAACGATCTGCTCGCCGATGCGGAGAAACGCGGGCTCCTCACGCTGCGTGCGGACGAGAAATCCGGCGGCTACACGGTGCGGCTGACCGAAAAGGCGTCGCCCCCCAAGCCCTGACGCGCAAGCCTTGAACTTAAACCCGCCCGCCCTCATTTCTGATCGGAATGAGCTATCTGGACCGGGTCGTACTTCTATGATGCGTCGAAAATCCTGGATGTGGGCAGAGGCCTGCGCGCGCCTCGATGAGGCCGAGCGCCGGCAACGTCATTTCTATGAGCTTCTGGCGGGTGCTTCAAGTCCTGTCTGGGAGCCGCCGGCGAATATCGTGGCTCAAGGCCGCGACGTCGAGGTCACCTTGGCGCTTCCGGGGGCGCGAGCCGAGGATGTGGTGGCCAAAATTACGCCGTCGGGTTTGTTGGTCGAGACCAACGTGCCGCCCCCGCAATTTCGGTCCGGAAGCGAGGTGATCCGCATGGAAATTCCCTACGGTCGGATGCGGCGGCGCATCGATTTGCCGGCGGACAGCTACGCGCTGCTCGAGTTGCGCCTCGAGCGCGGTTATCTCTACCTGCGGCTGACAGGGTCCCCGCTATGAGCACCGAGAGTCCTTTGTCAAGCACCTTGATCCCGGAAGACGTATTGATCGTGCTGCCGGTACGCGACACCGTGCTGTTCCCCGGCGTGGTGCTGCCGATCGCCGTGACCGGCAAGCGCGCCCTGGCGGCGGCGCAAGAGGCCGTGCGCACCCAGCGGCGGGTCGGTCTCGTGCTGCAATCCGAAGCGGGCGACGAACCGGCCCCGGGGCAGCTCCACCGCGTCGGCACCGTGGCCTCGATCGTGCGATTCGTGACCGCGGCGGACGGCACGCATCATCTCATCGCGCAGGGCGAGCAACGCTTTACCGTGCTGGATTACGTGAGCCTGGAGCCGTTTCTGGTCGCCCGCATCGAGCCGCATCGGGAGCCGGCCGTCGCCGACCGCGAGGTGGAGGCGCGCGGATTGACCTTGCGCGAGTGGGCGATCGAGGCATCGCAGCTTCTGCCGCAGGTGCCCAGTGAGCTCGTCAATGCGATTCGCGCCATCGAGTCGGTGCCGACCCTGGCGGACATAGTGACCAGTTTCATGGATTTGAAGTCCGCCGAGAAGCAGGAAATCCTCGCGACTTTCGACCTCAAGATGCGGCTCGACCGCGTGCTCGCACTCCTCAACCGGCGGATCGAGGTATTGAAGGTCTCGCGGCAGATCGACGAGCGCACGCGCGAAGCCTTCGACGAGCGTCAGAAGGAGGCCGTGCTGCGCGAACGGCTGCACCAGATCCAGAAGGAGCTCGGCGAAAGCGGCCGCGACGCAGCGGAGGCCGGGGATCTCAAGAAATCCATAGCCGAAGCGAAGATGCCGCCGGAAGCGGAAGAGCAGGCGCTGCGCGAGCTGGCGCGCCTCGAGCGCATGCCGGAGGGCGCTGCGGAATATTCGATGACGCGCAACTATCTCGACTGGCTGATCGCCATGCCGTGGTCGAAAATCGATCCGGAGCAGCTCGACATCGAGCGGGCGCGGATGATCCTGGATGAGGACCATTACGGCCTCGAGAAGGTCAAGCGCCGCATTCTCGAGTTCCTCGCGGTGCGCAAGCTCAATCCGGAAGGCCGCAGCCCGATCTTGTGTTTCGTGGGACCGCCGGGCGTCGGCAAGACGTCCCTCGGACAGAGTATCGCCAAGGCACTCGGACTTCACTTCCGGCGCGTGAGCTTGGGCGGAGTGCACGATGAGGCGGAGATCCGCGGGCACCGGCGCACTTATATCGGCTCGCTGCCGGGCAACATCGCGCAGGCGGTGCGCAAGGCCGGGCGGCGCAATCCCGTTCTGATGCTGGATGAGGTGGACAAGCTTTCCGCAAGCTACCAGGGCGACCCGTTCTCGGCGCTGCTCGAGGTGCTGGATCCGGAACAGAACAACACCTTTCGCGACAACTACCTGGCGGTCCCGTTCGACCTTTCCAAGGTGCTGTTCATCGGCACGGCCAACGTGCTCGACTCCATACCCGCGCCGCTCCGCGACCGCATGGAGATCATCGAGCTCGCGGGCTACACGGAGGAGGAAAAGATGCAGATCGCGCGGCGCTACCTGCTCGCGCGGCAACTCGCCGCCAACGGCCTGACCCCGGAACAGATCGAGATCTCCGACGAGGCGTTGCGCAAGGTGATTGGCGACTACACGCGCGAGGCCGGAGTCAGAAATCTGGAACGCCAGATCGGCGCGCTGCTGCGCAATTCCGCGGTCGCCATTGCCTCGGGAAAAGCCTCCAAGGTGAGCATCGACATCGCGGAGGTGGCGTCGATCCTGGGCGCTCCTCGTTTCGAGAACGACGTGGCGCTGCGCACCAGCGTGCCGGGCGTTGCCACGGGGCTGGCCTGGACTCCGGCTGGGGGCGATATCTTGTTCATCGAGTCGAGCCGGGTCAAAGGCACCGGCAAGCTCATATTGACCGGCCAGCTGGGCGATGTGATGAAGGAAAGCGCCCAGACCGCGGTGACGCTGGTGAAATCCCAGGCGGACCGATTGGGCATCGATCCTGCCGCGCTGGATGATTGCGATTTGCACATACACGTGCCCGCGGGCGCGATCCCCAAGGACGGTCCGAGCGCCGGCGTGGCGATGGCGACATCCCTGGCGTCGCTCCTGTCGAAGCGCACGGTGCGGTCGGATGTGGCCATGACCGGCGAGATCAGCCTGCGCGGCGTCGTGCTGCCGGTCGGCGGCATCAAGGAGAAGTGCGTGGCAGCGGCGCGTGCCGGCATCCGCACGGTCATTCTCCCGGCGCGCAACCGGCGCGATCTGGAGGACATTCCCGAGAGCGTGCGCAACAAGCTCGAGTTCGTATGGGCGGAGCGGATCGACGATGTGCTGGCGCATGCCTTGGAGGATGCGCCCGTACAGCGGGCGGCGGCCTGACCGCCGGCCGGCGGAAGCTGCGGCCCGTGCGGCTCAGCCGTGCGAGGCGTGCGCCGCCGACTTGAGCCGCTGCAGGCGCGAGATCCGCTCGAGCGCCGGCGGATGCGAATCGTAAAAGGCCGAGTGCACGGGGTCGGGCGTCAGCGTACTGGCGTTGTCCCGATACAGCTTGACCAGCGCGGCGGCCAGCCGCTCCGCATTCGCATGGGCCACCGCGAAGTCGTCGGCCTCGCGCTCGTGCCGCCTCGACCACCAGGCCTCGAGCGGCGTCGCGAAAAATGTGAACACCGGCACGACCACCACGAACAGCACCAGCGCCATGGCCGCCGACCGCGAGGGAACACCCAACGCCGAGTAAAAATCCGGCTGAGCAGCCAGCCAGCCAAGAACCGCCAGCCCGGCCAGCAGCGACACCGACGACACCACCAACCGTTGACGTACGTGGTGCAGCCGGAAATGCCCCAGCTCGTGCGCCAGAACCGCCTCGATCTCGTCGCCGTCGATGCGCGACAACAGCGTGTCGAAGAATACGATGCGCTTGTTCCTCCCGATGCCGGTGAAATAGGCGTTACCGTGGGCGGAGCGCCGTGAACCGTCCATCACGAATACGCCGCCTGCCGCCTTGAACCCGCAACGCTCGAGGAGCCGCTCCACGCGCTCGCGCAACACGCCATCCGTGAGCGGTGAAAACTTGTTGAAGAGCGGCGCGATGAAGCGCGGCGCCGCCCAGGTCAACGCGAGCGACACGCCCATCCAGACGAGCCACGTCCAGGCCCACCACCAGATGCCGGCTTTCTCCATGAGGTAGATCGTCGCCAGCACCAACGGCGCGCCGAGCAGCAATCCGAGCAGCAGCCGCTTCGCGAGATCGGCGGCGAACAGCGCCGGAGAAATCCGATTGAATCCGAATCGCGCTTCGACTCGAAACGTCCGCCAGAGCGTGAACGGCAGACCGAGCACACCCAGCAGTAAAAAGACCGCCAGCACGGTAAGCGCGCCGCGCCAGGGTTCAGGCCAGCCGATGCGGTCTGCCGCGCGGCCCAAAAGCGCGAGACCGCCGCCCAGGGTCAATGCCAGCTTGATGAGCGCCTCGAACACCGTCGCCCATTGACCCGCGTGCACTCGAGCCACCGTGTAGTCCGCGGCTCGCTGCTGGTCCGCCAGCGCGATGCGCTGCGCGAACAGATCGGGCACCCGGTCGCGATGGGCGCTCACGGCGGCGACCTGGCGCGATGCCAGCCAAAGGCGTATTCCCGTCTCGCCGGCCAGTGCGACGAGAAACAGCACGGTGATCAGATGCATCAGAAAAGCCTAGACGAATTCGCTCGCGAGCGGAACACCAGAGGTTCTTCCCGCTCCGCCGCGAGCGCCGCGTCGACCACCTTGTGGTGATACGGCGACAGGTCGCAGACCGGATCGGCGTTTTCAGCGTCGCCGGTCAGCAAATAGGCCTGGCAGCGGCAGCCGCCGAAGTCGCGCGTCTTCTCGGGACAGCTTCTGCACGGCTCCTTCATCCACGCCTCACCCCGGAAGTGCGTGAATCCGGATGACTCGTACCAGACGTGCTCGAGACTTGCGGTCTTGACGTTCGGGAACTCGAGACCCGGCAGCATCCCCGCGGCGTGACAGGGGAGCGCCGTGCCGTCCGGCGTGACGGTCAGGAAAATCGAGCCCAGCCCGTTCATGCAGGCCTTCGGACGCTTCTCGAAATAGTCCGGCACCACGAAGAAGATCCGCATCGGCCGGTCCTGACGCTCGCGGAAGCGCCGCGTCACCTCCTCGGCCCGCTCGACTTGTGCCCGGCTCGGCATCAATTGCCGGCGGTTGTGCCAGGCCCAGCCGTAGAACTGCGTATTCGCGAGCTCCACGTAGTCCGCGCCCATGCGCTCCGCCATCTGCAGGATCTCCTCGACATGATCGATGTTGAGCCGGTGCAGCACGACGTTCAACACCATGGGATAGTCATGCCGTTTGATGAGCGCAGCGACCTTGGACTTCAAGTCGAAAGTGCGGGTGCTGCTCAGGAAATCGTTCATCCGCCGGGTGCTGTCCTGAAAGGACAGCTGAATATGGTCGAGCCCCGCATCTTTGAGCTTACCGATGCGATGCTCGCTGAGGCCCACCCCCGAAGTGATCAGATTGGTATAGAAGCCGAGCCGGTGTGCCTCCGCCACGATGGGCTCGAGGTCGTCTCGCGACAGCGGCTCGCCGCCCGACAGGCCCAGCTGCACCGAGCCGAGAGCGCGAGCCTCCTTGAGCACGCGGAGCCAATCTTCGGTGCCGAGCTCGGCTCCGCTGGCCGCGAAATTCGTCGGGTTGTAGCAAAATGCACAATGCAGCGGGCATCGGTAGGTGAGCTCGAGCAACAGCCAGAGCGGTGGGCCGGGACGGATTGCCGGGCCGGGGTGAGCTGCCGGGCTCGCGGCCGGCACGGACATTCCAGTCACGAGTCCACCGACAGCCAGCGCTTGTCGCGCGCCATCTCCAGGAAGGCGAAGACATCCGCCGCCAGGCCGGAGGTCCCGAACGTACGCTCGAGATCCGCCGTGATCTCGGCGACGGTCGATTCTCCGGTACAGCGCGTCATGATCTCACCTGCGCTGCCGTTCAGCTTAATCATGCCTTCGGGAAACAACAGCACGTACGCATTCTGGGCAGCCTCCCATTGGAGCCGAAAACCGCGCCCGATCGACGGGCGGGATGCATCCTGGATGCCCTCGGCGCTCATGCCGGCGCAGCGTAGCGCAGCGCCATGGCATCGTTCATCTGCCACAGCACATCGAGCTTGAACTTGAGAATCTCGATCGCCCGCTGCTGCATGGCGCGCGTCACGAAATGATCCAGGGTGAATTTCAAGCCGAATTCGACGTCGCGCCGCGCGAGACTCACCCGACTTTGAAAATAGCGGAGTCCAGCGCCATCGATCCAGGGGTAGTACTGCGGCCAGTTGGCGAGCCTTTGCTGGTGGATCTGCGGTGCGAACAGTTCGGTCAACGAGGAGCACACGGCTTCCTGCCACGGCGCCCGGCGCGCGAAGTTCACGTAGGCATCCACGGCGAAGCGCACGCCCGGCAGGACTTCCGACAGGCTTTCCACAGACTCGCGCGGCCAGCCCACCGCCTCCCCGAGGCCCAGCCACGAATCGATACCCCCCGGATCGTCGCCGTGGCCGTCGTGGTCGAGAATGCGCTGGACCCAATTGCGGCGCACCGCCCGATCCGGGCAGTTCGACAGGATCGCCGCGTCCTTGATCGGAATGCTGATTTGATAGTAGTAGCGGTTGGCGACCCAGCCGCGGATCTGATCGCGATTCGCTTTGCCCGAATTGAGCAGCACGTTGAAGGGATGGTGGATGTGATACGCCGAACCCTGATTTCTGAGCTGCGCCTCGAATTCTTCCCGGCTCCAGGGCGAACCGCTCACAGAGAGATCTCCATGCCGTCCTCCGCCAATTCGACCCCGCGACGCCTCAACTCGCCGAACTCCAGGGATGACTCATCGAGAACAGGATTGGTGTTGTTGATGTGAATCAATATCTTGCGCACGCCTGCGGGAAGCCGGTCGAGCTGCTCGAGCATGCCGCCCGGCCCGCTCTGGGGCAGATGGCCGATGTCCCGCGCGCGCTTTCCGGAGACGCCCACGCGCACCATCTCATCGTCGCTCCAGAAGGTGCCGTCGACCAGCACGCACGCGGCGGCCCGCATGAATTCCCAGAGCCGAGCATCGATGGCCGAAAGTCCCGGCGCGTAAACCACGCAGCGGCCGCTCGATCGATCCTCGATGACCAGGGCGATGTTGTCGCCCGGCAGCGGCGACTCGCGATTGGGCGAGTAAGGTGCGGGTTTGCTCGCCACGGGCAGCGCGCGCCATTGCAGGTCAGCCACCCCGTCGATGCCGAATTCGCGATCCAGATCGATGCGGCGGCGATCGATGCCGCAGAAGTGCCCCAGCACGCTCAATATCGGATTGCCGCGCGTCAGGTCCCCATGCGTGCTGTCGGTACACCAGATCGGCCACGGGCGGCTCGATTCCCGCAACATGTAAAGTCCCGTGGTGTGGTCGATCTGGCCGTCCACGAGGACGATGGCGCAAAGCGCCGTGTCTCGAAGCGACCTGTGCGGCTGCAATTCGGGGGCAGCCAGGAGCTGCGCGCGGATATCCGGTGAGGCGTTCACAAGCACCCAGCGGGTCGGATCCGAACCGGCGACGGCGATCGAGGACTGCGTGCGGGCCCGCGCCTTCAGCGCCCCGGTTCGATGCCCGGCGCAGTTGGGACAGTTGCAGTTCCATTGAGGAAAACCGCCCCCGGCGGCCGACCCCAGCACACGGATTCTCACGGGGAGCGTCAAGCGGGCGTGCCCGCCTGCGCGGGCGGGCGCCCTATCGACGTGTCAGCGACTGGCCACGTACATGGTGATTTCCATGCCGAACCGTAACTCAACCGCTTGCGGTGTTTCCCATTTCATGACGAATCCTCTTGGTCAGGTACGATTTCATGGTGCGGGCACACAAGTCCCCACGGATCCAGACGCCCATGAAAACACCCTCATGATTTTCATGAGTCGGAGTCCGGCCGCAGGCCGGCGGCTCGAGGTGCGCCCCTGGTACCATGCGGCCCATGAAGCTCAGGACGCAGTTGAATCTGGTCATTTCGGCTCTGAGCGCCGCCTTCGTGATCGTGCTGATCGCCGCGGAGGTCCAGAGCACCCGGGAATCCGTGCGCGAGGAGATAGAAGCGGCCAATCGGGTGGCCTCCCAGCTTTTGGGCCAGTTGGCCTCGGTCTACTCCACCATCGGCGGCCCGGATCTGGCCATGCAGTTCGTGCGGCAACTGGGACGGGTCCGCGCCAATGAGGTCTACTTCCTGGCGCCTTCCGGGGAGATTTTGTACCGCGCCCCTGCGGCAACGTACAAGGCCGGACGCGAAGCCCCCGCGTGGTTCGCCCGCTTGTTCACGCCCACGTCCGCGAAAGAGGTTTTCATGCTCCGGAGCGGTGTGCAACTGGTCGTCGAAGCACAGCCCTCGCGCGCCGTGCTCGACGCGTGGGACGACCTCGTACGCATCTCGGTCGTGGGCGCCGTCATGCTGATCATCATGAATGCCGCCGCCTTCTGGTTGGTGGCACGGGTATTCAAACCCATTCCCGTCATCGCGGCGGGTCTGGAGCGTCTGCAGCGCGGCGACCTCGGCTTCCGGTTGCCGCCGTTGGCGGGTTCGGAAGCCGAAGTCATCGGCAACGCCTTCAACCGGATGGCGCAAGCGGTCGAGGACAAGGTGCAAGCGGAGCGTCAGGCCCGCGACGCGGAAGCGCGGCTCGAAGAGCGGCGCGAAATGGCCTCGCTCGCCGATCAGCGCGTCGAAGAGGAGCGTCGGCTCATCGCGCACGAATTGCACGATGAATTCGGCCAGTCGGTGACCGCCATCCGCAGCCTCGCGCTCGCCATCGCGGCACAGGGAGGCGCTCGCGATCCCGCGACCGCCGAGGCAGCACGGCTGATCTCCGATGAGGCGGCGCGCCTATACGATGCCATGCACAGTCTGATTCCACGCCTCGCGCCGCTGTCGCTCGATGCGCTCGGGTTGTCGGCCACCATCGAAAACCTGGTGCGCGATTGGCAACGGCGGCGCCCGGAGATTTCCATCGATGTGAAGCAGCGGCTGCCCGCGGAGCTTGGCCCCTCGGTCACGCTCGCCATCTATCGCGTCGTACAGGAGGGACTGACCAACGCGCTGCGTCACGCATGCCCCTCGCACGTCGACATTTGCATCGAGAGCGACGCGCAACGGATTCACGTATCGGTCGCCGACGACGGCGTCGGCCTGCCCGCCGACTGGGCACGTCCCGGCCATTACGGGCTGCGCGGCCTCGCCGATCGCGTCACGCAGTTGGGCGGAATACTGAACGTGCGCAATCAGCACACCCGCGGCGTGCTTCTGTCGGCCGACATACCGCTTGCGGTGCCGGCATGATCCGCGTTCTCCTGGTCGACGACCATGCGGTGGTTCGCATGGGCTTTCGATTGCTGCTGCAGTCGATCCCGGAGCTATCCGTCGTCGCCGAAGCAGACTCGGGAGAAGCCGCCTGCAGGCTCTACCCCGAACTCGCGCCGGACGTGGTGGTCATGGATATCGCGATGCCCGGGATGGGCGGAATCGAGGCCCTGCGCCGCATTCGCGCCCATCACCCCGGCGCCCGTATTTTGACCCTGTCGGCGCACGACGACGTCATGCACGCGCGACGCTGCCTGGCGGAGGGCGCGCTCGGCTTTCTGTCCAAGCGAAGCGCGCCGGAAGCGCTGGTGGAAGCCGTCACTGCGGTGGGCAACGGGCGGCGCTACCTCGACGCCGCGCTCGCTCAGAAGTTGGCGCTGGCGGAATTCGACGGCGCGTCGAAGTCACCCGTCGAGCGGCTCTCCGAGCGTGAGTTCGAAGTGTTCGTGCGCCTGGCCCGCGGTGCCTCGGTGCAGCGCATCGCGCAGGATCTGAAGCTGTCGGCCTCCACGGTCGGGACCCACCTGTACAACATCAAGCAAAAGCTGGATGTGGACAATCAGTCCGAGCTCACCCTGATCGCGATCCGGCACGGACTCATCGAGGCTTGAGGACTGTTCAATGGCTGTCATGACCACGGCTGAGGCGATTGTCGAGGCGCTCATTGCTCACGGGGTCGATACCGTGTTTGGCATTCCCGGTGCGCATATGTACGACTTCAACGATGCGCTGGCGCGGCGCGCCGATGCGATTCGCTTCATCACCACGCGGCATGAACAGGGCGCGGCCTACATGGCGTACGGCTATGCCAAGTCCACCGGCCGCGTGGGTGTGTACACGGTCGTACCGGGACCGGGTGTATTGAACTCGGCGGCGGCGCTGTGCACCGCGTATGGCGCGAACGCCCCGGTGCTCTGCATCACGGGCAACATCATGTCGCATCTGATCGGGCGCGGCCGAGGACAGCTGCACGAGCTTCCCGATCAACTCACGCTGCTTCGCGGACTCACGAAATGGGCCGAGCGCATCGACCACCCCACGACGGCGCCGCCCGTGATGGCCGAGGCGTTCAGGCAGCTGGCTTCCGGGCGCATCCGGCCCGTGGCGGTGGAGACGCCCTGGGACGTGTTTGGCCAGCGAGCCGAGGTGGCGCCTCCGACCCGATCGGCACCGGTCGCGGCACCGTCGCCCGACCCGGATTCGATCGCCAAGGCAGCCCGGCTGATTGCCGCGGCGAAACGTCCTCTCATCAGTGTAGGGGCCGGCGCGCTGCATGCCGGCGCGGGCGTGCTGCGCCTCGCCGCGCTGCTGCAGGCCCCCGTCACGGCACATCGCAGCGGCAAGGGAATCGTGAGCGACGATTCGCCCTTGTCGCTCGATTCCGTTGCCGCCCATGAGTATTGGAAGGAGGCGGACCTTCTGATCGGTATCGGCAGCCGGCTGGAGCTGCAGCATTTCCGCTGGCGCTGGCTGCCCCCGAACTTGAAGATCGTCCGTATCGACATCGACCCGACGGAGCTGGTGCGGCTCAAACCTCATGTGGGCATCGTGGCGGATTCCTCCGCCGGCACCGCCGCTTTGATCGACTCGCTGGAGCCCATCGTCGGGCGCCGCGCCCCGAAGGACGAGGAATTCGCGGACCTGCGCGCGCGCGCGCGGGCCAGAATACAGCGCATTCAACCGCAGATGAGCTACATCGACGTGATCCGCGAGGTGTTGCCGCGGGACGGATTCTATGTCGAGGAGATCTGCCAGGCAGGCTTCACCTCGCGCTTCGGATTTCCGGTCTACGCGCCGCGCCGCTACGTCACCTGCGGCTACCAGGATAACTTGGGCTTTGGTTTCAACACGGCGCTTGGCGTCCAGGTGGCCAATCCCGGAAAGGCCGTGGTCGCCGTATGCGGTGACGGCGGGTTCCTGTTTGGGAGCCAGGAGCTTGCGACCGCCGTGCAGGAAGAGATTCCCGTGGTCACCGTGGTGTTCAACAATCGAAGCTATGGCAACGTGCGCCGCGATCAAATCGAGCAATACCAAGGAAGAACGCTGGGTTCAGAGCTCGTGAACCCGGACTTTGCCAAATACACGGACAGCTTTGGGGCGCTCGCGCTGCGTGCCGAAAGCCCGGCAGAGCTGCGCACGGCGCTCGTCCAAGCACTGCAGGCGCATAAGCCGGCGGTCATCGAAGTGCCGATCGAGCGCGGCGCCGAAACTTCGCCCTGGGGCTTGACGCTGCCGGAACCGCATCACTGAGGCCCCGCGCCCTCGGCGGCGGGTTCGACGCTTACGCGGTAGTCCTCGCCCACCCAACGGTCCCCCGGCACATATCGAAAGGTGAAATCCAACCGCTGTCCGGCCGCGAGTTGCGAGGTATCGATGGTGAGCACGTGAACTCCCAAGCTATTCGGTGACGTCGGTGCCTCCACGATGTTGCGCCAACCATCGAAGCCGTAGCGCACGACGGCGGACTCGCGCAGTGCGAGCACCACGGATATCCCGGGCGGCACGGCGGTGATCACGGCGTGCTCGCACCAGGTCGCGCGGGAGGGCGTGCAGCGTTTGCCGCCATAACGGCGCCATACGGACTCCGGTCGGTCGAACGGGCGCTTCAGCGCGCGCGAGGCCACGAGCTTTAAATATTCCGCGTGTGTCCATGCAAGCGGCATGGCGGAGCCGGTGGCCTGACCGGGGTACAACCCGCGCTCGGGGATGGCCGAAGCGTCCCAGACCTGCTCGGGCAACATGCCGCCCGGGGAGGCCATACGCGCCATCGCCTCCATGAGGGGTAAGGGATCATTGCCGCAGGCAATCTCGTAATGCGCGCGTTCGCCGGTGAGCAGCGGCCACGCGCGCCCTCGGCCCACGCCGTCATAGGCGCTGCCGTCGTCGTGCTCACCGTAACCGTCGTCCAAATAGCGGTGCCAGCAAGGCCCGTTGGGCGTGTCGATCTTGAGCAGCGCATCGGCGAGCCGCACGCTGCCCACGATCAAGGGATCGTCGAAACTGCGCAAGCCGAAGCGCACCAACTGCAGGAAATCCACGCCGAACTGCGCGGCGGCCGGCAACCCCGGATCCCAGGCCTGGTTCTTGATGGTCACCACTCGATCGAATGCGCCCCGGTCCGCAACTGCCTGAGGCGGCGCGACGCGGACGTAGTAGCCCGGGATGCCGAGATGCCGCGCAAGCGGCGTATCGTGAACGGCGGTCCAGTCTTCCAGGCGTGAATTCCAGTAGTCGGCGAAGGCGAGAGCCAAGTCGCACGCGTCGGGTTCGAGATATTCCGCACCGGCCACGAGCGCGGCGATGCAGGCGGCGAGCGTGAAGGTGTTGAGCCCCGCACTCTCCTCCCACCGATCCTCGTCACTGGCCGGACCGTGCCGCACGATATAGGACAGCGCAGCCCGGATCATCCCGGCAACCTGGGTCCCATCGAGCGCATTGCGCTCCGCGAGAAGCGCGGCCAACAGCACCGGCAGCGCGGTCTCGTCCAGTTGAATGCCGGTCCAATAAGGCTTGCTGCCGAGCCACTGATTTTGGTACCAGTGGCCGTCCTCGAGCTGCGTAGCGAGCAGATATCTCAAGGTATTGCCCGCATCCCGCGTCGCGCCGACCGCAAGCAGGGCACCTGCACACTCGACCAGATCACGCGGCCAGACCAGATGATAGCCCTCGCGCTCCTCCTTGGTGTTGCCCCAGGGGACGGACAGGCTCGCCACCATTGCACCCGGATAGGTCTTATCCTGGTGGGCACGCAGCACCATGGCGGACATGTGGAATTGCTCGGTGCACCGCGGCGACAATCCCGCGTAGTACTCCGGCGGCACGCGCGAGGAGGCATACCACTCGCTCCAGCCCTGGATGTAGCGCTCGCGGGTGTGGTCGAACGGCTCGAACGAGGCCGAGAGTGCGAGGGTGGCAGCGGATTCGCTGCTGCTCCCGAAGGCGAGCGCCAGGGTGCATGATCGGGCGAGCTCGCCGGTCAGCGCAACATTGCCAGGCCCCGAGTTCGCATATTCCCAGGTCATGACGCCGTTTCGATGAAAATCCTGCCATCCGTCGCTGGTGCCCACGTTGCCCGCACTGGCCCGGCCGAAGGCGTCGCCTTGAGCGGCGGTCGTTGCGACGAGCCCGAGGGAAAAAGGTCCCTGCGTGGCGGCGAGCACGCGACGCCCGGATTGCGCGGTCACCTCCGCACGATTGCCGCCGCCGGTGCCGCCCAAGTGCGGGGCGAGCAAGGCATACGGACGAAGCTCCTCATCGCCGGTGAGCGCCACGTCGATCAGCAGCACGTCGCGCTCCGAGCCGACCACGATTCGCAGCGTGAGCTGAAAACGAGGATGCCGGTGCACGATGCGTACCGCGGGAATGCCGGGCGCCAACAGCTCGATCGTGTGGTGCCACAGCCGCTTCACCTCCACCCAAAAGCCGCGGCCGTCCGCTACGATAAAACCGAGATCCCGGATCTGCGGAATGTCGATGCGCGGGTAGTACACCTCATTCACGATGCCGCCGCCCACCGTGAACCAAATTCTCGACCGGCCGAGCGCGCACCCGACCATCTCCTTGGCGCTGCTCGACCACGTGGGCGGCATGCCGGGAGCGCCGGGTGCGGAGCCGGAGGCTGGCTGGATCACGCCGAGGATGCGATCGTCATACCCGCGCGCGCGGCCCCGATCATGGCAACGTCGGGATTGACGATCAGCTTGGTGGGTATCGCCTGCACGAAAGAGGACAGCCGGCCCTTCTCTTCGAAGCGCTCGCGGAACGGACTGTCGATGAGGAATTTCTGGATCTTTTGAGTGATTCCGCCGGCGATGTACACTCCGCCGCGCGCGCCGTGCGCGAGCGCGAGATCCCCGGCGACGGCGCCGAAGATGGAGCAGAACATGGTCAGAGCGGCGCGGCAGCCGGAGTCGTTGCCCATGGCCTGGTTGCTGATGTCCGCCGCGCTCAAGGCGCGTGGCTCCCGGCCCGCCAATTGTTCCAGCGTTTTATAGAGATTCTCGAGACCCGAGCCCGACAGGATTCGCTCCACCGACACGCGGCCCTTTTGCCTCCACATCGCCTGCAGAGCCGTGAGCTCCGCCGCGTCGCTGGGGGCGAATCCGATGTGACCGCCCTCGGTGGCCATCGGCACGGAGCGGCCACCGTGACGCGCCAGGCAGGACACTCCAAAGCCGGTTCCGGGGCCGAGGATGGTGATGGTCCCCTCGTCTCGGCCCTTCACGTCGGGACCGATCAGCGCAAGATCCTTGTCGACCAGCACCTCCGCCGCAAAGGCAAGCGCCTCGAAATCGTTGACCAGGATGGCTTGCTCGAAGCCGAACTGCTTCAGGTCGCTCTCCGCAATCTCCCACCCGCGGTTGGTGAAGCGCGCCGTGCCTGCGTTGACCGGGCCTGCCACCGCGATCGCGGCCACCGTCGGCTTGATTTTCGCCGGGGTTCGCGCGAAATAGCTTTTCAGCGCATCGATGAAGGTGGGAAACGCGTCGGCCAAATCCTGTCTGTCTTGAATTCGCCAGGGCGGCGGCGCCGAAGCCTCAACAACGGCAAAGCGCGCATGCGTGCCACCCACGTCGCCGACCAAAATATGCGTGCCGCCGCTCAGAGTCATGCTCCTTCACGAAACATGGAGTATCGCAGCAGGCCCCGTCGGCAGCAACCAAGCGACACTCAGGAGGCGCGCCCCTCGCCCAGCAATCGCTGGTCGACTTCTTCTTCCGCGGCCAGCCAATCCTCGATCTCGTGACCGGGTGCAAAACCGCGGGATTCCGATCTGAAATATGCGGCCAACGCGATCGACGCGTGACGGTCCTCGCGATGGCGGGGGGTGACGATGACACTCACGTCCTTGATCCGCCGCGACTCGGGCATTTTTTTGGATGTTCTGCCCGCGCGGGTGCCGATTGGGGATTTCCCGAGAGCAGGGGCCGCCTGCAGAGCGGAGGCCACCTCGAGAACCGGAATCGTCTCGACGACCGGCGTTGTCTTGCCGATCGGGGCCGCCATCAGGTGGTGGGTCGCCGGCGCCAGGTCTGCCGCGGCCGGAATCTGCGCGGCATTGGAGGTATCGGCCGTTTTTGATGTCTTCGCGGTCTTGGCGCTTTTGGTCGTCCGTCTCGGTCTCTTGTCGCTCGTGGTCATAAAAACTCCAGGGCTTACGAGGATGGGACTCCGTCGAGCGAGTTTAGTGCCGAAGCTCAGTAATCCTCCATGGAAATAATTTCAATCGGATGACGCACGAATACTCTCACACCGCCGCGAGCGCGCGATCCAGGTCGGCGAGCAGATCCTTGGCGTCCTCGATCCCGATGGACAGGCGGACGGTGCCTTCGGAGACACCCGCCTGCCGAAGCTCCTCCGGCGAGAGCTGGCGATGAGTGGTCGACGCGGGGTGGGTTGCGAGCGAGCGGACATCACCGATGTTCACCAGCCGGGTGAACAATTGCAATGCATCGAGGAAGCGCGCCCCGCCCTCCCGCCCCTGTCCGGCCGGTCCGGAGAGCCCGAACGTCAAAACACCGGATGCCTTTCCGGACAGGTATTTCCGTACCAAGGCATGATCCGGGTGATCCTCGAGTCCCGCGTAAGTGGTCCAAGCGACTTTGGGGTGTTTCGAGAGATGACGGGCGATTTTCAGCGCGTTCTCGCTGATGCGATCCATTCTCAATGACAGGGTTTGGATGCCCTGCAGAATCAGAAACGCATTGAACGGAGAGATGGCGGCCCCCGTATTGCGCAGCGGCACGACCCTTGCGCGACCGATGTAGGCCGCCGGACCAAGCGCCTCGGTGTACACCACGCCGTGATAGCTGACATCGGGCTCATTCAGCCGCCGGAACCGCTGTTTGTGCGCAGCCCAGGGAAACTTGCCGGAATCCACGATCGCCCCGCCGACGCTGGTGCCGTGTCCCCCCAGATATTTGGTCAGCGAGTGCACCACTACATCGGCTCCGTGCTCGATGGGACGGCTCAAATAGGGCGTGGGAACGGTGTTGTCGACGATCAATGGGACGCCATGGCGATGGGCGATTTCCGCAATGCCGGCGATGTCGGTGACATTGCCTTGCGGATTCCCCAAGGACTCCACGAATATCGCCTTGGTCTTGTGGTCGATGAGCGGTTCGAAGGATTCGGGTTGGCGATAATCGGCGAAGCGCGCCTCGATGCCGTATTGAGGCAGCGTGTGGGCGAATAGGTTGTACGTCCCCCCGTACAGGGCGCTCGAGGAGACGATGTTGTCGCCCGTCTCGGCGATGGTAAGGATCGCATAGGTGGTGGCTGCCTGCCCTGACGCCAACGCGAGAGCGCCGATCCCGCCCTCGAGCGCCGCAAGGCGCTGTTCGAGTACGTCCTGCGTCGGATTCATGATCCGGGTATAGATGTTGCCCGGCACCTTCAAGTCGAACAGGTCGGCGCCGTGCTGAGCGCTATCGAATGCGTAGGCCACCGTCTGATAGATGGGCACCGCAACCGACCGCGTCGTCGGCTCGGGGGAGTAGCCGCCGTGTACCGCGATGGTATCGAAACCCCATTCGGCACGGCCCTTGGACTCTGTCATGTCGGAGATCCTCTGTTGTTCAATGGACGAGCCTAAACAGCCCAGGCGCGGGCGCCCAATCAATAATCGATATGAGCTTATACAGCTCCGATGCGGATTTCGGTTAAGCTGGCTGAAGGCTCGCCGGCTGGCCCGCCGTAGGCTGACCGTCTGACTCAGAGGAATGGCGCCGTGCAACAGCGGACGTGGCAGAAGATGATGGGGTCGGTTGCTGCACTCGGAATGCTGCTTGCCGGGTCCATGAACAGCTACGCCGCCGCGACACCGCCGCGGCTGAAGGTGGATCTCAACGCCTTCGACGCGATGAAGAAAAAAGCGGCGTTGCCGGACGGCGAAACCCTGGCCTACATCGATACCGGCAACCCATCCGGAACACCCGTGGTATTGATCCATGGCTACACCGACAGCGCGCGCGACTGGGTGCCTTTGATGCCGTATCTGTCGAAGCGCTTTCGGCTGGTGCTTGTCGACATACGCGGCCATGGCCAATCGAGCAAGCCGGAGTGCTGCTATACCCGGTTCGACTTCGCTTATGACATCAAACTGCTGCTCGATTCCCTCGGCATTCAACGCGCCGACATCGTCGGTCACTCGCTGGGCAGCATCATTGCGCAGACGTTCGCCGAATTCTGGCCCGAGAAAACGGGCCGCGTCGTGCTGATTGCGTCCACCGGCGGCCGTCCTCCGGACATGGCGCCCCCGAAATTCGATTTCGCCGGCGAGATTCGCAAGCTCAAGGATCCGATCGAGGCGGATTCTCCTTTCATGATCGCCTGGTGGGATTCGCCCACGCCGGTCGACCCCGATTTCATCCGGCGTCAGCGCAAGGATGCGGCCGGCATACCGCTGCGGGTGTGGCTCGCGGTCCTCGACCAAGGGCTGCCGAGCGACTACGGCGATCTGCAAAGCACGCTGCCAAAGCTCAAGGCGCCGACGCTGCTTATCTGGGGCAGCAAAGATCCGATCATGGAGGAGCCGATGCGCAAAACCCTGATCGACGCCCTGCCCGCCGCCCACGTGAAGGTCTTCGAGGGGCTGGGACACAACCCCTTCTGGGAGGATCCGGAGGGTGTCGCCGGCGCGATCAATCAATTTTTGATGCCCGCCAGCCCGTAGCGATCGGAGACGGCGCTTCGGCGCCGGCTCCGCCAGGTCAACCGATCAGCGCCTCATCCAGCACCTCGATCCAGTGCTTCACCGGCGTCGCCGTCCCGCCCGCAAGGTGCTGGATGCAGCCGATGTTTGCCGAGACGATGCACTCGGGTGTGAGTGCATCGAGATGGGCGAGTTTGCGGTCGCGGAGCGAGTTCGCGAGCGCTGGCTGCAGCACGGAGTAGGTGCCGGCCGATCCGCAGCACAGATGACTCTCCTGCGGCTGCCTGACCTCGAAGCCCAAGGCTCGAAGCTGCGCATCCACCCCCGAAACGCGCTGGCCATGTTGCAAGGTGCACGGCGCATGAAGCGCCAGCCGGGGCGCCCCCCGCGCGTCGACCCGATCCTTCAGCGCAAGCGCGAGCTCGGGCAATAACTCGCACAGATCCCGGGTCATGGATACGATGTGCGCCGCGCGCTGCGCATACGCGGGCTCGTGCCGCAGCGCACGCGCGTACTCCTTCACCATCTGGCTGCAGCCGGAGGCGTTGATCACGATGGCCTCCACCATGCCGCCGGAGACCATCGGCCACCAGGCATCGACGTTCCGGCGCATGTCGGCAAGGCCGCCCTCGCGGTCGGCCAGATGCGTGCGCAGAGCCCCGCAGCATCCCTCGTCCGCTGCGAACACGGTCTGGATACCCGCCGCATCGAGAACCCGCCGGGTGGCGCGATGAATCTCGGGGCGCATCGCCGGCTGCACGCAGCCGCGCAGCAACAGCACCTTGCGGCGGTGTTCCCGAGGCTCGAAATAGCCGAGAGCCGTGCGATCGTCAGACGGCACCTTATTGCGCAGGGCGGCCGGCAGCAGCGGCCGCAGCAGTCGGCCGATCTTCATCGCCGGGGCGAACAGCGGCGAGGTGAGCCCCTCCTTGAGAAGCCAGCGAACCGCTCTCGCCCTGAGCGGTCGCCCGACCCTCTGCTCGACGAGCTCGCGGCCGATCTCGACCAGATGTCCATAGCGCACTCCGCTCGGGCATGTGGTCTCGCAGTTGCGGCAGGTCAAGCAGCGGTCGAGGTGCTGCTGGGTACGCTGCGTAACCTCGCCGCCTTCGAGCATTTCCTTGATGAGATAAATCCGGCCGCGGGGACCGTCGAGCTCATCGCCGAGCAATTGATAGGTCGGACAGGTCGCATTGCAAAACCCGCAATGCACGCACTTGCGCAGAATCGCCTCCGCCTCGATGCCCTCGGGCGTCCCGGTGAAGTCAGGGCTCAATGTGGTTTGCATGGGCGCTCGTCAAAGATCTGCGTAAAGCCGCCCGGCGTTGAACACGCGATCGGGATCGAAGGCGCTCTTCAGGGCGCGGTGTATGCGCATCAGGCTCTGTCCCACGGGCGCAAATGCACCGGCAGCTTTAGCGGTTGCGCGGACCAGCGTGGCGTGGCCATGGACCGTTGCCGCGGCAGCACGGACCTCGAGCGGCGGCGCGCGCGTGCGCCACCAGCGCTCGGCGCCCCCCCAGCCGATGAAGCCGGTCTGCTGGAGCGCCTGGGTCGCGGGCGGCACCGAGATTCGCCACAGGCACTCGCCGGACGCGAGATCCTCTACGCTCGGCCGAAAAAACGGATGGCGATGATCGCGCACGCTCTCCCACCAACTCGCGGCGGCCTCGGGGTCGAGCTGCGTGCCGCCCAGTTTTCGGCAAGCGCTGCGCACCGCCGCCTCGGCGCCCGACAGCCGGATTCTCAACGATCCTGCGTGCCAGGCGCTCGCGCTGAGCGGCAGCGGCAGCGCGTTCCAGCGCGCCATCTCGGAGAGCGCCTGACGCTCGTCCCAGTCGAAGGATAGAGTCGCCGTAGCCGCTTTTGTGGCCAGAACCTTCAGCGAGACTTCGCACAGGACGCCGAGAATTCCCCAGGACCCCGCCATCAACCTCGAGACATCGTACCCCGCCACGTTTTTCATCACCTGGCCGCCGAAGCTCAGGAGCTCGCCCCGCCCATTGAGAATGGTGACCCCAAGGACGTAGTCGCGGAGCGGACCGGCGGCCGCTCGGGCCGGACCGGACAGACCCGCGGCAACCATCCCGCCGACGGTGCCGCCCGCCGCGAAACGCGGGGGCTCGAAGGCGAGACACTGCCCCTGCTCAGCCAGTACGGACTCGAGCTCCGCAAGCGGCGTCCCCGCCCTTACGGTGACCACGAGTTCGCTCGGCTCGTAGCTCGAGATGCCCGTCAATTCTGCGAGCCCGAGCGGCTCGCCGCGGGGCGCTTCTGCGTAGAACGCCTTGGTATTGCCGCCGCGGATATCGAGGCTGAGGTGACGTGCGCGCGCATCGAGAATCCTGTCTCTCAGCCGATCGACCGCCGACTCGCGACTGATTCCGTCCGCGGCCATCAATATCTCGGCAGCTCCGGGAACGGCATCATTCCCCGGTGCACGTGCATCTTGCCGTACTCCGCGCAGCGCACGAGAGTCGGAATGACCTTGCCCGGATTGAGCAGCCCCGCGGGGTCGAAGGCGCGCTTCACGGCCATGAACTGTTCACGCTCGGCGGGTGAAAACTGCACGCACATCGAATTGAGCTTTTCCACGCCGACGCCGTGCTCTCCCGTCACGGTGCCACCGAGCTTGAGGCTCGCCTCGAGGATCTCCGCGCCGAACAGCTCGCAGCGCCTGAACTGATCGCGATCGTTGGCATCGAACAGGATGAGCGGGTGAAGATTGCCGTCGCCCGCGTGGAACACGTTCACGCATTGGAGCTGGTACTTGGATTCCATGGCCTGAATGGCGAGCAGCATCTCGGCCAGGCGCTTGCGTGGAATGGTCGAATCCATGCACATGTAATCCGGGCTGATGCCGCCCGAAGCGGGGAAGGCGTTCTTGCGTCCGCTCCAGAACTTCAGCCGTTGCGCCTCGTCCTGGCTCACCTCGATGCGGCTGGCGCCGCTTTCCTCGAGGACGCGCTTCATCGCGGCGATCTCTTCGGCGACCTCCTCCTGGGTACCATCGCTCTCGCAGAGCAGCAGCGCCGCCGCGGACAGATCGTAGCCCGCATGCACATAGTCCTCCGCCACCGCCGTCATGCGCCGATCCATGAGCTCGAGACCTGCGGGTACGATGCCCTGCGCGATCACGTTCGCCACCGCGCTGCCCGCCGACTCGATCGTCGGAAAGCTCGCCACCATGCAGCGGGCGAGCTCCGGCTTCGGCACGAGCTTGACGGTAACCTCGGTCGTGATCGCGAGCATCCCCTCGCTGCCGATCACCACCGACATGAGATCGATCCCCGGCGCATCGAGCGCCTCGGATCCGAATTCGATCGGCTCGCCCTCGCCGGTAAAGCCCCGGACCTTGAGCACGTTGTGCAACGTCATGCCGTATTTCAGACAGTGCACGCCGCCCGAGTTTTCCGCGACGTTGCCGCCGATGGTGCAGGCGATCTGGCTGCTCGGGTCAGGAGCGTAATACAAGCCGTAAGGAGCTGCCGCCTCGCTGATCGCGAGATTGCGCACGCCGCATTGGACTACGGCGGTGCAGGACTCGGGATCAACCTTCAAAATCTTGTTGAACTTGGCGAGCGACAGCGTGACCCCGAGGCGGTGCGGCAGAGCACCGCCGGAGAGTCCCGTTCCCGCTCCGCGGGCGACCACCGGCACACCGAGCCCATGGCACAGCTTGAGCGCGGCGGCCAGCTCTGCTTCGTTCTCGGGAAGCACCACGGCCATGGGCAGTGCCTTGAAGGCGGTCAGACCATCGCATTCGTACGCGGCCGTATCTTCGCGGCGCACCAGCAGCGCCGATGCGGGAAGAACGTGCGACAGGGCCGCGACCACGTCGGCCTGTCGGGCACTACGGTGTTCCGCATCCGCATCGGCCGAATCGTCCCTCGGCAGGTTCGTTGCACTCATTTGATCTCGATTGTCAGGGCGCCGACCGTGCGAGGCATTGGCGGTAAGATTGTATATGAGGGTGCGCCGCCGGTGCCGGCTCCCGTTGGCACGCCGGCTCCCGTTGGCACGCCGGCTCCCGTTGTCACGCCGGCGGTGGCAGGGCGCCGCCGTGGGCGGTCTCCTACGGAGGGCGGCGGGCATGGCCGACTGCTTTTAAGCGGTTGTCGGCGCAGATTAAGTTGCATGCACACGAACTCCATTTACGCATTTATCCTGGCCGGCGTCCTGGTCGCCGCCGTGGTAGCCGTCATCGTCTGGTCTCAGGCCCAGCGAAAGCGCAAGCAATCCGCAAGCCTGCGGCAGCGCTTCGGACCGGAATATGACCGGACGGTCAACGAGCTCGGCAACCGCCGCAAGGCTGAAGCGGAGCTCGAGGCCCGCCAACAGCGGGTCGCGCGGCTCCACATCGTGCCCCTGACGGCAGGCGAAACATCCCGGTTCAAACAAGCCTGGAGTGCCGCCCAGGCTCACTTCGTCGATGATCCGAAGGCGGCGGTGGTCGAGGCGGACCGCCTGGTGTACGAGCTCATGGCGAAGCGCGGCTATCCGATGGGCGACTTCGAGGCGCGCGCGGCCGACATCTCCGTCGACTATCCCGGCGTGGTCTCGAACTATCGCTCCGCACGCGCGATCGCACTGGCGGATGAGCGCGGGCAAGCCGATACGGAATTGTTGCGTCGGGCCGTGGTTCACTACCGGGCGCTGTTCGATGAGCTGCTCGAGATCCGGGAAGCGCCGCGGCCGGTGCTGCGGACGGATGGGGTGCCTGCCGCGTAGCGGTACCTGCCGCTGGCGCGTAAAAACTCTGCAGAAGCTCGCGCGGCGCATGACTTCGCGCGGCGCACCGACTTGATTCATTCCATTGGGGCAGCCACTGGAACCTCCCTCCCCCGTCGACGTTTCGTCCAAGCCCCTTAGGAACTACTATGTTGCGGCGAGGATTGATGCCGCGGGTTCCCGGTGCCGGCCCTTCTTCGCGTACCATCGGCCAAAAATCCATTGCCCGAGGCGTTAGGGTCGTTGTAAGAATTACAATTGACCGCGGGAGGATGCAGAACGATGAGACGAGAATTGTTGCCGGAAGACGTGGACTTCGCGGTCAAAGGCGGCTCGGTATACGGCTGCGGAGGCGGCGGCTTCGCCGATCACGGACGCACCCTCGGAAATATCGCGACAGCGATCGGCCGGCCGGAGCTCGTCAGTGTGGATGAGCTCGATCCCGATGCGCTGGTCGCGACCATGGCCGCAATCGGTGCACCGGGCGGCCTCACGCAATGGGAGATGCGCGGCGTCGATTACCTGCGGGCGGTGGAGCTGCTCCAGGACGCATCCGAGCAGCCCATCGTCGGCTTGATCATCGGACAGAACGGCATGTCGAGCACGCTGAATGCGTGGCTGCCGGGCGCTGCGATGGGGCTCGCGGTGGTGGATGCGGTCGGCGATCTGCGCGCTCACCCCACGGGCGACATGGGATCGCTCGGTCTCGCCAACAGTCCCGAACCCATGATTCAGACCGCAGCCGGCGGCAACCGCGAGCGCGGCGCCTACCTGGAAGTCGTGCTGCGAGGGGCCACCGCTCGGGTTTCCCCGGCGCTGCGTACGGCCGCGAACGAGGCGGGAGGCTTCATCGCGAGCTGCAGAAATCCCATTCCGGTGCGGCTGGTCGCCGAGCGCGCGGTGCTCGGCGGCATCAGCCAGGCCCTCAAGGTCGGCCGCGCCATCGTGGATGCGGAGCCGCGCGGCGGAGACGCGGTCACCGAGGCGATTTGCGAGGCGACCGGAGGCAGCCTCCTCGCCGAAGGCAGGGTCGTGCGAAACGGTCTGGTCTACACCAAGGACGCGTTCGACTGCGGAACCATCGAGATTGCAGCGGCGGGCGGCAACATCGTGGCGCACGTGCTGAACGAGTACATGGCGCTCGAGCGCGACGGGGAGCGCATCGGCACCTATCCCGACATCATCACGACCTTGACGCCGGGGGGCGTCCCCGTGAGCGCGGGACGGCTTACCGAAGGAATGACGGTGCGCATCCTGCACGTGCCGAAGAACCGCATCGCGCTGTCGGCAAGCGTGTTCGATCCGTCCGTGTATCCGGTGGTCGAACGCGCGCTCGGCATCGAGATCGCCCGCTTCGCGCTTGCAGGGAGACGCCCGTGACCGAGCTGCGTTCGCACGAATTCGGCGGGCAGCCCTTGCGCTGCCGCGGCTGGCGGCAGGAAGGACTCCTGCGCCTGCTCGAGAACGTGCTTGCCGTGGGCGAGGACCCGGACAATCTCGTCGTGTATGCGGCGCTCGGCAAGGCGGCGCGCAACCGGCCCGCGTACGAGGCCATCGTCCACGCGCTCAAGACCCTGTCGGACGAGGAGACCCTGATCGTTCAATCGGGCAAGCCCATCGCGATTCTCACCACGCATTCGCGAGCGCCTCTCGTGCTCATGGCGAATTGCAACCTGGTCGGTCGCTGGGCGAATGAAGAGGTGTTCTACGACCTGGAGCAGCGCGGTCTGATCTGCTGGGGCGGCCTGACCGCGGGGTGCTGGCAATACATCGGCTCTCAGGGTGTACTGCAGGGCACGTTCGAGATACTCGCGCGCGCCGCCGCCCGGCTGGGCGGCGCGGATCTCGCCGGCCGATTTTTTCTTACGGCCGGACTCGGCGGTATGGGCTCCGCGCAGCCGCGCGCGGCCTCCATGCTGGGAGCGGCGAGCATCACCGTCGAGGTCGATCCCGAGCGTGCGGCCAAGCGGCTCGAAAGCGGTGCCGTAAACGAAGTGACGGACTCGCTTGCGCAGGCGCTCGAATCGGTCCGGCGGGCGATGTCCGAACGCCGCGCATGGGCCGTGGCGCTGGTGGCCAACGCCGCCCAAGTCTTTCCGGCCATCGCCGCGGGCGCCGCCGCGGGTGCATTGCGCCCGGACGTGGTGACCGATCAGACCGCCGCGCACGATTTGCTCTACGGCTACGTACCGCAAGGCTACTCCCCCGCCGATGTGCGCCGCGAGCGCGAACGCGACCCCGCGAAGCTCACCGCCGACGGAGTGCGCTCGATCGGAGTGCACGTCCAGGCCATGCTCGAATTCCAGAAGCTCGGCGCGATCGTGTTCGACAACGGCAACTTGATTCGCAGCCAAGCCGTCAGAGCCGGAGTCACCCGGGCCTTCGACATCCCGGTGTTCACGGAGGCCTTCCTGCGGCCGCTGTTTTGCGAGGGGATCGGTCCGTTCCGATGGATCGCGCTCTCCGGGGACGCCGCGGATATCCGCACGATCGACGACTACCTGCTGCAGGCCTTCGCCCACGATCGCTCCGTGACCCGCTGGATCCGTATCGCGCGCGAGTCGGTGCCCTTCGAAGGGCTGCCTGCACGCATCGCGTGGCTCGGCCATGGAGCGCGCACGGCGCTCGGCCTGGCGGTCAACGACATGGTTCGCGACGGCACACTCAACGGGCCGATCGCCTTCACGCGCGATCACCTCGATGCGGGAGCCATGGCTCACCCCAAGATCATGACCGAGAACATGCGCGACGGAAGCGACGCCATCGCCGACTGGCCGCTGCTCAACGCGCTGGTGAACTGCGCCTCGCAGGCCGATCTGGTCGCCATTCACTCCGGCGGCGGCGGCTACGCCGGCTTCATGACCAGCGCCGGAGTCACGCTCATCGCCGACGGCACCGCCGCCGCGGCGGAGCGCCTGCGCCTGACATTGACCAACGATACTGCGCTCGGCGTGCTTCGATACGCGGATGCGGGCTATGAAGAAGCACGGCAAGCAGCGGACAAGGCCGGGCTGCGCCGGCTGAGTCCATGACGTTGCAGGCAGCGTGCGCTGGGTGACCGCTCGGCGCGTGCTCATCGCGCTCGTGGCATGCGCGGCGTTGGTGATCGTTGCCGCCCTGGGGTTTGCTGCGTGCGTCGATGCGGGACTGTTCCGGAGCGGCGTGATTCGATTCATCTCGATTCGAGCGCAGCGGCCCATCGAGGTTGCGGGCGCGCTGCACGTCCATCTGCTCGCCCGACACCCTGAGCTCCGCGCCGAGCGCGTCACCATCGGCAATCCGCCCTGGGTGCCCGCGGGACACATGGCGCAGATCGGAGAGATCGCGTTGGTGATGGATGTGCCGTGGTTCGACAAAGCGTTCGGCATCGTGAGCTTGACGATGAAGTCCGCGACGCTGCGTCTGATCCGCAACGCCTCCGGATACGCGAATTGGCAAGCGACCAACCCGGACTCGCGCCCCAGCGACGAAAAGCTGCCGATACTGCGGAGCCTCTCGATTCCCAACGCGCAGGTGGTGCTCGACGATCAGCGCCGGCACCTGCAATTCGAGGGAATCGTGTCCTCGGATGGCGGAGCAGGGACAGCGTCGCCTCTCACGATCAAGGGCAGCGGCCAGCTCAACGGGCACGCAGCCTCGTTCGAGATCACCGCAGATCCTTTGACTGCAGCGAGCCACCGGATCCCCTATGGCTACTCATTCAGCGAGCGTTCCAGCGGTTCGGAGCTCGAAGGGCGCGGCGTACTCCCGGAGCCGTTCGACTTCAATATGGTCGACGCGTCCTTCGAGGCCGCCGGCGCGGACCTTCGAGATCTTTATTTCCTGACGGGCATGACGCTCATCAATAGCGGCACCTACAAACTCTCGGGCAAGATCCTGCGCCGGGGCGACTTGACCCGCTTTCTCGACCTTGCGGTCAAGACCGGGCAAAGCGACGTTCGAGGCTCGGTCGACGTGCAGGTGTCCGACGGACGGCCCCGGCTCCAGGTAGAGCTCGACTCAAGGTTCTTGAGGATGGCGGACTTCGGGCTCCGTGCGGCGGGGCGTGACCGGGAAACCGGCGCAGCGCCCCTGATCTTGTCCAACGCCATGTTCAACCCTCCGACCCTGCGTCGCGGCGACGCGGACATCCGCTATCGCGCAGACCAGCTTCTGGTCGGCCGCGTGACGCTGTCCGACTTGGCGGCGAAGGGAACTCTCGCGCAAGGTGTGCTCGTCATCGCCCCGCTGACCGCCGGCATTTTTGCGGGAAAGCTCCGTTCACATGTGCGGATTGACGCGCGCACCGACGACCCCAGAGCCCAAATCGACATCGACATCAGCGGACTGCAGCTCGGCGAGATCGGCCGCAAAGCAACGTCCGCTCCCCCGGTGACCGGACTGCTCCAGATGCGAGTTGCGATCACCGGGGTAGGAAGGTCCGTCCATCAGGTTGCTGCGAGCGCGAATGGCGCGGTCACCGCCGCCGTGCAGCAGGGGACGGTGCGGGACTCGCTCGCGGAAATTACCGGTCTCGACCTACGCGGGTTGGGGTTGATGCTGACCAAGAGTCAGAAGGAGATTCCGCTGCGCTGCGCCGTGGCGCAGTTCGACGCTCGGGATGGAACCCTCACGGCGAAACGACTCGTCGCGGACACCGAATCGGTGCTGATAACCGGCGAAGGACGGATTCACTTCGATACGGAAGCGCTGGATCTCGCCATCAGCGGCCGCCCGAAGAAGTTGCGGCTGTTCCGCTTCCGGGCGCCGCTGCTGCTCAAAGGCACGCTCAGCCATCCCGCCATCGATGTTCAAGCGCGCAAGTTGACGCTCGTCGATCCAGGAACCGCGGCGGACGCGAATTGCGCGGCCACCGACGTATCCCTCGCCCCGGCTCAGTGAGCGTAATGCGCTGAGCCGCGGTCGCCATCGTGATCGTGACCATGATTTCCGCCCCAACCCCCTCGACCGAAAAAGCAACCGGATGAGCCCAGCATTGCAACGATCGCAATGACCATCGACATGCGCTTGAACGTATTCATGTGAAATTACCTTTACCGTGCTGCCGGCAGAAGAACCGGCTATTCCGACAGCCTGTGCGCAATTGCGCGGCCCGTCGGTGCGCTGCGACACTCAACCCCGTATAAGGGGGCGTGCATCCCGGTGCGCTGCCGCACAGACGAGCGCGCACCCGCGGTGGTTCCATGTCGCAAGCAACGGCATCGACCCGCCGTCGGCAACCTCATGCGCACTACCATACTTCTCATGCAGGATGACGTCTCGGCAGCCAAGGAGGTTCAACAAGCCATCCTCGATTCCGGCGACACCTCCATTCGACTGGAATGGGTGCGATCTTGCGCCGAAGGTGTCGAGCGGCTCAAGAGCGAGGGAATCAGCGGCGAACGCATCAATGCTATATTCCTCGATCTGTTCCTGCCCGACAGCCGGAAGGGCGGTGTCGACACCTTCGACTGCGTGTTCGCGGAAGCACCCGATCTACCGATCCTGATCCTGAGCGCGCGACGCGATGAGGACATCGCAAAATTGGCGGTGCAACACGGAGCCCAGGACTACGTCCTCAAGGATCGTATCGATAGCTACGCGGTGACCAAGGCATTGCGCAACATGGTCGAGCGCGCGGCCAACTCCGAAGCACTGTTCGAGGCGAAAGAGCAAGCGCAAGTCACGCTGGACTCGATTGGCGACGCGGTCATCAGCACGGACGCCGGGGGTCGCGTGACCTACGTCAACGCGGTCGCTGAATCTCTCACCGGATGGCCGCGGCTGGCCGCAGTGGGCCGTCCTCTGGCCGATGTGTTTCGAATCGTGGACGCCGACTCCCGCGAAGCCGCCGAGGACCCTTTGGCGCTGGCGATCAGCGAAAACAAGCCGGTGAACCTTACTCCCAACAGCGTGCTGCTGCATCACGACGGGGGAGAGACTCATATCGAAGATTCCGCCGCACCCATTCACGATCGCCGTGGCAAAGTGACCGGTGCCGTGATTGTGTTTCGTGACGTGACCGCCGCTCGGGCCTTGTCGCTCAGAATGTCGCATCTCGCGCAGCATGACAGCCTGACCGACTTACCGAATAGATTGCTGTTGAATGACCGTCTCGGGCAGGCGATCGCGATGGCGCTCCGGAACGGCACGAAGCTCGCGGTTCTGTACCTCGATATCGATCGATTCAAGCACGTGAATGACTCTGCCGGCCATACCGTCGGGGACCGCCTGCTGCAATCGATCGCCAAACGGCTTCTGGGCTGTGTACGAAGCTCCGACACGGTGAGCCGCCAGGGCGGCGACGAGTTTGTCGTGTTGCTGTGCGATGTGGCAAGCACAAAGGACGCCGCGGGAGCCGCCGAGAAAATGCTCGCGGCGCTGGGCCGCCCACACCGCATCGACCAGCTCGAACTACACGTTTCCGGGAGCATCGGCATCACCACCTATCCGGAGGACGGGGAAAACGCAGAAGCGCTCCTCAAGAACGCCGACGCCGCCATGTACCGGGCCAAGGATTGCGGCCGCAACAACTATCAGTTTTTCAAGACCGAAATGAATCGGTACGCGATCGAGCGCCACGGCCTGGAAAGCGATCTTCATCGCGCGCTCGAACGACAGGAGTTCGTTTTGCATTACCAGCCCAAGGTGGAGCTGCTGACGGGCGCAATCACCGGGGTCGAAGCGCTGCTGCGCTGGCGTCACGCGAAGCACCGTCTCATCCTGCCCTCCCGATTCATACCCATAGCGGAGAATAGCGGGCTGATCGTTCCGATCGGCAAGTGGGTTCTGGAGGAGGCATGCCGTCAGGCCAAGGCCTGGGAGGGCGCCGGCTCGGCTCCGATGAGCATCGCAGTCAATGTCTCGCCGGTAGAATTGCGCGCGAAGGGCTTCGTTGCGGGGGTGCGGCAGATCTTGTCGGAGACCGGGCTCGCTGCACGGCGCCTGGAACTGGAAATTACCGAGACGTTCCTGATGCAGGACCCGCTGCGCACGGGGATGGTTCTCGACGAACTCAAAGCCATGGGCGTACGTCTTGCGCTCGACGATTTCGGGACGGGATATTCCAGCCTGAGCTTTCTCAAGCGCTTTCCGATCGACACGTTGAAGATCGACCATTCCTTCGTCCGGGACCTGGCGACGGATTCGGAGGACGCCAGTATCGTCAGCGCGGTGGTGGACATGGGCAGGAATCTGCACATGCAGGTGGTGGCCGAAGGCGTGGAAACGTTCGAGCAATGCACTTTTCTGAAGCGGCATCAATGTCCGGAGGCACAAGGATTTTATTTCGGCAAGCCGATGCTTCCGAGAGCGGTCGCCCGGCTGTTTGCAACGCCCGCACCGGAGTGCCTGCGCGCCTGATCGCTTCGGGATAAGCGGGATGCCGCACCGACGATCCGCTGTGAAATGGCGCACGCTATCGGTCATCGTTACGTCCCCCGGAACCGGATCAAGGTGCTGGTGGAGGACGGCAGGATCACGTTGTCGGGAGAAGTGGCTCGCGATTTTCAGCGGCGCGCCGCCACCGACTCCGTACGTACCCTCATGGGCGTAAAAGGCGTCGCGAATCAGATGACCCTTGCCTCGGGTCGTTCACCGCCGGGCAGCGGCATCAGGCACACCTGCCCGCGATCGATGCTGCCGAATTCTCATTCGATCAGGTGGCGGGCATCGGCTCCGGTTTGATGATGGCGATTGGATGATCCGCGAGCGTCGGCGATACCCCGAACTCGCCCTCGCGCACCCAGAAGGTCAGCAGGTCCCCCACGCGCAGGTCTTTCACCATTTCGGTTTTGTCGCCGAGCGTAATCCGGCCGCCCTGACCTACTTCGAATGCAATCGTGCTCACCGGAAAGTTGCCTACGTCCGAGATGGCCACCTGCACGCTCTGATGATCCACCTTGGACACCTTGCCGTAGAATTTGGCGTACTTCACGCCGTCCTTGACGGTCACTTCCTGGCAGGTCACCGGCGCGTTGGGATAGTCCTTGAGGAACGCCGCATTCCACTTTATGTTGGCGCAGGACTCTGGCAGGTCTGCCGGCCAGGCGATGGAGGCGGCCAGCAGGCCCGCGGGGGCAAAAGCCATGAGTATCCGGTTCATGTGTCGATTCATTGTGTTCTCCACGATCAGTAACTGATCGTCATGTGATCTGTGACGTTTTGCACACCCGGTGCGTTCCACGCCGAATTGCGCGCAAGATCCCGCTGCCACCAACTGCTCACGGTTCCGGACAAGGTGACATTCTTCCCTATTACACTGACTGCAATATCCTGATCGTCCGAATCGAATCGGCGCCCCAGCGCGGCCTCGATATCTTCCTTGATCTTCGCGGATGGCGTCTCCGAGCGGATGGTGATGTCATCGGTGATGCCTCTGACGCCGACCAGGTACCGAACCGCCGCGGCGGCATTCTGTCGCTGATAGTCCCAATCGACCTTGCCGGACAGCTGCACCCAGCCATTTTCCACTTGGATCTTCACCGCATCCTTGGGCAGATAGGACACTCCGGCGAGCGCACTGTCGGCTGCACGCGCGATATCGGCATCCGTGTGCGATCCGGGGGGCGCCACGGCGATCTTGACCACGAGTGCCTTTACACCGGCAACACGTTGCACTGCCTGTTCTGCCACCCATTTCTCCGAATAATGGGGAACCTGCCCGCCGAGCGTCACGAGTCCGTCCTGCACCGCGATCTCTATCTTGGTCGCATCGATCGCCGCATCCCAATTGAGCTCATCGATCACATCCTGGCGCAGTTGAGAATCCGTTTTCATGGGTCAATCCTTCCCGTTTGATGAAGATGAGTCATCCTACCCGACGCATTCGTCGCGCACCGTTCGATGCCGCACGTAGCGACAAACGGGCGCGGATGCTGAGCCGGTGTGCGATAACGAACAGACGCGCATGCCGAGCCCCGTCATCTTGATCACCGGTCCGGATGAATGGAAAACAGATAAATGGAAAGCACCTTATGAGTACATTGTTCGATCCCATTCAATTCGGGAGCATCAAGTCACGGAATCGCATCGTGATGGCCCCCTTGACCCGCAATCGTGCCGGGGCGCGTCAAATTCCCACGGCGATGATGGCGCTCTACTATGAGCAGCGTTCCTCCGCAGGCCTCATCGTTTCCGAAGCGACACAAATCGCGCCCGAAGCACAAGGGTATAGGGATACGCCGGGCATCTTCAGCCCCGATCAGCTTCGCGGCTGGCGCGCCGTCACCGCGGCGGTCCATGCGCAGGGCGGCGCGATCGTCGCGCAATTGTGGCACGTTGGACGCATTTCCCATGTGTCGCTGCAACCGGATGGTCGGGCGCCGGTATCGAGCACGGGGCGCCCTGCCGATGCGAAGACCTTCACTTCAAAGGGGTTCGAGGATGTCTCTGCGCCTCGCGCACTGCGGCTCGACGAACTGCCCAAGATCGTCGAGCAGTTCCGCCGAGCGGCACGCAATGCCATAGATTCGGGATTCGACGGTGTTGAGGTACATGGTGCCAACGGGTATCTGCTTGAGCAGTTTCTTCGAGACAGCATCAACGACCGCACCGATGCCTACGGCGGTTCGGTGGAAAATCGGATCAGGCTTCCGCTGGAGGTCATGACGGCAATCGCGGCGGAGATCGGAGCGGACCGCACCGGTATTCGGTTATCGCCCGTCTCACCGGTGAACGACGCAAAGCAGGATAGCGATCCGCAGGGCCTTTTCAACCATTTCATGGATCGGTTGAACCCGCTGCGCATGGCGTTCGTCCACGTCATCGAGGGCGCCACGGGCGGGGCCCGCGATCTCGTGCCGTTCGACTTTTCCGCACTGCGTGTTCGCTTCAAAAGGGATCATGCGGAAGGTGCATGGATCGTCAATAACGGTTATACCCGGCAGATGGCGATTTCCGCAGTTGCCAGCGGGGCGGCAGACATGGTGGCCTTCGGGCGGCCGTTCATCGGCAATCCGGATCTGGTAACCCGCCTGCGCTTCAACGAACCCCTGGCGGCCGTCGATGCGTCGACGCTGTATGGCGGCGGCGCGGCCGGCTATACGGATTATCCTGCCTTGGTCCCGTCGGGCACCGCTTCAGGTCCGGCTGAAAGCCCGGCCGCGCTTCTCGAGACGGCCGATTGACTCACGTCATGCAAATATTCGGGACTTGAACCATGAGTGAATATCTCGATTCCATCATCTTCATCGATCGCCGTCTGGCAAAGGTCTTCAGCGTCAGTGCCACGCACGACGTCAATCTCTTGATCGAGCACACCTCGGCACAGCGCCGACACCATCAGGCGGATCACGAAGACAGTACCAAGCATGCGGTGGACGAGGAGTTCTTGCATCGTATCGCGGCATCGCTCGATCACACGGGCCACATGCTGATTGCCGGTCCGGGGAACTCTAAATTCGAATTGCAGACCTACCTGGAGCACCACAATCCGGATCTCGCCGCGCGCATATCGGGCGTCGAAACTCTGGATGATGCTACCGACAGCGGCATCGTTGCAGTGGCGCGGCAGTTCTTTCGCGAGCGCGGACACCGGCACGCGACCCGCCCGGAACAGAACTTCAGGCACAACGACTAGTCCATCCGGATAAGGCGTCGGGAGTCGGTCCGTTCGCTGCCACCTTGCGGGGGCTGCACGGTCAGCCATCCAGGATCAGCCTCTGCTCCCCATGCGGTCGGGAAGCAGGCGTTGATACTCCTGTCGAACCACCCGGTAGCATTCACACGTCCGGCGTTCCAGACCGGCGCGATCCAATACGGTGATATGCCCGCGCGCATACTTGATGAGTCCCGCACGCTGCAGCTTGTTGGCGGCTTCGGTAACACCCTCTCGCCGGACGCCGAGCATATTGGCGATCAACTCCTGGGTCATGAGCAGTTCGTTCCCCCGCAGCCGATCCATGCTCAGCAACAGCCATCGACATAGCTGCTGATCCAGCGAATGATGCCGGTTGCAAACGGCGGTCTGCGCCATTTGCGTAATCAACGCCTGGGTAAAGCGCAACATCAGGTGCATCACGGGTGGCACGAGATTGAACTCGTGCTTCATGAACTGCGCCTTCATGCGCAAGCCGGCGCCCGCACTTTGCACGACCGCACGACTCGGCGTGGTGTCCCCGCCCATAATCAAGGCGAATCCCACCATTCCGTCATTTCCGACGACCGCGATTTCCGCAGACGACCCGTTCTCCATGACGTACAGCAGCGAGACGATGGCCGTGAGCGGAAAGTGAACATGCGTCAAACGACCCTGCGCCTCATGCAGAACCTGCCCCAGTTCCAGATCGACCAACTCGAGGTGCGGCATCCACAGCGTCCGGATGGCCGGTGGCAGCGAGGCCAACAGGTGATTTTCAGTTGCCCAACCGGTCGATTGGATGTGTGAATTCAGCATTGATGAAGAGCTCCGTCGAATTCGCCAAATCCCCGGCCAAGTGTACGCTAGCGGACACACGGTTCTCAGGTGAAATCCCGTCATTCTCAAATTCGTTGCGCATAGTTGCGGCGCCGGCCCGAACCACACTCTTGCGGGCGCGTACAGACCGCGGTCGTGAACCGGGATCTACTGGAGACGGCAGCACCTACTGAGACATCGGCAGCGGAGAATTCGATCCATGAGAACTGTAAAGCCAATATTCGTGCTCGCGTGCAGCACCGCCGCAGCGGCGCTCATCGGCGGCGCGGCCTCATTACTCGTCTCGCAACCCGCGGGGGCGACCATGCAATTTGCCAAGGAAACCGGCAAGTCTTGCGCGGATTGCCACACCAATCCCAAGGGAGGCGGCGCGCTCACTCCCCTGGGTGAGTCGTTCAAGGCGAACGGGAACAAGCTGCCCAAGTAACGCTTGTGCAGCCGCCTGTAGCTGCGGCAGCGTGGGCCGAAGCGCAGGTGTTCATATGGAAGACCGGCACAACGATGGAGATAGTCATGTATATCGGCGGAATCCTCGGAACCATTCTCATTGTCGCGTTGATCATTTTTCTCGTGCGAAGAATTTAAAGCGCCGTTCCAATCACCATGGATCGGGCGCGATCGCGCATCGCGCGCTGCGTTGCGGTGGGGGGAGCGTGCGGCTTCGGCCTGTTGAACTCGGCGGCGGGGAGTCCACCCCTGCGCAGTGAGAAAACCGTGCTTGCCGCAACTCAGCAGCCGGGACCGCCGTCAGTGGCGGGTCTCGATCTGCGGCTGCCGATGAATTACTCTGCCGCAACGGGTGATACGCCGGAGAGCGGGCACTCGCGCGCCTCCTTTTTTCGCCGATCGGCTACCGATGCGAATGAGCGCGTTCTGGCCCCCGCCCTGCACACCGACGATCCTAGCTTTCGAATGATGAGCCGCTCCGCACTTTTTGTGGGTCGCGTGCGCCGGGAAGGACTGCCGTTCGCGCGCTTGTGGGAGTCCAAATCGGCCTTGCTCAGCATCGGACTCAACCGCAAAGGCAAGCCGGGTCTTTGGCTCACGCAAAGGGTTCGTTAGCACCCCGGCGACGAGGATGTCCCGGCTAAGCGAGCAGACTCCGGATACGGGTTGCGAGCGCTTCCATGGAGAATGGCTTGGTCATCACCTGCATCCCGACCTCGGTGCGTCCGTGACTGAGCACCGCATTCTCGGCGTATCCGGTGATAAACAGTACTTTCAGGTCGGAACGCAGTTTACGGGCCGCATCCGCCAACTGCCGGCCATTCAATCCGCCCGGAAGGCCAATATCGGTGATCAGTAAATCGATTCGCGCCGCGGATTGCAGCAGCTTCAATCCGCAATGGCCGTCCCCGGCCTCGATCGGCGTGTAGCCGAGCTCCTGAAGCACATCCACCACCAGCATACGGACGAGCGGCTCGTCATCGACCACCAGGACGGATTGGCCCTGGGTCGCATGCGCCACTGCAGACAGCTCGGGCTGGGCTTCGGCACTCTCTGTATCCCCGATATGGCGTGGCAGATACAGGCAGACGGTCGCGCCCTGCCCAACCTCCGAATAGATACGGACCTGGCCGCCAGACTGCCGCGCAAACCCGTAAATCATTGAAAGCCCCAAACCCGTTCCCGATCCCACGGGTTTGGTGGTGAAAAACGGATCGAACGCCCGCGCCATCACTTCCGGCGTCATCCCGGTGCCGGTGTCAGTGACGCTCAGGGTGACATACTGGCCCGCCGGGACATCGCGCTCGCGTGCGACGCGATCATCGATCCACTGATTGCTCGTCTCGATCATCAACGAACCACCCTCCGGCATGGCGTCGCGGGCGTTGATGCACAAGTTCAGCAAGGCATTCTCGAGTTGATTAGGATCCACCCGGGTGGTCCAGATATTGGGAGCGCCGACCACTCCCACTCTGACGGCGGGGCCGACGGTACGCCGGATCAACTCTTCCATGTCGGCGACCAGGCGGTTCAGGTTCGTGGGCTTCGGGTCCAAGTTCTGACGCCTGGCGAAGGAGAGCAGTCGGTGGGTAAGCGCGGCCGCCCGCTTGCCCGCGCTCTGAGCCGCGGTGATGTAGCGCTTTGCGTCATCCAGCCGGCCCTGTGTCAGACGATTGCCGAGCAATTCCAGGCTCCCCGATATGGCGGTCAACAGATTATTGAAGTCATGGGCGATGCCGCCGGTTAAATGCCCGATCGCTTCCATCTTTTGCGACTGCCGCAATGCGTCGAGCGCCGCCGCGAGCTCGGTTCGCGCCTCCCGCTCCTGCGTCACGTCGCGCGCGCTGCAATAGAATCTATCGTTCTCCGACACCGCCACCCAGGAAAGCCACCGGTAATCGCCGTCGGTGCGCCGGAACCGGCTTTCAAAGTGAAGCACCGGCTCGCCGTCGGTGACATCTCGAAGGCCTGCGCGCACTTTCTCCACATCATCGGGATGTATTAGATCGATGAGCGACATCTGGCGAATCTCGCCGGCCGTCCAGCCGAGCGCTCTTTCCCAGGCCGGGTTGCTGCTCTCGAAATGGCTGTGCGCATTGAGGATTCCGAGCAAGTCAATGCTCACGTCCCACAGGCGGGCACGCTCTGCATCCTGGTCGTGCGGGTCGAAGCCGCCCTTGAAAACGCGCCCCCGCGCGTCGCCGTCAGGACGCGCCGAGGTGGACATGATCTTCGGGTGAGTTTCGCATGAATCCAGGCCAATCGTGTTCACGGCGCATCGGGTCCTCCGCAGGCTCGAAGCTCATGCAGTTGGTCATTGCAGATTTTTCAAACGATAGTCGGGGCGTTTCTGCCCCGTCTGTGCGGAACCCCACACAGACTCCGACATTGCTGCGCCGAACAAAGCGCCGACCGCGGGCGGACATCACACCCGAGATCCGCGATACTCGCCGTCGACTTCGTCTTCGGTGATCAAAGTCGGACGAGCAGCGGCGGCGAGTTCGGCAGGGACTTCCGCCGGCGGACAAGGAAATCCGGCACGAAGAATGGGTGTGTGATGCCACTCTGTATAAACCTGTTCTGCACGTGCATTCATACTCCAACATAGCGGGCCGCTTCTCGTCTGTCTGTGCTGTAGCGTACCAACGCCCTGGGCGGTTGCTACCTGGCCAGCTCGTCGGGAAGCAGCCGGGCATACTCCCTTTTGAGGGCCGCGTAACATTCGCAGGCTCGCCGCTCCAGGCCGGCGCGATCCAGCACCGAGATGTGCCCGCGCGCATAGCGGATCAGCCCGGCGTGCTGCAGTTTCAAAGCGCTCTCCGTGACCCCTTCACGGCGCACGCCCAACATGTTGGCGATCAGTTCCTGCGTCATCACCAGCTCGTCGCCGCGCAGCCGGTCGAGACTGAGCAGCAGCCAGCGGCATAACTGTTGATCGAGCGTGTGATGGCGGTTGCAAACGGCCGTCTGAGCCATTTGCGTGATCAGCGCCTGCGTGTATCGCAGCAAAAGATGCAGCACCGGTCCGCTCAGGTTGAACTCATCCTTCAAAAACTGCGCCTTCAGTCGGATGGCATGACCGGCGCTCTGCACCACCGCGCGGCTGGTGGTGGATTCACCACCCATGAACAGCGCGATGCCCACGATCCCCTCGTTACCGACGACGGCAATTTCCGCCGACTCGCCGTTTTCCGTCACGTAGAGCAGCGAAATGATGGTAGTCGTGGGGAAATACACATGGGCCAGCGTCGCACCCGACTCGTAAATCACCTGACCGAGGCGCAGCGGCACGGTCTCGAGATGGGGCCTCCAACGCTCCCACACGGCCGGCGGGAGCGCGTCCAGCAAGAAATTCCTTCGAGAGTCGCTGGGGACGATTGAGGTACGCCTCCATGGCGGGATCAGGATCAGAATTGTCGGCGGTCGAGGCAGCGCGAGCTCTTCGTCCTGGCACCTTCATTATGTATGATACCGCACATATCGCCCGCGAGCGACGGCGGCGGGGCCAGGAGTGACAATCCTATCGGTGGATGCGCTCGTACACGGTCTTTACAATCTGGTAACAAGAGCACGCCGAACTCTTGAGCCCCTTCAAATCGAGGATCCGGATTTTACCGCGGCGATAGTCGATCAGTCCGCGCCGCTTGAGCGCGCTCGCGACTTCGGTGATACCTTCGCGCCGCAGGCCGAGCATGTGCGCCAGAAATTCATGCGTCAACGGAAATTCATCCGATCCCACCCGCTCGCGGGTCATGAGCAGCCAGCGCGCCAGGCGCGCTTCCGCCTCATGGAAGCGGTTGCACGCCGCGGTCTGGGAGATCTGCGCCATCAACGCGTAGGTGTATCGAAAAAGCGCCTGCCGCAACGGTTGATTCCGGTCGAACTCGACGCGAAAAGGCGCGGCGGCCATGCGCAACGCGCGGCCGGCGCCTTGAACCAGGGCGCGCACGCCCGAGACGCCCATGCCGAGAATGAAAGGCATGCCGGTCATGCCCTCGTTGCCGACCATGCCGACCTCGAGGGTCCGGCGTTTGTCGACCGCGGTAAGCAGGGAGATGAGACAGTCGAGCGGAAAGTACACGTAGCGAATGGTTGCGCCCGCTTCATAGATAATCTGCCCAAAGTGGAGCGTCACCGGCTCGAGCTCGTTCAGACGCCCGTAGTGCTTCGCCGGGATGGCCGCCAGCACCTGGTTGCCGAGAGACTGCCCGGCCAATAATTTCAGCTGCTTTCGCGCCATGAGATCTGTGCTTGCCTCGAAATTTCCCAGCGATCAGCGTGACACGTTCGCGCCGCACGATCTGTTCGCTGACGTACGGAGCTCGGTGCATTTGGGGACGAACACTCAGTTCGGTTGCGTACGGACTGCGCGCCCGTGGACGGATAGCCTTTCTCGGTGAGTCCCCCGGTAGCTATCGCGCGGAGCGGTCTCGTCAAGGTGCCGGTGCTTTGCCGGCCCGGCATCACATGACCGCATGCAAAACTCACCTGCTGATCCCGTTGCCCGCCGGCGTCCGGCCGCGGTGCGCTTCACCCTCTTGACCGTGGTCAGTCGACGCTTGCGACGGAAAGCGCACTCAAACCCGATTTTTGGAGATTTATGCTCCCGCGGCATGATCGCGACGCTTGCCGCGCAGTTTCTGTCCGCTTTTGCCGACAACGCCCTCCTGTTTGCGGCGTTGGGGCTCGTCAAAAAGCTGCAGTACCCCGTCTGGAGCGGACCGCTGATCCAGGAGTTTTTCGTGGCGGCCTATATCCTGCTCGCTCCGTTCGTCGGCGCCTTCGCCGACGCGCAGCCCAAGGGACGCGTGATGGCTCTGGCGAACGTCGCCAAGTTTTTCGGTGCCTTGGGGATGGGCGTGCACATGAACCCGTTCTTGTGTTATGCCCTGGTAGGCAGCGGCGCGGCGGTCAATTCGCCCGCCAAATACGGCATATTGGGAGAACTCACCGCGCGCGAGCGGCTGCTCCAGGCCAATAGCCTTCTGGAGGCGTCGACCATCGCTGCGATATTGCTCGGCGCTGTCGCGGGAGGGGTATTGACGGATTGGAGCGTGGAAGGCGCTCTCATGATGATTTCCGTGTGCTACGCCGCATCGGCATTGAGTGCACTCTTGATTCCGCGCTTGGAGCGGGCGGTTGCGAAGACGGACTTTTCGATCTCGGCCAGCATCAAGGTCTTTGCCGCGCAGACCCGATCGCTGCTGCGAGGCCCGAAGGCGCGACTCGCCGTGAGCGGCACCGCGCTTTTTTGGGGCGTGGGCGCCGCGCTTCGCTTCCTGGTGATAGCCTGGGTGCCCGTTGAGCTGAAGATCACGAGCAATAAGGTGCCGGGTTTTCTCACCGCGATGGTTGCCGTCGGAATCGTGTTGGGCGCAGCGCTCGCGGCGCGTTTCGTGCGGCTACCGAAATATCAGCGGGCGCTCCCCGCCGGCGTGCTGATAGGAGTTGGCGTGTGTCTCCTGCCCTTCGCGAACAGCCTCGCTCTCGCCATCGCGGTCATGGTGTTCGTCGGGACCTGCAGCGGATTCTTCGTCGTTCCGCTGGATGCGCTGTTGCAAAGGCAGGGCGAGGACGGCGTCGGCGTAGGCTCGGCCATCGCGATTCAAAACTTCTTCGAGAACCTGAGCATGCTCGCGCTGGTGGCTGGCTACACGGCTGCCACTTTCATGAGCGTGCCCGTGGACGAGATTGCAGTCGGCATTGGGCTGTTCATCGCCCTTTCCATGGGAGCATTGACCTTGATGCGCCGCTGACCGGTCGCCCCTCCCGGTCGGGCGCCAGCTCCCGGTTGGGCGCCAGCTCCCGGTTGGGGGCCAGCTCCCGGTCGGGTGTTAGCGCTTGGCGATCTCGGCTTTCATGAGCCCCATTTCCTCGCGAGTGATCTCGCCCCGGGCATATCGCTCATTGAGGATGTCGAACGCGCCCTTGCCCGGCAACTGGCCGACTCGCTGATGCGCGCGGTAGGAATAGCCCCAATTTCCGATGCTCGAAAAAAGCAGAAAAATGATTCCGAACCAGAGGAACCAACCCCAGCCGAAATACCAATCGTTCCAATAAGCGTGGGACATTGAACTCTCCTGTTAGCGTTAGACCTGAGGAAGAGGCTACCCCCAGGCGCGTCATCTCACTGTGCGCCGGCGTACGCAGCTTGCACGCATCCGCCGATCAAGCGTCCGCCCTGGTTTCCGCTGACCGGTTCTTCCCTTCTGCAGGCCAGTAGCCGGATCGTCCGTAGTGCATATGAATGGCCTCCTCCTGGCTGCGATCCAGCGATATCGCCGGATCATACGTGGGAGCGCGGTTGACGGCCTCCCGCGTCATGCCCACTGCGACCTTGCACTGCGCCCAATCGATGTCGTCTATCCAGGGCGGAGCGATGAGCACCTTATGGCCGAGCCACCAGTTGCTCGTATTGACGACGAGGTAGCGGATCGCCCATGACGCCTCATCCACCAGGAACCCATCTACGTGACCGATATCTCCATCGATCGCGTGCACGTAATAGTGCATGACCACATTGCCGCTGCGCAGATGCAGATCGTCGTGTCGATGCGGAAAGGGTGTCGCCGGATTTCCGTGCAAAAGTCCGCCCTGCAACACGTCCGGATACAAGCCCGCGCCCCACAGCCCGCCGCCGCCCCAGTAATTGCCGTATCCGTAGTAACCGAGATACCCCATCTCTTGCTGGCTCGATACCGGCTTATCGGTATCGATTTCCGGACTGTTTGCCACCTGGCTGCACGTCAAGGAGACAGGAAGAATCTTCTCCGACCAATTCGGCCGACCGACGGAGATGGGCGAGATCAGGACCTTACGCCGTTTCGCTGTGTCACCGCAGTCCACGACGAGATAGCGAATGACCCACGCATCGTCGTCAAAGTAGAAATCCCTGACCCGCCCGATGATGCCGTCCGTCGCACCGATCGTGTAGTCTTCCATGCTCTTCATGCTTCGCAACATAATTTTTCTCCCTTGCCGGCCCAATAGCCCGGCAGTCCGTAGTGGTCGTGCAGTCTCTTTTCGGCATCGCGGTCGAATTGGGTTTTTGCCCGATAAGGCGGCGCATTTCTCACCGCATCCCGGGTCAGCCTCACGGAAACGGTATGCTTGTCCCAGCTCACTCCCTGGATCCATTCCGGTGCGATCAGCACTTGATGACCGAGCCACCAGTTTCGGGTGTCCACGATCAGATAGCGGATCGCCCAGTTCTCATCGTCGATGAGAAACCCGCAGACATGGCCCACGTCACCATCAGGGGCTCGAATGTGGGACGAGATGATCGTCTTGCAGCTGCGCAGGTGACGGTTGTCGTGTTCGGGACTGTCTGTATCGATATCCGGGCTCTCCGCGACCTCCAGCCGTGTCATCGCCACCGGCAATAACCTGTTGAGCCAATTCGGGGCGCGAATGGACTGGGTCGATATCAGCACCTTGCGGCTCGAGAGCCACGCTCCCGTGTCGACCAAGAAATAGCGGACGATCCAGAGCTCGTCGTCGAGATAGAAATCCTTCACCCGCCCGACGGAGCCGTCGGTCGCCGCGATGGAGTAATCCTCGAGATCATCCAGCGTGCGTAACATGGGCTCATTCCTTCCGGCGGCCGGATCCGAGGCGGTGATCGGGCAGGCTACGCAGGCAAGCGTCAGTTGTCTGTTCGCTGTCGCACATGAAGGAGACGCCGGCTCCGGTCCGGTGAAAATCAGCGTCGAATCGCTTGAACGCACCTGGATCGCTCGCTCATCGCCGCCCGCCATTCCGGCAGCCAGCCCAGGCTTCGATTCGTCGTGGCGCTCGGAAAGTACTCCGCACCCAGCCACCCGTCGTAATGAGCGTCGACGAGTCGGTTCAACAGGTCGCTGAACGGAACGCCGCCGGTGCCGGGCTCGTGGCGGCCGGGGACGTCGGCAAATTGCACATGGCGAACGTCCGGCAGGACTCGTTCGAGCTCGTTCTCCAGATCGAGTCCCATGCGGGTTGCGTGATAGGCGTCGAATTGCAGTCCGATGCCGGCCGCGCACCGCGCGAGAATCGAGCGTGCCAGGACGAAGGAATCCAACAGGTAGCCCGGCACGTCGAAGGGATTCAAGGGTTCGATCAATACGCCGATCCCCCTCGGACGAAGCACTTCGGCGGCGAGATTCAGATTATCCTCATAGGCGCGAAGGCATCGCTCGCGGTCGTCCTCGGCCCGAGCAATTCCCGCCAGGACATGCACGAAGCTCGCACCCAGCGCCTCGGCGTATTCCTGCACTTGGGCGAGTTGCGCGCGGAACAAGGGCTTGAGCTCGGGACGTCCCGCAGCACCAAACTCCGAGGCGACGATCGGAACGTTGATGAGCACCACCGGCAGATTCGCCGCGCCGGCCGCCCTTGCCAACGCCTCGGGCGACTCCGAGTACGGAACTTGGATCTCCACTCCGTCGAAGCCGTGCGACCGTGCGGCCTCGAATCGCTCGAGCAGCGGCAGCTCTCGAAACAGCGTGCTGATATTCGCCGCGATGGGCAAGGTCCCGCTCACGGAGGACTCTGCGCGTACAGCTTGAACAAGGCCGCGAGATCTTCGCGAATCAGGCCGCGCTCGGCCGCGCGGTGGTACACCTCGAGCGCGGCCAGCGTCATCGGCAACACCGAGCCGTGCTCCCGGGCAAGGTCCTCGGCCGCACTCAGGTCCTTCAGCATGAGCGCGAGCTCCCCCAAAACGGGGGTGAATACGCCCTGCGCCATGCGCCGGCCGAAGATTTGCAAGGGAATGGAATCCGCGAAGCCGCCCGCGAGTGCCTCAGGGATCATTGCGAGATCGAGGCCGCTGACGTTCGCCAGCTTAAAGGCCTCGCTGATAGCGACCAGGTTGGTCGCGACGATGAGCTGATTGCAGAGCTTCATGGTTTGCCCCGCGCCCAACTCCCCGATTCGGGTAACCCGCTGGGAGAAAGCGCCGAGCAGTGGACCCAATCGGGCGATGTCCTCCGCCCCACCGCCGCACATGATGACGAGCTTACCCTGCACCGCGCCGGTCGCCCCGCCGGATACAGGCGCATCGACCCAGGACGTTCCGCGTTGGCGCTGCAATCGCTCGGCGAGTGCGAGCGTCGCGGTCGGACCGATGGTCGAAAAGTCCACCGCCACGGCGGGCATGTGGGCCGCCTCCACCGCGCCGCCAGGACCGAACAGAACGTCCTCCACCGCATTTTTGTCGGTGACGCAAAGACACAGCGCATCAGTACCGTCCGCCGCCTCGGCGGGTGTCGAGGCGGGTACCGCGCCGGCGTCGATCAACGGACCGAGCTTGCTTGGCGTACGATTCCACACGCGCACCGCAAAGCCTGCACTCAGTAAATGGCGCGCGATGGGCGAGCCCATGAGACCGACTCCCAGGAACCCGACGCGCCGAATCAGCTTAGCCGGCATCGACGGGCCCCTGGGGCCAATGCAAAAATTTGGCTGCATCCATGGTTGCACTCGGAGCGGCCGCTCTCCGGGCAGCGTCGCGGTCGACTGAGGATTGATTCGATTATACCGGCATCATCGCCAATATCCACGGCAGCGCCTCTCCCGTCGTGCAGCTCATCGTGTGAGAATGCATGCTCGTAGACACCGCTGCCAGACAACCGTCCGTCACCCAGAGGATGCCATGTACCGAGTGAGTCGATTTGCCGGGTCGAAATCGGGGATCGCGCGCATCCAGGTTGCGCTCGCATCCATGTGCATGGCCGGTGTGTCGCTCAGCGCCCCGGCCGCCGGCGCGAGGTCCGGCATCGGGCCGGCCGGCGACGCAACCGTGTTTTACGACGCTCAGGTGTTCACCGCCGAACCCGATCATCCCTACGCGGACGCGGTGGCCATTCGCGGCGATCGGATCATCGCGGTCGGCGATCTGGCCGCTGTTGCCAAAGCCGCGGGTCCGGCCGCACGCACGGTTGATCTGAAGGGCAAGTTCCTCATGCCCGGCATGATCGACGGGCACGCCCATCCGATTGCGGGCGGCGTGACGCTCATCCAGGCCAACTACCCCGACACCGGGGATTCGATTCCCGCCCTCACGCAATTCGTTGCCGAACACGTCAAGAAAAGGGACAGCCGCCTGGGCGATGTGCTGGTCGTGAATGGCATCGACATCGGCTACTGGGCGCACGCCGCCGAGATCGATCGCGCGCTCTCGAGCGGTGCTTTTGCCGATCAACCCATCGTGCTGTACGGTTCGGATGGCCACACCGGTTGGGCCAACCAGGCGGCGCGAGCGCGCGCTGGGATCACCGCGGCCTACCTCCGCGGTTTGCCGCAGGACCTGCAGCATTGCTACGGTTTCGAGCCGGCCTCCTACGAGCCGAACGGATTCATGGTCGATGCGTGCAAGATCAAGCTCGACGAGAGCCTTCCTGCGCCCTCGGCCGAGACCATGCTCAAAGCGGGCGAAGCTGCAATTCAGTACATGAACGGACTCGGCATCACGGGATGGCTCGACGCGGCGGTGAGCGGAGTCGTCGGAGGGGCGATTCCCGCGAGTGTCGACGAACCCGGCTTCCTTCCCGTGTACAAGGCGCTGTCCGAACATGGCGAGTTGACGGCCCATGTCGTCGCCTACCCGGTCGTCAAGCCCGATCTCGGCAGTCAGCAGATCGACGTGGTCGAGGCGCTGCGCGCCAAGTACGACGGAATCCCCAACCTGACCATCCCAGGCCTCAAGGTGTTCGCCGATGGCGTCGTGGAAATCCCCTCGCAAACCGCCGCGCTCACCAAGCCTTATAGCAACACCGGCCGTTCCGGACAGCTCCTCTTCACGCCCGCAAAAATGAATGCGCTCGTCACCGAGGCGGCCAAGCGCGGACTGAACGTGCATATCCACGCCATCGGCGACCTGGCGGTGAAGGCCTCGCTGGACGCCTTCCAGGCCGCCCGCAAGGCCTACCCCGCCGCGAAACTGCCGTTCTCGCTGACGCATGCGCAATTCGTCGATCCCGAGGACATCCCGCGGTTCGCACAGCTCCACGTGATCGCGGCGCTGCAGCTCCTCTGGGCGGTCGCCGACCCGAGCACCAACGAACAGGTGAAGCCCTATATCGATCCGTCGATCTACCATTGGATGTACCCGGCACGCTCGATGCTCGACTCCGGCGCCGTGATCGCCGGGGCCAGCGATTGGCCGGTGAGCACCGCCAATCCATTCGCCGCCATCTATCAGGCCGAGACGCGTTCCGGGCCGCAGGGCGTGCTGGACGCGGCTGAGCGCATGCCGCGCGAAGCAATGCTCTACGCCTACACGCGCAATTCCGCGCAAGTGCTGGATCGACTGAAGGACATCGGCACGATCGCGCCGGGAAAGCTTGCCGATCTCGTCCTGATCGACCGGGACGTGCTCACCGTTCCCACAGAGGAACTGAAGGGCGCATCTGTCGTGTTCACCATGTGGGGCGGACGGATCGTATACGGACACGAGCCCTAGAGAGACACGAGCCCGAGAGAGCCCGCGATCGCTCGTCGTCAGGGGACCCGCAAGGCGCCATCCACGGCCCGCACCGCATGGCTCATCAGGCCGCCACCAATCTTTCCAGCTCGTCCAGATCGACGGGCTTGAGCAGATGGTGATCGAAGCCCGCGTCGCGCGTCCGCTGCCGATCCTCGTCCCGTCCGTACCCGGTCAAGGCCACCAGGCGCACACCGGCGAGTTCTGGCATGTTGCGCATCCGCCGCGCGACCTCACAACCGTCGATCTCCGGCAATCCGAGATCCATCACGATGACGGCGGGCTTGAGTTCGGAGGCCCGCTTCAACGCCTCGGGGGCGGAATACACCGCGGTCACTTCATGCCCGCCGATCTCGAGCAGCATGGCGAGACTATCCGCGGCATCCCGATTGTCGTCGACCACGAGAATCGCCTTCTGCATCGAAGCGATGGCCTCAGCCGCCCAGGTGCTGGCGCAGGAATTCCGAGGTCCGGGAATTCGCCAACTTCGCCGCTGCCGCATCATAATGGGCGCCGCCCACGCGCGCGAACGCGTGATCGACGCCGGGATAGCTGTAGAGCGTGACCAACGGATTGCCCTCGAGGGCCTGCCTGATCGCATCCTGAGCGGGCGGCGGAACGAATTGATCTTTTTCCGCGATGTGCAGGGCCAGCGGCCTGCGGATGTTCTTCGCCTCGACCATGAGATCCTGAATCCCGACGCCGTAGTAGCCGACGCTGCAATCGACGTCGCTGCGTGTCGCCATCAGAAAGCTCAGCTTGCCGCCGAGACAATAGCCGACACTGCCCACTTTCCCAGTGCATGCCGGATGGTGCCGCAGCTGCGCGAGCCCCGCCTTGAGGTCGCCGACGCCCTTGTCGGCGTCGAAAAGGTTGAACAACTCGAAGGCGCGTTTCCACTCCGCCTGCGTCTTGTCGGTGATCTGGATGCCGGGCTCGATGCGCCAGAAAATATCCGGACACAGCGCCGCGTACCCTTCAGCGGCCAATGCGTCGCACACCGCGCGCATCACCGCGTTGACGCCGAAGATCTCCTGCGCGACGACGATGCCCGGGCCTCTGCCGCTCTTGGGCACGGCCAGGTAGCCTGAGAAACTGCCGCCGTCCGGGGCACGAATCGTGATGTTGGTCATGCCTGCCTCGCTATGCGGGTACGCGGGGAACCCTGTATCGTGTGTCGATGATGATCTGCGCCCGGGCACGCATGCTCGATAGAATATCATCGTTCCTGCCCTTCGCAGCGCTCGGCGCCGCGCTGCTTGCGACTGCCGCAGGCGTGAGTGCCGCGCCGCGCGCGGGACAGCCCAGAATCCGCCACGTCTTCATCATCGTGCTGGAAAACAAGAACTACGATGAGACCTTCCGGAAGAGTACGCAGGATCCCTACTTGGCCAAGACGCTGCCGGCAATGGGCGGGATTCTGACGCGATATTACGGCACCGGACATTTCAGCCTCGACAATTACCTCGCGATGATCAGCGGTCAGGCGTCCACTCGGGCCACCGAAGCGGATTGCGGGGAGTTCACCGATTTCCGTCTGCAGAGAGTCGACGAGGACGGCCAGGCCGTGGGTACCGGCTGCGTATATCCCGCGCAAATCAAGACCTTGGCCGATCAATTGCAGGGGGCCGGTCTGACGTGGAAGGGGTACATGGGGGATATGGGCAACGACCCCGCGCGCGAGGCTGCGACTTGCGGTCATCCGCCGCTTAACGGAAAGGATGCGACCCAGGCCGCAGAGGCGCCCCGGACCGGACTACCGGCAGGCGACCAATACGCCGCACGCCACAACCCGTTCGTGTATTTTCATTCCATCATCGACACGGCCGTATGCCAGGCGAACGTCGTCAATCTGAAAGCGCTCAGCAAGGATCTCGAATCTGCGCGAACCACCCCTAATTTCTCCTTCATCACCCCGAATCTTTGCAACGACGGACATGACGGCGACGGAACCGGTGCGGCTGGCAACCGGTGCGCCGACGGCAACGCGGGCGGGCTGGCTTCCACGGACGCCTTTCTGCGGGTCTGGGTACCCAAGATTCTCGCCTCGCCGGCCTACGAGAATGATGGCCTCCTCATCATCACCTTCGACGAGGGCGACTTCAGTCCCGCGCTCAAAACGACCGATCCCGCTACCGGCAAGACCACGATCACGACGAGCGCCAAGGGCGAACACTGCTGCGGCCAAAAGATCGGCCCCAACATCGGGCGGCCGAGCGTGCGGACATATGTCGAATCGGACACGGTGACGGACCTCGTGAAGATCGACGGCTACGGGGGCGATCGAGTCGGGGCCGTCTTGCTGTCGCCATTCATCAATCCGGGCACGGTTTCGGACGTTCCTTACAATCATTACTCCTTGCTGAGAAGTCTCGAAGCGATTTACCGAGTGGGATACCTGGGCTACGCGGCGCAGCAAGGGCTTCGAGCCTTCGGTGACGACATATTCAACCACCGGTGAGCGTCTTTCGCATGGAGCAGTCTTCGAAATGCGGATTTCCATCTCGGACTTCAAAGCGCAAACATCCGACACTGGCGTCCTCGAAGCGAGCCGCTGAAGAGGAAGCGATGTTCCCCAAAGAGCCCCCCAAGCCGGCCAAGCGCCAGCGTGCCCCCTACGGTGTGAATCGCGAGAAAACATCCATTCCCGACTTGTGGAAGGAAATGTGGGCACGAACGGACGAGACGAACCGGCGATTGCGCTGGCGCCGCTGGGATCGCGATCTCGACTTCAGTTGATTCCCGGCGTGTCGAGTGCAATCCGGTCGGCGCCGACATAGCAAAGATAACGGCCTTTCGCGGCGCGGCCGATGAGCATCATGCCCAGCTGAACCGCCAGTTCGTACCCCAGGGCCGTGGCGCCGTTGCGCGAGATCATCACGGGAATGCCGTTGTGCGCCGCCTTCATCACCATCTCTGCCGTGAGCCGGCCGGTGGTGAACAGCATCTTGTCCGACCCCTCTACCGCGTGCAGCCGCATGAAGCCCGTGATGATGTCGACCCCATTGTGACGGCTCACATCCTCGACCGCGGCCCAAAGCTCGCCGCCTTGGAACAGCGCGCAGCTATGCACCGATCCCGCCGCCCGATGAATCGCGTCGTGCTGCCGCATGCTGTCGAGGACGCAGAACAGCACCGCCTGCGATGTCGTGGCGGCCGCGACGGGAGCGAGCGTGTCGAACCGGCGCAATCCATCGCCGAATGCCGTACCGAGACCGCAGCCGAGCGGAGCATCGGACTCGCCGCCCGAGTCACCACCGCTCGAACGGCTGCCGGGTTCTGCGTGCCGCGAGATCACGGCAACCCCCCGCGTCCAGTCGACCTCGATGGATCGAAGGACGGTCACGTTCTCAATGAGCCGCTGATTGCACAAATAGCCGAGCGCCAGCCACTCCGGCGCGGCCCCGAGCGTCAACAGGGTGACGATCTCGCGCCCGTCGATGAGCAGAGTCAGCGGCCGTTCGATCGGCAGATACAACCTCCGCGTGGCACCGTGCTCGTCGCCTGCGGCGATCTCGCGCAGCGGCGCGGCGGACGCAGCACTCAAACGCGGCGCCCCGGGCACCTTCGCCAACGCGCGGCAGGCCGGCCCAAGAACAAGGCCGCTGAAGTCGTCGGGCTCCATGGCGGGTAAGTCCGGTGATGGCTAGGATGTGCGTATGATAATCGCGCGCGACGACATCACGGGCCTAATTCTCGCCGGGGGCCGGGGAAGTCGCATGGCGGGCTCCGACAAGGGCCTGCGGCTGTATCGGGGCCGGACGCTGACGGCACACGTCCTGGAGCGGCTGGCTCCGCAAGTGGGCACGCTGATGGTGAACGCGAACCGCAATCTGGAAAGCTACCGTGCCCTGGGTGTCCCGGTGTGGCCGGACGAGGTGCCTGATTATCCGGGGCCGCTCGCCGGGATGCTCGCGGGGCTCACACATTGCAGTACCACCCTCCTCGCCACCGTGCCCTGCGACACACCGAACTTCCCGCTGGATCTGGTCGGGCGCCTGGCGGACGGCCTTACGAGCGCCGACGCCGACATTGCCGTAGCCTACAGCCGCGGCGGGGAGGAACTCTTGCCGCAACCGGTCTTCTGTCTCATGAAGACATCGCTTACCAAGGCGCTTGCCGCATTCATCGCCGCCGGCGAACGCAAAACGGGATCCTTTGCACGAGGGCAGCGCAACGTCCGCGTGGTGTTCGAGCGTGACGCCGAGTTCTTCAACATCAACACGCTCGCCGACCTCGAGCAATCGCAGCCACCATGACCGAGAGTGCGAGAACCTCCATGCTCATTACGCCTCAGGCCGCTGAAGCCGCGATCGATGCCGAGCTGCCCGGCCTCCCCATCGAAGCGCGCCCCCTGTCTCAGTGCGTCGGCGGCACCCTGCGCGAGAACGTCTATGCGGAGCGGGACTACCCACCCTTCGACCGGGTTTGCATGGACGGCATCGCCATCGCGAGCGAGGCGGCAAGGCGCGGCGTGCGCCGCTTTGCGGTGCAGGCCACACAAGCCGCAGGCGCGCCTCCGTTGACGCTCGCGAACGCCGACGGCGCAATCGAGGTGATGACCGGCGCATCGCTCCCGTGGGGGACGGATTGCATCATTCCCCTGGAACACTATGTGCTCGAGGCGGGTGTCGCGCTGCTCACGGGTCCGGTGAACGACACTCCATTTCGCAACATTCAGCGGCGCGGCGAGGATGGCCGTCATGGCACCTTGATGCTCGAGGCCGGCACGCTGCTCGGCGCACCCGAAATCGCCATCGCCGCTTCCGCAGGACTCGCCCGGGTGCGGGTCAGCAGCCAGCCGGCCTTCATGGTGATATCCACCGGCGATGAGCTCGTGGAGCCGGGCGAACCCATCGCAGGCCATCAGATCAGGCGCTCCAACACCTACGCGGTCATCGCCGCGTTGCGGATGCGCGGGTTCGATCGGGTGAACAACGACCATCTGCTCGACGAGGAAGCCATGTTGAGCGATCGTCTGTCTCTGCATCTCGCCACCCACGAGGTCTTGATATTGAGCGGCGGTGTGTCGATGGGCCGCTTCGATCTCGTTCCCAAGATCCTGCAGAGTCTCGGCGTCCGCCAGGTTTTCCACCGGGTGGCGCAACGCCCGGGAAAGCCGCTGTGGTTCGGAGTCGGGCCGCGGGGGCAGGCCGTGTTCGGCTTGCCGGGCAATCCCGTATCCACGCTCATCTGCCTGATTCGCTTCGTCATCCCCGCCATCTTCATCGCGATGGGCACTCGCCGGACGCCCGCCGAGCGCATCGGCCTCGCGAAATCCGTGCATGTCGATCTGCCGCTTGCGCACTTTCTTCCCGTGGTGGTGCAGGTCGACGAGTGGGGCCAGCCCTGGGCGAGCCCGCGTCCGACCAATACCTCCGGAGATTTCCTGAGCCTGATCGGAACGGACGGCATCGTCGAGTTGCCCGCCGGGCCGATGACCTGCCCCAAGGGGTTTGTCGCACCCTTGTATCGCTGGTAGCGGGGCGACGATGCCCTTCTCCTCCCGTCCGCCGGCCGATCAATCGCTGCTCGCCGCTTGTCGATCACGATCCATCGAACTGTTGAAACGCAATCTGACCGCCGGCGGCATCCTCGCCGCCTCGCCCGGTCCAAGGGCCCGTGAACGCGGTTACACGGCCATATTCGGACGGGACGCCGCGGTCTGTGCCATCGGCATGGCCGTGTCGGGAGATCCGGTGCTGGAGCGGGCGGCCGCCGACGGGTTACACACCCTGGCACGACACCAGGCGCCGAACGGACAGATCGCGAAGTTCGTGGATCTGCGAAGAGACGAGCCGGATTTCTGGTACCTGGGTTGCATCGACTCGACCTTGTGGTGGTTGATCGCGGTCGCTCTCCTCGACCGGCGCCGCGGTCGCAACACCCTGCGCCGCCGGTACGCCCGGCGCATCGAGCTCGCGGTCCAATGGCTCCTCGCCCAGGAACATCAGCGGTTCTTCCTATTGCAGCAAAACGAGGCGAGTGATTGGGCCGACATCATGCCGCGCTCCGGATTCGTTCTGTACACCAATGCATTGTGGTATTCGGTCAAACGGCTCTACCGCATCGGGCATGCGCAGGCGACCCGCGAGTATTTCAACGGCCTCTTCCATCCGTTTTCCGCGGCGCTCGCCGAGTACCGGCGGGCACGGCTTCTCAACGACTATGTATTGCGCCGCGGCCGCAACCGCGACCTGTATTTGAGCTTCGTCAATTTCTCGTTCTTCGGCGAGGAAGGCGACGTCTTCGGCAATGTCTTGGCGGTGCTTTTGGGGTTGGCCGATGCGCGCGCGAGCACGCGCACGCTCGACGCGCTGATCCGGGCGCGCGTCAATGACCCCTACCCCGTTCGCGCGGTGACGCGCCCCATCAGACCGGAGAGCTCGCTGTGGCGCGCCTACATGGCACGCCACCGGCAAAATTTCGTCTGGCAGTACCACAACGGCGGAATCTGGCCCATGGTGGGTGGTTTCTGGATCAGCGCACTCGTGAAGGCCGGCCGCGGTACCCAGGCCGCGGCGGAACTGACCCAGCTCGCGCGCGTGTGCGCGCTCGGAAATTGGGCCTTTACGGAGTGGCTGCACGGCAAAACGCTCGCGCCGCGAGGAATGCCGGGGCAGTCCTGGAACGCCGCCGCGTTTCTGATGGCGATGCACGCCGTATCGACGGGCGAGACCCTGTTCCCTTGACGCGGCCGCGGGATTCGGTCACGGCGTGGCGGGCCAGCCCGGCATCTCGCTGCCGGAGTAGAATTGATGCGCCGGGTTCGCCTCGAGGAATGTCGCCGCCGTGAAGGACCGCGATTGCGTGGGCGGCTGATCAAAAGAGGGGAGCAAAGGCATGGTCTTGCGAAATGCAGCCCACGCCGCCGTGGGCGCCGCTCCGAACTGCCGGGCGGGATCCTGCATCTTTCGGATGTCCAACCATAAAGCTGCATTCAGGAAGTCATGACCCAACAGGTCGAATGTCGTGACCACCGCCTGACGCGCCCGATACGCCTTGATCCGGGTCTGCGCCTGCAAATCCTCCACCGTACCCACGATGGCCGCACCGGAGGGGGCCACGGGATTGGCGAGACTGGTGATTTCCTGCTGCAGATCCACGGGCGTGTATCCACCGCCGCCCGCGAGATAGAGCGAGGCGCGATCCTCCGGCTTCACGTGCAACAGCTCGGCCGGATTCGCCGCGGTGAAGAAGGGATTGCTGAAACGGTCGATGCGCAGCGCCACCGCGACATCCATGTTGGCGAGCGCCGTGACGAAGGACTCTAGCTTGTTCGCCAGGGGATACGGATCCCAATTGGCGTTCGACACGATGAACCCGTGCTTGCCGCCGCTGTGCCTGCCGCCCTTGACGTAGTACCTCATCATTTGCGGCGTCGCCAGCTCCCAGGAGTCTTCCGGCGACAGATCGGTGCGCACCGCCGGATTGTGATCGGAAGAGTTCATCTGCAGCACCACCGCGTCGCGCAGCGCGCCCCATTCCTCCCAAGCCGAGGCCTGCCGGATGGACGAGGCGCGGAGGCTTTCGGGATCCTGGATGATTCGCTTTGGATCGTCCTCGAACAGATAGCTGCCCTTGATCATGTCGAGCACGCGGGCAGCCTCCCAGTTCAGCCATCTGAAAGGGCGCTCGCGTTGGACCACGAGGCTCAACGGGGTGATGCTCGAGTTCATGCCGTTCAGATCCATGGCATAGATGAGATCGGCCCACTCGAGCGCCTGGTGGCCATCCGCGACGGCGAGAGCCGCGACCGCGGTGCCGTAGGCGTCGCTGCTGGTGAGTGCATTGCTGTCGGCCGCAAACGGATGAATCGGCTTCAAGCCCGCTTTGGCGAGGGCTTCCGCGGAACTCATCCTCTCACCATGGTAATAGGCGTCGCCGGCGCCGACCATCGTCGCACCGACATTGCTCAAGGGAGCCAGATCGCCTTCACCGACGGTACCGCGGGATTGAACCACGGGAGTGACGCGCCGATTCAGCAGGTCGACCAGACTCTCCGAGAGCTGCGGACTCGGCGCGTTGTAGGTCATGGCGTTGGCGCGAATGACCATCATGGCGCGGACGATTTCCTCCTCGTTGACTTCGGGCGGGTATCCCATGCCGGCGCCGAGCTTGAAGTAACGCATTTGCGTCCTTTCCAGGTACGCCTTGTTGTCCGCTGACAGGGGATCACCCGCGAACATGACGGTCTCGCGCTGATCACCCGCACCGCGATTGAACCAGTACACCGCAACGCCCTCGGCCGCCGCCTCGAGCAGCAGGCCGTAATTATCGGCCTCGCGCTGTTTTGCCTCGGCGCTGAGCTGGACCTGCGCGCCGTAGCGCGCCACCTCGACGACTTGCTCGATGGTCAGGTCGCGGCCGGTCAGCGTGATCACATGCTCGGCGAGGGTCGGAGCGATGGGACGATAATCCGCGCCGAAGGCGCACGGCCCGGCTGCGGCGATCAGGCCGGCGGCGAGCGAGGTGAATGGGTTGACCCGGCTGCCATGTTTGGTCGAATCGCTCATGTCCCCACCCCCGAAGTGTGATTGCAACCGATCAAGTGTAATACAGCATGAAACCCGCCCTTACGGCCGCAAGTCCCCGTACGCAAGGTGAGCTGCAAGTCGGCCTGCGCCGGCGCGCCGGGACCCCTGTACGGTTCTTCTGACATCCGTTTACGTCCGGCGACGACGACGAAGCGCCGCGATTTCTCGGACAATGCGCTGCAAATACTGATCGCACGGACGTACGACCATGCCGAAACATATGGGACTCTGGATACTGCTCTTCGCCCTGCCTGCGGGGATGTTCGGTGCGCGCGCGGGCGCAGCGCCGGTGCCTGACGGCAAGCCGGTTGCCCGGGGCGCCGATAAGATGGCATCCGGCGCATCGGTCAGCACGGGCGAATATGTGGCGAGAGCGGCAGACTGCATGTCGTGCCACACCGGTTCCCCGGACAAGCCCTTTGCGGGCGGATATGCGGTGAAATCCCCGGTCGGCATCATCTACGGTTCGAACATCACACCGGACGCGCAAACCGGCATCGGCAATTGGACGGAGGGGGATTTCGAGCGCGCGCTGCGTCAGGGCATCCGCAAAGACGGGGCCCATTTGTATCCCGCGATGCCCTACATGGATTACACGAAGATGAGCGCAGCGGACATGGACGCGCTGTGGAAGTACATTCATGGACTGCGGCCGATTCGCAACGAGGTGCCGAAGAATACCGTGCCCTTTCCGTTCTCGGTACGCAGCGGACTCGCCGTCTGGCAGGACCTGTATTTCAAGCCGGGTCCGTTCGTGCCCGTGACCGCCAAGGATGAGGTGTGGAATCGCGGCGCCTACCTCGTCGAGGCCCTGGGTCACTGCGCCGAATGTCACACGCCGCGTAACATCGCTCTGGCACCCAAAACGACAGAGAATCTGGCGGGAGGCGAGATACAAGGCTGGTATGCGCCGGACATCAGCGGAGGCGATTATTCGAATGTCGGACGATGGAGCACCGATCAGTTCGTGACCTATTTCAGGACCGGCAGCGCGCCGGACAATTCGAAGGTCATCGGCCCCATGCAGGAAGTGGTGCATGACAGCCTGCAATACTTGAGCGCGGGCGATCTGCGGGCGATCGCCGTCTATCTGAAGGATCAGCCCGCGAACCAAAGTACCGAGAAAGCAACCAAGGCATACCTGCCGCGCGTCGCGGCGGGCAAGCTCGTCTATGAGAACAACTGCAGCAGCTGTCATCAAAGCAATGGACAGGGCATCAAGGGGACCGTGCCCGCGCTGGCCGGAAACGGCGCGGTCACGGCGCGCGAACCCTACGATGTGATGATGGCCGTGCTCGAGGGATTCCCGGCAAACGGCACTTGGGGCGCGATGGCATCCTTCGCCGATGAGCTGTCCGACGATCAGATCTCCGATGTGACGAATTATGTTCGCACGGCATGGAACAATGACGCGTCACCGAACGCCACACCCTGGTCGGTGGGCAATTGGCGCAAGAACGCCACCGCAGCTCCCGTCAACGCCAAGGCAATGCTGTGCCCGGATCTCTCCCAGGACGTGTTGGCGCCCGCCCTGAAGGACGACGCGGTCTCGCTCGAGCGGGCCGCCCGCGAGCCGTCGCGCATGTCGGCCCTGGTCGCCTCTTACAGGTCCGCGCGCCCAAAGAGCTCCAAGGCGGAGGTCATCGAGGGCTTGAGCACGGCATACTGCCGCGTGCTCGCATCTCAGCCCATTTCGGAGGCGCGCATGAACGCGCAGCTCGCGGACTTCGCCCAGAACGCGGCCATCCGACTGACATCCAACAACAAGCCCGACTAACCTCGGGACCACAGAGCAACTCGGTGTGGGAGAGCGGCGGTGTTGAAAATTCTGATGCGGGTGATCTCGATCATCCACGCGGTGATGGCTGCGCTGTTCGTCTGCGGCGGCGTGATCCTGGTCCTCATGGCGATTCACATGGCCTGGAATGCCGTGGCCGCCGGTATCAGCGAAGCGGAGTCTCAGCAGGTGATCGAGGCGATCGGATTGCTCGCGGCCGCGGTGGTGGCGATGCAGATCGCCCAAACCGTCGCGGAAGAAGAGGTGGTTCGCGAAGCACATGTCTCAGGACCCACGCGAGTGCGGCGATTCTTGTCGAGATTCCTGGTTGTTCTGGTCGTCGCCCTGGCCATTGAAGGTTTGGTGGCCACTTTCCGCGGCGTGCACGAGAATCCCGCACAGCTACCCTACGCCGCCAGCATCGTCGCAGCCACCGCGATGCTCCTCGCCGGCTGGGGGGTGTTCATCCGGCTGAACGTTCCTGCGGAGGAACTCGAGCCGGAGGCCATGGAGGAAGCCAAGCGCGAGGATCGCAAACTCTCTTGATCCGGGGCGCTCAAGCCACCTTGCTGCGCGCGCTCCATGCTCCGGCGTGGGCCGCGTCGCCCGACAACACCGCGGTCAGATCCTCGAGCAGCTTCGCGAGCTGCCCCGCCATCAGGGCAAAATCGATGTCCAATTGCTCCGCCGGATCCACTTCATCGGCTTGCGTGTCATCCTTGATCGTTTCCAAAAAATCGAGCCGTTTCACCTGGAGCCTGTCCGTGAGCACGAAGGACACTCGGTCGTCCCACGTCAGCCCCAGCCGCGTCGGGAATTTTCCCGCATTGAGATGTCCGCGGACCTCCTTGACGTCGAACGGATGCCGCGTGTAGCGAACGATGGCTTTTGTCTTGTCGGCGCTTTGCAGTTCCAGGTCGTCATCGATCGAGAACGGCGCCGGCGCTTCGCCGCGCAACAACCAGGATGCCATGGCCGCTTGCGGCGAGCGCTCCGTGCGAACGGCTACCGGCGCGAAACTACCGAGCGTATCGCCCAGGGTCTCGACCACCGCTTCCGCGCGAGGGATGCCGGACGCATCCACGGCAAACCAGCCCCCTGACGGGTCGATCCAGGCCCGCGTGACCCGGCGCCGGGTCAGCGCACGCCCACGCAATTCATCGGCGACTCGCGCGCGCAGGTCGCGCATCTGCCTGCGCCCCACGGGAAAACCCTGCTCCGCCGCCTGGATGTCGGCTCTCTCCAGCGCAACCTGCCGGATGATGGAGGCGGGCAATAACTTCTCGTCCGCCCCGAGCGCAATCAGGTGGTGTTGATTGACCGTATGCAGCAACCGGCCTCCGTGGGTGACCGGCACCCAGCCCCGGCTCGACATGTCGAATGGACCGCAGGGCCGAAGCGTCAGGGCGGCGAGCTGGCCCTCCAGATCACCCGCCAAGATCGACCACTTATCGGGAAGTCGGTGGAAAACCAGATTCTTGAACATCGATCGTCGCACTCCTCGAAAAGGAGCGCGGATTATATTGGCATTGGAACGCTGGCGTGAGTGTTTGGTGGCCGGGACGATCGATGTCCGGCAGCACCGATTTCAACGCAGGCGGCACTGGCGGCGGGGGCCCAGATGAGGAACATTTCCGCCCGGCGCGGCCGAGACGCGGATCACGGATTGCAGTAGAGTTCGATGGACTCCAAAACCAAGGCGGAGGCCTCATGGATCGACCGACATTGCGATTGCTCTCCCTTACCGCTGCGTTCGGCAGCTTTTTTTTGAGCTCCGTGTTCGCCTTGGGGATCTCCGACCTGACGGATCAGGATGCGGCTCGAGGCATCAGAGGCGCGCTCAATCAGGGTGCTGCGTCGGCGATCGACAAGCTCGGCGCACCCGGCGGGTTTTTGGACAACCCCAAGGTCAAAATTCCGCTGCCGCCCGCCCTCGACGATGTCGCCAAGGGCATGCGTCTGATGGGACGCGGCAAGGATGCCGATGAGCTCGTGGCCTCCATGAACCATGCGGCCGAACAGGCGGTGCCGGAAGCGAGGGAACTGATGATTGCCGCGGTTAAAACCATGTCGCTGGGGGACGCTAAAAGAATTCTCACGGGCGGCGATAATTCCGTGACCGAATTCTTCAGGGCCAAGACCCAGGCACCCTTGGCGGTGAAGTTCCTGCCGATCGTCAAACGCGCGACCGCCCGGGTGGGGCTGGCTCAAAAATACGATGAGTTCGCCGGCGAGGGAGTCAGATTGGGACTCATCAAGGGCGACGACGCCAGCATCGAACACTACGTGACCGAGAAGGCCCTGGACGGCCTGTACGTGATGATCGGCGAAGAGGAGCGCGCCATCCGGCAACACCCCGCCGAGGCCGCCAGCGCGATCGTCGCCAAGGTGTTCGGCGCGCTGCGCTGATGGCCTAACTGACGAACGCCTCCAGCAGCTTCTGGAGCTCGCCCGGGTCCAGAGGTTTGGTGAAATGACGATCGAAACCGGCAGCCTTTGCGCGCTCCTTGTCCTTCGCCTGTCCCCACCCGGTCATCGCCACGAGCAGTGCGTCCCGGCCCCATGGCTGCTGCCGAATTCGACGGGCAACCTCGTATCCGGTCATGTCCGGCATGCCGATATCCAGGATGATGGCATCCGGCTGCGATTGCTGTGCGATATCGAGTGCCTGTTGTCCCGAGTATCCCACTAGGACCCGGTAACCGTCCGCTGCGAGCACCAACGCCAGCGCGTCGGCCGAATCTCGATTGTCATCGACGACGAGAACCCTGCACCGCGCACCCTCGGACGCCGGGAGGTCCGAGGGATTGAGCGCGACATCGGCTTGCTTCCCGGTGACGATGGAACCGGGTATGCGAATCCTGAATTCGCTGCCTTGATCCGAACCGCCGCTCGTGGCCTCGACCGTTCCGCCGTGCAGCGCGACGAAGGCTCTGACGAGGGCGAGACCGATTCCGAGACCTCTTTCGCTCGTCGCCTTCGATCTCGAGACCTGGGCGAACATTTCGAACATCTCGCCGGCCGCCGATGGCTCAAAGCCGATCCCGGTGTCCTTGACGGTGATCGCAAGTGCCGGGCCGTCCGTTTCCACGAGCAGCGATATATGTCCGCCAGGATTCGTGTACTTGGCAGCATTGGTCAGCAGATTGGCGACCGCCTGCGATATCCTCAAGGGATCGACCTGGACAGTGATCGATTCCGGCGGCAGCGCCACTTGAAACGTGTGCTTTCGCTCTTCGATGAGGGGACTGGCCGTTTCCACCGCCGAGGCGATGAGCGACCCCAAATCGACCGACTGCAGCTTGAGTTCCAGCCGGCTTCGAGTGATTTGCGACACGTCCAAAAGGTCATCGAGCAGGAGCGCCATCCGGTGCACCTGTCGCGAGATCACCTGGGTCCCCCATTGCCGTTTCGCTTCCTCGATGCCCGGAGAATGGAGAAGCTTCAGGGCATTTCGAATCGGCGCAAGGGGATTGCGAAGCTCGTGCGCCAGCGTCGCCAAAAACTCATCCTTCTGTCGGTCGGCAAAACGCAACTGCTCCTCGGCCGCGGCGCGGGCCGCGATTTCGGCTCGCAGCTGCGCATTGACTTCGGCGAGCTCAGCCGTACGGGCCGCCACTTCGACCTGCAGTTGACTCGGAGTCTGCAACAGCATGGCTCGAGGCATGATCCAAATGAGCGACAATGTGGTCGCGAAGGACACCAGCCCCGTGATCATCTTGAGCGCTCCTTCCGCCCGATAGATCGGATCCCATACCGTCCAAATTTCCATGATGTGGGTTCCGCCGCAGAGAAAGATGAAGGCGGCGAACATGAGCGGCATCCATACGTATGGAATCTCCTCTTTGCGCCGCCGGACGTAGTAGTAGAGCGCAATGGGAATCGCGAAGTACGAGGCGGCGATCAACGCGTCGGATCCCACGTTCAACCAGAGAGTGCCGGGCTGCCATAGAAAGCAATGGCCATGCGGCATGAAATTCTCGGAGGAAAACAGCCAACCAAGGAAATAGTGCATTGCATCCCCAGGGCAGAAGCGAGCCAACAGCCCATAGGATGCCACTTATGGCCGGCCAAGTATCCGGCCGGACCGACGAGAATTTGAGGAGCCGCTGGGCCGCTCGGGGCCCTCGCGAGGCAGTCCGTGTCAGGCGCCGCCCGTCGATGCGTCGGCGCTGACGGCACGGTGGGTTCGTGCCTCTTCCCGGGTGACCCCGTCGCGAACCGTGATCGGGTGATTGCGATCGCCGCGCAAGTCACGGATGGCCCCGGTATTGAGGTCGACCGCATAGGCGACGCTGCCGAGCAGCGTGGCCTTGATCTGGGTGAGCAGCAGCCCCTCCGCGCCGCCGTAAGGCTCGGTCTCGACGCCGTACTTGTCGGTAACCTGGGTGACCCGACGGGCGATCAGACAGTCGTCGATGGGCTCGCAGCCTTGCTTCGCGAGTATCAAGACCATACCGGGCTTCATGTCGCGCAGCACGGGATAGTCGAGCACGACAATCACATCATCGGGGGAATTGTCGTCGGTGGAAAGAATCGAGCCGACCCTCAAGAGGGTGCCGCGGCCCGCCTTGGCGAGGGCCTTGGCACTGTCAATAGCGGCGAGCGCGGTGTCCACATGATCGGCATCGCTCTGCACTGCGCCGGCACCCGCCGACATCACAAGGCAGAGGGTGCATGCTGCCGCCAGGGGGTTTTTCATAACTGCTCCTATCCTTGCTCGCTTGGTCGATTCCATGATGGGCCGCGGGTCACATAATTGTCATCGGCACCGAGCGCCCAAGCTTGACGGCAACCGGCATGGCAACCGTCCGATGCATCAGGAAAATTACCGCCTGCGCACTCGGGTAGAATGCGCGGATATGGCCACACTGCACCCGGGAATGCCCAACATGAGCGCCGAGGCGATCGAAAAACTCGAGACCAGGATGGCGTTTCTGGACCATGCCAATGCGGTGTTGAGCGATGTCGTATCGCGCCAGCAACGCGACATCGAACAGCTTCGCGATCGGCTCGCGGCGCTGGCGGTGCTGGTGCAGTCGACGCGTGAGTCCGACGCCACGTCTGGGACCGCGGCCGACGAGCGGCCGCCCCATTACTGATAAGTCTCGGCGCCGGCGCAGTCGTTGTCGGCACTCTCTCTGCGGGGCTCGTCATCTTCGGCCGACACGCGCTCCCTGCGATCATCCCGTAGCATCTTTCAACACGGCTGCTAGCCTGACGTTGCTTTTATGAGAACCGGCGCTCTCATCAACATCAAGCATCAATGGAGTCGACGATGGACGAGTCAAAGCAGGCTGTTTCACGGCGTCAAGCGGTAGGGCTGGGAGGCAACGGGGCCGTTGCGAAGGACGATCCGCGATCCAAGTACCCCAAACCTCCCTTTCCGGAGCAGACCCAGTCCTGGCCGGGCCTTGCGGGCAAAATGACCCCCCAGCCGGATCACGGCGAAAAAAGCTACCGCGGCTCGGGCCGACTTGCGGGCAGGAAGGCACTCATCACCGGCGGCGATTCGGGCATCGGTCGCGCCGCAGCGATTGCATACGCTCGCGAAGGCGCCGACGTGGCGATCAACTACCTGCCCGCCGAGGAGCCCGACGCACGTGAAGTCATCCAGCTCATCCAGGACGCTGGACGGAGGGGATTCCCAATTCCCGGTGATTTGCGCGACCGTACGTTCTGCCAGAAGCTGGTCGTGCAAGCGGTCCAAAACCTGGGTGGCCTCGATATCTTGGTATGCAACGCCGGCAGGCAACAGTCCAAGGCATCGATTCTGGATACCAGCGACGAGGATTTCGACGCCACCATCAAGACCAACATTTATGCTCCGTTTTACATCATCAAAGCTGCTCTGCCACACTTGAGCGAAGGGTCCTGCATCATCGGCACCACCTCCGAGCAGGCGTATGACCCCTCCCCCGACCTGTACGACTATGCACAGACCAAGGCAGCCACGATGAACTACGTCAAGTCGCTCGCGAAGCAGCTTGGAGATCGAGGCATTCGCGTCAACGGCGTCGCGCCGGGACCGATCTGGACACCGCTGCAGATCAGCGGCGGCGCATCACCGCAGAAGTACGAGCAGTTCGGCAGCACCACCGCGCTGGGACGCCCTGGCCAACCCGCGGAACTCGCGTCCATCTACGTGCAACTGGCGGCGAGCGATGCGAGCTTCACCACCGGTAATATTTACGGCGCGGGCGGAGGTCAAGGCCAGCCGTAGCAAGGGCAGCTTCTGCTCCCCCATCAGCCGAGCTTGCGTCGCAGAAAATCGAGCACCAGGGCGTCGGCCTTGCGCGGCGCAGCGAGGGTAAGATTGCCGTTGAGGCTCTTATGGACGGTACCGGAGCGCCAGGCCTCGAATACCGCGGGATTGATGTAGGACTTGCGACAGACGGCGGGCGTGTTCCTGAGCTCTGCCGCCACCTGCTTCACAACCTTGACGATTTCACTCTTGAAGGCCTGCTCGCTGGGTTTCTCGGGCAGCGGCGTTTTGGCCAGGAGGGTGACTGCCCGCAAAGTCGCGCCCCAGGTGCGGAAGTCTTTGGCGGTGAACTCCTGACCCATGGCCTCGCGCAGGTAATCATTGACTTGGCCCGAATCGATCAGACAGCGTTCGCCCGAATCGGTCACGTACTGGAACAAGTGCTGGCCAGGGAGCTCCTGACAGTGTCGAACGATCCGGGCGATTCGCTTGTCGTCGATGAGAACTTCATGTTGCACGCCGCCCTTGCCGCGGAAATTCAGCACCGCCCGTCCATCCCGAATGAAGCTTACGTGTCGGTTACGCAGCGTCGTCAGGCCAAAGCTCTTGTTATTGCGCGCATACTCGGTATTGCCGATGCGTACTCTCGTGGTATCGAGAAGGGTGACGACAACCGCAAGCACCTTTTGGCGCGGCAGGCCGGGCAACGAAAGATCGCGATTGAGCTTGCGCCGCAACTTCGACAGCGCCTCGCCGAACATCACCATGCGATCGAACTTCGCGCTGTCGCGCACCTGCCGCCATTGCGGATGATAACGATATTGTTTGCGGCCGCGGGCATCCCGACCGGTGGCTTGCAGGTGGCCGTGCGGCCGCATGCAGATCCACACGTCGCGGTAGGCAGGCGGCACGGCCAAGCTTGCAATGCGTTTCAATTCGTCGGGCGCTTGGAGCGGGCGGTTATCGGGAGTGAAGTATCTGAAACCGTTGCCCACCCGCCGGCGGCGAATGCCCGGTTCGTCGTCGGACACATAGGTCAGACCCGCATCGACAGCCATGCGTGCGGCCTCGAGCGCGACGCCTGTCGGAGTATCCATTCCCGGTGAAACTCGCAAATTCATGGCCAGCGGATTGTTAGCCGATCGGCGCGATCCCGGCTATGGCCATCCGCTCACACCCGCGTAGGACATTCGGAAAATTGCGATCAGTTCACACCCATGCTGCGCCGGAGTGTGCGCTGCGTCGCCTTTGGGGAGCGGCGGCCTGCCGGCCTGCTCACGGTGCGATGCGTGAACTTCCCGCCATCCGACAGCTCTCATGAATGGAACCATTGATCGTCACCGCCCGGTGCGAAGGGATTGCATGGATTGTCTGACCTCTTCAGTGACCGCCGGCGTGGGGGCGCTGTTGATACTGGCGGGTTGCAGTTCGGGAACCCATGATGGCTCGGCGTCGTCGGCGTCCTCGTCACCCGGCTCATCGGCACCGCAGCGCGGGCAGCTGCTCACCAGTCCGCCGACACTGGTAGCCAGTTATGGCACCTCGGATCTGCTCGGACAGCTCGGCGTCGACTCGCTTGGGCAGGAGCTGCTGACCCTCAGCTACTCGCCGATCTGCACCGTGAACGTCTACCGGCTGGATTACGAGACGACTGGCGCGAAATCCGAGCTCACCACATCCACCGGTGCACTGCTGGTGCCGAGCGGACCAGGAGCCGCTTGTCAGGGCCCGCGCCCCATCGTCGAGTACGCCCACGGCACCACCCCGATGAAGAACTACGACATGGCGCAGCTATCCGGCTCGAACGCCAGCAGCGAAGGGCTGATCCTCGCGGCCTTGTTCGCGGCCGAGGGTTACATCGTCGTCGCACCGAACTATGCGGGCTATGACACATCGACGCTCAGCTACCATCCGTACCTGGTCGGTGCGCAGCAGGCAGCCGAGATGATGGATGCGCTGACCGCCGCACGCAGCGCGCTGCCAGTGGCGCTCGCGCCGACGGTCGCCGACAATCACAAGCTATTTGTCACCGGCTATTCCCAGGGCGGCTACGTGGCGATGGCCGCGACCCGCGCGATGCAAGCGGCGGGCGAGACCGTGACCGCCTCGGCACCGATGTCCGGGCCCTATGCGCTCGCCGCGTTCGGTGATGCCCTGTTTTTGGGAGAGGTGAATGGCAGCGCGACGGAAAACGTGGCGCTCCTGACGAACGGTTATCAGAACGCCTACGGCAATCTCTATTCGACGCCCACGGACGTCTTCGCCACCCCCTATGCCAGCGACATCGCCGGACTGCTGCCGAGCACGACTCCGATCAGCACGCTCTACGCCGAAGACCTGTTGCCGAGCAGCGCCCTTTTTAGCAGCACTCCACCCGCTCCTGCGTATGCTTCGATCACGCCGGCGACCACACCGGCCAACCTCGCCGGCATATTTGCAGCGGGTTTTTCGACCAGCGGCTACCTGATCCTCAACAGCTACCGGCTCGCCTACCTGGAAGATGAGCAAGCCAATCCCGACGGCGGCTTTCCGGCGACGACCACGGGACTGCCCGCCGCGGCACCCAAAAACACCTTGCGGCAAGATTTGAAGACCAACGACCTTCGCAACTGGACGCCGACCATGCCGACGCTGCTGTGCGGGGGCGATGAAGATCCTGAGGTTTTTTTCTTCGACGCGCAGCTGATGCAGCAATATTGGACCAAGAATGCACCAAGCGCGCCCGCGTCCATATTGGACATCGCCTCCCCGCCGACGCCGAACGATTCATACGCGGATGAGAAAGACGCATTCAAGGCCGCGGTCACGGCCGTCGAGGTGGCCGCGGTCGCCGGCGGCGCCACCGATGGCGGACATGCCGCGGTGCTGGCCGACTATCATGCCCGTCTCCTGCCGCCCTTCTGCCTGGCAGCGGTGAAGTCCTTTTTCGACGGGCAGGGTGGCTGAGACGACGACACCCCGTCAGCGTCGGAGAGCCGGCGGTGTTCCCCCCGACGACGCGGTCACGGTTGCCGTGGTCGTGATCAGGGCCGGCTGCAGCACGAAGAGGACGGCGGAATATCCGGGGAAGGTGTAGCTCAGGCTCGCGTTCGAGACGGCCGCGTCCGCGGCATGGACGATCGACGTCAAATTCGCCGCCGAGTAGGTGAAAACCTGTGCGGTGGGGGAAGGATTTAGATTTGCGAAGGCTATGGCGGTGCTGATCGGCGCGCTGGTCTTGTTGATCGCCAACAGGGTGACGGCGTTGTCGCTCGATCGCTGTGCGGCGTACAGGGAGAGCACTCCCTGGTTGCTGCTCACCGCTCTGATCGATGTATCCCCAAATTGATGGCCGTTGCCGTCGTAATTGCGGAACATCCTGAAAGAATAGGCAATCGGATCGGCAGGCGCAGGCGGGCTCCACATGTTGGCGAAATCCAATTGCTCACGGCCGTAAATACCGAGAACATCCATCTCCGCGATCGCATCGACGATCGATTTTTTCCCGCTGTCGATGCTGTATTCGGAAATTGACAGTTTGGTGCCCGGATAGTAGGCGGCGATCCAACGTCTGAACCGCGGAATCAGCTGCATGGGGCCATCGAAATCGTACCGCTCCACCCAGGTGCCACCGTTGTAGGTCGGATCCCAGAGGGTCCGCGTGGAGGCGAGTTGCGCCGCCGGGGTGGAGGTATCGAAGTAATAATGCTCGTCGAAATAATCGAGGATTCGCGAGCCGTGCTGCTGCTGATAGGCCGCCATTTGCTGCAGATAGTATTGCCCGGCCCACAGCCCGTTCTGCTGGCTTTGAGTGCCGATCCATCCTCCGAGCGTGAAGTCGGACGGCCCGAATACGAGGGCCGAGCCGTCGGCTCGCTTGACCGCGGCAGCATACTGTTGACCGAGTTTCACGATGGCGGGATACGTCGCACCGTTGGGCATCACATCCCGGTGGGTGCTTCCCCAGCCGAGCGGCTCATTGTCGAGTTGATAGAATTTGACGCCGCCCCGGGCGGCTGTTCCAAAGGTGCTCACCAGATGCTGGACCCACCCTTCCTGCAAGGTTGCGGTGTTCGGAATGTGATTCGCCAGGATGTGGTTGTCCCGCAGTTGCGTCGAACCATTGGCCGCAACCGTCGCGATGCCGTTGCCGCAAGTTTCCTTGACGCCGTCCATGATGGGAAACACATAGGGATTGGTGGATGTTTGCGCGCCGTAGACCGAGACCGGAAAACTGCAGCTCCACGCGGAGGACTTGTTCACGTAGGGAATGACGGGGATCGTGATCAGCGCATTCGCCGGTGCGTAGGTGTTGATCATGAGATCCGCCGAAGCCCCGGGCACCGGCGTCGTCGCGCCATTTCCTCCCATGAAGTACCAGTCGAACCCGGAGTTGCTCGAGTCCACCATCCAATTGTATCGGGACGTGCCGTCCCCACCCCATCGTATGTTCGGGACCTGGATCTCCTTGGCAAAGGCCGCGTCGAGACCGTAGTTGGCGATGCCGTAAATCTGCGGGCTGATCGGATGACGCGAGGCGGCTGCGTCGACAGTCAGACTGGGCACAGCACTGGACGGGCAAGACGCCAATATCGACCCAAGCAACAGGATTGCAGCCACCGACAGAATCCGGTTGATGCCCACGAGAAAATTCCCCGCTAATTGACCCAATCCAAGGGTAGTAACCATATCCACGACCCGCCGCGATGCTGTCGGGAAACCGTGAGACCGTAGCCCACTCTCTGGAGGGACTGTCTCGCGGGGGCGACGCTCGAGGCAGCAGGCTGCTCACCGTATAGCACGGCGCCCGCCGGCCAGCATCCAGGCATCGACGCCAGTGCCGCCGCAGGTCAGGCGATCCTTTTCGGGATTCGTAGTAAGCTCGTCGTTCGTTATCCGCCTGGAGTACTGGTCGTGAATCACACATCGAGCTGCTTTTGCGGAGAGGTAACGTTCACCGTCACCGGGACGCCGGAGGCCCAAGGCTTTTGCCATTGCGCTTCGTGCCGAACGTGGTCAGCGGGGCCGGTTAACGCATTCACTCTTTGGAAGCCCGCGTCACTGAAGGTCACCAAGGGCGCCTCGAGCATCGGCACCTTCAACAAGACTCCGGGCAGCAGCCGCAAGTGGTGCACGAAATGCGGCGGTCATTTGTTCACAGACCATCCCGGATTCGGCCTGGTCGATATCTATGCCGCGATGCTGCCCGATTTGAAGTTTGAGCCGAGCGTGCACGTCCACTATCAAGAGAGCGTGCTGCCGATCAAAGACGGCAAGCCGAAGTTCAAGGATATGCCGGCGGAGATGGGTGGCTCGGGGCAGACGCTCCCGGAGTAAGGTAGTCCTGGCCCATCGACCCTGTGTCCGGTGGCGCGCCCGGAGAGATTCGAACTCCCGACCACTTGGTTCGAAG